>Ga0163144_10020269_pt1 | contig 13311 bp, 15 predicted proteins | sample OliLak19BULKMAT1_FD_123175 | JGI IMG/M metagenome (GOLD analysis project Ga0163144, IMG submission 123175) | Freshwater microbial mat bacterial communities from Lake Vanda, McMurdo Dry Valleys, Antarctica - Oligotrophic Lake LV.19.BULKMAT1 | ecosystem: Environmental > Aquatic > Freshwater >... | reverse complement strand
CCGGGGTCGAGCTGGTAGAACCAAACTTTGCGCGTCGGCGCGCCTTTCTCGAAGAAGAGCACGACGGTCTTCACGCCCGCGCCTTGGAAGGTGCCGCCGGGGCAGTCGGGCACGGTGTGGAGGTTGCAGCTTTCCAGCAGGAGTTTCCTCAAGCTCACGGAGGCGTTGTCAGACCAAGACCTTCTACGGCAAGGAAAAAAAGTCCCTCGCCTACGTCATCGGCGTCATGAACATGATCCTCCACGGGATCGAGGCGCCAAACATCATCCACACCAATGAGGGTGACGAGATCCCTGGTGGTGAGCTTGGCGGAGGCTTTGTCGCGCTCCAGGCTGTCGAGGTATTTCAGGAAGAGCAGCCAGGATGTTGCTCGGTGTAATCCAGCTCGCTGGTGCATCCGGCATCCTTGTGGAGGATGTCATCGATGTTTTTGAAGACTTAATCGAACATGTGGGATGAAGGGAGATTGGCAGCAAGGCCGGGAGAGGGAAGGAGAATGTCGCCCCCGGAATCCGGCCGGAAGATTGGCTCGGGGCGAGACGCCCTGGCGCGACGGTCTGGCGCGAGACGCACCAGCTACGGTGCTGAAAGACGCTTTGGACACTGTGGGAAAGAGGGCCGCTCCGGCAAGACGCCGCAACCACGCAAGAATCACTTGCGGCGTTTCTGCTCCTCCTCGCGGACGATGTCGTGGAGCGGCTTGGCCGGAATTGACTTGGGACAGACCTTTGTCGGGCCGGGTGATACGGGCGAATTCGCCGCTGAGGTGGAGTTTGATGTGGGAGGGCATGGGATAAAAAAGTTGAATTGATTGCGCTTTGATTTCAGAATGCAGGCATGGCGACATTAACGATTCGAAATTTGCCGGATGAGTTGCACGCGGTGCTGAAGGAGCGGGCGCAGCGGAACCGGCGCAGTTTGAACCAGCAGGTGATTGCGGAGTTGGCGGGCATTGCAGGCGGGGTGGAGATAGGCGATGAGGAGCGCAAACGCAGGCGGGCGGAGGAGTTGATCGAAAGAGTGAATGTGCTGCGGAGCGGGATGAGGGGATTCATGACTGCGGAGGAGATCGATGCGGCGAAGCGGGAGGGGCGGGCGTGATCGTGGTGGATGCGACGGTGGTGGCGGATTTTCTGGTGGGAGAACCACCATTGCAGGCAGCGGCGGTGGATCTGATGCGTGAGGATTCCGACTGGATCAGCGTCGGGCTGTGGCGGTATGAGCTGGGGAATGTCCTTTGGAAAAAGGTGAAATTTGAGAAAGGCGATCCCGAGGAAATGCGAAGGCACTTGGAGTGTGGTGCAGGGTTGTTGCTTGAAACGGTGGAAGATTTGAATCCGGCGGCGATCTATGACATTGCGGTTCAGAAGGGATTGACCTATTACGATGCGTCGTATGTCTGGCTGGCGAGGGCGCGGGGATTGGCACTGCGGACGAGGGACAAGCAGCTCTTGCGCGAGTGTCCCGATGTGGCGCGTCCGATGCCATTGGGGTAAGTTGGGTTTGCCGCAATGGTGTCAATGAGGCGGAAGGTTTCTGCGGCGGTTTTGAAGGATATGGGTGAAAAGAGTTAGGCTGTTCAGATGGGAAGCTGTCAAACTTGGAGGGCGGGATGGAGGTGGCGCGGCGACCGGTGATCGCCGCTACGAGCGGGAGGAGAATCATTTGGAGAAGTCAAACCACAGATTAACAGGATGCACGCAGATGAAAGAGAGCTGAGATCCTGCAAATATTCCCACTTCTTGGTTTTTATCCGTGTTCTTCATCTGTGTTTATCCTGTCCATCTGCGGTTAAAAAAATCTTAATCTGACAGCATTGGGCGAGACGCCCTGGCGACGGTCTGGCGACGGTCTGGCGCGAGACGCACCAGCCACTTTCCGAAGCGACTGTGGTTCAATTTTCATTTCCTGGATCATTTGCGGCGTTTCTCGTCTTCCTCGCGGACGATGGAGTGGAGGGGCCGGGCGGCTTCCTCGATCTGCTCGGCGGTGGCATGGCCGGATTTGACTTGGCGACTGGATTGGACTTTCCGGGAGAAGCTGGCCATGGCGGCTTGCTGGCCATCGGCGTCGGCAAGGAAGCGGGAGGCGTTGTCGGGATGGATCTGGAGCTTGGAGGCGGTGGCGATGGTGTCCTCGCTGGCACCGAGGAAGAGGAATTCCCATGCATATTTCTGGGTCTGATGCTTGATGCGTTTGGCGACGTCTTGCCAGGTGAAGCGGCGGGAGGAGTTTTCCTCGCCGTCGGTGAGAATGGCGATGGTGACGTGGTCGGGTCGCATGTCAGCGGGAAGGCTGGCGAAGCGCTTGCCGAGGCGGTCGATGGTGTCGCCGATGGCGTCGAGGAGGGCGGTGCAGCCGCTGGGGACGTAGGATTCGAGATCCAGTGACACGGCCTCGGCGACGGGGATGGAGTCGATGCGGGTCTCGATTTCCGTGTCGAAGAAGACCAGGGAGAATCGGTTGCTTCCGGGAGCGGCCTGCTGGTCGCGGAGGAAGGTGTTGAAGCCGTCAATGGCGGCGCTGCGGATGGACTCCATGGAGCTGGAGCGGTCGAGGATGAATGCGAGTTCGGTTTTCATGGTGTTAGGAGAGGGAAAGCCAATGATCCAATGCAGGGGGGTAAACGAGGACGGTGCAATCCACTCATTCCGATTGGATCATTGACACGGGAATGAAATACAGCTCCAGTTAGTCACGTCAATCGTTTTTTTATAACCACTTGAAAAAGTGGTGATAAACGCTTTTATTTTAATTAAGAAAAGTTTAAGAGTTTGCAGCGGCCCTTCAGAGGTTTCCGACTGTTTCCCGAACATGGCAAACAAGACCAACGATGAGAACTGGGCGGCCCGCGAGCGATTGCGGGCGGTGGAGGTGATGTTGTGGTGGCGGGGCTGGGCGGGGCGCTCGGACCTGGTGGAGTGGTTCGGGATATCACCCGCGCAGGCGTCGAGCGATTTCCAAAAGTATCTGCTGATGAACGGGAAAGGAATTTCCTACCAGACGAGCCGGAAGCGTTACGAGGCCGGGGCGGATTTCAAATGCCTGCTGCATGAGCCGTCGCTGGAGGAGGCGGTGGGCGTATTTCTTGGAGGACGGATGCCGGGAGCAAAATCCGACGAGGCTGCGCCGGAGATGTCGGCAAGGCTAGCCATCCTCAAGTTGCCGAAGCGGGAGGCTCCGGCCGCCTTGTCACGACCGGTTTTCAGTGCGTTGCTGGCAGGGCAGCGGCTGCGGGTGCTCTATCACTCGGTGAACTCGAACTCGGTGGCATGGCGCTACCTGAGACCGGGGGCGCTGGCATGGGATGGCCGCCGCTGGCATGTGCGGGCGTGGTGCGAGACCCGTGAGGCATGGCGGGATTTCGCGCTGGGAAGGATCAGCAAGGCGGATTGGCCCGAGGCGGCAGAGGGTCAACCACCGGAGGACGAGGATTGGAACCAATGGGAGACGGTGCGTTTCAAGATCAATCCCGAGCTCGAGGACGAATCGAAAAATTCCATCCGGATCGACTATGGGCTGGATGGCGAGCGGATGGAAATCCGCGTGCGCCGGGCTCTCAAGGGATACCTGTTGGCGGAAATGTTCATCGACGAGGAAGGCCACCGCGGATTGCCGAATCATTTCGTGATCGACGATGGCTGACGGTGGCTCCGGGGGATCGCGCGAAGTTCAAAATTCGCCTTCGTGTCCCGCATGCATGGTGGGTGGCGCGTCTCGCACCAGGCCGTTGCGGAGGCGTCCCGCCTTGCGCATTCCGACTCCGGGCGAGACGCCCGGACAACGGTCTGGAGCGAGACGCTCCAGCCACTTTTCTCACTTTTACAAACAACCCGTCGGTGATCGGATCTCAAATAGCATTTCACAGGATTCCGCAAATCTGCGCGACGGTGTGCATGCAAAAAGGCTGACTTTCGTGCCTGCGCCGACGATCAGGCGCTGCGCTGTGTCTCACCCGTTTTCTCGGATCGGCAACTGCTTCGGCAACTTCAATCCACAAAAATGCCGCTCGTCGGAGTTGAGGGGGGATACTCCGACGGGCGGCTTGTTCTATCGTTGGGGAGAGACGGGGGGATCCGGGGTTGCGAGGGGAAATGTTAGCTGGCTTCCGGAGATTGTGATGGTGCCGGGTCACCAATTCTTTAGCTTCGCTGGAACGCATCGTCCAAGTTGACGGGTTAATGTATGAGATCACTTCCACCATGTGTCGAGAAAAAGGATACGTTTTGACCCACTAATTTTATAATTATGGGAAATACCAGCAATCGTGATCAGTGGGCAGTGCAAGAAAGGCTGTTGTTCATTGAACGCTTGTCCTGGTGGCGGGGTGTGGTGAACCGCGGCGACGTCCGCGGGGTTTTTGGAATTTCAGCCGCCCAGGCATCTGCGGATTTACAGGCCTACCTGGCATTGAATCCGACCGCGCTGACTTACAATGTGAGTTCGAAGCGTTACGAATCGCGCGAGGAAATGACCTGCAAGCTGCATTTGCCGCGACTGGAGGAAGCGGTCGGTTTGTTTCTGGGGGGAGGCACACCGGCGATGCCGGCCACCACGGCAGGTCGTTCTCCGAATCTCGATGTCTTCTCCCCTCCCGTCCGTAAAGCCGGGGAAACCGTCGAGCGTCGGCTGTTTCTTGCGGTCGATCAACTGCGCAAGCTGACGATCAAATACTGGTCGGTGAACAGCAGTCGCACCGGGCATCGGGAAATCGCGCCTCATTCCTTCGCGCACGATGGCTTTCGCTGGCACCTGCGGGCGTGGTGTCTTGAAAAATCGGCGTATCGAGACTTTGTGCTGAGTCGGATCGAATCGGCCGGGTGGCCAAGAGATTCATTCACCCCGCCGCTACCGGACACGGAGTGGGAAACTGAAGTGACCTTGATCCTCAAGCCCCACTCGATGCTGACGGATGCCCAGAGGATTTCCATCGAGCGGGACTACGGGATGAAGTCCGGGAAGCTTGAACTGACCGTGCGTGAGGCGATGCTCGACTACTACCTGGCGAACCTGCGGATCCCACTGCCGGATTCCAGCGGAAACTTGCGCCCGCGGCTGTTGGAACTGGCTTGAGCTGAGAAAAAGGAACACCCCGCGACCTTTCGGCCGCGGGGCGTTGAGAAGCAGGCGACGCGATTGCCGCAGTTTCTCTCTCAGGGGAGAGCCTTGAGAATTTGGCGACGGACCTCGACGATGTCGCTTCCGCCATTTTGGCGCCATACGATCTTGCCGCCGGGGGCCACGAGGATGGTGTGAGGGAGCGCACCGGTCCATTCGGGATCGATGATCTGCGCCATGGCATCGGGGTTTCCACCGGTCCAGTGAAAGTTGTTGGTCTCGCGGCCTTCATTCTTGAGGGAAGCGGCGACGTTCTTCGGAGTCGCGGCGTTGCGTGATTCCAGGAACTTGCTGACCGCCTGGCGTTGATCGACAGGATCGAGGCTGATAGAGACAAACTCCATCGGGCGGTTCTGGAAGCGGCGGCCGACATCGACAAGGTCCGGGAACTCCTTCACGCAGGGGCCGCAGGTGGTGGACCAGATATTGATCAGGCGGAGATTCTTGGATTCGTTCGCCCGGAGTTTCCTGGAAATATCCACATCGAGATCGGCGACGATGACGGGCTGCTTTTCCCACGATGCCTGGTCGGCGGCGACGTTGGCCTTTTTGAAGTTCCACTTGGTCGAACAGCCGAAGGACCGGGTGACGGGTTCCTTCACTTCGGTGTCGGCTAGGACGGCATCGAGCGCGTCGCGCAGATAGCTCTTGTCCACGGTGCCGGCATTCCGCCGCGCATCGTCCATCCGCCCGGTGTAGCGCTGCTTGCGGTCGGCATCGAAAAGGAAAACGTGTGGGGTGGATTGCCCCCCGCAGGCGGTGACGAATGCCTGATGGTCGCCGTCATAGAGGTAGGGAAACGTCCACCCGTAGTCTTTGGCGAAGGGAGCCATTTCCTCGAAGGAGTCGCTAAATGGCGAATAGCCCAACTCTTCCGGCATCAGCGAGCCAGCGTTGTTGCCATTCACGGCGATGATCGTGACGCCCTTGTCCTTGTAGTCCTGGTTGACCTCTTCCATTCGCGCGGCAGCGGCGACCGCATCCGGACAATGGTTGCTGGTGAAGATGACGCAAAGCACTTTGGAATCCTTGAATTCCGAGGGCGTGTAGGTCTTCCCGTCCGTGCCCGGCAACGAGAAATCCGGGAGGTCCGCCCCGATGGGCAGCACCTTGGGGATTTCCTGGCCCACGACCGGCAATGCAACCGCGATCGCGAGTCCGAAGATCAATTTCAACATCGTCATGTCCCTGAATACAGGCCGATAAGCTGGTTTTATGCAAAAAATGTTCATTTTAGCATCTCCTGCCGACCACACTCACGATTCGGCCTGATGGACGGTGATCTGGGTGAATGGAATCACCCAACCGTTGGCATTGCAGGCGTCGAGGCAGATCGTCTGGATGAGACGCTGGAGTGCACGGTGCTTCGGGGCGAGAGCACCGTCGAAATCCGCTAGAATCTCATAGTCGAGCGACGACGCCCCAGCAGTGACGAACTCGACCTTGATCGATCTAACGGCCTCGTGGCCGAACTTGCCGATCAGCCTGCTCGTTAGGGTTTCCTCGAGTGTTTCCGGAATGGTGCCGGTGGCATCCGGCTGATGCTTGTAGTCGATCCCGAAGGTGCAGGATATCCGGAATCCGCTGGAAATTTTTTCCGGAGACTGGGCAAGGAAGTCGGTGGTGGCAAAGGTCTTCATGCTGCCTCCGAGCCGCAGGAATACCACTTGCTCGGGAGTCTGGGTGATGACCTTGCCGTAGGTCCCATCCGCTAGAATTGCCCAATCGTCATGTTCCGTGGGAAACCAAGGCTCCTTGGGGTCCGGTTCACGGGAAGTCATGGTCATGAGGTCGCGGATCGGGATGCGGAGGACACCGCCTTGCAAGCTCGGGTTCGTGAAACGGGTGAAAAAACCGATGGGCGCGACCTTCCATGGCAAGCCGCGATGCACCACGCGCTCGCCCTCCCTAACGGATCCAAGGTTCAAGAGCATCCGCAATTGCTCGATGTATGGCGGCAGCGCGGTCTTGCCCGCCCACGCGGCACCGATGAGCAAGACCAGCGAAAGCGTTAGCAAAAGCCAATCGCCACGCGTGTAGAAGACAAGAAGTATCCCGATAACGGCGACAAGCACGGCCACGGCCATCGCAAGAATGTCGGAAACCCGACTCGTTAGATTGCCCTTCTCCCCCCGGTGGACCGGGCTGATCTTGCGAATCAGCAGATAGGAACGGCGCGTGATCACAAATCCCAGGACAGCCACGACAAAGGCGACCAGCAGGTTCAGCCCCCGATTCTTGAAGAAGCGGCCGAAGACACCGGATAGGGTTTCCCACAATGATTTCTGCTTCCCCTCCCGGTCCAGGATCTGGGAGTTGATCACGGCGATTTGACCCTCCGCATCCGCTTGGCGTCCTTTCCATAGCCGACGCGCGGAATCCAGCTCGGCCATCAACGCCTCCTCACCCTTGTGGCTCGCGGCGAGTTCGTCGATTCTCGCGATCACCGTGTCCGCCCTGCTTTTGCGAATGGACCAGCGGTCGAGAGACTTCCGGAGCGCATCGAGTTCGCGCGGGCTGGAAGTGGCGTCCCGCAACTCAGCCATCAGGGGCTGGATCAGCTCGCTGATCTGACCCTGCAGGTTGATGGCGGTATCTCCAGGGCTTTCGTATCCCGCGGCCTCCGCGCCGCCGAGGATATCGCGGAAATTTGCCCGAAGCTGTTTGACCCGCTCGCGCTCGGCTTCAATCCGGGACTGAAGCTCAATCTTCGTTTCTTCCGCCGTGGCGGATTTCAACTCATCCCGGAGTTTCTTGAGTTCCTGATTCGCATTTTCGAGCGGCTCGATGACGGCCAACAACGGCGACAATTTTGCAACTGCTGGAGGTGGCACTGCAACAGGACGCTCCGCTGGAGGAGGCGCCACTGGCGGCCCCTCCTGTGCCGCTAACAATCCGACCGTTCCGAGAATCATCCAGACAAGCGCAATCCAATTCATGCGCCCATCATGCATGGTCAATCCCGTGATGCAACTTCGCCGAATTCCGCCGGATCATCTGCGGATGATGATGCCAACGAGGATCCCGACACCAAACGCCGTGAGCAGGCTCCGGACGGGGTTCTCACGTGTCTTGTCTTCACACCGCGCACGCGCGTCCTGGACCGAATTCTCCACTTTCCGGCGCACTTCAACCGCCTTTTGAGTGGTGTTCGCCCTGACTTCGCGTGCCTTCAGGACGGCGGCCTCCTTCAATTCATGCGCGGCTTGGGATGCGTGGGATTTTCCAGCTTCGAGTTTGGCTTTCGCTTCGACTTCGTTGACGGATTGTTCGACGGACGTGACAAGACTTTCTGGATCAAATGTGTTCATAACACCACAACTCCAGCAACGGCCATACCGTCCGGGAAACTCATTGATAAACCCTTGGCCCACAGAGATTCATCTTCGCTTACGCAACCAATTGGAGCTGATTTCAAAGTGCAGAACGCACGCACCTGTTGCAGATTCAAAGCTCGAACCTGCGGCCACGGAGGTGCGCGAGAACCTGCGTGAAATCATCGCGAAGAGAAACGTGATCACGGCCAACGAGATTCCGGAACTGATCATCATCCAAATGAACGACGGTAAAGGACCTCCATGAACGCGGCACCGGTTTCCTCGAGAATTTCAACAATCTTCATCCCTGCGGTTCCCTGCGTGTTCCATGCCGATGGTCAACGGAACTGCCCCGGCCCTTCCTGATAGATATAATCCGCCTTCGCGAGCTTCTCAACCAGCGCCTCGCGGTCGAGATTGTGGGTCTTGACGAGATCCTCAAGGGACTCGCTGTTGTTTCGCAGCTCGGTGTTCATCAGTCCCACCAAAAGATGGGGGTCCATGCGGAGGCAGTTGGAAAGGTCCACTCCCGGAGAGTGCCGGACGTGGGTCCAACCGACAAGTGAAAGGAAATCAGCCTTCGGCGGCGTTCTGCTGGCGGGCGATGTCGTTGAGCGTCAGCCAGCCTAACAACTTTCCCGGGTCAGCCGGGCTGGTCACCGGCACCTGCCGGATGTCATTGGCGATCATCCGCTGGGCGGCGTCGCGGATGGAGGAATCGATGCTTACCCCCTGGACCGGGCTATTGCTAACCAGCTCCATCACGGATTCACATTTCCCGGCCTGCTCGAGTTCGGCATGGGTGACGATGCCGACCAGCTTCCCATTGGCGTCCAAAACCGGATAGGCCCTGAATCTCCTGTTTTCCGCGGTGATCCGCTTGAGCGCGGCCTCGGGTGATTCGCTGGCATTGAGCGTGAAAACCTCATGCGTCATGATCGATTGCACGGGCAGCTTGCGATAATCCTGTGCCCCCCGATAGGCTGGCATCCTGCGCAACGTGACACCGTCCTGAAGCAGCAGCGCGCTGTAGATGCTCGTCGGATGCAGGCGCCGCGCGATCTGCCAGGCGAGCATGTTGCCCGCCATCAGGGGCAGGATCAGCGAATAGTTTCCTGTCATCTCGAAGATGATGATCAGCGAGGTGAACGGACAGCGGACCACCGCGGCGAACATCGCCCCCATTCCTAACAAGACGCATCCACCGATGACATTCGAGTCCGGCGGGAAAGCCGGAATCCACTCGACGATGTGCTGCACGTCGGCGAGCCCGACACCGATCAAGCCACCTAACATTCCGCCGAGAAACAAGGTCGGCGAGAACAATCCGCCCGAACCACCGGAGGCGTAGTTGATGACCACGGCGAGGAATTTCAGGACCAGCAAGGTGCCGATGATGCTGGCGGTGAGCTGATAGTCGAACGCGGCTTCAAGACTGTCGTAGCCGATGCTGAAGATCGAGTTCCGGGCGTTGCCAAGATGACCGGTGAAGTAGAACCCCGCCAGGCCGAGGATGCCGCAGGAGAGCCCGCCGGCGGCGGGACTCACCCATGATGGCATGCGGTCGCGGGACTTGAACCATGTCCTCAGGCTCAGGGTGCTGATGACAAACACGTGACCGATCAAGCCGGAGGCAAGTCCCAGCGGCAGGGCCACCAGCATCCACGCGGAGGTCTTGTAATCCACCGTGATCTTGGCGGCGAGAACCGGATCTTCGCCGAGCATCGTACGGGAGACCGCGGCGGCGACGACCACCGCCACCACCATACCGCCCAGCGCCTTCATCGAGAAATTGTCCAACAGCTCCTCGAAGACGAAGGTCAGCGCGGATAGCGGGGCATTGAACGCGGCTGCGATTCCCGCCGCCATGCCGACAGGGAGCATCGACTGCACGCGTGCCGGATCGCGAAATGCCCAACGCCCGATGCGGGAGGAAATCGCCGCGCTGACATGCACGGTGGGCCCCTCGCGACCGAGGCTGTTTCCCAATCCGACATAAAGAACTCCGAGAACAAACCGCCACAAGCCGGCGCTGCTAGAAACCTTTCCTCCATTGTTATAGTAAGCAGCTTTCGTCTGGGGAATTCCGCTGCCCGCCGCATCCGGAGCGAAATGATGCACGACCAGCCCGACGACCAGTCCTCCCAAGGTGGGGGCCGCCAGCAGGATCGCGCAGAACTCCAGCGGGTCGCGGCTTTCCGCCTGCCTCCACAACCAATCGAAGAGATGATGGATCGAAAGGTGAAACGCCACCGCCACGAGACCGCAAAGGAATCCGGCAATCACGCATAAAGCCAGGAACCTCTGGCCATCATTGAGACGCGCGCGCATCCAGTCCGGCAACGTCCTTTTCCTCACTTCACTCATCAGTTCCGAACGGGCCGTAACATGGCGTCCCGGAACTGACCAGCGGAGACCGGGACCAGTTTTGTAACGCCGGACGTCAACCGGCCCACCGGGTGGGAAATGTCGCAATTTCTTGACCCATCATCCTGCCGCAACAGGATGTCCATTTGCACACCGTGGAGGGAGCTAAGCAGGAGTGATCTTTCCCGTCAGCGGTTTTCACTGAATGGCCGATCCCTTGGTTGCGGTGGCCTTGCCTCCGGATGCACTCACGGGAGCCTTGGCAAAATTGCCAAATTTTTCCTGAAGTTTCTGGTTCCGGTCGGCGGTGCCAGCACCCTTCTCGCCGGTGAATTGCTCAGTCTCGGCTTCCATGTAGGGATCTTCATCGGCACTCACCGACGCGGGATCGACCCCCAGCGCCAGCGCTGACTCGTTGATCTGGTCGGAGCGGGCTCCGATCTTGTCAAACGCGACTTGATACTTCGCGAGCAAGCCCTTGATGTCCCCGATGGAGCGAATTTCGGCGATGGCGGTGTGGAACGCCTCCACCCGGTTAGGGGAATGCACGAACCACCCGAAGCCGCCACCGGTGAGTCCGAGGAGAACTAGCAGGGTCACCACCGTATCACGCCGTCTCTTGCCGGCCACACGCTTGAGCTGGGCATCAAGGAGAACTCCAAGTTCTGCGGAAGTCGCCTCGTCAAGTCCGGCATTGGGCACGGACTCGACCAGCGGCACCACGGGCTTGGTCACCGGCATTTCAGCCAATGACGGCTGAAGCGGCTCGGCTGCGGCTACGGGAGCAGCCTTCATTTCAGCCACCGGAAGCACGGCAGCGGCGGATTTCGGAAACGCCCGTGTCGGGGGTCGTTCACAGGTGAAATCATCTTGGAGGGCCGCTTGGAAAAGTTGCTGGAGGCGTTCTTTGTCTGTCATAAGAACAGCAATACCCTAATATTTAAGAAAATTGTATTACGCAAAAACGTATCCCGCGATTTTGATCTTGCCACTGTCTCCGCAATTCAATGCAAGATATCACGCCAGCCGTGACGTGCTTCTAGCCATTGGACTTGCCATCAGACTTGCCGTCGTCCTCGAGATCATATTCGGATTTCAGGTTGTCATGGGAGTGATTGACAAACACCGAGGAACCGAGAGGGTGATGGTCGCCAAGCACACGCCGCAGCCCCTTCTGATAGAGATCCACCATCCGGGCGCACGCCTCGACCGCCACGATCATGGAAGACGGGGCCGCCTGCTGGAGAAAGTCCGCATCCTCCCCAACGGATGCCTCCTCGTCCTGGATGTGGTGAAGCAACGCTTCAATTTTCTCCAACCGGCCCGAATCCGGATCCCCACGGAGCCGGGACTCCTCGAAATTCCGCTTCAATGCCCGTTCCTCGATTTTGAGCAGTTCAAGTCTCCGGAGCAGTTCCTGACCGGCGGGAAGCCCGATTTCCTGAATGTTTTTCTCCAGCTTTTCAAGCTTGGCATCTGCAATGGCGATCTTTTCCTCCAGTGTCTTGGATTCGTATGGGTGAGCTTTCATGGTTGATTCAAATTGGTTGTCGTCGGCGGGAAGCCACCTGACAGGATATCCAGTCTCATAACGGTCCGCAATGAGATTTTCGGATCGTGGAACCCATTGAGAACTTCTCTAACGTATGACCGGGTGCAGAACCGCGACAGTCGCTATTTGCCGCTTACATGACTGGAAAATCAACTCCCGGAGACGGTCGCTGGCGATAATTCACGATTGCGGAGATATGGAATCTCCCAAGGATTGTTAGTCGGGATTTCTTCAAATTCCTCATGATCATTCAAATCGATGGCGTGCATCATCTCATAAAAGATGATCGCGATGGTAAGCATGGTCGAAATGCCGAGAGAAATCGCGATCACCCACCCCGCCGTGGAGGACAGTTCCAGAAAACGCACCAGCGCCAATGTGATTCCCGAAATCCAGATCAGGCTGGATCCGGCGACAACCGCGCAAGCCCAGAAGGATGGAATTGGTTTTTTCATAGTCATAACGTAAACACGTTTCATCCGAATTCAAGAGGGTTGGAGGCAAAACCTTTCGTAAAATGCAGTGTGCCAGGCGGAAGCTGGTGACAATCAATCTCCCGGCTTCTACTATCAGAAAACAGCCCGCGTTTTCAGTAATCGCCCGGATCAGCCCTGTGGAGGACCACCTGATAGCTGCCACGTTCGAAAATGACTCCGTTGTCGCCGCCCGTCATTTTCCAAACCGCTCTCGCCACCGCATTGCGCGAGTCCTCTGAGTATGGGTTACCGATCACCATGCTCCCCTGCTTCGGGAAATACTGCCAGGCCATGATCCTGACCTTCACGTTCGGGTTCCGGCGCATTGAAATCGCCACGCTGCCGCTGAGTTTTCCGGCCTGGATGCCTTTGCCGAAATCGAGGAAATACTCTTGGGTCCGGGTGACAGGGAACATGGGATCGGTGCTTGCGGCGACCTTGTAAATTCCGGCGAACTGCCCGGCGGACCCGGACGGGACTT
>Ga0163144_10020267_pt1 | contig 13313 bp, 12 predicted proteins | sample OliLak19BULKMAT1_FD_123175 | JGI IMG/M metagenome (GOLD analysis project Ga0163144, IMG submission 123175) | Freshwater microbial mat bacterial communities from Lake Vanda, McMurdo Dry Valleys, Antarctica - Oligotrophic Lake LV.19.BULKMAT1 | ecosystem: Environmental > Aquatic > Freshwater >... | reverse complement strand
GGTTTTTTCCTGATGGGACAAGTCTCACCGGATACACAAACTGTTTTAATGTTGAGACTCGCCACTATGTGCGCGTTTTTTTCGGCCTCGCAAGATATCATCATCGATGCTTATAGAAGAGAAATTTTACCCGAAGAAGAATTAGGTCTGGGTTCATCGCTCGCGGTTACAGGTTATCGCATCGGAATGTTATTTGCGACTTCTCTAGCGCCAATTCTTTCCGCTCACATCGCGTGGGGACAAGTCTATACAGTGATGGCGATTATTATGGCCGTTTGTATGCTTGCCACAATATTTGCCAATGAACCTGTCGTTGAAAGTTATAGACCAAAAAGCTTATATGCTTCTGTGCAAGAGCCACTAAATGATTTTTTCTTTAAACCAAATTTCGTTCTAGTTTTTATTTTTCTACTAGCGCTGATGACTTTAAAGCCCATGCTTTTTCCTGACGCACAAATTTTTCTTTTTGATGATATCATCGCCATGAGCACTCATCCTATCGCTTATTTAATGTATGCCATCGGTGCTTTTTTTATTACCAAAGGTAATATTCGGGGAGTGCTACTTTTTATTCTCCTCTATAAACTAGGTGATTCCATGGCATCTGGCTTGTTTAAAACCTTCTACTCACAAATTGGTTACAGCAATGAAGATATCGGCAAGATTGCTGGCCCCATTGGAATTTGGGCGGCCATCGTGGGAGGCATTGTTGGCGGAAGTTTACAAATGAAAATTGGTCTCAAAAAATGTTTGTGGTATTTTGGAATTTTACAAGCAGCTTCAACTGCCGCCTTTGCTCTACTAGGCTATTTTGCTCCTAGCTTACTCGCTCTAAGTATGGTGATCTTTTTTGAAACCTTCACTAGCGGATTAGGCACCGCCGCTTATGTTTCTTTTATGGCCTCATTAACTAATAAAAAATTCACTGCCACACAATATGCTCTACTGACTAGTATTATGAGCACACCGGCCATTCTTCTTGGCTCTCGCAGTGGTTATATTAAAGACAGCATTGGCTGGAATGGTTTTTTTGTTTTGTGCGCGCTGATCGCAGTTCCGGGAATTTTAATGTTACTTAAATTTGATACTTGGCAAAGGAAAGAAGCATGAAATTTTTTTTCGCACTCATTTTAATATTTAATTATTCTTGCTCTACAGCGGTGAAAAAGCCTACTGGAAAATTAAAGGTTTATAAGTTTGAAAACCCACCTTTATTATTTCCCAATGAGAAGGTACTTCTAGGCGGCTTTTCTGGACTCTCCTTTACCGGAAAAAATTCTGAAAACGGAAAATTAATGTTCATGACCAACACTGATCGCGGCGCAAACTTTGATGGCAAAAAACTTCCCGATGGAAAATTTTTAAGACCATTTCTTTTTCCAAACTTCCATCCAGAATTAGTTTTTTTTGAATTAGATCCTGCTACTCGAAAAATTAATATCACGCAACGAACTTCGCTCGACGTTAGTGGTCTGCCTCAATCACTAGAGATGGATGAAGTCCCTACTGACGCTAAAGAAAATAAAATTGCCTACGATCCTTATGGCGCGGATTTAGAAGGTACCTGTCAAACAGGAGATGGCTACTTAGGCGCTGAAGAATATCGTCCTAGTATTCTAAAATTTGATTTTAACGGAAAATTAATTGCCCGTTGGATTCCTAAAACTAAATTAATTAAAAGTGATGATCTCACCAATCAGGCCCTACCAGAAATCCTAAATTTAAGAACTCCAAATCGCGGCTTTGAAGGCATTGCCTGCACCGGCAATATGGTTTACGCCGTCGTGCAAAGCCCTTTTAAATACCCTAAAGATTACTCTATCCAAAATTCTGACGTGCAAAAACAAATTTTAATTTTTGCACTCAATACGGAAACCGATACAGTAACTGGTGTCTATTCCATGTTACTGGATGATGCACAAGTGGATAAAATTGGCGATATTCAACATTTAAAGGACAAAAAATTTATTCTGATTGAACAAAATTCTGAATACGGCAGTAAAGCTGTGCATAAAATTATTCAAATCGATTTAAAAAATGCCACCAACTTGCTGCCGCTTTTAATGAAAGGCAAGGATGCTACTGCTCAATTAATTTCACTTGATAGCAATTTCAAAAAGACCAATCACGCTATCAAAACCCTGATTGTAGATGTGGCAAAAGAAGGCTTTGATTACGCTAGCAAAATCGAAGGAATTGCCCTCATCGAAAATGGCGACATCGCTTTTATCACTGATAATGATTTTGGTTTATGGGACGAGAAAACTAGTTTTTTAGGGATTTATCAGACGAAATAATAATTGAGCTTGTGGAAAGATTACCTATATTTTTCTTTTTCGCTCTCTATTCTGTTGATAATCTTTAATCGCTTCAATGCTACTTACCCAATTTCGCCCATCCTTCTGGGCATCAATTTTTCCAGCTCTCGCAAGCAGATTTAGATATTTTTCAGAATAAGGGGTTTTCTTTGCAAGCTCTGATAATACAAGAAGTTTTTTAGAATTGAATCTACTATCGATTGCTCGTAAATAAATATTTAAAGATTTCTCGACAGCTTGGGCCACAAATTGCGTAAGTGGCTCCAATTTACCTTTATCGGCTTTTTCCAAAACATCATAATATTTTTTCCGATCATTTTTTAAAATAATGACGAGAGGATATCCTTTTTGCATAAGTAATAAATTCATAGCAAGTCTTGCAGTTCTACCATTGCCATCAAAGAAAGGGTGAATATGGACAATTTTATGATGGAAAGTTCCTGCCAATTTAATTGGGTGCAAATGACTATGATTTTTCTTAACCCAGTAAATCAAATCTCGCATAAGAATAGGAACATCAGTTGGGTCTGGTGGATGATGTTTTGATCCAGTAATCATCACAGCGCCTGTTCTATAACTTCCAGCAATCGAAGGATCACTTTCTTTAACAATAAGTTGTTGCAATGATCTTATTAAGCTTTCTGAAATAGTGTGTTTCTTTTCATACTCAATTAAGTCATAAAGAAACTGTATCGCTTCAAAATGGTTTTTGGCCTCGAGATGATCTTTTAGTGATTTACCTTTGACAGTCATCCCCTCACCTATCACTAGATAGGTTTCTTTCAATGTTAAGCGATTTCCCTCTATTGCATTTGAATTGTAGGTCATTTCAATTGAAAACTGTTCTTTCAATTTCGTTACAACTGACGAAGATAGCGGACGGTGTTTATTTAATATTTTCAGTTTTTCATCAATTCGATCATAGATTGTCTTACTCATACATTTTCCTTAATATGGTATTGCCTGATAAATCACACTATACCATATTAAGGGGAATTTGTAAATCAACGCCTCATTTATCAGACAAAATAATTTTTTCCATACGGTAATCGTCCATCACAAAACCGCCGCCGATGTCTTGGACTAAAGACTGAGCAACAACAAAGCCTGATCGAAGGTAACTTTTAATGGCGATGTGATTTATTCTATTCACAAATAAATAAATTTGATCTAAATGTGCGTCTTTAGCTTTTTGTGTGACTAAATCCAGACAACTCTTCCCCAACCCTTTGCCATGAAATTTTCTGTGAGTGTAGAGTTTCGCCAAAAATATTTTATCTTTTTCCAAATGATAAGATAAATAACCCATCGGCTCATCAGCATACTCCAGTAAAAACCAAAAAATATTTTCCTGCTTAAATTCTTGCGCCAAAGCCTCTTTGGAGTAGCGCCTATCTAACATGTAGTCAATTTGTGCGATGGAAATGACACTCGGATAGTGCTCATGCCAGATGTCGTGCGCCAATTTCGAAATTATATCGATATGAGAATTATTGGCGGAAATAATTTTGAAAAATGTCATATAGAAATGGTCGGAGCGATAGGATTTGAACCTACGACCCTCTGGTCCCAAACCAGATGCGCTACCAAACTGCGCTACGCTCCGACTTTAATGAGTCTCTTTTTTTAAAGAAAAAAGTTAAGTTTGTCCACGTCTTTGTTCAAAGAATCTCTGTGCGAGTTGACAAGCTAAAGCGCGATGAGAATTTTTTTGCTTCCAATCATACATCTCGGCCACAGATTGCTCGCCAGAGGCGCCAATGGGTTTAAAAATAGGGTCATAACCGAAGCCGCCCTGCCCCTTAGGCCCAAATAAAATCTCGCCGCTCATGCGCCCTTCAAAGAAAAAAACTTCTTCGGGCGACAAATAAAAACATAAAACACAGGTGAAATATGCCTGACGACCTGCGCCAGAAATATTTTCTAATTTTTTAAGCAATAACTCGTAACGATTTTTGTCCGTCAGTCCATCGCCGCCGAATCTGGCCGACTGAATTCCCAATTCATTAGGTAATCCTTCCACCGTGATGCCCGAATCGTCCGAGAGAATAGGGACTTTAAAAAGATCGTAATAGGCCTTGGCCTTTAGAAGTGCGTTTGCCGTAAAAGTTTCGCCATCTTCGGTTACTGCTAATTTTTTACCGGCAGCTTCCACCTGAATTATTTCAGAATTAAAAATCTCGGCAAATTCTTGCGCCTTATGATTGTTGCTGGTGGCGAGAATTACTTTAAGCATTTTTGTTGTTCTTCAAAAATAGTTTTGAGTGAATCTTTCGCGCAAGATAAAATTTGCATCAAGGCTTCTTCAGAAAATGGTTCTTTTTCTGCCGTGCCTTGCACTTCTACAAAACGACCTGATTTCGTCATCACAATATTCATATCGGTTTCGCAAGTTGAATCTTCTTCGTAATTTAAATCGGCAATCACATTGCCGTCTTTATTGATTCCAATGCTAATCGCCGCCAATTGTTCTTTTATGGGTGAAGTAGAAATTTTTCCGTCTTTAATTAATTTTTTTACGGCAAATTCTAGGGCCACATAAGCGCCAGAGATACTAGTGGTACGAGTTCCTCCATCGGCCACGATCACATCACAATCAATTAGGATTGATCTTTCACCTAATTTTTTTAAATCCACAATTGAGCGCAAACTTCTACCAATTAAACGCTGAATCTCTTGTGTGCGACCGCTCACTTTTTCACGCTCTCTACGAGATCTGGTGTGAGTTGAGCTAGGTAACATAGAATATTCAGCAGTAACCCAGCCCTCTCCCTTGCCTTTTAAAAAAGGTGGAACAGATTCTTCCACTGAAGCAGTAATATGAACTTTAGTATTGCCAAATTCTGCGATGACACTGCCAGCAGCGTAAGGGTTGATATTTGGTGTAAAGCGCACAGCGCGTGGTGTGTTTCGTAAAATTTTGCCCATAAAATCTCCTAAAAAGATAGCATACAAAAGAGATGGTCTCTTGTAAATTGAAGACATGAAACACCTACACTTTAAACAACTAGATTCTACACAAATTCATTTAAAAAATAATTACCAAGATTTAATCGCAGAAGATAAGGACTTGCTTATAACTTGCGATACACAAAGCGAAGGAATCGGACGTGGGCAAAACACTTGGACAAAAAGAAAAAATTCCATCAGTCTTTCTTGCACCTTAGTTCCCAATGATTGCCCCTCTCTGACTCCCCTGGAAGTCGCAGTGATGTGCCAACAATTTTTTCTACCACAAAAAATAAAATTTAAATGGCCCAATGATTTATTTAATAGCAACCGGGAAAAAGTGGGAGGAATCATTTGCCAACTGGTTTCTCCGGAAATGGTCCTGGTCGGAGTCGGCATCAACCTCGGACAAGCAGAACCTCTGGAATTAAAAAACTCTTCATATCAACCTGGAGTGCTTTTTCCGCAAAAAGAATACAGCGACGGTGAATTAGTTAATTTAAGTAAAAAAATGTATCAGCACTTTTTAAAAAATCGCCTAAACAGCTCGCGTGTAAAAGAAATTTGGGAAAATGAATGCTTACACTTAAATCAAAAAGTAAAAATTGATGAAACTGAAGGTTATTTTCGTGGCATACAAAATGATGGCCAAGCTCTTTTAGAAGTAAGCGGAGTTATTAACAAAATTTCCTCTGGGAATTTATCCTTGCTGAGCTTTTCTTGAAAGTTCTTTAATTTCTCTGGTGATTAAATTTTCGGCTAAATCTGGAATCACTTCCCAGGCCACTTTATCCACCGACTTAATACAATACTCTTTAATTAATCTCTCAATAATCGGTGTCATTTTCTCTACCACTTGAGAAATAATTTTTTCTTCATCCACTCTCTCTTCAGATCTTTCAAAGCTAGGGACAGAATTGATTTGCGAAAAGCCCGCTGCCATATCTTTTATCGCGGGATCTGAAATAATTGCTCGCTCTTCAGTTGCCCAAAATTCTTCAGAAGTTTGTAAGTCATCTCCCAATTCTTCTTCTAGATTTATTTCAATGGTCTTTCTCTTTATTTCTAATGATTCGATTTCAGGTTCTTCTAATTTTAATTCATTAAGCGGAATCAACTTAGATTTTGGCGCTGGAATATTAGGATAATCCAAGTCATGACCTGAAGGCATTTGACTGGCAATAGGCACATCCACTTTCCATAAATCATCTTGTTCATTAACCTTGCTCATTACAGTGGCAATAACTGGTGGAATCATGCCCCAAGAATCTAATTCATTTTGCAATATGTGGCTTTCGCCTTTTATTTCTTCTTTATTAAAACCTTCTGCAGTCTTATCTTGTATCTTTGGCGCGTTTACCACCCAATCTTCTCTTTCCACGATTGGTTCTGTAATTGATTTCGCTTCCTTGACAATTTCTTGGTCTTTACCCTCAAGCACCAAACCTATTTTCATAACAAATTTAGAACTCTCAAAAGGTTTAGTTAATTTATCGTCGGCGCCAGATTTTTTAATTAAAACATCATCAGCTGAATCAAAAGTTCCAATGAGCGAAATAATTTTCGCTTGAGGCGACTTACTTTTTACTTGTTTGATAAGATCATAAGGATTAGTTTTTTGCGATAAAGAGAAATCCAGCAGGATAAGATCAAAAGTCTGCATAGAGATTTTTTTAAATAAGTCTTCTTCGCTCAAACTTTCAGAAATTTCATATGGCGCACTGGCCAGAGTAATAGCAATAACTTTTTGAATAGTGGCGCTGTCATCAGCAACGAGTATTTTTTTGGTCATAGAAAAATGATAAACAGGAACCGCGAAAAAGTCTTGTCTAATTTAAAAGTGGAGTAAAACAGTCGTCTGATTATCCATATTGCCTCTCTCATTAACCAACTTAAAGAGTTCATCAATTTTTTTGTGATAGGCCAGTTCCGTTTTATCTAGAATATATTTTATATCATCGTCTTGTAGTCTTGCATAAACTCCATCAGTCATCAGAATAACCTGATCATCTTCAACAATTTTTAATTCCTTCACCATCACCTGCAGATCATCAAAGAGCCCAAATCCGCTCATAGGACATGTCTGATGCAAGCCTTGATACGAATCGCTGGAAAAACTACATAAGCTATCAGGAATCACAATTGGGGCCAACTGTCCCTTACGATAAAGAATGGCCTTGCAATTACCAACGCTAACCAAATTAAGATGATTTTCAGAAAAACTCACTGCAAGTGCAGAAGCTCCGCCTTTATCTTGCATTTGAAAGGCGGTATTTCTTTGTTTTACTTTTTGATGGGTAGCATGAAATGCATTGATCAGCGCATTCGCTTCTAAAAGATATTTATGGCTGTAAAAAAAAGGCATCGTAGCATCAGGGTCATGACCCATTTTGGTATATGATAACTTTAAATTTTGTTTCACCAGTGCTGCCACTTTATCACCCACACCACTGCCACCAAAACCATCTAGAACAAAAAAAAGATTATCATTTATATCTACTTCCATTTCATCTTCATTTAATTCTAAATAAGGACCTTGATGTGTTTTACTGGCAAATCGCTTAAGCTTCATAATCACTCCAAATAATCATTTAATTTGTCAGTCGCTTTTTTATAATATTCGCTCTCTAATGGAGAAATCTGCTGCACCTCTTGTAATTTTTCCTTCGCATCCTGAAAAAGACTAAGCGATTCAGAAATAATCGCTTCTCGGTATAATTTCTTAGCGCGAGTATGCAGAATGTCTTTGATCTCAGTCATTTCGTTTAAAGCTTCCAAATTAGTAGGATTGTAACTTAAAACTTTTCCGTACTGCTCATAGGCACCTTTTAAATCTTGTCCTTCTTTTAACGAACGCGCTTTTCCTAATAATGGTGATTCAACTTCACTTAATTTATCCTTGGAATCAGTTAACATAGTGCTGGCTTCCTTAATCAGATCTTCATCCATGTTCTTAATCTTTAAAAATTCTTCTAATTTAGAAATCGCTAAATACCACTTTTTTTGCAAATAAATATTTTTCGCCGGTTGAAATTGATCCATTTTTCTTTTTCTATCTGCTTCAGCCGTGGCTTTTTCTAAGGCAATACGATCTTGTTCTTTTTTCCACGCATCTAATTCAATTCTTAATTGAGGAACATCAAAATTTTCCGGATCTAATTCTAAAATTTTATTAAAAAGTGCATCCGAAGCATCATATTGTCTCTCTTTAACAGCTTCCTTGGCCCTTACGACAAGCTCCTTCACTTTTTCCATGCGCTGTCTGCGCTCGATTTCATCTTGTCTTTTCTTTTCAATTTCTTCAATTTTCCTTAAACCATCTTTGGCCAATTCAATTGTTTGTTTAGTACTTTTATAATCTTCACCTTTAGTTATTTTTAAAATCTTATCCAATTCATTTAACGCTGCTGCATATTTCCCTTCTTCCACTAATTTTCGTCCCAGAAGATAATTTCCCTCTACAAACTCCAACTCTTCTTTAGAAAGTTTTAAACTAGTAGCAGCAACTTTTTCTATTTTCTGGGCCGGCTTTTTGTTTTTCTTTTCTGGCGCAGTGGCATCATCACCGGAATCCATTAAAACATATAATACAACTAAACCGACTCCACCATAAATTAGTTTTTGTCTTTTATTTAGTGCCTTCCATTTATCAACTAAAGATTTAGGTTTGTCTGAAGGCATCTCGAGAGTGCTATTTAAATCACTAAAAGTATTTTGCGCGTTAACCGAAGTATCTTCAACTCCCACCTCTTCTTCCACTTCGATTTCTTGATTTTCTTCCACGGCCATCAAAGTTTCTTGTTCTTCCTGCAAGAAGTCCGATTTTACTTTAACCGTTAAAGTGGTGGTCCCAATCAGAATTTCATCACCATTGGTTAAGTCCGCTTTATTGACTCTCACTCCGTTAACGAGTGTTCCGTTGGCAGAATTTAAATCTTCGATACTACAGGTTATATTATTTTTTTTAATGACGGCATGTGTTCCAGATACTTCCGAATCTTTTAAAACAATCTGACATTTTGTTGGATCACGACCAATAAAAACTTCACTGGTCTCTAGATTGTACTTGTCAAAAGGAGCATGTTCGCCAAATATTTCTAAATAAACCTGCACGAAACTTTTAAAAACTTGAGTGGCCCCATCTAAAGAAGCTTCTTCTTCAATTGGTGGATTATCATCAACCTCTGGCATCGCTAAATCTTCCGCACTCATGGGAGCAGGCGCAACGTCATCCATATTGGCCGGCTCGTCACCTAAAGCCTCATCTGTTGAAATGTAACTTGTCACGGTCGGAGCATTTTCAATTTCAGCTGAAATATTATCAGGCGCAGCACTTTCGAGCGCAACGTCAAAAGTCTCTTCAATAACAGCTTCTGCCTCTGACGCTTTTAACGTCACAGGTTGTTCTTTCATGAAAATTGAAATGGTATAACCAGCGACAGTTAAGGTATCACCATTTTTAATTTGTCTTTTAATCAAGACTTCCCCATTAATAAGTAATAAACCATCTTCAGAATTTTTCTCGATACTCCAAACACCTTTTTCGAAAGTAATTTTGGCCAGGTATCTAGAAATGGCCTTATCATCAATTTGCACATGACAATCTTTCGCTCTTCCTAAGAAGAAATTAATAGGCCCCTGCTCCGCGAGATGCAGATCCTTAGCTAAATCAATGTCTACGACCTTTTGATCGTTCTTAAAAACACTTAATTGCACCTTTCTCCATAGCTAGCTTTTCTTCTAGTCGTCTTATATTTTCATCAGCTTCTTTAAATCTTTCATCTTCCGGATAATTTTGTAATAGCCTTTCAATTGCACAATAACTACTAATGGCCGAATCAATTTTTAATGCATCCCACTCTTGTCTTCCCTTGAGCTCATGTCCTTCAATCTCACGATCCAGTGCTTGCTTGGTTCTATTTAAATAAAAACTTGCTCTCCCATGATTGGGACTTTCACGTAAAGCATTATTAAATTCTTCAATCGCTCTAAAATAATTTCCTTCACGAAATTCCCTCAAACCTTTTTGAATAAAAAGATTTACCTTGTCTTCGACTTCTTTGTCTTCCATATTTTTTTTCTTATCAATGGCCTGAGCATAGTCGTCTGCCACTTCATTCATTTTAGTTTTATCTTTGGCGCCTTGCTGATTAACCGAACGAGAATCCTGATCGTCACCACTAAAAAGATAGAATAAGGCCATGACTGTTAAAACAATTACATAAAGCTTTGTATTATTTTTCACAGGAAGGGAAATCTGAGTCTTCTTAAATTTTGCATCACGCGTGGAGTCTTTGGCCGGCAAATCTGCTTCATCTAGTATAATAATATTAAATTTATAAACTGTTTGGCCTAAAATAATTTTGTCACCTTCGGCCAAAGTGACTTTTTTGTGTTTTTGATCATTAACAATAATTCCATTCTGTGAACCTAAATCAGTTATGACATAAGTATCCTTCACTTTGGTTAATTCTGCATGCTCTCTAGAAGTTTTTGTATCGCCAGTCTGTATATCAACTTTATCACCGCGACCAACAATCAAACGATTGTTTTGCAAGTAATAAGAATTTCCTTTATTGGCACCAGTTAAACATAATAGACGAAAGTGTTTCCCCGACGTCTGCGGCGCCTTGAAATCTTTTAATACTAAAACGTTACTGGCCATTTTATACCTTCACAAATGTAATAAGAAAGGCCTTAGCAAAACCATCCTTACCCATTAAACCATTTACATAAATTTTTCTTGGAATACCTTGCAATTCGTAATCACCCTCTTGGCAAGAGCCATTATTATTAGCGCAGTTATCACAAAGCTCAATCAATGTTGCAGCAAATCCTTTTTCTCTTGCCACATCTAAAATATTTGATCCCGCAGCACTACTCTCTCTAATACCTGACATATCTTCGGCTTCGGTATTTACTTTTTGAATTTTTTTCTCTGAATCAAGAACAATGGCAGGAACACCGGCCCCTTTTAAAAAGTCTCCCAGCTGCTGCACATAGGAAGTATCTGGCTCATTATCAAAAACTTTTTGCGAACCATCGCTTTGCAGTTCTTTTAATCTTTGTAAAATTGTATTCACTGTATCCACAAAACTTTTTATTTCGCCGAATAATTGTTTGGTCTCAATATTTACTTTTTTTCCTCTTAAGGCTTCTTCTAATTGCACGCGGACTTCATCAATCGGTCTTAGTCCAGCAAAATAAATAATTCCATAAAAAAAGACGGCAATAACGGAGGCAATGGCAATCGATTCAAAATAAGCTGTGTTATTTTTACTGTTCATAACATCCAGTGTTTCTGGGCGAAAGCGTATGGCAATAATTCCCACTGCTTCTTGCGAAGATGTTTTCGGATTATAAGCGAGAATTTTTTGCGCAATACCAATTTCATTATCTTCTAAAATCTTTTTAAAAGTATTATCTGAGTCTTTAGAGTTTGAAAGCGCCCATTCTTTTGCTTTAACCGAAAAAGTATCACTAATAAAATCATTCATTTTACCAATCGGTCTAACAATTCTTCCTTCCAAGTCAAAAAGTTCGTATGACCCGATACTTTTGGCCTTATCAAGAAAAGAAGTGTCAACAGCATCGAGATTTTTTTGTTCTAAGGCACGAGCGTTGGTTCGAGCAATTTCATCAGCATACTGTTCTCCGCGAAGTGATGTTTCGATGATGAGAATTTTTTTATTTCCTTGAAGAATCGGAAACAATGTAAATGAAACTACAGCAAAAGCATAAACAGCAACGATTATTCCTAATAAAATTCTCCATTCATACTCTTGGTTAATTCCATAAACCACTGGCATTATTTTAAATTTAAAAAAGTATAATATTTTCCCAGGAATCGAATTAGGCATTTTCGAAGGAGCATCTAATCCATTATCATCTGATGACGAAGTACTGTTACTGTCTGGCGATGAAGTTTTCTTCTTCACCATCACTTTTTTCTCAACTAAATAAACTAATTGAAAAATAGTATCTGGAATAGCAATTTTATCTCCGTCTTTGACTGTACCTTTTTTGATTATCTTCCCGTTGATAAAAGTACCGTTAGAACTACCTAAATCTTGAATATAGGCCACGTCTCCAGTTACATTAATAGAAAAATGCTTTTTAGAAACTCCATCAATAACAATCGGCACGTCCACAGAACTATCTCTTCCGACAGTATTTTCACCATCTTTAAGATTAAATTCTTTGCCGCGCAATTTCCCCGCGACGACGACTAGTTTAAACATTTTCTACTTCCACGGTTAGTCCTTCAAATAATTGCATCGGAACTGTTCCAGCTGGCAATTCTAAAACTTGACTCGCCTGCCAATAGGGCCAACTCATTCTCCAAGGATGCATGCTGCGAATTATTTTTATAATTTTAAATTCTCTATCTAAAAAAATTACATCAATAGCAAACTTCATAAAAAATGTATGAATAGAATTGCATGGACTAATAAGCATCGCTTTACCGTTATCCAGTTTATTTCTAAACATTAAACCCAAGAGACGCGTAAAAATACTACTAGCAACGATCACATCCTGCGCTAAATAAATATGACTTCCATCAATTCTCACAAACATTTTCTTCATTTTCTAAACCCCAGGGCCTCAAGTACCAACGGAGCTCCCACTATAATAAAAACCGCCGGAACAATTAAAAACAACATCGGAAATAAAATCTTTGTTGCCGCAGTTGCACCAGCTTTTTCTATTTCAGAAGATTTTTTTTGCCTAATTTCAATCGCGAGGGCCTTTAAAATTGGTCCAATCGAAGCTCCCACAGAATCGGCCGCAATTAAGGTGGCGCAAAATGAAGAGATTTGAATCAAATCACAACGCCACGACATTGCTCTTAGTGCTTCAGCACGACTTGCACCTACTTTAATTTCTTTAATGGTTCTTTCAAACTCTTCAGTCAGAGCATTTTTCTTAGATTTCTCCACCACTTTTTGCATGGCCGCAATAAAATCTAAACCTGCCTCGACGGCAAGCGCCAACATATCAACAGCAAATGGCATGTTCATAATAATATCTTTTTGACGTTGTTTT
>Ga0163144_10020264_pt1 | contig 13314 bp, 11 predicted proteins | sample OliLak19BULKMAT1_FD_123175 | JGI IMG/M metagenome (GOLD analysis project Ga0163144, IMG submission 123175) | Freshwater microbial mat bacterial communities from Lake Vanda, McMurdo Dry Valleys, Antarctica - Oligotrophic Lake LV.19.BULKMAT1 | ecosystem: Environmental > Aquatic > Freshwater >... | reverse complement strand
TTGGCCGTCTTCGGAGCCGGTGCCTTCAGCGGCCACGTTTCCGACTCCGTCCGGGCATCGGCCAGATACTCCTCGATCTTCTTCACCACGTCCTTGTTCGTGGCCGCAACGTTGTTGGTCTCGCCGAGATCGGACTTGAGGTTGAACAACTCGACCGGCTTTCCGAAAGGACGGATGGCCTTCCAATCGCCCATGCGCGCCGCCTGTTTGCTGCCGCCCTCGTGCAACTCCCAGTAGAGGAACTCCGCCGGCTTCTGTTCCTTTCCCAGCAGCGTCGGCACGACGGATCGACCATCAATACCGACCGGATTCTTCAGACCGGCCAACTCGACGGCGGTCGGGAGAAAATCCCAGAAAGCCCAGGGGAAATCGCTCACCTTTCCCGCCGGAACCCGCGTGTGCCCGCGCACGATCATCGGCACACGGATTCCTCCTTCCGACAAATCGCGTTTGATGCCACGCAACGGTCCGGAGCTCTGGAAGAACGCCGGATCGTTGCCGCCTTCCTTGTGCGGACCATTGTCGCTCGAAAAGAAGATGACCGTCTGGCTGTCCAGATTCTCGTCCTTGATCAGTTTCAACACGGCACCGATCTGCGCATCGAGACGCGTGATCATGGCCGCCTTGTTCTTCTCCGGTTGCGGCCAGTTGTTCGTCGAGTAGGGCGCGTCGCTCGGAACCTCCATGCCGTTACCCGTCGCCTTGGTCAGGGCATTGTGGGCGTGCGGCGTGGTGTAGGAAAGGTAGAGGAAGAAAGGCCTCTGCTTGTTCTGCGCGATGAAGTTGAGCGCCACCGAAGTGAAATAGTCCGCGACGTAAAGACTCTTCCGGCCCTGTTGGTTGACCTGGACCGGAATGCGGACGCCGTTCCGGACCAGCGTCTCGGGGTAGTAGTTGTGCGCTTCGGTCTGATCCAGGAAACCGAACTGCTCGTCGAAGCCCTGACGGTTCGGTTCTCCGGATGTTCCCTCGTTGCCCAGTCCCCATTTGCCGATCACGCCGGACACGTAGCCGGCACTCCGCAGAAGTTTCGCCACCGTGACCACGTTCGTCCCCAACGCCATCTTCGCGTTGCCCCGGATCGGCGTATGTCCTGTATGTTGGCCGGTCATCAACACGGAACGCGAAGGCGCGCACACCGTGCTTCCGGCATAGACGCTGGTGAAGCGCATGCCATCCGCCGCGAGTTGGTCTAGGTTCGGCGTTTGGATGAGCTTCTGGCCGTAGGAACCCAGATCGCCGTAGCCGAGATCGTCCGCGAGGATGAAGACGATGTTCGGCAACTGCGGCCGGAAATACCGCGGCGGCACCTTGCTGCGGTTCGTCTTCATCATCGTCTGCGCGAGCCGGGACTCTTCGGGAGTGTTCACCGTCGGCGGTGGCGCCTGCTGAGCGGAGACACGCGCAACCGCCCCACCGAGGAGAAGCAACACCACGCACACGAAACGAAGAATGGACATGCGCTGAACCTAGAGGCGAAGCCGGCGGGCCATCAACGGCGATTCGGTCGATGCGGTCAGGCCGTGACGTCGATGAAGGTCTTCACCGCACGATTTCCCGAGGCCATTCCCTGGAACAACTCCGGCAATCCCGTCAGCGGACAATCGGCATCGACGAAATCATCCGCACGGATCACGCCGCGTTCGATCCACGACAACGCCTCGCGGATCGCCATCGGCGTGTGGTGGAAACTCGCGAGCAAAGTGAGGTTCGAGTAGTGGATCAGACCCGTGTCGAGCTTCACCGAGGTGCCCGAAGGACACCCGCCAAAGAAGTTCACCCGCCCGCCCTTCCGGACCAACTGAACCGCCGCTTCCCAGCATTCCGGTTTGCCGACCGCCTCGACCACTACGTCGAAGGTCCGGCCGGACCGGCGGCACGCCGGCACCACATCTCCGTCAGCGCCGATCTCGACCACCGCGGCGCCTCCGAGCAACTGCGCCTTGGCCAAACGGTTCTCGCCCCGGCCCGCCACCGTCACATCGCAACCCGCCTCCTTAGCCAGCCTCACGAACATGAGACCGATCGGTCCCGCACCGATCACAAGAACGCGCTCGGCAGACTGGAGCTTCAGGTCCTGCACACCTTGAACCACGCACGCCAACGGCTCGGTCAACGCTGCGTCCCGGAAAGCCGTTTCCGGCCGCAGCTTCAGGAGATTCATCTCCACGATCCGACGCGGAATCACGATGGACTGGGCGTAGGCGCCGTTCAGGAATAGCAGGTCGTCGCAGAGATTCGGCTGGGCCGTTTTGCAGTGAAAACAGTGGCCACAGGGAGCCGAGTTCGCGGCCACGACACGGTCTCCCACAGAAACCAAGGACTGCGCTTCCGACGACACCTCGCAGACTTCTCCAGCCAACTCATGCCCGAAGACCGTCGGCGGAACGAGCATCCTGGCGTGGTATCCTCGCTTGAAGACCTTCAGGTCCGTGCCGCACGTCAGGGCGGCGCGAATACGCACGCGCAGTTCGCCCGCGACCAGCGCCGGCTCCGCCACCGACTCGACCCGGACGTCTTCTTTGCCATGGAGGACCGCTGCGCGCATGGCGGCAGCTTGTTCGGGCCTTGCCGCGGAACTCAATCTTTTCGCTTTGGGCCCGGCCTCGGCTTCGGCTTAATCGCGCGCCATGGAATGGATCAAGCAGCTCATCGATTTCGTCCTGCACGTCAACGTGCACCTGGCCGAACTCGTGCAGAGTTACGGTCCGTGGATCTACCTCATCCTGTTCCTGATCGTGTTCTGCGAGACCGGCCTAGTGGTAACGCCCATCCTACCCGGTGATTCCCTGCTCTTCGCTGCTGGCGCCCTCGCGGCCACGGGTGGAATGAACCCCTTCATTCTCTGCCTGGTCCTGATCACCGCCGCGATTCTCGGCGACACGGCCAACTATTGGATCGGCAAAAAATCCGGCCACGTCCTCCAACGGAAGTTCCCGCGAATCGTGAAGCCGGAGTATCTCCTCCGGACCAACGTGTTTTTCGAGCGCTACGGCGGGAAGACGATCATCTTCGCGCGCTTTGTTCCCATTGTGCGGACGTTTGCACCATTCGTGGCGGGTGCGGGCGCGATGACCTATGGGCGCTTCATGATGTTCAACGTGGTTGGCGCGTTTCTGTGGGTCCTGCTGCTGGTCCCGGCCGGCTACTTCTTTGCCAACTTCGAGTTCGTGAAGAAGAATTTCTCGGCGGTCATCCTTGCCATCATTGTTCTCTCCATCCTCCCAGGCGTGGTCGAGTTCCTCCGTGAACGCAGCCGGATCAAGCGGGAAAAGTTGAACGGCGCGAGGTAACCCGAATCCGGCGACCGCAGGCTAACGAAATCGCTTCGAGACGACCAACCCACGGTCACTCCGAGGTAATGCCCGGAATCTCCCGCGCCGGCGGAGCTTTCACAAACGACACGGCACGCAGGTAAATCGGCTCGATCTGGAAGGCAGGCAGGAAATTCGTCCGCATCGCGGCGAGCTGACCTAGGACCGCGGCATCGGGCAGAACGCGCCGTCCGGTGAGCTTGGTTTCCACGGCGGCATCGGGACCAATCAACGCCTCGTCCGGCTGCCGCGCTGCCAACACCTGGTCTGTGGAGATGATCCGAAGCGGTTCTTCCACGGACCACTCGCCTTCCGTCACGCGGTAGGCGGTGTGGTAAAACTCCCCCCGCTGCGCATCGACGACCACGTGCACACGCCCGCGCAGGCCTTCACGGCGGGCCTGTTCCGCCAGACAATCCACACTGCTCACGCCGATGGTCTTCACGCCCGTGCCAAGCTGCCAGCCCTGCGCAGTCGCCAATGCGATGCGGATGCCGGTGTAGGATCCGGGTCCGATTCCGATGGCGATGGCCCCGATGGCTTCCCGCTGGATGCCCGCCTCGCCCAAGGCTGTTTCAGTCAGGCCCAACGCGTGGGTTTGCCGGCCGCCCTGCTCGTCAGCGCGGCCGGCAACACGCCCAGTTACCGCATCCACCACGGCGACACCACGGCGGTCCGAAGAGAATTCAAAGGCCAAGATCCACATGACGAATTCGCCGTTCGGTTTCGTTGATCGACTCGATACGCACAACGCGGATCCAACCGTCCGCCGCGTTGGACGACTTTGAACATCCAACTTCAAACCTTGACCCGAGGTCCGGCCGCCACCGCTCGATCCATTCGACGACCGACACGCCCTCCGGTTGGACGAGATACGGCTCGAGCCCGGCACCGATGATCTGTTCCGGCGTATCGAGGCGGTAGAGGTCCAAGTGAGCCAAAGGCAACAGCCCGTCGGAATATTCGTTGATCAGCCCAAAAGTAGGCGATGTGACCTTGCCCCGGCACCCGAGACCACGGGCCAGTCCTTTCACAAGCTGTGTCTTGCCCGCACCAAGATCACCGCTCAGTCCGATGACCCAGCCGGACTTGGCCTCGGCGGCCCAATGTTCGCCGAGCGCCATGGTTTCCTCGGGCGAGCGCGTGATGGTTTCGTGAACGGGGCTCATCATCACGCCACTCCATTGCCCTGGAAGTGCACGTAGCCGCCGACATCGAAACCCCGGAGTCCCCGTTCGTCGCGCAGACGCAGCCCCGGCTCCTCCGTGATACGGCCGATGCAGGTCAGCTTCACTTCGGGGAACTTCCCCTTCCATCCATCGAGCACGGCGACGGCGTCGCGGCTGGCGACGGTAAAGACGAGTTCGAAGTCCTCGCCGTCGGTGAGCGCGGCGAGCAACGGAGGTTTGGACGATGAGTCCCCCTTCGACTGCGCCCGGGCTTCGCGGGTGATCGGAATGGACCGTGACAACAACTCGGCGCCGACGCCGCTCGCCTGGAGGATGTGCCGGAGATCTCCCGCCAACCCGTCGCTCACATCCATCATCGCGTGAATACAGCCGACACCGGCCAGCCATGCGCCTTCGGCCAGTCGAGGCTCGAAATCAAGATGCCGGCCCTGCAGGGATCCACCGAGTTCGCCGCTGACGAAGATGGCGTCGCCAACCTTCGCACCCGACCGCAGCAACGCCTGGCCGCGGGGAACCGTTCCGAGAACCGAGACGGAAATCAGAAGCCGATCGGGATTCGTCGTCGTCTCCCCGCCGACAATTGCTGTGCCGGTGCGGACGGCCAACGCGTTCAGACCGGCGTAGATCCTTTCCACCCGCGCGGCATCGAAGTCCTTTGGTAATCCAAGGGTGATCAATGCGGCTGTCGGAGTTCCGCCCATCGCGGCGATGTCGCTCAGGCAACGCGCGAGGGCCTTGTGGCCGATGCGTTCCGGCTCGGTATCAGCGGTGAAGTGGACGCCCTCGACCACGGCGTCGGTCTTGAGGAGCAACTGCCGGTCACCACCAAGGTCCAGCACGGCGCAATCATCGCCGGGGCCGACGACGACGGCGGAATTGGACGGAACCGAGCGGGTGAGCCGGGCGATCAACTGGAATTCGTTCATTCGGTCAGAGCAGCTGGAAGCGCTTCCACCACTCAACTATCTGGGTCTGGAACCAGATGAAGAAGAAGTTTGTCAGGTTGAACAGACAATGGGTCGCGATCGGCACAAGCAGGTTGCCGCTGCGGACGTAGAGCCACGCCAGCAAAGCCCCGAACAGCGTCAGCGGAATGAAGGAGATCTTGTTGAAGTGGGAAAGACCGAAGATCACGGCCGTGCCCCAGATCGCCACCCGGAACCAACCGCGATCGCGGAAGAACGGAACGAGGATCCCCCGGAAGAGCAGTTCCTCGATGACGGGGGCCATCACGACGGCCGCGACTCCATAGTAGATTCGACGCCACGCCGGCAGCTCGCCCTGAAGGATCTGCACCACCTGCTGGGGCGGCGCTGCGACGTTGACCTGGGTCAACGCGATGGCCGACAGCTGCTGGAGCGCCCAGGCCATCGGCAGGAAAACCAGGACCGCGGCGATGCTGACAAACGAATTGGAAAACCAGCGTCCGCTCCGGAAACCAAACGCCTCGGACCAGGTCATCTTGTGCCGCGAGAGGAACAGGCTCACCCAGATGATCGTGCCGGCCTGCAGCCCGGTGTTCCCGAGAAGCATGGTGAAGAATTCGGCGTTCTCCTTGGTCATGCCCGGCCAGAATTTGGTGACTCCCAGACCGATCGACATGGCGATGAAGACCGACGTGAACACGCCGAGGAACAGCGTGAACACTTCGTATTTGTCCCATTTCTTTGCTGATAACACCGGCCGGAATCTCCGGTCCGCCGAATCAAACTTCAATCGCGGACTCTGCAGTCACGTTTCTCCACGCGATGGTGTTTGGCGGCTTCGTCCGGGTTTGTCAGGTTGGCTCCGTGCCTGAACACGCCCCATCCGCCGCCGACCCGATCGCCACTTGGTTCGACCATCTTAAACGCAGCCTGACGGAAGGTCGGTTCGTCCGTGTCACCCTCTCGGCCACCAAGGACCACTCGTTGCCGGAACGGATCATCGGCCGACTGGTCGAGCTGAAGGAAGGCACGCACCTCAGCTGCACCCTGCGCCGCAGCAACAAGGACGAGACGAAGAATATCCCTCTCGCCACCGCCGCGACCTGGCTACGTGACCGGGTCGGCCACGAGTTCCGATCAGCCCTGCTTCAGACCACATCGCGTGACTGGCAACTCCACGCGAACCCCAAGGGCCTGTGGAAGCTCGTCGCACACAAGGCGACGACCTCGCAGGCGCCGGATCGCACGCACAACACGGCTTCGCAATACTTGTTGGCGGCAAGCGCAGCCGACTGGCTCGCCGGCCTCGGCGTCGTCGATACCGACGGGCGCGTCCGGGAAAGGATGGGCGACAAACACCGCCAGATTCAGCGTTATACGGAAATCCTGAACCACCTCGTCCGCGACCTCGACTGGCAACAGGACAACGCCGCCCCGGTCATCGCCGACATGGGCTCAGGCAAGGCCTACCTGACCTTCGCAGTCTGGCAATTGCTTCGACGCCAGATGGGGATCAAGGCCCGCATCATCGGCGTGGAAGAACGGCCCGAACTCGTGCAGACATGCACCGCCCTTGCCTCGAAGATCAAGGCGGATGGGCTGGAGTTTCGAGCGGGTGACATTGCGTCGGCCGACCTGCCGGCGATCGATGGACTCATCGCATTGCACGCCTGCAACACCGCCACCGACGCGGCCATTCTCCGCGGCATCGACTCCGGCGCGCGGCTGATCGTGGTCGCCCCGTGCTGCCACAAGGAAGTGCGGCCGCAGCTCGGTTCACCCGTGGCTTTGGCGCCGGTCCTCGCGCACGGTTTATTCAAAGAACGGTTCGCCGAATGGGTGACGGATGGCTTGCGGACTCTGTTCCTCGAGTGGGCGGGCTACAAAGTCCGCGTGATCGAGTTTGTCGACGCCGGCCACACGCCGAAGAACTTGATGCTCGCGGCGGTCCGCGTGGCGGAGCCGTTCAGTCAGAAGGAAGTCTGGGAGCAGATCGTCAGCCTGAAAACATTCGCAGGCGTTGGCCACCATGCTTTGGACGAGCTTCTCACGCATGTCCACCCGTAGCCGCTGAGGTGATTTCCGGGGCTGCCGACGTCGTCAAAGGCATGCTCGAACTGCTGCCCGGCAACGACGGAGTTGTCCGTAGCCGAGGGCGCGTTGGTCATACACGCCAGTCGGCCGGATCGCGTGGACATGGTTTCTGGTTTCATTGACAGAAGTGCTCTTAAAAGCGCGCTTTTCGGCCCAAAGCTGTGCGGCAGGCGCGGGTGGTCGACATTCTCCGCCGCCGCCTGGGCGGCGCGAACTTTCTTCAAATCTTTTCCCGGGATACCGGCGTTTCAGACGCGCTTTTGGAGCGAAGTTTCCGCCGAACAAATAATGTGAGTCCAACGGCCGCGATGCCCGGAAGGAGAACGAAAATCACATATGGATAGACGAAGTATGCAAGGCCGGAGGATAGGTATTCCGGAGAATAGCGGTCTGGCGGGCCATCCAGAATGAGGACTGCGACAGCAACAAGAACGAGACTTACCAGTGCAGTTCTGAGGCAGAGATTCCAGAAAGTCCGCCGATGAAACCACGCCAGAAGTCCGCCGACAAAAACGGCAACAATACTGAAAAGTAAGAGAGCTTCCATAGGTGGCCACCTTCCGTTACTCGAGTCGTGATATCTATATCCGTAGTAGATCGGCCCCCACGCGCGGAGGCTACTTTGATTCAACCACACTGGTGGTGCGGAACAGCGGGGGAAGCGGATCGATGCGCTGAAGCTTGCCGCCCGGCCAAACGACAGTCACCTCATCGACCTTTCCGCCGCCCAGGCCAAAGGTGATCGGCAATTCGGACTGCGACAGGTAGCCGCGCGTCGGCATGACCTGACGATGGAGCACCTGGGTCCCCGAACGCACCCGGACCCACGCCCCGATCGCGTCGCGGTTGGCCGAGGTGCCGATCAGCTTCAGTCGGAGCCAATTCTTCCCAGCCTTGAGATCGTTCCGCAGGAGCAACGGCGGTCCGCCGATTTGGGTCAGCACGACGTCCAGATCGCCGTCGCCGTCGATGTCGGCAAAGGCCGAGCCGCGTCCGACGATCGGCGGGAACAGGTTCGTCGCCGAGCCGACGGCCGGAGCCAGTTCAAACCCTTCCAACTTGGCGCCCCGACGATTCCAGAAAAGCTGGGCCGACTGCCGGTAGCGCTGATCGGGAAACGCCTTGGCAATCTCGGGTTCGATGTGGCCGTTGGACGTCAGGAGATCGAGATGCCCGTCGAGATCGTAGTCGAAGAAGCAGACGCCGAAGGTGAGCGCGTGCCGGCTGGCGTTGCCGATGCCGAGGCCGATGGCCTCATCGGCGAACATCATGGGATCACGCCGCGAGACGTAGAGCGCGGTCATCTCGTTGGCGAAATTCCCGATCGCAACACCCATCGCGCTGTCGTCGAACCGCGCGGTGTCGATGCCCATGGCGCCACGTATGCCGCCAAAGCTGTCGAGGGCGATGTAGCTGCGCATGCCGATCTCCTTGAAGGTGCCGTTGCGTTCGTTGTGGAAGACGAAGTTGCGCACGGTGTCGTTCGCCACGATCAGGTCGATCCACCCATCGCCGTCGAGATCGACCGGCGCGACACCGAGCGCCTTGGCCAGCGGACCGCCATTGGAGGTGTTCGTGACGCGGATGCCGGCCGCTTCGGAGACGTCGGTGAACCGGCCGTTCCCGTCGTTGCGGAACAGTTGGCAATGCAGCCCCTCGTAGTTCATGGGCGGTCCATAGGCGCGGCCGATCCCGGGCAGCGTGTAGTTCACCTTGCGGTCGATCTCCGGCGACCAACGAACGTAGCTGGCGATGAAGAGATCAAGCCGGCCGTCGTTGTTGAAATCGATGAACGAGGCGCTGGTGTTCCATGTGTTGGTCCCTCCGGCGATGCCCGCAAACGAAGTGACATCACGAAATTTGCCGGCGCCCAGATTGCGGAACAAACGGCTGCCACCGACGCCCGTGATCAAGACGTCGACCCAGCCGTCGTTGTCGTAGTCGCCTACGGCGACGCCCATGCCGTAAAGCGGCACGTCGAGCCCGGAACCGGCGGTCACATCGGTGAACCGGCCGGAGCCGTCGTTGCGATACAAGGCAGCCGTAGTTTGTCCGGCGTTCCGGTCCCAACCGGTGCCGTTGATAAAGAGAAGATCGGGCGCGCCGTCGGCATCGAAGTCGAGGAACGCGACACCGCCACCCATGGTTTCCGGCAGCCACTTGGAGCCGGTCGCACCGTTGTTGTGGATGAACGAAATTCCGGCCGCCTTCGTGATGTCGGAAAACGCCGCAGCCGGAGCCAACGCGGATTTGCCCGATGCATCGGAGGCTAGTTGACCCGATGTCCGCGACTTCATCACGAACGCCAGCGCTCCCAACAGGAGGACCGCCGCCAGGACGAGGACTCCGAAAACCCAGACGAACTGGCGCGTCGCGCTGCCGGCGATGGCGTTGGGCTTAGGCGGGGGCTTCACAGTGCGGAGAGACTAGGACGCCTCCACCGACGATGTCATGCGCCGAACAACCGGGGCTTCTCCTGTCCGGAATCCCGCTCCATGCTCCGCGCGTTCATGGCAGCCGACCCCATCCAGTTCTTCAACCGTTACACGGGCCGCGTCGAGACCGAGCAGGTCTATGGCGAAGCCTTCATGCGACTGGTCTACGGCAATCCGCTCGGCATCGCGGTGCTGCACGCGGTGGCCAAACGCGCCCTCTTCTCACGCTGGTATGGCTGGCGCATGAACCGCACTGTCAGCCGGGCCAAGGTCGCGCCGTTCATCCGCAACTACGGACTGGATCCGGCGGAGTTCGCGGACGCGCCCGAGTCCTTCCGCACGTTCAACGAGTTCTTCTACCGCAAACTGAAACCCTCGGCCCGGCCGGTGGACGCGGCTCCGGACGTCGCGGTGTTCCCGGCCGATGGACGCCATCTTGCGTTGCAGGACGTTTCGACCGCAGAAGGATTCTACGTGAAGGGCCAGCGGATGAACCTCGCTGACCTTTTCGCCGATGCCGCGCTGGCAAAGGAGTTCGCAGGCGGAACGATCGTCTTCTCGCGGCTTTGTCCGGTGGACTATCACCGGTTCCACTTCCCGGTATCCGGCATCGCACCGGCCCCTCGCCTGATCAACGGCCCGCTCTACTCGGTCAGCCCGATCGCACTGCGGCGAAACCTCGCCTACCTCTGCGAGAACAAGCGATCACTGTCCGTGATCGAGTCCGAAAGGTTCGGACGAGTCGTCACGTTGGAAGTCGGCGCGACCAACGTCGGGAGCTGGGACTACACATTCACGGCCGGCAGCCGCGTGGAGAAAGGCCAGGAGAAGGGGTTTTTCAAGTTCGGAGGTTCGCTTACGATCACGGTGTTCCGGCAAGGCGTGGTGCGATTGGAGCCCGATCTCATGGAGAACGGAGCACGCCAACGGGAAGTCTATGCCAAGATCGGTGATCGCATGGCGACACTGCGGTGATGTCCGAATGACGAAGGCCAAGGGCGAAACGAATCAGTCGCCCCGAACTCTCGGGCCTTGGCCTTCGTGCTTCGTCATTTCTTCGCCATCTTGGTGCGGGCGGCTTCGAGGACCTTCTTCTCCCGGTCCGTCAGGCTCTGGATGCCGTGGGCGGAGATCTTGTCGAGGATGGGATCCACCTCCCGGCTGATGTAGTCCGGGGTCACCTCTGGCACCGAAGCGGAAGCCGTCGGCCTTGCGACGCGAGGTCCAGCCGGCTGCGATGAGCGGCCCGACGTCTTGGGCTCTCCCTTGAATCTCTTGAACCAGGCGGTGAACGAAAACTCGCTGGTCCAAATCCATTTCACAAAAGCCATGCCGAAGAGCAGTCCGCCCAAGTGAGCGCCATGGGCGACGCCGCCGCTGGGAATCAGGATTCCCGTAATCGAAAAGAAGAGGGCAATCCAGAGAAGGAAGATCGCCCGGAATGTCACCGGAAACACGAGGAAGAGGTGCACCGTGATCATCCTGTGCGGCTCGATGAGCGCGAAGGCGGCGGTCAGGGCGAACGTCGCTGCGGATGCCCCCACTACCTGGCTCCCGAAGTGCAACGGCGCCGCAGCCGACAGGGCGATCTGCAGCAAGCCACCGATGATCCCCCCTCCCAAATACAGCTTCAGCAACTGGCGAGGCCCCATCAGGTCCTCCAAGTGCCGGCCGAAAAACCAGGTCGCAAGCATATTGAAGGCAAGATGCAGGATTCCCTGGTGGAGGAACTGGTAGGTCACCAGTTGCCAGAGGAATCCATGGCCGATACCCGCCGGCCCCAGCGCCAGATACTTCCCGACAAACGCACCGACAATGGATTGGCCCGATGCCGGGTCGGTCGTCCAATAGGTGGCCGTTCCTTCGACCAGATACACCGCGGCGTTGATGAGGATCAGCACCACCGTCACGGGAACGCCGCGGCTTCGCCACGAAGGCTCCTGCATGTAGCTACGGTCGTGAATCATTGATGTGCAATCATACTAGGACCTCCGCATGGAATCGGCAATCCGCCGTCGTGTTTTCAATTCAACCTCGCCCCAACCCTTCGATCCAGAGGTCCGTCGAGCAAGCCGGCTTATCCCGGTCCAGTCGCGGACTTATCCACTCCGGCGGACTTCTTCAGCCGGGTGAAGAACCATTGGGAGAAGACAATTCCCATCATCATGCCGCCAAGGTGCGCGTCGTGAGCGACCTTCGCCTTCGTATCCACCATGCAAACGACGCCCACGACGAGGAAGAGGATGAACATCCCCTGCCCCGTCCACGTGTAGTTGATCCTGCCGCCGAGGAAGCTGCTGGTGAACCGTTCGGTCCAATGCGCCCACGCGAACGACCCGATCAATCCGTAGAGCCCGGCCGATGCACCGACGACCGCCACCTTGCCGTAGTGGAACGGGAAGACCCATCCGAGGACACAATGCGCCAATCCGCCGACCACCCCGGTCACCAGATAAAGCACGAGCATGGCGAACCCGCCCCGCGCCACCTCCAACGGCCGACCGAAGAACGAAAGGCCCATCAGATTGAGGACGAGATGCGACAGGTTGACGTGGAGGAACTGGAAGGTGAGGAGTTGCCAGAACTTCCCCGCCTGCACGTCCCGCGGCAGCAGGCGCAGCTCCCGATACCAGAGTTCGGCCAGTTCGGGATTCCTCATCCGCAGCCAATACTCGACGGCGAACACCAGCGTGTTGAGGAAGACGAGGACAAGCCAGACTTGGGGGAACTTCGAGGACTTGGTGCTGGGCGCGGGCGCTTGGCCGGACATCTGGGGGTGAAGCTAGGTTTTCATGGAACGCCGGTTCAATGGATTTCCGGAGGAATGCAGAGCCTTCGCTGCTGACATCGCGTTCACCCGCCGCTACAAACCGCCATCTCCCTATGCGAAACCGACTCTTCCTCACCCTCCTCTCATGCCTCGCCGCCATCGGAACGGCGCGGGCCGCCACCACTTCGCTCTTCGACGGCAAGTCGTTCGCCGGTTGGGACGGCGACACCAACAAGATCTGGCGGATCACCGACGGCTGCATCGTCGGCGGAACGCTCGCGGCGAAGGTCAAACAGAACGAGTTCCTCGCGACCACGCGCAACTACACGAACTTCGTCCTGAAGGTGAAGTTCAAGCTGCTCGGCGATTCCAAGAAGGACTTCGTCAATTCCGGCGTCCAGATCCGCAGCCAACGCCGCGCGGGCGACAGCGAGATGATCGGCTACCAGTGCGATCTCGGCGATCCGACGTGGTGGGGCTCGGTCTACGACGAATCGCGCCGCAACAAGCTCATGGCGCAGTCGGACATGAAAGCCGTCGAGTCGGTCCTCAAGCGGAACGAGTGGAACGACTACCAGGTCCACG
>Ga0163144_10020261_pt1 | contig 13316 bp, 11 predicted proteins | sample OliLak19BULKMAT1_FD_123175 | JGI IMG/M metagenome (GOLD analysis project Ga0163144, IMG submission 123175) | Freshwater microbial mat bacterial communities from Lake Vanda, McMurdo Dry Valleys, Antarctica - Oligotrophic Lake LV.19.BULKMAT1 | ecosystem: Environmental > Aquatic > Freshwater >... | reverse complement strand
GGCGTCCGTCTCGGGCGTATCAGCGTCGTTCGGATTCATGCGTTCGCGTCGGTGGGGGGAAAGTGCGGAGATCCGGCCGGCAGGCCGGCGGTGGGAGATTCTTCGAGTCGCGATGGCGCGTTGTCGGAGACCGGACCGATGACATCGGAGACGGCCGAGGCAGGCGCATCGACGGTGGGCGGTTTCGCGTGCGCCAATGGCAACTCCGCCGTGGCCGACTGGCCGCCAAGCTCATCGCCCAGCAGAGAGGCCTGACCGGCCAGCGCGTCCAGCGCGGCTGCGGCCGCAGCCCCCGCCTGCGCCTCGATCGGCGGGAGCTGGCTCAGGCTGGCCAAGCCCAGGTCATCGAGGAACTGGCGGGTGGTGGCGTACAGGCCCGGCCGGCCGGGTACTTCACGGTAGCCGATCGATTCGATCCAGCCGCGGTCTTCAAGCTGCTTGACGATCTGGGTGCTGACGGTGACGCCGCGGATGTCTTCGATGTCGCCACGCGTCACAGGCTGGCGATAGGCCACGATGGCCAGCGTTTCCATCGCAGCGCGTGAATAACGCGGCGGCTTTTCCGGGTGCAGCCGATCAAGGTACTCACGCATCTCGGGCCGGCTCTGAAAGCGCCAGCCCGACGACAGCGTGACGAGTTCGACGCCACGGCCGTGCCAGTCCTGCACGAGTTCATCGAGCAGCGAGCGCAAGGTGTCGAGACCGACTTCGTCATCGAACAGCATCTTCATCTCGCGCAGGGGCATCGGAGCCTGCGCGCAGATAAGTGCGGTCTCGATCACGCGTTTGGCCTGCAATGTGTTCATTGGCCTGCAGTTCGGACATGCCACCGACATGGCGGTAGGCTGGGGATTCAAAAGGAATCGGCGGGAGTCGTCAGCAACTGCGCCTGCGCGGCACGGTTCCATTCGTTCTCACTGAGGGTGCTGCGGGCTTTCGACCAGGTGCGTTTCGCACATCTGGTGGCGCTGTCGCTGTCGAGACGGTTCGCGTCTCGGACGGAGGCGGCTGCACAACAACATCCTGTTTGACTGATTGTATCGCGCATCGCACGCCGCAGCGTTGCGGCTCAGACACGTTGTCCGGCAATCTGCCACCAGGCAGCCGAAAAATCCGCTGGCGCCGGGCATTCGAAGCTCAATTCCTCGCGCGTGATCGGGTGAGCCAGCCGCAACAACACGGCGTGCAGTGCCTGGCGGCTCATGCCGAGCGCAGGCCTGCCGCCGTAAAGGATGTCGGCCACCAGCGGGTGGCCGACGGAGGAAAGATGCACGCGGATCTGATGCGTGCGCCCGGTATGCAGCGTGCAGCGCAGCGCGCTGCAGCCCTCCGCCGCCGCCACCCGTTCGACATCGGTGCGCGACTCACGCGCGCCCGCCACCACAGCCATGCGCACCCGCACGGCGGGGTCGCGGCCGATCGGCGCATCGATGCGCAACGTGGCACTGGCCAGCACGCCATGCGCCAGCGCGAGGTAGCGGCGATGCACCTCGCGCGCCGCGATGTCGCGTGTCAGCGCGGTCACCGCCGGCAGGCTCTTGCCCACCATCATCACGCCGGAGGTGTCTTTGTCGAGCCGATGCACGATGCCGGCGCGCGGCAGCGTGGCGGCCGCGGTGTGGTGCGCCAGCAGGCCATTCAGCAGCGTGCCCGACCAGTTGCCCGCGGCCGGGTGCACGACCAGGCCGGCCGGCTTGTGCAGCACCAGCAGGTGTTCGTCCTCGAACAGGATGTCGAGCGCCATCGGCTGCGGGCGGAAGGCCAGGCTCTCTTCCGTAGGCGCCAGTTCCAGCCGCAGTTGCTGGGCGGCGCGCAGCCGGCGCGAGGCGGTGGCTGCCACCTGGCCGTCGACCTGGACCAGACCTCTTTCGATCAGCGTTTGCAGATGACTGCGAGAGAACTCCGGCGCCATGAGCACCAGAAGCTTGTCGAGTCGCTCGCCATGCTGCGCCGAGGTGACGCGTGCGAGACGGATCTCGGCGCCCTGGTCGGCCGGTTCGGCAATCGTTTCGTCGGCATCGGCTTCAGCGTCGGCAGTGCCGGCGTGCAAAGCCATGGTGGCAGGGGAAGGAATCGGGGTCAGGAGTCGCTCCCTATAATCGTGGCATCGACGCCAAACGGCATCCGGCAACGCCGGTCCGGCATCCCAGATGAATGTTTCCTATGCATGGCGCACTGCGGCGCTGATTGTGTCCCTGCTGGCGGTGCTGCAACTCGCGGGCTGTGGCACCGATCCGAAAGACGAATTCGCCGGCAAACCCGCTGAGAAATTGTATCGGGACGCGAAGGACGAGATGGAGTCCGGCGGCTACGAACGCGCCATCAAGGGGCTCCAACGTGTCGAGGGACTGGCCGCCGGCACCCTGCTCGCCCAGCAGGCCCAGCTCGACCTGGCCTACGCTTACTGGAAAAGCGGCGAACGCGCCCAGGCGACGGCCACGATCGAACGATTCATCAAGCTGAACCCGTCGAGCCCGGCACTCGATTACGCCATGTACCTGCGCGGAGTCGTCAACTTCAACGACAACCTCGGCCTGTTCGGCGGCTTCGCCGGACAGGACATCGCCGAACGCGACCAGCGCGCCTCACGCGACGCCTATCTCGCCTTCAAGCAGCTGGTCGAACAGTTCCCCGACTCCAGCTACGCGCCCGATGCGCGGCTGCGCATGGATTACATCGTCTCGTCGCTGGCGGCCTATGAAGTGCACGTGGCGCGCTACTACTTCCGCCGCGGCGCCTATTTGGCCTCGGCGAACCGCGCCAAGCAGGCGATCGCCGAGTTCGAACAGTCACGCTCCACCGAAGAGGCCTTGTTCATCCTGTCGCAGAGTTACCGCAGGCTGGAGCTCGACACGCTGCGAGATGCCACCGACCGCGTGCTGCAGCAGAACTTCCCCGACAGCCGATTCCTCAGCGCCGACGGCAGCACGCGTGACCGCGCCTGGTGGCAAATCTGGTGAGGCCCTGGCGCGCAAGCCGCTGACCGCCCCGTCGCGCCTCACAGGCCAACGCCGGCCGGGCAGATCAATGCGACCAGGCCAGTTCCTGCAGCCAGGCCAGCGCTTCCTCTTCTTCCGACAGCAGCGTCATGGGCGGCAGCGCGGCGCGCAGGCGGTGGCCGTAACCCATCTGGCGCATGCGCGGGTCGCAGACGACCAGCAGGCCACGGTCGGTCTCGGTGCGGATCAAGCGACCGGCGCCCTGCTTCAGTGACACGGCGGCCTCGGCGACGAAATAGTCGTTGAACGGATTGCGGCCGGCGGCCTGCAACTGGCGCACGCGTGCCTCCACGAGCGGGTCGTTCGGCGGCGGAAAAGGCAGTTTGTCGATCAGCACGCACTGCAGCGCGTCGCCCGGCATGTCGATGCCTTCCCAGAAACTTTGCGAGCCCACCAGCACGCAGCCGCGCCCGTCGCCGAAGCGCTGCAGCAGGGCACGTCTGGGCTGCGTGCCCTGCACCAGCACTTCCAGCGTGGCGCCGAGTTCGGCAGCCTGATGGCGCAATGCGTCGGCCACCTGCGGCAACACGCGCAGCGTGGTCGTGAGCACGAAAGTGCGGCCACCCAGCGCATGCGCGCAGCGCGCGGCCAGCGCGCCCACCGCCGCCGGGTGGCCGGGCTCGTTCGGCTTCGGGAACCGCCCCGGCACCCACAGCCGCGCATGCGCCGGGTAGTCGAACGGACTGCCGACGCGCAACTGCTCGGCGTCTTCCAGCCCGGTGGCGGAAGTGAACCAGCTCAGGTCCTTGTCGTCGCCGAGCGTGGCCGAGGTGAAGATCCAGGCCTTGCCGCCGATGCGCATCTGCTCACCGAGCATTTCACGGATGTCGAGCGGCGACTCGACCAGCCGGGCGTGCTGCGGCGACATGTCGATCCAGCGCACACGGCTGGGGTCGGCGTCGCCCTCGAAGCGGCGCGCCAGGCTGGCCAGCGCTCGTGCGCGCTGCTCCAGCTTGCCGAATTCCAGGTTGGCCGCGCCAACCTCGGCGGTGGCCTCGGCGGCCTTGCCGGCGGCGTCGGCCAGCGCCTGCAGCCAGGGCACCAGGGCGGCTTCGGCGGCGCGATCTTCCCAGCGCAGCTTGACGATGCCGCGCACATCGCGCAGGTCGCCCGCGCAGGCGAGCCGCAGGTCGCGCGCGGCGCGGTCGAGCAGGCCGGCCAGATCGTTCCAGGGCTGCAGGCCGCGGGCGTGCTGCAAGCCGGTGGCCAGGATGTCGCGGCTGAGGTCGATGGCCTGGCCGGTCGACAGGATGGTGCCGAGGAACTGCACGCCGGCCTCGACGAGCTGGTGCGCTTCGTCGAACACCGCGGCGTCCACCGTCGGCAGCAACTCGGCCACTCCGCTGTCACGCAGCGCCATGTCGGCGAAGAAGAGGTGGTGATTGACCACCACGAGGTCGGCCGCCATCGCCTCGCGCCGGGCCTGCATGACATGGCAGGCGCGGAAGTCTGGGCACTCGGCGCCCAGGCAGTTGTCGCGCGTCGAGGTCACAAGCGGGATCACCGGCGAGCGGTCGTCCAGGCCCTCGATCTCGGCGATGTCGCCGCTGCGCGTGGACAGCGCCCACTGCTCCACGCGGGCCAGCGCGCGCAGCGCGTAGCGGTCAGTCAGCTGATCACTTTCACGCGCCACAGCCAGCCGGTAGCGGCACAGGTAACTGGCGCGGCCCTTCAGCAGCGCCATGTGCACCGGCACGCCGAGCACGTCGCGCAGGCGCGGCAGGTCGCGCAGGAAGAGCTGGTCCTGCAGGCTCTTGGTGGCGGTGCTGACGAGCGCGCGCCGGCCCGACAGCAGCAGCGGCACCAGGTAGGCGTAGGTCTTGCCGACGCCGGTGCCTGCCTCCGCGACCAGCGCGCTGCGTCCTTCGATGGCCTCGGCCACCGCGTGGGCAAGGAGGTCCTGCGCGTCACGCGGCATGAAGCCGGTGTTCTGGCGCGCCAGCGGCCCGTCTGCCGCGAAAGCGCGCGCCACCTGGGCGGGCAGCCCAGGCTCGGTCATCCGGGTTCCATCAGGAATGGATGCATGCAGCCACCGCGCTGGCTGGCGATGACCCGACTAGTGTGCTGTTGCATGCTTGACGCACCTTTAAAACCGATGCATCCGGGCCTGTGGCCAAGCGCAAACCGGAGCGAAACCGAGGAATCGCCAGGATATGCAATGACTCCACGGACACAAAGGCGCGGTTTCAAGTGCCCGGTAGCGAGCAATATCTCACCAGATGCTGGCGTCAAGCGGGTTGGGGCGGGTCGATCTCGCCTTCCAGCCTGGCGATCTGGTCGCGCAGCAACAGGCGGCGCTTCTTCAGCCGGCGCAGAGTCAGCTCGTCGGTGGGCAGCGCCAGCATGCTGCGATCGATCAGGTCGTCCAGATCGGCGTGTTCCATGCGCAACTCGATCAGGCGCCGCGGCGGGGAATGCAGGTTCTCGTCCATTGCTCCACGCGTGACCACGGTTAAGCGAGTTTATATTCAGCGGCATGGCTTCCAGTGCACAGGCGTTCCGTTTGACCGCAGCCACGGGCTTGCACCGGGGCGACCGCGCCTATCAGCAGGACCAGGTTGAAATCATCATGCACCACCGGATCGCGGGCTGTGCACTCGCAATTGTCGCTGACGGCATGGGCGGCAAGAGCGGCGGGCGCAAGGCCGCCGACCAGGTCATGCTGACCGCCACGCAGATCTTCGAGCGTTTCGTGCCGACGCAGGACGTGGCGGCCGAAATGCTCAGGCAGGTGGTGCTCGAATCGCACCTGATGATCAAGCTGACGGCGATCACCGCCGAGGAAGAACCGCACAGCACGGTGGCGGCGTTCGTCGTCACGCCCGACCTGCAGTGCGATGTGGCGCACGCCGGCGACTCCCGTGTCTACCACTTCCGTGGCGCCGAGATGCAGACGCGCACCATCGACCATTCCTTTGTGCAGCGGCTGGTCGACGAGGGCAAGATCACCGAAGAGGCCGCCAACTCGCACCCGCAGTCCAACCTGCTGACCGGCTGCCTGGGCACCCACGCCGACCCGCCGCTGACGCTGTGGCACATCGACCGCCTGGAGTTCGGCGACTCGGTCATGGCCTGCAGCGACGGCCTCTGGCACTACTTCACGTCCAAGGAGATCGGCGCCATCCTGCACGCGCTGCCGCCGCGCGAGGCCAGCGAGATGCTGATCAGCAAAGCCCGCCAGCGCGCACGCGGCGGCGGTGACAACCTGTCGCTGGCGCTGGTGCGCATCGCTGCACTGAAGTGACTGCGCCGCCTCTCGGCCGCGCCTGATGAAACGCAGCTGACCTGTTCAGCGAGCCGGGTTGCTGCCTGCCAGTTCGCCCGGCAAGGGCAAGGGAGCCGCCGGTTTGCCGCGCGCGACACGTTCAGCTTCACGCGCCGCAATGCGGGCACGCCCTGCCTCTGCAATCAGGCGCCGCTGCTCGGCCGCTGACGCACGCCGCGCCGCGTCGCGCGCCGCCTCTGGGCCGGGACCCTTGCGCCCGGCGGGCTCGGAGGGCACGGTTGCCGATGCGCCCGATGCGCCCGATGCGCCCGATGCAGCCGATGCAGCCGCACGCAGCCGCAGGTTCGGCGGTGGTGCCGACGCCGCCGGCCGAGACGCTGCCTCGGCGCTCTTGCGTTCAACCGCCTGCTGGCGCTCGGCAGCGCGGGCCCGGCGCTCGGCATCGTCGAGCGCATGCTCCTGCTGGCGCAGGCCGGCCAATGCGACGCGGCGCCTCAGTCTCACGTCATCGACACAACTCGTGACGATGAAACGCTGCTGGCATTCCGCCTCTTCGGCGGCGTAGCGCGATTCGGCCGCCTGACGCTCGGCCGCCAGCCGCAGGCGTTCGGTGGCGGCGGGCGCAGCCAGGGCCGCAGTGGTCAGCGAGAACCACAGGGCGGCGAGCAAGGGAACAGATCGCAAGCCGGGCAACATCAGGTCAGCGAGGTATCGACTTCGCGCCGGGCCAGCGCCAGGAACTCGGCGGACTGCATCTCGTGCAGGCGCGACACGGTGCGCGGGAACTCGTGCACCAGCGGCCCTTCGGTGTAGAGGCATTCAGGCGCCACCTCGGCCGACATGATCAGCTTGACGCGGCGGTCGTACAGCACGTCGACCAGCCAGGTGAAGCGGCGCGCCTCGCTGGCCAGCCGTGGCGGCATGTGCGGCACGTTCGACAGCAGCACAGTGTGGAAGCGCGAGGCGATCTCCAGGTAGTCGTTCTGCGAACGCGGCCCGCCGCACAGGGTGCGGAAATCGAACCACACCACGCCGCCGGCGCGCCGCACGGCCCGCAGGCTGCGGTGCTCGATCTGCATCACCGGTTCTTCATCGCGTGCTTCGGCCAGCTTGTCGAAGGCCACTTCCATCGCGGCCTCAGCCTCGGGGCCGAGGGGCTGGTGGTACATGCTGACCTGCTGCAGCGTGAGTTGCCGGTAGTCGGTGCCGGCGTCGACGTTGATCACCTCCAGATGCGCCTTGAGCAATTCGATGGCCGGCAGGATGCGGTCCCGGTGCAGGCCGTTCGGGTAGAGCGCGTCGGGATGGAAATTGGAGGTGGTGACGATGCTCACGCGGTTGGCGAACATCGCCTGCAGCAAGCGGTGCAGGATCATCGCGTCGGTGACGTCGGCGATGTGGAACTCGTCGAAGCAGATCAGCCTGAAGCGCCGCGCGATGCGCCGGCCCAGTTCGTCCAGCGGGTCGACCGTGCCCTTCAGGTCCTGCAGTTCGCGGTGCACCTCGCGCATGAACTCGTGAAAGTGCAGGCGCGTCTTGCGCGTCAGCGGCACCGACTGGAAAAAGCAGTCCATGAGAAAGCTCTTGCCGCGGCCGACGCCGCCGAACATGTAGACGCCGCGCGGAATCGGTGGCCGCACCAGCAGCTTGGTGATGGCGTTGCGGCGCCGCACCTTGTATGCGACCCATTCGCCTTCGCAGCGCTCCAGCGCGGCCACGGCGTGCAGTTGCGCGGCGTCGCCCTGGTAGCCGCGTTCGGCGAGTGCCCGGTGATACAGGTCTGTGACGCTCAATGGATCGCTTCCAACGTCATGTTCAGGATCCGGCCCTGCCGGCCCGTTGCGCAAGCACCCTTGGAGGGCTGCGACCGCAGCGGGCGTGGCGTCTCAGAAGTTCAAGGTGCGCTTGTCGATGGCCAGCGCGGCTTCCTTGGTCGCTTCGGACAATGAAGGATGGGCATGGCAGATGCGCGCGATGTCTTCGCTGCTGGCGCGGAACTCCATCGCCACCACCGCCTCGGCGATCAGTTCGCTGGCCGTCGGGCCCACGATATGCACGCCCAGGATCTCGTCGGTAGCGGCGTCCGCCAGGATCTTGACCATGCCGGTCGTGTCGCCCATCGCCCGCGCCCGGCCGTTGGCCAGGAAGGGGAACGTGCCGGCCTTGTAGGCGCGGCCCTCGGCTTTCAGCTGCTGCTCGTTCTGTCCGACCCAGGCGATTTCCGGGCTGGTGTAGATGACCCAGGGAATGGTGTTGAAGTTGACATGCCCATGCTGGCCGGCAATGCGTTCGGCGACCGCCACTCCCTCTTCCTCGGCCTTGTGGGCGAGCATCGGGCCGCGCACCACGTCGCCCACCGCCCAGACGCCGGCCAGGTTGCTGCGGCACTCGGCATCGACGACGATGGCACCGCGCTCGTCGAGCGCCAGGCCCACCGCCTCGGCGTTCAGGCCGATGGTGTTGGGCGCACGGCCGATCGAGATGATCAGCTTGTCGACCGCCAGCGTCTGCGCTTCGCCCTTGGCGTTCCTGTAGGCCACCGTCACGCCCTTGGCCGTACTCTTGATCTTGCCCACGGCCACGCCGAGTTCGATCTTCAGGCCCTGCTTGACGAAGGCCTTGTATGCCTCTTTGGCAATCTGCTCGTCGACGGCGCCCAGGAACGTGGGCAGCGCTTCGAGCACCGTGACCTCGGCGCCCAGCCGGCGCCAGACCGAGCCCATCTCCAGCCCGATGACACCCGAGCCGATCAGCCCCAGCGTCTTCGGCACTTCGCCGAGGCGCAGCGCGCCGTCGTTGCTCAGGATGCGCTCTTCGTCGAAGGCCGTGCCGGGCATGGCGCGCGCATTCGAGCCGGTGGCCACGATGATCTGCTTGCCCACCAATGTCTCGGCAGCCGTCTCATTTGCGGAACCCGCCACCGCGACCTCATAGCCGCCGTCGACCGCCGCCACGAACGAGCCGCGGCCGTGGAAAAAAGCGATCTTGTTCTTCTTCAGCAGGTACAGGATGCCGTCGTTGTTCTGCTTGACGACCTGGTCCTTGCGGGCAAGCATCTTCGCCACGTCGATGCCCAGGTTCGACAGCTGAATACCGTGGTCGGCGAAGTGATGGCCGGCTTGCTCGAAGTGTTCGCTCGACTGCAGCAGCGCCTTGCTGGGGATGCAGCCGATGTTGGTGCAGGTGCCGCCGGGCGCAGGGCCGCCTTTGGCGTTTTTCCACTCGTCTATGCAGGCGACGCTGAAGCCGAGCTGGGCGGCGCGGATGGCGGCGATGTAGCCGCCGGGGCCGCCACCGATCACGATGACATCGAAGTTCTTTGACATGGATATTTCCGTTGACTGACGGTCATTCGTTGGGCACGAAGATCCAGAGCAGCAGGTAGATCAGCGCGCCGAAGCCGCCGAACAGGAACAGCAGCGCGAAGAGCAGCCGCCAGATCCAGGAATCGACGCCGGTGATGAGCGCGATGCCGCCGCAGATGCCGGCGATCCAGCGGTCGCTGCGGCTGCGGCGCAGCAGGTTGATGGCAGCCACCGCCGGCACGTCGCCGGCCGGCAGCGGGGGCGCGTCCAGCAGCCGGGCCTTGGCACGCTGGAACTCTTCTTCGGTGAGCACGCCGCGCGTGCGCAGTTCGTCCAGTCGATGCAGTTCGTCGGCCAATCCCATGGCTGCCTCCCTCAGGTCAGATGTCTAACAGAAGCCGGGCCGGGTCTTCCAGCGCGTCTTTCATCGTCACCAGGCCGAGCACGGCTTCACGGCCGTCGATGACGCGGTGGTCGTAGCTCATCGCCAGGTAGTTCATCGGCCGGATGACGATCTGGCCGTTCTCCACCACCGCGCGGTCTTTCGTGGCGTGCACGCCCAGAATGGCGCTTTGCGGCGGGTTGATGATGGGCGTGCTGAGCATGGAGCCGAAGACGCCGCCGTTGCTGATCGAAAAGGTGCCTCCCGACAGTTCGTCCATCGACAGCTTACCGTCGCGCGCCTTCACGCCGTATTCGGCGATCTTCTTCTCGATGTCGGCAAAGCTCATCTGGTCTGCGCTGCGCAGGATGGGCACCACCAGGCCGCGCGGCGAACCGACAGCGATGCCGATGTCGAAATAGCCGTGGTAGACGATGTCGCCGCCGTCGACGCTGGCGTTGAGCACCGGGTACTTCTTCAGCGCGGCCACCGCGGCCTTGACGAAGAAGCTCATGAAACCGAGCTTGACGCCGTGTTCCTTCTCGAACTTCTCCTGGAAACGCTTGCGCATCTCCATCAGCGGCGCCATGTTCACTTCATTGAAGGTGGTCAGGATGGCGTTGCTGGCCTGCGACTGCAGCAGCCGCTCGGCGATGCGCGCACGCAGGCGCGACATCGGCACACGCTGCTCGGGGCGATCGCCCAGGTTGGGCATGGGCACGGCCACTTGCGGCAGCAGCCTGGCGACCACAGGGGCCGGTTTGGCAGGCGCAGGCGCCGCAGCCGGCGGGGCGGCCACGGGTGCGGCGGGAGCGGCCAGCGCACCGAGCACGTCGCCCTTGGTGACGCGGCCGTCCTTGCCGGTGCCGGCCACCGAGCCGGCGGCCAGCCGGTTGTCGGCCATCAGCTTGGCGGCCGCAGGCATGGCGATGCCGGCCTTGGTGCTGTCGGGCGCCGAGGCGGCAGCGACGGCTGCCACTGCAACTGCCGGCGCGGGCGCGGCGACAGTGGCGGCGGCGGCGGCGGGCACGGGCGCCGCTGCGCCGGCCTTGCCCTCGGTGTCGATCCTCGCGATCAGCTGCTCGGCCGCCACCGTGGCGCCGTCGGCCTGCACGATCTCGATCAGCACGCCGGCGGCCGGCGCCGGCACTTCGAGCACGACCTTGTCGGTCTCGATCTCGATCAGGATCTCATCGATGGCCACGGCGTCGCCTGGCTTCTTCTTCCACTGCAGCATGGTGGCCTCGGCCACCGATTCCGACAGTTGCGGAACCTTTACGTCTACGATTGCCATGATCTGTCTCTTTTTGTCGTGTCAACGTTGGCCGCTTCAAGCAGCCGCCGCGAAACCGGCTCCGCCGATCCGCTGGCGGCGCCCCCTCGAGGGGGAGCGCCGCAGGCGCTTCGGCGGTGGGCCTATTTCGTCAATACAAAGCCCTTGAGCTTGCCGAAGGCCTGGTCGAGCAGCGCCTTCTGCTGCTCCTGGTGCAAGTGCGAATAACCCACCGCCGGCGACGCCGACGCCGGCCGCCCTGCGTAGCCGAGCTTCTGCCCTTCGAGCATGTTCTCGTGCACGTAGTGCTGCACGTAGAACCAGGCGCCCTGGTTCTGCGGCTCGTCCTGGCACCAGACCACGTCGGTGGCGTTCGGGTAGCGCTTCATCTCGGCGGCGAAGGCCTTGTGCGGGAACGGATAGAGCTGTTCCACGCGCACGACGGCCACGTCCCAGGCCTTCTTCTCGTCACGCTTCCTGATCAGGTCGTAGGCCACCTTGCCCGAGCAGACGATCACTCGCTTGACCTTGTCGGCCTCCACTTCGGCACGCGCCGAGCCGATGACGGTGCGGAACTCGCCCCTCGTGAACTCGCTGAGCGGCGAGGTGGCGTCTTTCGCGCGCAGCAGCGACTTCGGCGTGAAGATGATCAGCGGTTTTCGGAACTGGCGCACCATCTGACGGCGCAACAGGTGGAAGATCTGGCTGGCAGAGGTCGGCTGCACGATCTGCATGTTGTTGTCGGCCGCGAGCTGCATGAAACGCTCCAGGCGCGCCGAGCTGTGCTCCGGCCCCTGGCCTTCGTAACCGTGCGGCAGCATCAACGTCAGGCCGTTGGCACGGCCCCACTTCACTTCGCCCGAGGCGATAAACTGGTCGATGACGACCTGCGCGCCGTTGACGAAGTCGCCAAACTGCGCTTCCCAGATCGTCAGCGTGTTCGGCTCGGCACTCGAGTATCCGTACTCGAAACCGAGCACCGCTTCTTCGGACAGCAGCGAATCGATGACGACGAACGGCGCTTGCCCATCGGCCACGTTCTGCAGCGGGATGTAAGTGCCGGTGTCCCACTTCTCGCGGTTCTGGTCGTGCAGCACGGCATGGCGGTGCACGAAGGTGCCGCGCCCGCAGTCCTCGCCGGACAGGCGCACCGCGTAGCCACTGGCCACCAGGGAGGCATAGGCCAACGTCTCGCCCATGCCCCAGTCGACGTTGACATCGCCCCGACCCATGGCGGCGCGGTCGGCGATGACCTTTTCCACCAGCGGGTGCACCTTGAAGTTGCCCGGGATCGTGGTGATCTTCTCGGCCAGCCGCTTGACCTCGGCCAGCGGCAGCGCCGTGTCGGCGGCGTCGGTCCACTTCCTGCCGAGAAAAGGCGCCCAGTCGACCGCGTACTTGCTCTTGAAGTTGGTCAGCACCGGATCCACCGTGTGCTTGCCGGCGTCCATCGCGGCGCGAAACTCCTTGACCATGTTGTCAGGCCCGCCCTCGGGCAACACGCCCTGCGTGACGAGCTTCTCGCCATACAACCTGCGCGTGCCCGGATGTCTGGCGATCACCTTGTACATCAGCGGCTGCGTCAGGCTGGGAGTGTCCTGCTCGTTGTGGCCGAGCTTGCGGAAGCAGATGATGTCGACGACGACATCCTTCCTGAACTGCTGGCGGTAGTCCATCGCGATCTGCGTGCACAGCACCACCGCCTCGGGATCGTCGCCGTTGACGTGCAGCACCGGAGCTTCGATCATCTTGACGACGTCGGTGCAGTACAGCGTGCTGCGGCTGTCGCGCGGGTCGCTGGTGGTGAAGCCGATCTGGTTGTTAATCACCAGGTGCACCGTGCCGCCGGTGAAATAGCCGCGCGTCTGCGCCAGCGCGAGCGTCTCCATCACGACACCCTGGCCGGCGAAGGCGGCGTCGCCGTGCACCAGCACCGGCAGCACCTGCGCGCCGGTCTTGTCGCCGCGGCGATCCATGCGCGCCTTCACCGAACCTTCAACTACCGGGTTGACGATCTCCAGGTGCGAGGGATTGAAAGCCAGGCTCAGGTGCACCGGGCCGCCCGGCGTGGTGATGTCGCTGGAGAAACCCTGGTGGTACTTGACGTCGCCCGATGGCAGGTATTCCGGCG
>Ga0163144_10020259_pt1 | contig 13317 bp, 11 predicted proteins | sample OliLak19BULKMAT1_FD_123175 | JGI IMG/M metagenome (GOLD analysis project Ga0163144, IMG submission 123175) | Freshwater microbial mat bacterial communities from Lake Vanda, McMurdo Dry Valleys, Antarctica - Oligotrophic Lake LV.19.BULKMAT1 | ecosystem: Environmental > Aquatic > Freshwater >... | reverse complement strand
CCGCCCTGCGCCATGCCGCCCTGCGCCATGCCCGCCCTGCGCCATGCCCGCCCTGCGCCATGCCGCCCTGCGCCCTGCCCGCCCTGCCCCCTGCCCCCCCCAACCCCCTGACCCTGTCCTTCCGAACCCCCGCTCGCTGCCCTGTAGTAACGCAGCATCTATGGCGGGGTGAGGAATCCCACCCTCCTGCCGCCCCAAGCCGCAATTTCAAGCAGATATTGCCTCTTGCATCTAGAACATTTATTCTGTACAACTTAAGCATCAGCCCGCCCCGCCGGCGTGCCCTTACCAACCAAACACTCCCTGTGGTCGTGGTAGCAGTGGCGGCAGTGGCAGCAGTGGTAGCAAATCCAACACCCCTGCCCTGGGTGGTAGCAGTGGCAGCAGTGGCAGCAAATCCGACGCAGCTCTACTTCCCGGCCCGCCTCCCGCCCTCGTACCCTTTCGCAGCCCATCCCGGCTCTTTCTTTTTCTTAGCGAAGCATCTCTTTTCTCTCCGCCCTGCGGCCTCCCCAATCGTACCCTTTGGTACAAGTGTTCGAGATAGCCTGCACAATCGGCGCTCAGAGTCATTTCTGGCTGGTTTTCTGGCGATTTTCTGATTAAGCATATTTAAGATTCACTTCCTTAAAATATGCCTTGTGACTATTGCCGGTGCTTGTGAAGTTTGTTATAGTAGGGGTCTACCGCCCAAATATTGGGGTATCAGTCGGGGCACCCCAAGATATGGCGGTTTTTGGGCCTAACGTAAGGCCTACGGGCTGCCACCAGCCACGCCCACATATGGAAACAAGCACGCTCACCAACTGATCTATGCGCTGCCCGTACTGCGGTGAAGCCGCCTCTAAAGTCATTGATACCAACCACGACGCGCGCGGCGGCGTGCGTCGGCGGCGCGAATGCCTGTCCTGCGGGCAGCGCTTTAGCTCCTACGAGCGCGCCGTGCTGGCCACCCCGCTGCTGGTCAAGCAAGACGGCACGCGTGAAGAGTACGACCGGGAGAAGCTGCTGCGCGGCATCCGCATCGCCTGCGCCAAGCGCCCGGTGACCGCCAGCGATATTGACCGGCTGGTGGGCGAAATCGAGGCCACCTTGCAGACGATGGGCGAGGTCGAAGTCTCCAGCCGCGTGGTAGGCGATATGGTCATCAACGGCCTCAAGGAACTCGACCATATCGCCTATATCCGCTTTGCCATCGTCTACCTCGGCTTTGACGACCTGAAGTCCATTCGTTTAGAAATAGACCGCTTGCTTGAGAGCTAAACGGCGCGGCCCACGCGCCCGGCCCGACTCCGAGTCGGCCCGGCGGGCGGGTTTTTGTTTGTGATTCGAGCACGACCTAGGAAGGAGCTGGAGATGCTGGACGCGAAGCAATCCACGGTAAACGGAACAGACCCCACCCCTACTGGTAACGGTCACAACAACGGCCATGGCAATGGTAACAGCCACGCGCACACCCACGGCCCGCGCGCGGTCGCGCTGACTGATAACGCCCGCGTAGTGCTTGAGAAGCGCTATCTGCGGCGCGGCCCGAACGGCAAGCCCGAAGAGACCATCCCCGAGATGTTCTGGCGCGTGGCCCACAACGTGGCCCTGGCCGAGCGCGAGAGCGGCGGCAGCGAAACGGATGTGGAAGAGCAGTTCTATGACCTGCTCACCAGCCTGCGCTTCTTCCCCAACTCGCCCACCTTCACCGGCGCGGGCACGCCCCTCGGCCAGTTGGCCGCCTGCTTCGTCCTCAAGATCGAAGATGACATGGGCCGCAGCGAGGCCGGCATCTTCCAGACCCTGCGCGACGCCGCCCTCATCCAGCAGACCGGCGGCGGCAACGGCTTCTCCTTCTCGCGCCTGCGCCCCAAGGCCGCCCTGGTCAGCACCTCGGCCGGCGAGGCCACCGGCCCGGTCGGCTTCTTGCGCGTCTACGACAAGGCCTTTGGCGAGATCGCCCAGGGCGGCTGCCTGCTGCCCGACACCCTGGTTTTCACCGAGCGTGGGCTGCTGCGCCTTGATGAAATTGTTGACCAGCAGAAGGCTGGCTGGCAAGAGCATGAAATGCAAGTGGCTACCGACGAAGGTTGGCGGTCATCGCCACGGGCCTACAACAACGGGGTTGCGCCGGTGCTGCGCGTTCACACCCGCGCCGGTGTGAGCGTCGCTGGAACGCCCGAACACCGTGTGAAGATCATGACTGACAGCGGTCCTGAGTGGCGCATGCTTAAAGACCTGCGGCCGGGCGACTGGGTTATCGTCCAACTCGGGCAGCACCGTGGCAGGCTTCAGGCCCTGCGCCAGCCGCGCCCCGTTCATGGCAATCAGGTCTGGCCCAAGTTGCCCAGCGTATTGGATGAAGAGTTTGCCTTTTTCTTGGGCTACCTGGCCGGCGACGGCTTCGTGGCTTCTAATGCCGACGATCATCGCCTGGGCGTCAGCGTCGCCCACAATTCTCATTTAATGATCGAGATGCCGGCGCTCATGCAGCGCCTCTTCGGTGTATCGGTCCATCAGGGTCAAAAGGAACATGACCGCTCCGCGACATTTGTTATTGACAATCGGGCCGTGAAGGAGTTTTTCCAGCTCAATGGGTTGGACAAGTCCCGCAGCCGCACGGTTTCAGTGCCACGCTTGGTCCGCCAGTCGACGCCCGAAATCGTCGGAGCTTACCTGCGCGGCTTGTTTGAGGCCGATGGTGCGCTTAGCCACGGGTATCCGGCCCTCAGCACGACCTCGCCGCGCTTGGCTGAGGAAGTCGCCACACTTCTGATTGGCCTGGGCTGTCCTGTACGCATTCGGTCGGTCCAGCACGGCGCCAACCACTTTGGCGATGCACGCGTATTTCACGTCCGGATCGAGTCATCCGCCGGCCTACAGGTTTGGCGCCAGCGCATCGGCTGCGACTTGCGCTCCCGCTTTGTGGCCGCGCTCTCCTGGGAGGCTGACCCAGGCCGCGAAAGCACCTACGTGCTGCCACACGCACGCTATTGGTTCGAGCCGGTATTGGAGGCCCTCACGCTTGAACAAGCCGACGCCCGCGGCCGCGGGCTTGGCCGAAACATCCGCAGCCAGAGCCCTGAATTGCGTCGGGCTTTGCTGCGCTACGGCCGCGGTGATCGACAGTTCACGCGTTCGGCGTACGACGAACTAAGCCGGGCCTACGGCGAATTTGCCGCGCAGGCCCGGCCGTTATCCGATCGCTGGTTTGTGCGGGTCGAGGCGGTCGAAGCCCAGGGCGAGGCGCTGACGCTCGACCTTGAGGTCGCCGAGAACCACACCTACTTGGCGAATGGCTTGGTGACGCACAACACCCGGCGCGGAGCCAATATGGCCGTGCTGCGCTGCGACCATCCCGATGTCGAAGAATTTATCACCTGCAAGATTGACGAGAACGCCATCACCAATTTCAACATCTCGGTCGGCATCACCGACGCATTTATGCGCGCGGTGCAGGCCGACGGCGATTGGGCCTTGCGCTTCCCCGATGTCAGCGCGCCCGCGTATCGCCAGTTCCACGGCACGCTCGAGCAGGCCGAGCGGGCCGGCGTGCCCATCCGCACCTACAAGACCGTGCGCGCCCGCGACCTGTTCGACAAGATCGTGGCCCAGGCCCACCACAACGGCGAGCCGGGCGTGCTCTTCCTCGACGCCGCCAACCGCGAGAACCCGGTGCCGCACCTGTACGAATTGGAAGCGACAAATCCATGCGTGACCGGCGACACCCTCATCTACACCGAAGAAGGGTTGCGCCGGGCCGATGTGCTGGCCGCCGAAGGCCGCGCCGTGCGCGTGGCGGTCGATAGCCGGTTCGGAACTGAGACCCTGCTGCCCGCTACCGCCGTGATCCCCACGGGCGTGAAAGATGTGTTCCGGCTGCTGACGCGTGAAGGGTATGAACTGCGCCTAACCGCCGACCATCAGGTGATGACGGCCCGGGGCTGGGTGGCCGCCGGCGAGTTACAGCCGGGTGACAAGGTCCATTTGCTCAACCGCAAAGGCGGCTTTGGCCAGACCGGCTCGCTGGAGGCCGGGCGCGTGTTGGGTTGGTTGGTTGGCGATGGCACCGTGAACGCCGTGCGGGCCGTGCTGTCGTTCTTTGGCAATGAGAAGGGCGAGTTGGCCCCAGCGTTTGCCGCCGCCGTGACGAGCCTGGTAGATCGCCCCGCTCAGCAGCATCGGTCTTACCCGGTCGGCGTGACGCAGGTGCCCGCCCGCGATGAAGCGCGGGTGTCATCCGAGCGTTTGCGGGCCTGGGCGGCCGAGTATGGCTTGTTGGAAGATAAGTTTCAGGTGCCGGCCGGGGTCTTCACCGGCAGCGAGGCCATGCAGCGCGGCTTCTTGCAGGCGCTGTTTACGGCCGATGGCACCGTGCTCGACGGCGGCGCCAAGGGCGGCTCGGTCCGGCTGAGCTCCAGCCACTTGCCGCTGCTGAAGGATGTGCAGCGTCTGCTGTTGAACTTCGGCATTGCTTGCCGCCTCTACGAGCAGCGCCGCGCGGCCGGCTATCGCGCCATGCCCGACGGCCGGGGCGGTTCCAAAGAGTATTTCCACCAGCCCCAGCACGAACTGGCCATCGGCCGCGACAATCTGCTGCGCTTCGCAGATGAAGTCGGGTTCCTGACCGAGGCCAAGCAGAGCCGCCTGGCCGACTACCTCAGCCGGCTCGTACGCGGCCCTTACCGCGAAGCCTATACCGCCACGGTGGCCGGCCTGGAGCCCGATGGCCGCGAGCCAGTCTACGACCTGCACCAGCCCCTCACGCACGCCTTTACCGCCAATGGGCTGACTGTGCACAATTGTGGCGAGCAATGGCTCGGACCGTTTGAAAACTGCTGCCTGGGCTCGATCAACCTGGCCCAGCACACCGGCCCGAATGGCACGGTGGATTGGGAGAAGCTGCGCGAGAGCACCGTGCTCTCGACCCGCTTCCTGGACGATGTGGTGACGGCCAACGCCTACGTGCCGGCTGTGCCGCAACTGCGCAAGGCCGCCATGGCCGCCCGCCGCATCGGCCTGGGCATCATGGGCCTGGGCGACCTGATGTACCACGCCGGCGTCCGCTACGGCTCGCCCGAAGCCCAGGCGTTCTCGGCTCAACTGATGGAGTTCGTGCGCTACCACTGCATGCTCACCAGCGTCGAGCTGGCCCGTACGCGCGGCAAGTTCGAGGCCTTTGCCGGCAGCCTGTACGACCCGGCCAGCCCCAGTTGGCTGCCGCCGGTCGCGCCGATGGCCTACGACGCCGATTACGGCCGCCCGGCCATTGATTGGCAGATCGTGGCCGACGGCATCCGCACCCACGGCATCCGCAACGCCTGCCAGACGACCGTGGCCCCCACCGGCACCATCGCCACCGTGGCCGGCTGCGAGAGCTACGGCTGCGAGCCGGTCTTCGCCCTGGCCTATATCCGCCACGTCAACGACCGCGGCGCCGACCTGCAGCTCACCTACACCAGCCCGCTGTTCGAACGCGCCCTGGTCGAGGCCGGGGTAGATGACGCCACCCGCGCCCGCATCGTCGAGCAGGTGCTGGCGCAAGGCTCGTGCCAGGACATCCCCGAGGTGCCCGAGCGCGTGCGCCACGCCTTTGTGGTCTCGCAGGACATCACCGCCGACGAGCACGTCCGCATGCAGGCCGCCATCCAGCGCTTCGTGGACAACAGCCTGAGCAAGACCTGCAACTTCCCCGAAGGCGCCACCGAAGCCGATGTGGCCCAGGCTTACCTGCTGGCCTGGGAACTGGGCTGCAAGGGCCTGACCGTCTACGTCACCGGCAGCCGCGATAAGGTGGTGCTGGAGACGCACGCCACCGCCAAGGCCAAAGAAGCGCCCGCGCCCGCCGTGGTGGCCGCGCCGGTCGTCGCCCCTAACGCTGTACTCAGCGCGCCGACCCCGGTGCCCATGTTCCACGAGAGCAAGAAGCCGCGCCCCACGCGCCTGCGCGGCAGCACGATGGTCGTCGGCACGCCGGTCGGCAAGAGCTTCGTCACCGTCAACGAGAACGGCGGCCAGCAGCCGTTTGAGGTCTTTATCACTACGGCCAAGGCTGGCAGCGAGACCGCCGCCATCTCCGAGGCCATCGGCCGGCTGATCTCGTACATCCTGCGCCTGGCCTCGCCCGTCGCCCCGCGCGAACGGCTGCAAGAGGTCATCCGCCAGCTCAGCGGCATCGGCACCGGCCGCTCCATCGGCTTCGGCCCCAACCGCGTCGCCTCGTTCCCCGACGGCGTGGCCCGCGCCCTGGCCGAGTACGCCAACGAAGAGCCTAGCGCCGCGCCCGAGTCCGGCACGCCAGTGCTGCCGCTGATGGCCGCCCAGCCGTCGCCCGCCTCACCCGCTCCTAGCCAAATGGGTTTCAAGATCGGCGACATCTGCCCCGAGTGCGGCGAGGCCAGCCTGGTCAACGAAGAGGGCTGCCGCAAGTGCTATAGCTGCGGCTTCAGCCAGTGCTAGGTTAGTCAGTCACACAAGCAAACGGGCCGAGTGCATGACACGCTCGGCCCGTTTTTCTTGCCCGCTACGTCCTGCTCTGTACCGCTAGCGGTCCTTGCTCTCAATCGAGAACTGGTTGCCCTCCGGGTCTTGGCCGTCGGCCACCCACACCCCCGGCGCAGGTGAGCGCACCTCCCCCAGCGTCACCCCGCGCTCCACCAGCGCCTCGCGCGCCGCGTGGATGTCGGCCACGCTGAACACGATCTTGGGCGCATCGGCCCCCAGCCGCTTCTGCCCGCCGCCGTGCAGCACCAGTGTGCAGCCGCCCGTCTCGAACTCCACCCAATACTCGGTGCTGTAGTCCGCCAGCCCGGCCGGGTACTTGATCGCCAGGCCCAGCCGGTCGCGGTAAAAGACCACCTGCCCCGGCATGTCCGCGACATACAGAATGGTTTCCATCAAGCGGCCAACGATCCCCGGCATAGCGTCCTCCTTCGGGTCAGGTGAGTGTTATTGTCAGTGTGCGTCCCCGCAAGGGACCGGCCCTGCCGATATTGTAATGGCTGTTTGGACTTAGGTTAACAGCCCGCGACTGGGGAATTTGTGGGGCGACAAGCGGCTCAGTCTGAGCTATCCTTATTGTGTCTATCGTCCCGCCAAGCTAAGGTAGGCCCATGCCTGGCGGCAACGTCTCGCGGCAGGTGGCCGCCGGCTGGCGTAGCGCCGCTTGCAACCGAACGCCGCTTCGGGCGTATTATTGGTCAGCCTAGTCACGTATGACCCTTTCGTGAGGTAGCCCATGTCACTCAACTATCGCGCCAGCCTGTTTGTGGGCCTGGCCCTCATTGGGCTGGGCGTGCTGTTCTTGCTCCAGCAAATCTTCCATTGGAGCGTGTGGGACGCGCTCTGGCCCGTCATCGTCATCGCCTTCGGCGGCTTGTTCTTCGCCGGCATGGTCGCGGGCGGCAAGGGCGCCGGGCCGCTCGCCATCCCCGGCAGCATCACCACCGTCATTGGCCTGATGCTGTTCGGCTTCAACCTGATCGGCCACTGGGAGGCCTGGGCTTATAGCTGGGGCCTGATCGTGGCCGGGGTGGGGCTGGGGCTGGCGATCAACGGCTGGTGGAGCGACCTGCCGGGTCTGCGCCGCAGCGGCCTGGAACTGATCCGCGTCGGCCTGTTCCTGTTCCTGATCTTTGGCGCAATCTTCGAGGTGCTATTCTTCCGCTCCTTCAGCCTGGGCAACTGGTTTGGGCCGGCCGTGCTGATTGCCCTGGGTATATGGCTTTTGGTGCGGCGCAGCGGCTTGTGGGCGCGCCTGTTCCCATCCATTACCCCCAACATCCCGGCGGCGCGCGTCACGCTCGACGCCACCGGCCGCCCGACCGACGATCAACCCCCGCCGCGCAGCTAACTGCGCCGGCCTGGCAGGAGACACTACATGGCTTCCCAACCCCACCCGCGCGCCCGCTCGCTGTTCATGCCGATCATCCTCATCGGCGTGGGCGTCATTTGGCTGCTCGTGAACTTCGGCGTCATCCCGGCCTTTTCGGTCGGGCGCCTGCTGCGGCTGTGGCCGCTGTTCCTGATCGCCGCCGGGCTGGAGCTATTGGTAGGCCGCGGCCGGGCCTGGGCCAGCGCGGTCATCGGCTTGCTGACGGTCGGCGCGGCGGTGCTGCTGCTGATCTACGGCCAGCAGTTGGGGCTGGCGCAGACCAGCGTCTTGAAGACCGAGGCCTTTAGCGCCCCGCTGGACGAGGCCACCTCCGCCCACGTGACGCTCGACCTGGCGCAGTACGACACCAATGTGAGCGCGACCACGGATGCCACCCGCCTGGTAGAAGCCGACTTGACCTACACCGGCCAGGCGGTGTTCGCCGTAAGCGGCGGCGCGCAGAAGACCGTGCGGGTGGGGGTGACTGACGACTTCTCGGACCCGTTCGCCTTCCTGGACGACTTCGACGCCCAGTGGCAGATCGGCCTCAGCCCGGCGGTGCCGCTGGACCTGACGATTAACGGCGGCTCCGGCTCGGCCGACTTCCAGCTTCAAGAACTGGACCTGGACGCGCTGACGCTCGACGCCGGCTCCGGCCAGATTGACCTGGCGCTGCCGGCCGGCGCGGGCTACGAGGCCACCGTCATCGGCGGCTCCGGCGGCCTGGACATCGCGGTGCTGGCCGGCACCCAGGCCACGCTGCACTTTGACGGCGGCAGCGGCGGGCTGACGATTGACGTGCCCGACGGCCTGGCGGTGCGCGTGGAGATTCAGGACAGCGGCTCGGGCGGGGTGCGCCTGCCCAGCGGCTGGGAGACGGTGCGCGACGGCGACAACGATGAGGGCGTGTGGCAGACCCCCGGCTTTGACGCCGCCAGCGTGCAGTTCATCGTCATCATCACCGACGTCGGTTCCGGCAGCGTGACCGTGCGGTAGCATTGGCGGCGTTACCAACAAAGGCCGGGTGGCAGCGAGGCTGCTATCCGGCCTTTTTGATTTGGGCGGGCCAGGCCGGCGGCCCTACAGCAGCGTCTTGATGCGCTTGTGGGTGCTGAGTTCGCGGTAGATGTCGTCTAGCTGTTCGCGGCTGGCGGCGACAAAGCTCACGGTCACGGCCATGTATTTGCCGCCCTCGCTCAGGCGCGTGGTGCTGGTGGTGACCGCCTCTTCCGGCAGGTGATGCCGGACGATCTCGACCACGAAGGCCTCGAAGTCCTCCACGCCGCTGCCAATGGCCTTGAGCGGAAAGTCCATCGGGAATTCCACGCGGGGCGGGCCTCAGCCTGCCAGGTGGGCGGCCAAGTGGGCTTGCAGGGCGTCGAGCGCGGCGGCCCAGTAGGCCTTTTGGCGCTTCATGGCTGTGGCGTTCGCCAGCTTAGAGTGCTGGACCGTCACCTGGGTCTTGGCGTCGTTCTTGGCAACCAGGCGCACCTCCACGCGGCTGTCATCCACGCCGACAAAGCTCACGCGCCGTTCGGGTGTCTGGCCCAGCGGCTGTAGCTCGGTGGGGGGCAGCCAGCGGGTGCGCGTGCGGGCGTCGTTCCAGGCGCGAAAAACTTGGGTCAGCGGCGCGGCCAAGGTGCGGCTGGCGCTCATCTGAAAGCCGCCGGTGGTCTCGTGCCTAGCGCGCAGCCCGCGCGCTCGCTCGTAGCCGACCGTGACCATCTGCCGCCACCAGGCAGGGACGTTGGGCTGCCCGGCCAGGATCGCCACGATCTGAGGGTGCGACAGCTTCTGCGCGCCGGCGGCGTCAAGCAGCGTGAACCACTCGTCCCAGCGCTTGCCGGTCTTGGCGGCGACGGCCTCATCACTCAGGCCGGGTTTGGTAGGGGTTGCTTTAGCCATGCGTCTGACCTCCTGCGGCCCGTCTCCGGGCGCTGGCGGGCGCGGGGCTGACGACCTCCCACGCCGCGACCGGGCCGGGGACGACGACAAACAGCGGATGCGGGTCGGGGGCGGCGAGCAGGCGCAGGGCCGCGTAGTTCTGGGGTGCGCGCACGGCCAGCTTGACGAGCAGGTGCTGCCACTCGTGCTGAAGCTGCCCGGCGGTCACGGCGAGCGGGCCGGCAAATAGACCGGGGTTGATCTTGCCGGCGTCAAAGTGGTAGCCGCGGGCCTGGGCTTCGGCCGCCAGCGGGCGCAGGTAGGCGGCGATGGCGGCCAGGGGGTTGGCCAGGGCTTGAAAGCGCTGCAACTGGGGATGGCGGCGGTAGCCGCGCGTGTCGCCCGCCAGCACCTTTTGGGCCAGCAGCGTCTCGCGCCAGCAGGCGACTAGGCCGCGCGCGTCCAGGTAGCGCGGGTGGAGCGACCACAGGCGCATGGGCTTAGGCCGGCGCCTGCTCGGGCATGTGCGGATGCGCGTGATCATGCTCATGCGCATGGGTGTGCGTGGCCGCGGGCAGGGCGGCCAGCAACGATTGCGTGGCGCGGGCGACCTCGGCCACGGCCTGCTCGAAGGCAGCCTGGTTGGCGCGCGACGGGGCGCGGTAGCCGCTGACCTTGCGGATGTATTGCAGGGCGGCGGCGGTGATTTCGGCCTCGGTGGGCGGTTCGGCCGGGCGGCGAAGCTGTTTGATGCTGCGGCACATAGGCGTTACCCTCCGCGCCCGCGCGCCAGGGACCACTCGTACAACTGCTGGTACCCCAGGGCGGAGCGCTCCCAGGAATAATCGGCGGCCAGGCCATTGCGTTGGATGGCCTGCCAACTGGCGCGGTCCACATGGTAGATGTGGAGGGCGCGCTGCAGGGCGTTCCAGAAGGCGGCGGCGGTGTAGTCGTTGAACGTGAAGCCGGTGATCAAGTCTTGCACGGTGTCGGCCAGGCCGCCGGTAGCGCGCACGACGGGCACGCTGCCGTAGCGCATGGCGATGAGCTGGCCCAGCCCGCACGGCTCGAAGCGCGACGGCATCAGGAACACGTCGCTGCCGCCGTAGATCAGTTGGGCCAGGTCGGCGTCGTAGGTGAGGAAGGCGGCCATTTTGTCATGGTGGTAGCCGGCCAACTGGGCGAACATGGCCTCGTATTCGGGCGCGCCGCTGCCCAGCACGATGAACTGGGCCGCGCCCGCGCCGCCGTTGAGCAGTTGGTGGATGACGTGGCCGGTGAGGTCGAGGCCCTTCTGCCAGTCGAGCCGCGAGACCATCGCCACCAGCGGCACGTCGGGGCGGTCGGGCAGCCCGGCGCGGGCTTGCAGGGCGCGCTTGTTGCCGGCCCGCCCGGCCAGGTGGTCGGCGTCAAAATTCACGGCCAGGCGGCGGTCGGTGGCCGGGTTCCAGGTGGCGTAGTCTAGCCCGTTGAGCAGGCCGTGTACGTCGTAGGCCCGGTAGCGCAGCAGCCCGTCCAGGTCTGCGCCGCCGGCGGGGGTCAGGATCTCGCGCGCGTAGGTGGGGCTGACGGTGTTGACCAGCGTGGCGTGGTAGATGCCGCGCGCCATGAAGTTGACGCCGCCCGGGCCTTCTTCGCGCAGGCCGCTGGTGTGCAGGCCCAGGTAGTCGAACACGTCCCAACTGGTGCGGCCCTGGTGGGCCAGGTTGTGGATGGTGAACAGGCTGGCGACGCCCCGCCAGCGCGCGTCGCTCTGGCCGGCGGTCGCCAGCCAGGTGAGGGCGGGGGCGGTGTGCCAGTCGTGGGCGTGGATGAGGTCGGGCCGCCAATCGAGCGCTTCCATGAGGGTGAGCGCGGCGCGGCTGTAGAAGGCAAAGCGGTAGGCGTCGTCCGGGTAGCCGTACAGTTCGGGCCGATCAAACAATCCGCGCTGGGCGATGAAGTAGACCGGCACGTCGCTGCCGGGCAGGTTGCCTACCAGCACGCCGGCTGGCAGGCCGCCGCTCAGGCTATCGCCCCGCACCGGCACCAGCAGGCCCTCGGGTCGGGCGGTGAGGCCGCCGCGGCCGGCGTAGAAGTCGGTTTCGATGGCGCGGTAGGCGGGCATGACGACGCGCACGTCGTGGCCCAGGGCGCGTAGGTACTTGGGCAGCGAGCCGCCCACGTCGCCCAGGCCGCCGGTCTTGGCGAAGGGGACGACTTCGGCGCTGAGGAAGAGGATCTTGGCGGGCATGAGGCGAGAATTATAGCAGAGGGGGTTTGGAGGTTAGGGCGGAGGAAAAACCTTAGCCACGAATCGCTTCGCGCGAATTTCATGAAGGGGGTTAGGGAAGCTACGGGCCTATGCCAGAGTCTCGGCATAGGGGGGCTGGCGGAGCGCGGCCGGTTGTGATTGCCGGCAGGACGACCTCACCCCCGGCCCCTCTCCCGCGGGGAGAGGGGTGCCTACGTGACGCGATAGATGCTGAGAACACGTCGCTTGAACAGCGCGCTATGGGCCAGTCAGCAGCGCCAACTGGCCCACAGCACTCGGGCGGTCTATCCTTTTTCTTTTTCTCTTTCTTTTTCTCTCCTGCCCCAAATGGCGGGCCGCTACTTCTGCAATTGCAGCCCAACGCGCAGCGCCCACCACTGGCCGTCGGCGCGCAGCTCGGCGTGGACAAACAGGCGGTCGCCGGTGTCAATATCGGCGAAGGTCAGGTCGGCCCCGGCGCGGTTGGTGATCTCGGTCGCGTCGTCCACGTAGAACTCCCAGACGCGGCCCCGGCGCGAGGTGAACACGAACGACTGCTCGGCGTCATCCACGCTGCCGCCGAGGCCCACCCCGCGATACTCGGTCTGCGGGCCGAGGTTGATGACCAGCAGCGCCGTCAGCGTGCCGTCTTCGGCCACGTCCAGCGAGCCGCGCACCCGGTCGCCCACGTGCAGGTCGGCCAGACTGGAGGGCTGCCCCTCGGCGGTGAGGAACTGCGTGTCGGCCGTCACCGCCAGCACGCGCTCTTTGCCGCGCAGGCCGATGGCCGTAAAGCTGTCCGCGCCCACGGCCATCACCTGCCCGCCCGCCCAGCGCGCTTGCGCGGCGGCGCTGCTTGTCGCTTGCGTCTCAGCTTGTGCGAAAGCCGGGGCCGCCGCGCCGAGCACCAGCACCGCCGCCAACGCGCCCACCAATACCACTTTGATCTTAGACAACATTTCAGCCTTCCTTTCGGGTTGGTTCCGTTCGGTCTGCTGCCTTACTTGCAGACAATCAGTATTGTCGCGCGGGGGCATTGCCGGGAGGCAGTAAGGTTGTAAAAAGGTTGTAAAAACAAAACGGCAAGAAAAGGGTCAAAACGCTGCGTTGTATTGAGGGTGGGATTTCTCACCCGCCCCGGGGCAATGTGCGGGCCACCGGCCTGAGGCGGGTTCGAAATGACAGGGTCGGGGGGCCGGGCAAGTAATCGCTTATGGCAAGCAATACCTTCGCCAATTCTAGGCAAAGGTGTATTTGGCGCCATATGTGGCGGTTAAACTCGCTAGGTAGCCGCCAGATATGGCGGGTATGACCAAGCTTAGGGATTTTGGCGAAGGTATTG
>Ga0163144_10020257_pt1 | contig 13318 bp, 10 predicted proteins | sample OliLak19BULKMAT1_FD_123175 | JGI IMG/M metagenome (GOLD analysis project Ga0163144, IMG submission 123175) | Freshwater microbial mat bacterial communities from Lake Vanda, McMurdo Dry Valleys, Antarctica - Oligotrophic Lake LV.19.BULKMAT1 | ecosystem: Environmental > Aquatic > Freshwater >... | reverse complement strand
TTTCCAATCCTTTGCAAATGCCTGCTTTTGAATTGTATTATGCATCACAGTTAAATAAGCAGGAACATATTTAAGAAAAATCTCAATTTTCTCTGATGTCCAATTTCCACCAAATTCATTCATGCTAATCAAATTTTAGTTAAAAATTATTTTTAATTCTTAGTAGTAAATCAGCTTATATAAAATGATTTCAAATACATTATTAATAAAATGATAATCGGCTAATTACAAGACATATTCATTAAACCAACAAAACACTTATTTAAAAGAAAAAGAGTATCCAATCTAGCTGCTTATATAGCCATAAATTTAACGGAAAAACAAAGACTCTCCAAATATTCAACTAAAAACTTAGAAGGTCTCAGATACGCAAGTCAATTTTTATCCAATTCACTTGAGTTTATCTTGTTAGTTTGATTAAATTTGCGGAAACAAACCTCTTGTATTTTGAAAAATAAAACAACTTTTTATTTCGTATTTTTTCTGTTTTTTGCCTTTGCCTGTGGCAATAGTGATACTCCACAACCTGAAACTAGCTTTACTGGACCACAAGATTTAGGCTTGGTAGCCAATGATAATGTAAATGAAGCCTCAGGCTTGGCTGTTAGTCGCAGTAATCCTAATTTTCTTTGGACGCACAATGACAGTGGAGATTTACCTCGTATTTTTTTACTAGGGAATGATGGTGCTGATTATGGTGTCTATACCCTTGAAGGAGCAACACATACAGACTGGGAAGATATGGCTATAGCCGCACGTGGAGGAGCAAATTATATCCATGTGGCAGATATAGGAGATAATAATGCCGTCAGAGATGAAGTTCGCATTTATCGTTTTGCAGAGCCTAATGTGAGTCAAGTAAGCACTCCTCAGACACAAACTATCTCTTCTGCCAACATACAAACTATCCGAATAGCTTATCCAGATGGTGCTAGAAATGCCGAAACAGTCTTGGTGAATAGCTTAGGAGATATCTATATAGTAAGCAAAGAAAATAATAAAGCTGGTATTTATAAAATCACTTTTCCACAATCTACCACTGACCTTAATACACTCACCAAACTGGGCGAAATCACTCTCTCAGGACAAATCGTAGGGGGTGATGCCATAAAAGGAGTTATTCTCAAAACCTATACACAAGTATTCTATTGGCAGAATACTGCACAAGCTCCTGATGGACTTTATGAAAATCTGATGCTGAATGCTTCTCCTCAGATAGTGAATAGTTATGTTACAGAGCCACAAGGTGAAGCCCTCGCTTTTAGTAGTGATGAGCAGTCTTTTTATACCTTGAGCGAAGAGCCTCTAGCTAGTTTTCCTGCACGTCTGTATCTATACCAAAAATAATTATTTCGGGCATAAACATCAAATGAAAATCTACTTAGATACAGAATTTATAGACACAGGCACAGAGGTAAGCTTGATTTCAATTGCCTTGGTGAAAGAGAATAATGAAGAATATTATGCGGTCTCTTCCGAATTTGAGGAGGAGAAGGCAAGTGATTGGGTCAAAGGAAATGTATTGTCTCAATTAGAGCCTCCTTCTACCTATAAACCTCTATCAGTTATCAGAGAAGAAATAGTAACTTTTATTGGATATCAAATTCCTGAAATGTGGGCTTATTTTGCTACTTTTGATTGGCTTTTAGTCTTGAGACTTTATGGAGGATTAGGAAAATTACCTTATAACTTTCCACTTTACTGCCATGAGCTTTGCCAAGAGATAGACCGTATCAAACTACCCTCAGAAGACTTTCCTGAGAGAAATAAACAACACCATGCACTCACTGATGCACGCTGGATAAAGGATTTACATCAAAAAACACAAAAATTTAAAGAAATTCAGTCATAAATCATACATAAATAACTTGTAAACCGTATATTTAGCCATTGATTTAAAAAGAGCTAAATCGTTTTAACAAAATATTCATTTTTAATAATTAATTAACCCCTGAACTCTAAGTATTAATCTGTTGTGAAAAAGCAAATTGAAGAATTAAAAAAAGCGTTTGCCCAAGGTGGGAAACTGTTCATCCCTAGTCCTGGTGCTGAAATAGATGATGAATACCAAACTGCTGCGTTTATGTTTTTGGGCAAGCATGAAGGTAAAGAAATGCTATTCGATGCTTACATGATGAGCCTCATCCAAGACTACCGAATGAACATCACCGAGCAAGCCGAAGAACGGATGCTCAACCTCTATCCTGAACTAGAAGAGGAAGATTATGATGACTTCACTGAACTCCAAAAAGATGAATATGACAATATCTTTGAGAGTATCTATCGCAGTGATTTGGTCAAAGTACAAGAAAATATAAGCATCCATGTTGGCGAAAAAGGTGAACACATGGAACTAGACATTGTGTTAGACATTCGTAAAATTGATGATAAAGTGATTAATAACTTTATCCGTGCTTTCAATGCAGGTTCTTTTGAAGTGAATGAGCATTTGCGTTCATTTGATATAGATGACGAACTCTAATTAAGTGATGAGTTATTCTATTAAAATACTGATAATCAGTTATTTATAGTAATATCAAAATGCAAACTAATTTTGACAATTTAATTATTGTTTCAAAACTTATAATTAATAATCTAGCGAGAAATCCGTTGTAAATTCAAAACACATCAACTCTTATAAGGGTTGAAGAATAAAATGAGTATGACTTGCAAGATTATTTTGATAATAATGGGTATATGCCTGATGGTGACTTGGGAATCTAATGCCCAAGTTTCCTCATCTATTCATGACATAGAGGATAGTCTAACCATTCATAATAACACTTCTTGGATTATCATAGATCAAATAGACCTGATAGGAAATCGCAGAACGAAACCTCAGATTATTTACCGTGAGCTAAGCCTGCAAGTAGGTGATACGCTTACCTTAGAAAAAGTAGATAGCTTATTAGAACGAAATAGAAACAACATCTTTAACACCAATCTTTTTGTATCTGTAAAGCTTTCTCTCGTCTATCTATCTCCACAACATTCTACCCTGAAAATCAATCTCGAGGAAAGGTGGTATCTATTCCCTGGGCCTATTTTCGAGCTTTCGGATAGAAATTTTAATGAGTGGGTGCGTACCTATAATGCAGACTTCAACCGCACCAATTACGGAATGCGTGTAGTGCTAGAAAATCTAAGAGGACGAAAGGAAAAATTAGATGCTTTTGCCCAACTTGGATTTACCAAAAAGTTTGGTTTAAGTTATCAGATTCCTTATCTAAACCGAAAACAAGTAACAGGTCTAAGTTTTAACTTTGTCTATGCTCAAAATAAATCTACTGCCCTACGTTCTGATGATCACAAACTCAGCTTTTATGAATCACAAGAAATTGCCCTAGAAAGATACCTTGCCAATGTATCTCTCAGCAAAAGAGTAGGTATTTTTGATTATCAAAGCCTGAGTTTAGGTTTTCAGCAAAGGTCAATAGAGGATAGTGTTGCACTAACCAACCCCCGTTATTTTATGACTAACAAACCTACTCAAAAGTATTTTTACTTAGGTTATCAATATACCCGTGATACCCGTGATACTCACAATTATCCACTTCACGGAGATATTTTAGAGGTTAGTCTCCAACAAAATGGGCTCGGCCTTTTTAATGATTTGCTTCAGACCCAAGTAGGTGTTAGGTATATATTTTTTTCAGATTTAAAGCACAGATTCTATCTTTCTAATTCCTTTAAAGGACTGCTTTCCATCCAAAAAAACCAACCTTATGCCAATGCGCAAGCACTCGGATATGGACAAAATGCACTCAGAGGTTTTGAGCTATATGTCATAGATGGTCAAGGTTTTTTGATGAATCAAAATACGCTTAGATACCAAGTATTTAGTGTTCAAAAGAAATTAAATTTTATTCCTATTCGTCAGTTCCAAACTGTTCCAATTGCCTTGTACCTGACACTTTATGCAGATACAGGCTATGTCAGAGATAGTAATTTCACTGATTTTAGCAACCGCTTCTCCAATAAATTCATCTATAGTTGGGGAACAGGCATAGACATAGTCAGCTTTTATAACCTCATTGTACGCCTTAATTACTCCGTCAATAGTGTGGGTGAAGGTGGTTTTTATTTTAAGTTGAATTCAAGCCTTTAAACAAACAGCAATGGCATATTGATGCTAAAAGGCTACGCTGTATAGCAGATGCCTGCGGCATGACAAAAAATGACACTGATACTGTTATTTGAAACTGATACTGTTCTTTATAAAAATTTGTTAAGTGAGCGTCTTCGGAGATAGTTCTCAAAATAAAAGTCCTAGTTTAGCATAAAATTAAACTCTGCTAACAACTCTATTCGTAAGTATCTAGTTATCAGATAACTAACAAAACAATCATTACATATCATAGATAATTTATGAGATTTTTTCTTGCTTTTTTTTTCCTCTATATTTCAACAGGAGTCAGTTCTTTGGTGGCTCAAGAATTACTTACCCTTAAAGATGCCATCCAAAATTCATTGAGTAAAAACTTTGAGATTCGTATCTCAGAGAAAGATACTTTATTTTCTGATAATAATATCACCTTAGGCAATGCAGGTTTTTTGCCTACGCTTGGAGTGCAAGGAAGAGTGAATGGAAGTGTCAATAATTCTCGTCAGGTCTTTTTGGATGGACGAAATCAAGAAGTCAATGCAGCCCAAACTCGTCAGCAAAATGCGGGTTTAGCACTCAATTGGGTACTATTTGATGGAATGAGAATGTTTAATAATTATAAAATTCTGCAACTCACTCATCAATCTTCCCGCCTTGATTTACGCCTGACTGTAGAGTCAGTCTTGCAATCTATTTTTATCAATTATAATGAAATCATTTTGCAAAAGAAGGCTTTAGAAGTTCTCAACCAAAATCTACAAGTTTCTCGTGAGCGGCTTGCGGTGGCTTTTGATAGATATGAGTTAGGTGCTTTTTCTAAGGCTGACTGGCTGAGAGCAAGAGTAGATTTTAACAACGACAGTGCACAAGTCATCAATCAAGAACAGTTGCTTTTTAGCAGTAAAGCTTCCCTCAACCAGCTAATGGGTCTTCAGCCTGAGAATAAATATAGAGTATCAGATACTATTTTGGTAGATTTTGAGCTTGATTATGCAAATCTAAAAAGTTCTCTAAAAAATGAAAACTCTCAGATTTTGGCTTCACGAAAACTCCAAGAAATTAGACAAATGGAGGTAGAACTAGCACAGGGAAATCAACTCCCTACACTAAGTCTTGACGCTGGTTATAATTTTTTTAACTCTATCTCTGACGCTGGTTTTGTGGTTTCTAACCGCAATAGAGGCTTTACCTATGGTCTAACCTTCTTCTATCCTATTTTTGCAGGTTCTAACCGTAAGCGAGAAACACAAAACACACGCATTCGTGTAGCTCAGGCAGAGGAGCAACTTCAAAATACTCGCCTACAAGCCGAAACCGATTTTGAGATTAGTTATCAAAACTATCTCCTCCAAAAAGACTTACTTTTGCTAGAGAGAGAAAACATAGAAGTGGTGCGTGAAAACTTAGAGATTTCTATTGAAAGATATAAACTAGGTTTGGTCTCTGCCATTGAGTTTAGAGATGCTCAACTTATCGCTTTGCAGGCAGAAAGCAGATTAATTACGCTGCAATATCAACTCAAACTTTCAGAGATTAATCTGCTCAGAGTTAGTGGGGCTTTAGTTAAAGAATGGGATAATTAAGGGAGTGAGAAGTAAAAATCTGATAATCAGATTTTTACTTCTCAACTGTAACTTATTTCTTGCTAAAATCTATTCCCAAACCCTCATTTCTATCCTTCTATTCTCTTTAGCTTTCCATTCTTCATCTTCTTTATTCCAGACAGGGTTGGACTCTCCAAAAGGTAAAATATTTAGTCTTTTTTGGTCAATCCCTCTACTGCTCAGGTATTGCTTTACAGATGAAGCACGCAGGCGAGAGAGTGCCATATTTTTATCTTCTGGACCCACTAAATCAGTATGACCTAGTATATCTACTTGATAAGATGGATTTTTGACCAAAAAATTATAGATAGACTCCATATTAGGCATAAACTCAGGTTCTAGGTTATGTCTATCAAATCCAAAAAAAGCAACTGCTTGAATAGGTACAATTATTTTTTTACCATTTTCATTAGATTCATATTCGTCTAAATCAAAATTATCTCCATTTTGATATTTCCTGCTGGTTTTTGCTATCGTTTGGTTATTAAAATAAGTAAGTATGACTTCTTTTTGACCCTTATCAGATTTATCAGGCATGGGCTTGTAAGTAATCTCATAATAATTTTTGAATAAGCGAGGAATTTCTAAATAAGCAGAATCTAATTTAGATTGATTATCTACATTCATAATATATCCATCTGTAAGCCAGCCAATAGAACTCAACACTCTTTCATTGGTGTTTTCTCCTAAGGCGATGGGATAAACTTTGACTCCTGCTGCCCTTGCTTTTTTGACGAAATCTAATGGTGTATATGATAGACCTTGCTCTGCAAAGGCAAAAGATGAGTTTTCATGTCCATCCGTAAACAAAAACATGATTTTTTGTCTTCCTTCTTCCGAGTTTTCTAGTGATTTAAGGGCTTGGTCTGCACCTGCATAAAGGGCTGTAGCTCCTCCAAAACCATTCATTCCTCTCCAAGATATTTTATCTAAGATTTCATTGACATCTTCTTCTAATACGATTTCAGTTTTTAGTTTATCGTCAAATCTCACGATGGAAAACTTATCTTTACTATCTTTTTTGTTAATCATTTTTCGCATAGCATTTTCCAAAGCCTTGATATCAGCTACCATAGAACCACTATAATCTAAGCAAAAAGCAACATCATAAGGCTTAGACTGAAGTTCATTTACTTCTCTGACTTTGAAGTTACTTATATTTTGAATTTGGCTTCCTGAGCGTTCTATGATTTCTTTAAAATACTTACGTGATTCAGCTTCTGTCAAAGTAGGCGGAGCTAATCCTCTGATAAAATTACCCAAAGTATCCATTACTAGTACTCTTAGCGTGATTTCTTCGGGATAATTACTTCTATCTGTCTGAAATATTTCTGTAATGAGTCTTCTTTTTTTAGATTCATTCTGAATGGTTTTATAGTCTATGGCATCAACGATAAAGGGGCGAACCTGTCCACACCTAATTAGCCAATCAATAGCACTTTCTTTACCCTCTCTATCTATAAAAAGCATCTTAACTACTGTAGGTTTGCGAATAGTAAAAGTATAAGAATCTGCACCATCTTGCCCTTCATAGACCATCTCATCTCCTACCATAATCTTAAATCCTTTTGTGCCTTTTGCTTTCCAATCAAGACTGACAGGCATATTTACATCAGTTTTCAGTTTAGAGGGTTTGAAGAATACCTTCGTTTGTTCTGTTACTGCTTCGTAAATAAATACATTAGGTTCATCGTGATTGGGATATTTCACATAAAATTTTTCTGTATAGTATTTTTCAAGTTCTCTTGGTCGGATAGTATAGTCGCCTGCAGAGGCAAGTGTATCTTTAGAAAATTCCCTTATGACCCATTCTGCTCCGCTAAAATTCCAGTGTACTTTATTTTCAATGCCTTTAACCAATGATAGGGTATTAAATTCATCTACTACTCTAATAGAATAATTTTTTTTGAGCACCTCAATGGTATGTTTTTGAGAAGTAGTATCGCCAAACTCGCCAATGGCTACCAGCTCAAAAGTAGTGGTGCTATCAAGAGTAAGACTATCTGCTCTAAAGGTTTCGGGCAGATTATCAACCATGTGTCTGAGATAGATTCGCTTGGCATTACGAACATTCCACTCAAGGTAGGCTAGTTTTTTATCTCCTACTTCATATTTCTCACTTCCTCTGAAATACTCAATAATGGGTGGGTTACGAAGCACCTTTCCTTCAAAAGTTTTGGTGATTTGCCCACTTTGATTTTCGGCAATGAGTGTATATTTAAAATCTTTCTCAGGTTTGAATATAAACCTGGTTTTTTCTTCAGCAAGGGTTTGTTCTTCTCCTGTAAGTTCATTTTTAAGTATTACTTTTTGGGCATTTTTTACCTGCCAAGAGAGAGAACTTTCTCTACCCATCAGTACACCTTTACTCCCACTAAATTTTTCTATGACAGGAGGTTTTTGGCAAGAGATGAGACACATCATGCATAGCAAAAGGAAAAGGATGAAATAAGCTGTCTGTCGCATATAAATATATTTTAGTGAATGGTAACATACACCTAGATACTGTCATCTTCTTTTACTCTGGAGATTTTTAATAAAAAAAAGGGTGAAAGTTATCTAACTTCCACCCTTTTTTTTGTAAATAAAGGTAATTGGCTTCCAAGTGTTTATATAGGTTATTAATAGAGTTGTTACACACAGACTATCAACACTTTAGCCTTTTTTACAACCACATAAACACATAGAAAATTGCTTACGAAAATCTTTTATATTAGCTTATAATTTCAAGATTCCCAAATAAACAATTGATGTAAATCATTGAAAATCAAAAAGTAACAACTGTATTGGTTATAAGTTACTTGGTTATCAGGATATAATTAGCTGATAGTAAGCATCTTATCAAAACTAAATTATCACTTTATTTCTTTTGCATTCCTAATTATCAAAACTTTAGTGAGAGGTGAGTTATAAATTATGAGTTTGTAATAATCTGATAGTGAGTATTTTACCTAAAATAACTTTTCACTTTATTTAATTATTGTTCCTTACAAAGATAACTCATCACTACATTACCTTTTATCTTTATAAAACTCTTGTAATTTAGGCTTGATTTGAACCAAAAGTGGTTCGCACATTTTAGTAAATAGCGTTTGTCTATCAGGTGTTTGTTGTTCTCTTTGAGCACAAAGGGCTAATTGCTCTGCACTCAAAGCACGCTTATCACCCTGATAGCTTGCCCAATTGCTTGTCCAAACATCTTCTGAGGGAACACGGTCATGCATCAAAACTCTCTGATTGTCTTCATCTAAGATTTTAATCTCAAGAATTGAATTAGAACGCACACTCTTTTCAAAAATACGAAGTTCAGCTCTTACAATCTCATAACCTACTGATTTTTGCTCAGTAGAGGTCTGTTGTTGAGTAAATCGGACAGTATCTGTTACTACTTCTACTCGCTCACGGTTATAGGTCTCACCTACCGTAAAGTCATAAAATTGAAATCTCATTTTGTAGTTAGGTGGCATCTGCATCGCCAAAGGATCATAGAAAAAATCTAATTGATTAGCCTTACGCAAGGTTAGCAAATAAGTGTTGATTTGGTTTCTGAAAAACTCATCAGAGGGTGCATAAACTCCTTGTACGGGCATTTGCTCCACGAGTACTTTTAGAAGTCCCATAAGTCTTGCTTTTTCCATTTTTACAAGGGCATCAGGACACATCTCTGGTGCATAGGTTTGTGTTTTTTGAAAGTGATTGAATGCTTCTGCTGCTAGTTCTCTCCTATTCATTGCTAGTTTTTCGCTCCCGAGTTGGCAGTGAATCTGAGAAGCACGTCTCATGGCTTCTAAAGCTTCGGCTTGGTAGCTTCTAGGATTATTAATGACAGCAAAAGCAGCAGGACAACTTCTGATTCTTTGATCATAGTTATTCACTGAGCGATAAGAATCAATGAGTGCATCCCAATAAGCGACTTGCATAGAAGCCGAAGCTACAGCCCCTCTATTACTTTGGATTTGTGCCTCTAACTGTTGCAAAGCAAGCGGATAACTCTGGCGAAGCACATTGGCTGCTTCTTCATCATTAGGTCTGCTACAAAGCCTGTCTAATGAAGTAGCGGTTGCACGTATATAATCGCCTCTTTCTAGTAATTTTTGACTGCTCGTGCAGGCTTGAAATAAGAAAAGACAAGAGAGAAAAGCAAACAAGATGCTGTTTTGTGATAAATGTATCGTTCTACTCATAAGTATTAATTTTTTTAAGTAATAAAAGGGTATTCGTATTTTAAAGATGATTGTTTAATAGGTAATAGTTTTGAAGATAAGTTCCTAATGATTTTTTTGTGTAAAAGTCTGATTATCAGCTTATTTAACAGGATGTTAATGCGAATTTAATAAACCTTAAGCAATTTATTCAATTATAAGTGATAGATTTATTATTTTTTATGTATAAAAACATCTTTTTCTAAGCAAATAATAATTCTACAAAACGCTTAACTTTGAATTTGTTTACAAACTTAAATTTCAAATCATTTAAAAATATGTCTAAAAGAACCTTTACCCAAATCCAATCACAGGCAGTGCCTATTCCATCAGAAAATATTGATACTGACCAAATTATCCCTGCTCGCTTCTTAAAAGCTACTACTCGTGAGGGCTTTGGAGAAAATCTATTTCGTGACTGGAGATATGATAAAAACGGACTAGCAAATGCTGATTTTGTACTCAATCAAAATCAATTTGAAGGAGAGATACTAATCGCTGGTAAAAACTTCGGCTGTGGATCTAGCCGTGAGCATGCTGCTTGGGCTTTGGTAGATTATGGCTTTAGAGTAGTGGTGTCTAGCTTTTTTGCAGATATTTTTAAAAATAATGCCCTTAATAATCATCTACTTCCTGTGCAAATAAGTGATGATTTTTTGCAGGCGATTCTCGCTGGAGTACAAGCCAACTCTAAAACTGAGTTTTTGGTTAATTTAGAGGCTCAGACTTTCACTTGGCTAGAAACAGGACAGAGTGAACAGTTTGAAATTAACTCTTACAAAAAACTTTGCATTGCTCAAGGGTTAGATGATATAGATTATCTACTTAATCTTGAAGAAGAAATCAATGAGTTTGAGCAGAAATCACCTTATTGATTTTGAGCAAATGATGAGTTATAAATGATGAGTTATTCTATTAAAATACTGATAATCAGTTTTTTATAGTAATATCAAAATAAAAACTAATCTTAAACATCTACTTAAGTGCTTATGACATTTTTTAGCACACAGATTTGACGGAATTTAAAAGATATTATACTTTCCAAGTCTGATAGACTTGGAAAGTCTAAAACCTATAAAAATTATGGAAAGCCTAAATAAGACGTGGCACTTTTTCAAAAAAGTACCACATCTAATTGATGAGTTATTCTATTAAAATACTGATAATCAGTTTTTTATAGTAGTATCAAAAATAAAAACTAATTTTAAACATCTACTTAAGTACTTATGATATTTTTAAGCACACAGATTTGACAGAGTTTAAAAAAATATTAGATTTTCCAAGTCTGTCAAACTTGGAAAATCTAAATAAGGAAAGGATATTTTCCGACAAAATCACCAAAATGGACATTAGTCTATCATTTTCCTTCTATTCCTAAAAGTTCTACTTCAAAAAGAAGGGTAGAATAGCCAGGAATACTTCCTTTACCATTTTCACCATAAGCCAAATCATAAGGAATGAATAATCTCCACTTATCACCTACGGACATTAACTTAAGGGCTTCTGTCCAGCCTGCGATGACTTGTGTAACGCCAAATGTAGTAGGTTCTCCTCGTTCTATGGAGCTATCAAACACTTCTCCATCCATAAAATAGCCTTTGTAATGCACTGTTACACGGTCATTACTGGCAGGTTTTGCCCCTGTGCCTGTTTGCAACACTTCGTATTGCAATCCACTTGGCAAGGTAGTAACGCCTTCTTTTTTTCCGTTTTCTTGTAAAAAACTCATTCCCTCAGCTTTTTGGCCAGCAGATTTAGCTTCTGCCAAACGTGCCAATTCTCCTTGAATATAGGCATTTGCTTCTTGGGCTGACATCATAGCTTTGCCCTCTTTTACATCTACCAAGCCTTGCTCAAATGCTGGAGTCTTAATCTCCTCTACTTGCTTGATGATGCTCTGTGCAATGCTAACTCCCATGCAGTAGCTCAATTTTTCGGTAGGGTCATTGAGATTTACATTTTTAGCCGCTTCTAAGGCTTGTACTTTTGCATTGAGTTCTTCTACTTTTTTGATTAAATCTTTTTTCTTCTGAGCTTGTGCGGGTAAGGTAATAGCAAAGAAAAATAACAAACAAATACTCGTAATTTTAAACATCGTGTGGTTTAATTTTAATTTAAAAATATCAAATTATCATTAGGAATATAGTAGTAATAACTGTTCAGGCTCCCTAACAAAGTCCGAAAATAATACATTTAGACTTAAAAGACAATTTATCACATTTTATACCAAACCCATGCTCAATACCCCTAAGACCATTATCCATTTACAAAGATAACTCAAAAAAGCAAATTCTTTACGTGTATCAGCACGAAGCAAGCGTACAAAAAAGAAGGTGAGTGGAGGCAAAACTACTAGATAAAGATAAAAAGCAAATTTACGTGGAAAACTAAGGTAAGTGGAGAGCAAAATAATCACAAAAATAGCTAAAAACACATAAATAACGTTCTTGGTTCGTCTAATCCCCCAGACTATCGGTAAGGTCTGACAGCCAAAATGTGCATCTCCTTGTACATCTTCCATATCTTTGACTAGCTCTCTGACAAGGGTGATGAAGAAAGCAAATACTGCAAAAATCACCAATAAATCTTGATTCTGAGGGTAATATACTGCCATGACCAAGACAGAAATAGCGGTCAGCAAGGCTATCATGGCGTTGCCCGCCAAAGGAAGTCTTTTGAGCTGATTAGAATACCACCAAAGCAAAAAACCTGAGATAAAGGTGAGTGCAAATACCTTGTAACTTAGCATCCAAGCCAAGCCAAGCCCTAGCAGATTGAGTCCAAAATTAATGGCAAGGGCTACCCTCCTTTTGAGGTATTTGCCTATGACGATTCGCTTGGGCTTATTGATGGTGTCTATCTTTACATCATAATAATCATTGATGATATAGCCCGCAGCAGCTATCAAAATAGTGGAGCTAGCAAGCATAAAAAGTGAAGGGTCTTTAAAATTAGCCCAAACCTGATTCGGCTCATCTATCAAGCAAATTTTTATCATGTATTGTGTCAGCCCGATAATCAATAGATTATTGAAGCGAATCAGCCTCGCAAAGGCTTTGACTTGTGCGATAAATGTAATTTTGGTGAGTGAAGCCTCCATTGTCTTTTTAATATCAAAAATTTGCTGACTAAATTTTAGAAAGCAAAGCATATCGCTATGTCTTGTAAATTTATAAACTTTAAAAATGTTTTAAAGCATAAATCTATAAAAAATCCGAATAACTTAGTATTGTCGAATGATAAAAGATAAAATAGCTTGGGGAAATACCACAAGTTTAGATGTTCAAGCCTTTCAGGCTATCTCTGATAATTAGATATCTGATAAAATAAATTTAGAAGATTGGTTTGGATAATACCCCTCGCAAGGTGTCTCACCTGCAAAGATTTTGGTGTCGCACCAAAATCAG
>Ga0163144_10020256_pt1 | contig 13318 bp, 11 predicted proteins | sample OliLak19BULKMAT1_FD_123175 | JGI IMG/M metagenome (GOLD analysis project Ga0163144, IMG submission 123175) | Freshwater microbial mat bacterial communities from Lake Vanda, McMurdo Dry Valleys, Antarctica - Oligotrophic Lake LV.19.BULKMAT1 | ecosystem: Environmental > Aquatic > Freshwater >... | reverse complement strand
CTCCCTCGAAACCCTGCGCGGCCAAGCCCTCAAGGAAATCGACAAGGCGAAATGGCTCCCCGCATGGGGCCGCAACCGCATCTACGGCACCGTCGAGTCCCGCCCCGACTGGTGCATCTCCCGCCAGCGCACATGGGGCGTGCCGCTGCCGGTTTTCTTCGATGAAAACAACAAGGCCATCCTCACCTCCGAGCTCGCACTGAAAGTCGCCGACCTCGTGGAAAAAGAGGGCACCAACGTCTGGTTCGAAACCTCCGACGACGAACTCGCCGCCAAGCTCGGCCTCCCCGCCGGGCTGAAAAAAGGCAAAGACACCCTCGATGTCTGGATCGATTCCGGCTGCTCCCACGCCGCCGTCCTCGACACGCATCCAGAGCTCCATTGCCCCGCCGATCTCTACCTCGAAGCCACCGACCAGCACCGCGGCTGGTTCCAAAGCTCGCTCATGCTCTCCACCGCATACCGCGGCCATGCCCCTTACAAGGCGGTCATGACCCACGGCTTCGTCGTCGATAAGGACACCGGCAAGAAGACCTCCAAGTCCGACGACAAGAAGAAAGACAAACCCACAGACGCCGCCCATTTCTACAACCAGTACGGAGCCGACATCGTCCGCCTCTGGGTCTCCAGCGTCGATTGGCAGAACGAAGTCCCCTTCGGCGAAGACCTCTTCAAACAGGTCGCCGAGCCATACCGCCGCCTAAGAAACACCCTGAGAATCCTGTTAGGAAACCTCGACGGCTACGATCCGAAATCCCAAATTTCAAATCTCAAATCTCAAATCCCTCTTCTCGATACCTGGATCCTGGAGCGCCTCCACACCGTCACAAAAGACTGCCTTGCCGCCTACGAATCCTTCGAGTTCCGGAAAGTTTTCAACTCCATCAACCAATTCTGCACCACCGACCTTTCCGCCATCTACATCGATGCACTCAAGGATCGTATGTACTGCGACGCCATCGATTCCCCCCGCCGCCTCGCCTCGCAGGCAGCGATGCACGAAATTTTCACCACCATCACGAAACTCCTCGCACCCATCCTCGCCTTCACCGCAGACGAGGCATGGGAGCACGCGCCATTTACGGAAGGCAGCATCCACGAACAGGATTTCCCGAAAGCCGATCCCGCCTTCGCCCCCAGCCAGCTCAGCAAGGACGTCGAGCGCCTTTTCCAGATCAAGGCCGCGATGCAAACCGCCATCGAGGCGAAGATACAGGCCAAGGAATTCACCCGCAACAACGAGGCCGTCATCACCCTGACCGTCCCCGCCTCCGATTCGCATCTGTTAGGGAAACTCAACGACCGCGACTTCGCCACCGAGTTCTTCATCATCGCGGAACTCACCGCCACCGAAGGATCGGAGCTCACCGCCACCGCCGCAAAAACCGCGCTCCCCCTCTGCCCCCGCTGCCGCAAGCACGAGCCTGTCGTCGTCTCCGGCCTCTGCCAACGCTGCGAGGACGTTGTCTCAACCGCGAATTGATGCCAATGGTCGCGAATTCCTTTGAAACCATTTCCATTCGCGCAAATTCGCGTTCATTCGCGGTAAAAAAAATAACATGACCCTTAAAAGACTGATACTCACCCTCACCCTCCCGCTCTACATCCTCGATCAGGTGACGAAGGCGTGGACGGTCGCGAATTTCGCCCCGCCATGGTCCGATGATGCCCGTGAAATCTGGATCATCGACGGGGTTTTCCGCTGGATCCGCGTCCACAACCAGGGCGTCGCATTCGGACTCGGCAACGGCACCGATTGGGCTCCGGTCGTGTTCCTCCTTGTCCCCATCATCGCACTGGTGATGATCCGCATCTTCTGGAAAAAGGGTGCCTTCGACCACATCCTTTCACGCATCGCAGTCTCCCTGCTGCTCTGCGGGATTTTCGGGAACCTGACCGACCGCCTCGTACAGGGCTTCCTGCTCGAAGAGGTGATGGACGGCAGCCTCTGGCACCGCCTGTCCTCCGGATACGTGGTCGATTTCATCTCCGTGAAACTTCCGCTCTACGATAAGATCGTCCCCTCGAGCGGAGGCTGGTGGCCGACTTTCAACGTCGCCGACTCCTGCATCTGCATCGCCGCCGTGCTGCTCTTCATCGGCGGGCTCAGGGAAGAGAAGGCAAAAGCGGCGGCCGAAAACAAGGATGCGTGAAACTCAACGCAGCGGGACCATCGTTTCCGAGCCGTCGAGAAAGCCCTGCAAAAGAAGTCCGCCATCCCCGCCGATGGTCACCGTCAACCCTCCCGTATCGGTTTGGTCTATGACGATCATGCCATCCTTACGCCAGGCGGTTTTCTGGAACGCACGGTACCAATCCATCTCGCATCCCGCCGGCCGTGGGATGACGATGGCCTGCGGCTTGACTGCCGCGACGAATTCCTCGGTGAGGCTCAGATCGCTCTCGTGAAGCCCGGCAACGATCACATCCGCCCGCAAGTCCATTCCGGAGTCCAGCAGCACCCGTTCGATGGAGCGCCCCGCATCTCCGGTGAAGAGGATTTTCCCGCCATCCCAATGGAGCCGGAAAACCAGCGCCCTGTCATCCGCAAGCGACCCCTCCAACACATCGGCCTGCGAGACCAGCACCTCGGCCCACGCGCCGCCGCCGAAATCGAGGAGGTCTCCCCGCTTGGGTTCGCTGATGATTATCGCGCCCGCATCCGCCCATTTCCCGGCGATGGATCCGCGCGCCGGGGTCATGCCGCTCGCCACCTGTCGCAGCGGCAACATCTCCAGAAGCAGGCCCGGGGGCGCAACGTGCCCCGCGTCCGTGTGGGTGAGGACCGCGGAATCCGGCTTCATACCCAGCCCCATCAGCGAAGGGCCGACTTCGCGCTCCAGCGGGAATTTCCCACCGGAATCCACCAGCACAGAGTTGCCCGTGCCGGAAGCGAAGCACGCCGCCGATGAGCCGTATCCGAGATCGTAGATCACCAGCGTATCCGCCTCCGGGGACCGGACGGATGCCGATGCGCCGGGAAGGCCTGCGAAAAACCGTGCCGTCCCGGCGCAGAACTCCGCCACCACTGCATTGCCCCGGTTGAGGAAAACCGATCCGCTTTCCCAAAACGGATGCACCAGGGAGGATATCAGCGCGATCGCCAGCAGCGCATAAACCGTCGGCACCAGAGCCACCGTCGCGATCACGGAAACCGGTGTGAGCAATCCGAAGTGAAATGCGGTGAGCGGTGCGGAGCCGACCGAGGCGGCGGTGGATACGGACAGCGACTCCGCCAGATTCCTGCGGAATACCAGCCACCTCCTTGCCCAGGATCCCATCTCGCTCTCCGGGAGAAATGTCTCCTCTACCGCGATCCACGCGAAGCACCGCCGCACGGCCGCCGTGCCGATGCCGATCGCGGCCACAACCCCGTATGATAGCTGCACGCCGGGCATGCGTATCATCCGCGGATCGATCAGCAGCGAAACAAGAAGCACAACCCCCAGCGCATTGAGCATATCCGTGCGCCTGCGGAACGCGAAAGCCCCGAGGAACACCGCGCCCATCCACGCCGCCCGTACAGCCGCAGGCTCGTTTCCCGTCAGCCATGAGTAGCCGAACATCGCGATGATGATGGCAGGGATCACCCATCGCCTCGGGGCGCCGCTCCATTTCAGCGCGAACCACGCCATGCTTCCCAGCATCATCACATGCATCCCGCTGACCGAGAAAACATGCAGCGTCCCGCTCTCGCGGAAATCCCGGACCAGCCCCAGCGAGTCCGGTGAGCGCTCGCCGAGCACGACCGCGCAAATCACCTTCATGGGCAAACCCTCCTCATCAAGCCCCGCCACGATGCCGGTGCGGAACGCTTTCCTGAACACCGCCGCCCACGCGCTCAACGGCCCGATCCATTGGCGGCTGAGCATCTCGTCCTGCTGGAAGACGGCCACCACCCCCTCATCCCGCAGCCGCTGGCTGCGATCCGGCACGCCCGGATTCCGCTCCTTCTCCAGCGCTCCGAAAACACCCGTCGCACTGAGTTCGGTGCCGGCCGGTGGGGCGTCGCCCGCACCGATCCAGCGGACTTTCCTGCCGGCAAAATCACCTCCCCGCAGCCTGGCAACGCCGCTCCATCCGCCGTTCTCACCTCCCGCATCCTTGAGCAGCCGCCCATCCGCCCGGCCCAACCCCGCAGCGGAAAGCTGCGCTTCATCCTCCGCCTGCCGCGCATTGCACCATTCGAGATGCCCGAAAACCATCGCTGCAAGCACCATCGCAGCCACCCCGGCTCTCCAGCCCGCCGCCAGCCAGGACGGCACGGCAAACAACATGCACCCCGCCCACCCGAGCCGGGTATCGATCCCGCCCAGCCAGAGGGCCATAACAACCCCCGCAGCCAGCAGGAACAGCGGCCGTTTCACCCACAACCGCCTGAGCGCACCCGCCATTCACGTTCAGGCCATGCCCCAATGGTTGAGCTTGCCGCGCGCATTCGCGGAATGGCGCGTTTCCGGGAACTGCTCCATCACCTGCTCCATGATCGCAACCGCAGACTCACGGTCGCCCGCATCCTCTTCGTAAAGCTCAGCCACGCGGAACATCAGGAACGCGGCGTCATTCTGCTCCCATTCCTGGCCTTCGATCGCCTCTCGCAAGGTCTGGATTGCGGCGTGCGGATCCTCGAGGTTGAATTTCTGGATCTTGGCGATCTCGACATAGGGCATCCGGTTCAGCGGATCCTGCTCTGCGGCCGTTTTGAAAGCCCCGATCGCCGCCTCCCATTCGCCCTGCGCCATCAGCACCCGCGCATCATGGAAGGCATCCGGCTCCACCTCCTCGCCGCTGTCATAGACCGCATGGGTCATTTTTTGCGCAAGGATCGGCAGCACCTGTGTCACGAAAACGACGCCCACCAGACCCGCACTAAGGAATGTCAGCAGGATTCCGGAAAATGTCCGCTGCCCCTCAATGCTGAACATCTGCACCTTCAGCGCAGGCGCCTTCTCTTCCGGATCGCCCGTGCTATCCAGCAGGTCCACCTGCTTTTGGAGATCCTTGGCTTCATCGCCGGCTTTATAGAACATGAGCCAGCTCCCGGCAACGAGGAGCAAAAGGAGGGCGATACCGATGTACTTGATCATCAGTGCCTAATTTGAACAGCCGCCGCCCGTGGAAAAGCAAATTCTCAGCCTTCCAGATGATCTTCGCAGTATTCCTTCCCGTCCTCCGCCATCCGGAACTCCAGATCCGGATCGGAAACTTCCGTCCTCCCGCATTTCGCGCAGCGGTGGAATGATTCGTCCCCCGTGGATTTCGTTTTCTCGAACTTCCGCTTCCTCCCCGCAGACTCGATCACCCGCGCCTGTCCGCGAAGGGCGGGAATCCCCGCCCAGAGGATGTAATTAGCAAGTCCGAGTATCACAAAACCGATGATCAGCGGAGCCTTCACCACTGATATGAGGATTCCGAGCACCCCCAGCAGCGCAAGCCAGCGCACCTGCACGGGCAGGATGAAGAACAGCAGCAGCTCAAACCTCGGGAACAGCGTTGCGAATGCGAAGAACGCCGCCTCATACATGAAAAAGCCGCTGCCTGGCAGCGGAACGGGAAACAGGATTGAGTAGATGACGTTCGCCAGCAGAAGCCCCGCGAAGCCCGCGTAATAAAACATCGAGGAGCGGAACACCCCCCATGCCTCTTCCAGCCCATCGCTGCAGAGGAAGGCGATCACCACCATGAAATAGACCGCAAGCAGCGATAGGCCGCCCTGCCCCCCCATGCCGCTCGAGGAGAAAAGGAACGTCACCGCCCTCCAGACCTCGCCGGACATGATTTTCCCAAGATCGAACTCAAGGATCTGGCCGATGTGCGGGTTCAGGTATTGCAGCAGGTACACCATCACATGGAACAGCGCGTAATACCTCAGCAGGCCGGGGAACGACATCCACCCGAGTTTCCTCTCCCATTTTTCCAGAAATTCCATCCGCACAGACCCTTTCCCATCACGGCCATGCCTGCAAGCCGGGAACCATGCAAACATTCAACCTCCCGGGCATCTGCATTCGAGCCGCCATAGATCGTTTCTCAAACGTCCGGCCAGGCAACCAAATCAGCCATGCCCAAGGTGGAATGGCGCCGCAGGCTTTGGACTGCTGGGATTCTTCATTCCCAGCTCTTACGCGAAGCGTCGGTCACCAAGCCAATTGCTTGCTACCGGCCGTGTCCGCCTCATCGTCATCGAATACGAAAGATGCGGTTTGCCCCAGCGATCCCGCGCCTCCGGCGAACTGGTAAGGCCATCGACTTTTGGGCAACGTCATAGGACAGGCGCGCCGGTATCAAGCCGAAATTTAATCAGACGGCTTCCTCGGCGTCGTCTACTCCGACTTGTTCTGCCCTCTTCGTTTTGACTAGTCTAGGGTTGCGGGCTTGCCGATCTCGAAGCTCGGCAAACAGCGAATTTATGTCGCCACCGTGTTCGGTCATTATCTCGCGCTTGGTGCGCCAGACTTCTCGAATTACTGGATCCGCTTGCTCAGTGAGTTGCTCAATTGTCTTCATCTCTTAAAAGTTCTTCTGGAGTGCACAATACAGGCAAACGCTCTCCAAAGGAAGCGACTTCTTCACGGAGTGCGGCCTGAATGTGGGGGTTGGCGATGTGCTTGAAGTTCCAAGTCACAAGGAAGTCGATACCGTGAACGCTTGCTGTCGCGATGTGGATGGCATCGGATGCCACGTTCGCGGGGACGAGCCCTGCAGAAAGAAGTCTCTTGGTCAATTCCTAGACACGCGGAGTGATCTCTAGCACCGAAGCCTGGCTCAGGAGTTCAAGACGCTTCGAAGCAACCTCGTCATCTCCGCGCGAGGCTTCGTTGATTGTCTCCTGCGACACGAATAGCTCGAAACCTGAACAGCCCCCGTCCCACCAGATCTTGGTGTGGCTCTGACGCGTCAACTGAACGACATCCCGTGCAGGTCGTGACGTGTAATAGCTGGGAATCGTTGTCTCAATATATGCTGTTGCCATAGAATATTTCTTCTTCAACGCTAGAGGAATGGCGCGCCGGGGTCAAGCTCCAAATTTAATCAGACGGCTTCCTCGGCGTCGCCATCTGCGTCTTGTTAGACATCTTCGTTCGTTGGTGGTCGTTAGTCACCTGTCACGGCGTAATGGTGGCAGAAATAGATCTCCCTGACAAGAAATCCAAGCTTCGTCCTTAGCGAACGATATCGTGTCGTAGGAGTGGGCGATGTAACTGCCAAAATACCAATGTCATCCGCCATCATCGAAGCGCGTTTAAGGTGCAACGGGTCACTGACGATAATCGCTGACTTCATTCCGGCCGTATCCATCAGGTTCTTCGCCTCCATCAGATTCTGATTGGTCGTTCGCGATCGCTTCTCAATTGAGATCGCAGCCCGATTAACGCCTTTGGCAACTGCATACGACGCTCCAACCTCACTCTCCGCGTGGGACGCACCTTCCCCTCGACCTCCGGTGAAAATGATGATGGGCGCACCTCCCTTCTGGAACAGGGCTATAGCGTGCTTGATTCTCTCTTCGAATACCGGGGACGGCTTATCTCCGTATGCCGCTGCACCGAGCACTATGATGCAGTCAGAATTCTCGGCATTGTCTTCATCACCGAAGTTCCAAATTACGGCTCCTACGACTACGAGCCAAACGAAGAGCACCGCTACTCCTAGAAGGATAATCCTAACGATATGGCGCTTCATCTTAAATTTCTTTGTCTAACGGTAGAGGCCTGCCACCCGCTACCGAGAGCGCCCCTCCGATTCAGGTTTAGGTTTCTCGTTACCCTCCGACTTTGCCTCGGAGCGGGTAGCGGGTTGTTCAGCGCCGCCTTGTTCGCCAATTTTTGTTTTGGGGATTGTTCTAATGATGTAGTCGCTGAGTGAATCCTTGAACTTCTTTAAGGCCTGTTCTGGCAGCCTCACACGCAGTCGGAAGTTCTTGGACTCGTCGCGATCGGGACGGAAAAAGCGTCCGCCTTTGATCTGATCGCGGAATTCCCATCCCATCATTTCTGTGACTGCGTAAAAGCCATATCTCGCTGCATACTCATTCGCTAACTGCATCCGCTGCTGCTCGAATTGAACTCTCTCATTTCCGTTCATCCTATCCGGTGCCCGCATTAAAAGGTGCTCTTCGATGAGATAGCCCGCGCTAACGAGTTCCTGCATGGCATCATCAGTTGCCTTAATGAATTCGGAGAATTTGGTCGGATCCTCGTCTCCGCGTGATCGCTCAGAAGCCGCATTCTGGCACGAAGCGGAAAGACGCAAGAGTGCTTCATACGGCTCTGCTGCGCCTAAGGAAGCCGCCAGAAGACAGAATAGACACGACGTGAGGACGATATTCATCATTTTATCAACGTCATAGGACAGGCGCGCCGGTGTCGAGCTAAATCAAATCAGACGGCTTCCTCGGCGTCGCCATCTGCGTCATGTTCGGCTTCTTCCGTTTGTTCGGTTTGGTTTTCATTGGTTCCGCCTCCAGTCTCGGAACCGTAGAACTTTGGTAAATACGTAGAATCCGGGAACTTATATGGTCCATCCAAGTAGTCGGGTAGCAACTCTGGAAATCGGCTATAGAGCGGTGCCATTGCATCCAAATATAAGTCGCCCATCAGCTTACCAACGACCGTGCGATATTCTTCAAAATTCTCGGTGGTATCATGGTCTCGAACGAACGTAGCGCTTTGAAGGAGATGCGAACCAACTCGGGCTAGAAGGTGGCTTAGTTCTTTAGCTTCGTTTGGGGACATCTAAGTTTCTTTGCCGAACGTTAGAGGAATGGCGCACCGGGGACAAGCTCCATTTTAATCAGACGGCGTCCTCGGCGTCGCCATCTCCGCCTTGTTCGCTTTCTTGTTTATTCTGGATGGTTGTTCCGTTGAGAAGGCTATCCCCGAATTCTAGCCGACATCTTGCAATCTCAGCCCGCTCTTCTGAAAATTTATTTTCTTTGGAAACGTTACGGATTAGCTCGATTACGATATCTTCGCCGGATTGAACAGCTTCCAGCATTCGCTTATGGATGAGCCTGAATCCTTCTGGCTTATTCTTCCGATATGGCGTTCCGTCCATCATGCGTTGCAAATTGCGTCCGTATGCGGTTTGTGGTCTTCTCGCAGAATTAGCACACCCGATGTAGCATAGACTGCTTCTGATCACGATGCGATAAAGCAACGGCAAATCAGGGTTAACTCCGTTCATTCGAAAGGCTATATTCATTTCTGTAGCAACGTCATAGGACAGGCGCGCCGGGGTCAAGCTCGAACTTAATCAGACGGCCTACTCGGCGTCGCCTGCTCCGACTTCTTCTGCTTCTTTATTTTGACTTTGGAAAGGAACTTATCTTGGAACATATCGAGAGGGAAACTTCGCACTGAATGATCTCTAAATGCTACGATCACCCTCCCGGAAAGAGGCTCAGGGGCTACAAACCATACCTCGCCATTCACCTGTGGCAGTAGAAAAATCGGTTCAGATGAATCTGGGATATTGATCCAGTCCTTTTTATGTGTCGGGGTTAGACCGAAAAACATATGATCTTGATAGTTCTTTACCGCACGTGGATTAACAACCCCTTCCTCGTGCATCATGAGCGTGAGAATTCGAGCATTACTTACGTTGGCATTTAAAATCTTTTCCCTCCGCTCAGTATTGAAGAAAGAAAGGAGGCGGTATGCAGCTTCTCTTTTTATTTTTCTTTCCGAATTGTTTTTAACTACGTCAGAGATTGACCCAATGCTAAACGTCAACTTGACGTCAAAAAGTAATTCATCTTCCTCCACTTCGTGCTGAAACTCTGCTTCGTCCCTGGTTTCTTCATCAGATAAGGCATCTAGATCGACGTCTTCAATAATTTGGTCAATAACCTCCCGTTCGGTGTATCCAGTGTATTCAACCTTCCCGGATTGAATAGCTATTTGCAGAAGTGAATCAGCCTCCTCCTCCAAGGATTCACAGTAGGATGGGAGTATCATCACCGCGGAAATAATGAGTTTTATGATCTTGAGTTTGCTCATCGATTTGTGGATTCAAGTTTCTCTGCAGAACGTCATAGGACGGGCGCGCCGGTGTCAAGCTTAAAGTAAATCAGACGGCTTCCTCGGTGCGCCTGCTACGACTTGTTAGCATTTCTTCATTATTGTTATAGGCCTTCGTAGCGTGTTCCAGGCACCGACACAATTGAGATCAGAGTATCTTGCCATTCTTCTTTGGTCAGCCCAACTGAATCGGCACTAACGAAAACTGCGACAGCATTTGGCACCGCTGTAGAACGATCAATCTCGTCAAGAGATAACCCCGCCTCCACTGGAAATGGTCCTGAAAAGATAAAGTTGTTATAATGTCCCCACCGCCCGAAATACGCTCCTTCAACATATCCTAAAAGCTTCGCATCTGGGCCCTCTGCACGAAATGTCGGATTAACGCCCACTGTAGAAAGGTATGAGGAGTGACCAAGAACCCAACTTATCGGTGAACTTGTGTATGTGTAAGCCTCAAGATCGTTGACTCTTACGAAGAATGCAACGATTTCACCCTTACCATTGCTGAGGGTCTGAAGTTCAGCTTGGTCTCTCGTCCACCGTGAATACTCTAGCGAATCGTTCACTACTTTGAGGTTCTTGTCGGCAGGTCCATACTTCTTGAGTAAGCTACTAAGAGAAATTCCCACATCCATGTCCCGTAACCCAGAGAAATTGAGCGGTGCTTTCTGAGAATTTGTGAGTTGATCAATTTTTTGATCTTTCAGTAGATCTTCTCGATACCCGACAACCTCCTTCGCTATCCCCACGCCTAGGGTGGCAGCAAGTAGAAGCAACGATACTACTCCTCGTGTTGTAAGACGTGCTCGCCCTCCGACATGTGCCCACGTATCGCCGCCTATCGCGACGATGCCTAGGACGACGCTCAATACGCCAAGGAGGATGTTTAGTGTTAGTGTCATTTTCTTTTGCTAACAGATTTTATTCGTAGGCACTCTGGAGGTGATATCCGTCATGGCCTGTGTGGGGAGATTGGGCGGGAAACCCTTGGTATGGCAAGGGTTTTCCTGGGAACAGTGCGTATATCAGGGAATCCGGGTGGGGTGTTTGGACGTGACCCGCCATGGCGGATATCAATACGGCTGGGTGAAACCGCCCCAATCCCCGGGAAAGTGATATCCAAGGTGATCCCGATGCGGTGGTGCGCATATCAGGGGGCAGGGGGCAGGGGGCAGCTTCCGCGTGTATGTGATGACGGACACCGGCAACGAGCGGGCGAGCAATACGGTGAGTGTGATGAGGCCGCTTTAGCGGGCGGCGGCGCTGTGCGGAAGGGCTTTCATTCCCCGCCTGCCCCTGCTGGGGTTCCTATACTAGGGACGCGTCCTCTCAAAACTTGCCAGTAAAGGGTTTTGGAACCGCAAAGGGCGCAAAGACGCAAAGCCATTCCAATGGATATCCGGTTCATTGGAGGAATTCAACCTGAGAAACTTTGCGCCTTCGCGCCTTTGCGGTTCAAAATTTCCCAATGCTTGCGGGGTTCCAGGTGATTTCTCCCTAGTGTAGGAACCCCGCCTGCCCCTGCCGACTTTTGGCCTTGAGACTTTCCCCACCTCCCACACTCTCAGCCCGTGTCAGAAACCGTCCTCCACTCCCCTCTCGAAGCCGCCCACATCGCCCTCGGCGCACGCCTCATCCCCTTCGGCGGCTGGGCCATGCCCGTCCAATACACCTCCATCCTCACCGAACACGCCGCCGTGCGCGAAAAGGCCGGCGTCTTCGACATCTCCCACATGGGTCAGGTCTTCGTCAGCGGCGAAAACCACATCGCCTGGCTCGACCGCCTGCTCACCAACAACCTCTCCAGGCTTTCGCCGGGCGAAGGCCAATACACGATCATGCTCAACGAACGCGGCGGGGTCATCGACGACCTCATCGCCTACCGCATTTCCGAAACGGAAACCCTCCTCGTTGTCAACGCCTCGATGATACCCGAGGATGTCGCATGGATGGAAAAACACCTGGTGTCCGGAGTCACCCTCCGCAACGAATCCGACGCCTGGGCCGGCCTCGCCATCCAGGGCCCGGATGCGGCTGCGATCTTCGGAAAGCTATTCCCGAGCGAGCAGCTTCCGCCGCGCAACGGCATATTGAAAACCGCCGGTGGGGAAATCGTCTGCCGCACCGGCTACACCGGCGAGGACGGGTATGAGTTTTTCTGCCCCGCCGCCCTCGGCCCAATCTTCTTCGAATCCTTCATCTCCTCCGGAGCAATCCCCTGCGGACTCGGCGCACGCGACACCCTCCGCCTGGAAATGTGCTACCCGCTCAACGGCAACGACCTTTCCCCGGAGCGCTCCCCCATCGAGGCCGGGCTCGGCTTCTTCTGCGATCTCACGAAACCCGAATTCATCGGCCGCGAAACCCTCGCCTCCCAAAAGGAAAACGGCCCGGAAACCAAGCTCACCGCCATCGAACTCACCGAAAAGGGCCCGCCGCCGCGCCCGCATTACGAAGTCTTCAGCGAAGGCGGGGAACCGCTCGGCGAACTTTCCAGCGGCGTCCTTTCACCCACACTCGGCAAAGGCATCGCCATGGGCTACCTCCCAGCCGCCTTCACAAAACCCGGCACCCCCCTCCTCATCGATATCCGTGGCCGCAAATTCAAGGCCGTCACCGTTAAAAAACCCTTCCTTAAAAAATCCAAATAGCCCACAAATCCCCTGACATGAGCGCTTCCGAAATCCCTGCCGATCTCCTTTTCCAATCCTCCCACGAATGGGCGCGTGTTGAAGGCGACACCGCCACTGTCGGGATCTCCGACCATGCCCAGGCGGAGCTGACCGATGTGGTATTCGTCGAGTTGCCCGCGATGGGCAGGGCCGTGGATGCCGGTGACCCGACAGCCGTGGTGGAATCCGTCAAAGCCGCTTCCGATATCTATGCCCCGGTCTCCGGCGAGATCGTCGAGGTGAATCCCGCCGTCGAGGCGGATCCCTCGCTGGTCAACACCGATCCCTACGGCGCAGGCTGGATTTTCAAAATCAAGCTCTCGAAGCCGGATCAGGCCTCCGGCCTTCTCACCCCCGCCGCCTATGGCGAGTTGATCGGGTGATTGGAGAGTAGGCTTGAGCCTACCAAGGAGCGCGGGTTTTAACCCGCAGGAAATTCGGAAAGCGGGTTGAAACCCGCATCCCTCGGTAGGCTCAAGCCTACTCTCCTCAATAGACGTCCCTAAGGTAGCGCTTGTCCTTCTTGAGTTGCGAGACAAACGCGGCCGCTTCCTCATCGGAGAGCTTGCCGTGTTCCTTCGCGATGGTGAGCAGTGCCGCATCGACATCCTTGGCCATGCG
>Ga0163144_10020255_pt1 | contig 13319 bp, 9 predicted proteins | sample OliLak19BULKMAT1_FD_123175 | JGI IMG/M metagenome (GOLD analysis project Ga0163144, IMG submission 123175) | Freshwater microbial mat bacterial communities from Lake Vanda, McMurdo Dry Valleys, Antarctica - Oligotrophic Lake LV.19.BULKMAT1 | ecosystem: Environmental > Aquatic > Freshwater > Lake... | reverse complement strand
GTCTCGTGGTGCGTGTGCTTGTCGGTGACGAAGTCGCGCTCGAGCGTGGTGATGCGGTCCTTGCCGAACAGCGGGGAAAGTGGCCCGCTCCAGAGGTACCAGAGCATGTCGACGTCGATCTGGTGTTGTTTGTCGACGGCGCGGAGCACGACCTGTTCGATCGCTTGAAACAGCTCGCTGCCACTGAGTTCGCGGCCATCGATCGGCATCGGGACAAAGTTGCCGGTGGCGTCGGACGGCACGCAGCCGTGGAAGATGAGGTGACCATCGCGAACCAGGTGCATCGCGCCGTAGCGCGTGATGTACTTCACGTGGGCCGCGAGCTTCTGACTGTTGGCGAACGCGGCCTTCACGCGGTCGATGCACTTCTTTTCTTCGTCCGACAGCGTGTACGGATCGGCCGGGTCGAGCGTCGGGAACGACGTGTCGCGCAGCGGGTAGACCGTTCCGTCGAGCTCGATCGTTCCCTTCTTCAGGTCGATGCGATGCAGCAACCGGCGATGGTCGAGGTTCCACTGCGGGTTGCGGCTGATGGCTTGCCCCTCGAGCTTGAACTGCATGATCGCCACGGCTTTTTGCATGCGGGCGACGAGTTCCCTGGGGCGCATGCCGTCGAGCTTGGGCATGAACTGCGTCGCGGGGTCGTTGGCGTAGACCGTGCGGGCCAGGTGCTCCAGCGGCGTCAGTGGAATGCTGTACCCCTCGTCCAACTGGGTCAGCCGGCGGTAACGAAGCGACACGCGCAGGACGTTGCAGATGAGGGCTTCGTTGCCCAGCGCCGCGCCGATCCACGCGGCGTCGTGGTTGCCCCAGACGAAGCTGACGTTGGGCTGTTGGCGCAGGTAGTCGACCACCCGGTCGCCGCGCGGGCCACGGTCCCAGCAGTCGCCGGCAAGGATCAACTCGAACACCGCGAGGTTGCGTACAAGCCGGCCGATCAGGTGGATCAGGTGCAGCACCTTCCCGCGCTTCTGCAGTTCGTTCACGATCGTCTCGAGGAACTCCTTGCCGCGCTCGCTGGTCGGGTCGTTGAGCAGTTCGGAAAGCAAGTCGAAGTACTCGACCGGGTAGACGCGCGTCGCGCGGTTGAGGCTGTATCGCGACGACAGCGAGCGCACGAGCTCGAGCTGGCATTGCAGCGTGCGGACGGCGAAGTCGTGCAGGTCCTCGCGGTCCTGCATCGACTTTTCCAGGTGCTCGACCACCTCGGCGGGGTAGAAGGTCAACGTCAGGAACTCGTTGAGTTGGCCGGGGTTCAACCGGTTGGCGAACATGCGCTCGACGATGGGGCGCAGTGTGCCTGAGGCGTTGTTGATGACGTGCCGGAGCTTCTTGTCTTCGCCGTGCACGTCGCTGATGACATGGACGGTGCCCTTGGGCAGCGTGAGGATCGCGCTGAGGCGCGCGATCTCGGCCATGGCGCAGTCGATGTTCTGGAACTGACGGGCAAGGGGCCGGAGACTGGCGAGGTCCATCCGTGCCGTGGGTATGGTCGCGGGCATGATCATCGTTCGCCATTGTACAACGTAGCAGGCGATGCGCCAGATGGATCAGAAGGTTTGCAGACGAATATCCGGACAGCCGTCGATACAGGCTGCATTTGCCGAACACTTCCGACAATCGGAATAAACCGACCACCGGTCGGAACCGGAGATCGGTCGTTTTCTGCCTTACCGGGCGCGGGTCGAGACGTCCTTGCGGGCGCTGTTGCCACGGGCGGCGTGCTTTTCCGAGCCGGTGTAGGTCTTGCTCATGTCGCGGCGGTCGCCACGATGCTTGCCCGCGCCTGCGCTGACCGGCCGGGTGGTGTCCATCTTGACTTCCTGTGGCGTGTGGGGCTTGGTCGTTCCGGTGATCTTCTTGCTCATCAAGGTCCTCCATGAAAAGGGTCTCAACACAGTGTGCAATCGCTATGCCGTCGAGCGATTCTGTCGGGCGAGGGGGCAAGTTTGACAAGCCCTTGCAAACGAGAACTTCCCGAAGCATCATCGCTAGTGAATCATCATTCCTTTCCAAGGCGGGAGGCCTCGCATGCGTCGTCTGTTGTTCATTGTTGTCACTGTCCTCGTGTGCCCATTTGTCGCTACGGCCCAACCATTGGCCGACCGTGTGCCGGACGACGCGATCGTCTACATCGGTTGGCAGGGGTCGACGACGGTGGGTGAGGCGTACGAAACGTCGCACCTGAAGGCGGTCGTCGATGCCACCGACTGGAAGGACGCCGTTACCCGCTTCCTGCCCCAGGTGATGAGGAAGCTCGGTCAGCAGGACCGCAACGCCGCCGAGGTAGGGTCGTACATCGCGGCGATCGTCAAGCCGATGTGGGAACACCCCGGCGCGATCTACTTCGGTGGGGTCGACCTCACCAACCCGCGTCAACCGAACCCGAAGATCGCGCTCTTCAGCAAGGCTGACGCCGACGCACCCGCGCTGGCGCAGACTCTCAAGGACCTGATCGCCAAGGCCCCCAAGCGCCGTGGTGAACCGCAGATGCTGGTGACCGAGAACGAGGGCCTCGTCACACTGACGATCGGCCAACCGGCGATCGACCCGAAGCCACTCAGCAATGTCACTTCGTTCAAGTCGGCCGTCTCGGCTGGGCACAAGCAACCTGTCGCGGTCGTGTATGTGGATGGCGAGCGGATGCTGAAGCTCGTCGACGACATCGTCGCTGCCGAGCGCAACCCACAGGCGAAGGAGCAATGGCCTGCCATCCGAGAAGCGACCGGTCTGACCGGTTTCAAGCGGCTTGTCTGGACGGCTGGCTTCGACCAGAAGGAATGGGTCGAGTACGCCTCGATCGAAGCCCCCTCGCCGCGCACAGGCCTGCTGCAGTTCCTCGACAGCAAGCCGATTTCGGACGACATCGTCAAGACGATCCCCGTCACCGCCGTCATGGCCGGCGCGGGTCGGTTCGACTTTACCGCGTTTCTCAACGCCATCCGCGAGGGGGGTTCGAAGGTCAACCCCGAGTTCGCGCAGAACTACGGTGGGGCGATGGGCATGCTCGGTGGCATGATCGGCGTGGAAGTGGCCGACCTCGTCGAGCCGCTCGGTGACCAATGGTCCTACTTCGTCGACCCGACCATCGGTGGCGACTCTGCGATCGGGGTCGTCGTCGTCAACAAGCTTGACGACGCCGCCAAGGCCGACCAGCTCTTCGCCAAGGCTGAGATGGGCGTCAACCGCACACTGCAACGGCAGTTGCCCCCGACGATGTCCATTCAGATCAAGCAACTGACGCGCGGTGACGTTGACATCCACTACCTGGCGACACCCATCGTCACACCGGCGTGGGCGATCGAAGGCGATCGGCTGTACGTCGGCCTGTTCCCACAGATCGTCGCTAGCGCCGTTGCAAAGGACCGCAGCAAGGGCAAGTCGATCCTCGACAACCCCGCGTACGTCACGGCCCGTGAGAAGCTTGGCTCGACCCCCGCAGCGGCGATCTCGTTCACCGACGCGCCCAAGCTGATGCCGGGCACGTATCCGATGTGGCTCGTCGTCAGCCGATATGCGGGCTTTGGGGACGTCTTCGGGATCGATTCGCCACTCATGCTGATCCCACCCCTGAACGAACTGATGCCCCACCTGACGCCCGCAGCGGCCATCTCGTGGTCGGACGAGAAGGGCTGGTATATGCGGTCCCACAGCGCGTTCCCGGGCAGCCAACTGCTCGTCGGTGACGCGAACATGAGCGTCGGCACGTCGGCGCTCATGGCCAGCATCCTCCTTCCCTCCATCAACCGCGCCCGCCAGACCGCCAACCGGGTGAAGAGCGCCAGCAACCTGCGGCAGATCGGCATGGGCATCCTGTTGTTCTCCAACGAGAACAAGGGCAAGTACCCTGCGGACTTCGGTCAGATTCTCACGACCCAGGATATCGGCATGGACGTCTTCGTCAGCCCACGAACGACAACCGATATTCCCCCCGAGGTCCGCCAATCCGACCCCCCGACCATGGCCGACTGGGTCAACCTGAATGCCGACTACATCTACAAGGGCGCCGGCATGAACAACCGCACCCCCGCCGACGCGGTCGTCGCATACGAAGATCCTGACAAGGTCGACGAAGGCATCAACATCCTCTTCGGTGATGGGCATGTCGAGTTCCAGAATTTACCCCAGGCGATGGAGACGATCGGTAAGTGAGCGGCGGTGCCTCAGCGCGGACCGGCCGGTATGCGAAGGGCGAAACCGCCAGCCCGTAGGGTGGACACTGCCCACCGTCCTTTGCCGGACCGCTCGTAAAAATAAAGTTCCGGCACCTCCGTTTTCCTAAGTCTTTTTGAATTCTTCGATTACGCATTTTTTGGCCCCTGCGAACCGACATCAAACCGACATACAAACGACACAAAACGACACATTCCGACGGCCGTCCATATGATCGTTCTTTCCTCCATTTTTCATCCCATGTCTGAAGACAAAGTCCCCCAGGCGCGTTCACACCACCGCAGTGTGAACATATACCTAACATAATATCCTCTGCATGGGCGATTGTCGGCGGAAAATTCGAATTTTCGATTTGCCTGAGGTTCCCGACCTTCGAGATTGTTCTAAAACCACCGCGTCGAGTCTTGTTTAGCCGCTGGCCCGAAGGGACGCCTGTGTGTCGTATCGAAAACAAGGCGTCCCTTCGGGCCAGCGGCTAAACGGCCTCGAGTTGAAACCGTCGTTAAGAAGGAAATGATACCCCCATGTTCGGTTCCCACCTTTCTATCGCCGGTGGCATGCACAACGCCGTCACTGAGGCCCAACGCCTGGGCTTCGATACGGTTCAGGTCTTCACGAAAAACCAGCAGCAGTGGAAAGTGAAACCGTTAGACGCAACCGCGGTCGACGAGTGGAAGAAACACTCGTCAGCGGCCAAGTACAAGAAGACGGTCAGCCATGACAGTTACCTGATCAACCTGGCGTCACCCGACGAGGTGTTGTGGCGAAAGAGCATCGATCTGTTCGCCGAAGAACTGCGGCGGTGCGAACAGCTCGGCATTCCCTACCTCGTCACGCATCCCGGGGCGCACGTTGGCAGTGGTGAAGCGGTCGGCCTGGCCCGCATCGTGGCGGCGCTGGATATTCTGTTTGCCGACGTCGATGCGCCGCACGTCACGACTTGTCTTGAAATCACCGCGGGGCAGGGAAGTTGCCTCGGGTGCAAGCTGGAGCATTTGGCGGACATCATCGACAAGGTCAAACAGCCGAAAAAGCTCGGTGTCTGCCTCGACACCGCTCACCTGTTCGCAGCCGGTTACGACTTTCGCGGGCGGAAGTACGCCACGTTTCGAAAGGAAATCGATAAGACGATCGGTGTGAAGCGTGTGAAGGTGTTGCACCTGAACGATTCCAAAAAGGAACTGGGCAGCCGCGTCGACCGCCACGAACACATCGGGTTGGGGATGATCGGCCTGGACGGCTTCAAACCCTTCGTGCGCGATGAAGCCTTTGCGGACATCCCCAAGATTTTAGAAACCCCCAAGGCCAAGCACGAGGATGGCCGCGATTGGGACACGGTGAACCTGGAGGTCCTGCGCGGATTGATGTGATTTGCCGTGGCACCTGTAACCGCATGACCGCCCGCCAAAAGCCGCGTGGCCATCGGGTTTTCCATGATGCCAAGACCGATGAAATCGCTGCGTTGCGGAATGCTAGGGCCTTTTTATTTTGAACACGGTGCCAAAGGCACTCATGGCATCCCGAGAGGATCGGTAGCGACTCGAGGGATTTCGACAGGACAAGCATGCGGTGTCCCTCGGTTTGGAAAGTAACTCGTCAGCGACAGATGGGCAGAACGATATACAGAATGTGCGGCACTTAAAGAAAAAGCGAAAAGCTATTTTGGATGCCGGAACGACCGCGTCACTCGACCCGATCGCGGTTGGCCTGGCCCTGCCGATAGATCTTCCAAAGCAGCCGGAGGCCGATCAGCAGTCCTGCGAGGTATCCCAGCACACCGATGATTGAGATGCCCCACGGTGCCGGCCAGACCTTGGCGGACCATAGCATCGACGACGACATCAGCAGCGCCGCCGACAGCAGGCCGAGCACCACGCGGTTGACGGAGGTTTCGAGCCCGCGGTGGCGCAGGTTGATTGAAAATTTCCCACCGCGCATGCGCTCGACGATGTCGGTGATGTTGGGTGGGACTGTCTCGGCCAGCCGTTCCCAGTCGCGGAAGATCTTGCCGAACTTTTTCGCTTGCGCCATCGGTGAAAAACGGCGGGCGATGAATTCCGAGCGGTAGGGTCGCAGCAGCTCGGCCAGGCTGAATTCGGGGCTGAGGCATCGCCCGGTGCCTTCGAGCAACGCAAGGCACTTGATCAGCATCGACAACCGACTGGGTAGCACGAGCTTGTGCTGATGCAGAATATCGGACACTTCGTGCAGCGCGCCACTGACGTTGAAGTCGGCCATCGACTGCGTGCCGTACGTGCCGAAGAACTCGATCAGATCTCCACTGAGCGCGGCGCGGTCCAGTTCAATCGGTGCGCTGCAGACACGGACGATCGTTTCGCACAACCGGTCGGCGTCCTGGTCGCCAGCGGCCATCAGCATGTCCTCGACGTGTGTGCGCATCGTCGGGTCAAGCCGGCCGACCATACCACCGTCCAGCAGGCCGATCTTGCCGTCCTTCATGACCAGGATGTTTCCCGGGTGCGGGTCGGCGTGATAGAAGCCGTCGCGGAAGATCATCTCGACAAACGCGCCACCCCCGCGGCGGGCCAGCTCGGTGCGGTCCATTTGTAAATGGTCGATCTTCTCGTCGTCGTTCACCTTCACACCGACAAACATCTGCATCGTCAGCACGCGGCCGGTGGTCAGCTCGGGGTAGGGCTTCGGAAAGTCGACCGTATCGTCCTTGGCGAAGTTTCGCCGGAACGCCTGCAGGTTGCGCATCTCAAGCCGGAAATCGAGTTCGTTGAGGATCGTCTTGCGAAACTCGCGAGAAAGCTGGATCGGCTGATATCGCCGCAGGTTGTCACTGCGGTCGGCCAGCTCGGCGAAGAGGTGCAGGATGTCGAGGTCTCGCCGCACGGTGCCTTCGATGCCGGTGTGCTGTACCTTCACGACGACGCGCTTGCCATTCTGCAAACGGGCGCGATGCACCTGCCCGATGGATGCCGACGCCATCGCGGTTGCATCGAACTCGCGAAACAGCTCCATCGCCGGTTGACCGAGTTCGGCCTCGATCGACGCGAGCACGCTTTCGGGTGGGTCCGGTGGGGTGCCGTCCTGCAGTTTTGCCAATTCATTCGCCAGCGCCGACCCGACAAGGTCCGGGCGCGTGCTGAGCATCTGGCCGAGCTTGATGAAAGTGGTGCCGAGGTCGGTCAACGCTAATCGAACACGTACTTCGAATGATTGTTCGGCGATCACCTGCCCGCCGTGGCTTTTGAGGATGCCGCGCGCCAGGTCCCAGTTGACGTCAGACAGCCATCCCGCCAAACCATACTTGACGAGCACACCCACGACGTCCGCGGCGCGCGTCAGATGGCCGGCAATGTGGAGGTGGGGCGTGAAACTGGTGACGGACATGGGTCTGTAGCTTTCGCGAAGGAACGTCGAGCTCAGCCGTTTGATTCTACCGTTCCAGCAGCAACCCTTCCATCATCAATCCCGGGCCAAACCCCAGCGCAACGCACTTCCCCTTCGCGTGGTCGGCGCCCATCTGCTGAAGAATGAACAGAATCGTCGTTGAGGACATGTTGCCATAATTGGCGAGAATGGCGCGCGACGTCGCGAGCGCGTCCTTGTCCAAATTTAGCGCCGAAGCAGCGGACGTGAGGATCTTCGGCCCGCCTGGATGCACTGCCCAATGCGCGATATCCGCGACGGACACACCACAATTGCCGAGCCATTCCTGGCACCACGATCGCAGGTGTTTTTCGACCAGCGTTGGCACCTCCGCTGACAGCGTCATCTCGAACCCGTTGTCACCGATGCGCCAGGTCATCGCGCTAGTGGAATCGGGGAGCAACAGGCTGGCCGTCTCGCGCACGCGCCAACCGGTCGATGTTCGCCCGTTGCCGACCCGCCCAACCACCGCAGCGGCGGCACCGTCGGCGAAGAGGGAGTTGGCGATCACCTTGTCGGGGCTCCAACCGTACGCGAAATGCAGACTGCACAACTCGACACAGCACACAAGCACAACCGCGTCGGCATTGCCCGCGACGATCGATCGCGCCGCACCGATGGCGTTGAACGCCGCGTGACATCCCATGAACCCGACGTGCAACCGGTGCACGCTGGGCGACAGCGACAATCCCTTGATCAACTGAACATCGAGCCCCGGCGCTGAAAATCCGGTGCAGGAGACCGTGACAAGATGCGTGATGCGACCGGCCGGCACATCGGCTGCTGCGAGCGCTTCGGTGACTGCACGCATCGCCAGTGGGGGTGCCTCGGTGGCGTAGCGATCCATTCGCTGACCGGTGCCGGGGCCACGGTCGGTGGCAGCCGTGGGGATCGGGTAGAAATCGCGAATGCTGGTGACGTCAGACAGGTCGTCGCTCGTCTGCAGCACACTGCCACGCCGGTCGATGCCGTTGCGGGAGAAGATGCGTTTCAACCAGGCGCGATGCTGATCCGATTCGCACGAGAGGGGTTCCCCCATTGCTGCCGACAGCGCCTGAAGCACCGACCGTGGCACGGCTGTGCCAATGCCAAGCAGCACAATGGACTCGTCGGTGACCGTGCTCATTTCATCACCCAGTTCGCCAGCGCCGGCCACACCGCCAACGCCGTGACGGCCGCAGTCGCGAGTGGGGGGCGGTGCAGCCCATAGCGAATAGTCCGGCATCGGCGATGTTGCCGATCGACCGTCGCGCGATGATGGGCCGCCCATCGTGCGACAAGCGACGACGACCAGCGGTCCGGTGCCTCCAGAAGCGCGACCGCATCCCGCGCGCTGCGAAGCGCCCACTCCATCCCTTCTCCTGTAAAGGGCTCGACGTATCCGCACGCATCACCCACCGCGAGCATGCGATGGCTGCCGAGCGTCCGTCGTCGACGGGTAAGCAGACCGGTGCCCTTGATGGATGCAGTGTCCTTCATCGGCGGTCCACCACACCGTCGCAGGATGTCATTGACCACATGGGCCGGCCCACCTTTCGCCCGGCAAACCACCGGTGACAGCGCCGCCGCCAGATGGGCGGAACCATCCGCCATTCGAACGACGCCCGCATATCCACCTTCTGCAACGTGCATGTGAATCGTATGGGGGGCAACCGAACCAACCTCCGGGAGCGTCGCAGAGACGCCGATCCAGGCGTCGGTCGCGATGTCCCACTCGATGCCCGGCTCGTTCTTTAGAAATCCTCCACCGATGCCATCGCACGCGAGCGCGACCCGTGTGTGGATGATTGACCTTCGTGTGCCCGATTGAACGGTGATGCATCGTGTCTCTGCGTCGTTGCCAGCGGGTTGAAGGGTCGCACTGACAAGGGGTACGAACACGGCACCCCGCTGGATGGCCACATCGACCAGCGCGCCGTCCATCTCCCGACGGCCGATCGCAACGCCGCCAGCCGGCATGTCGATCTGCACCCTGCGGTGGGGTGTGCAGAGCATTGTTCGCTGGATTGGGACCGCGCTGCGCACGGCGCGGTTCAATCCCATCTCGTTCAACAGTCCAACCGCCTTGGCGTTCAGGCATCCGCCGCACGTCTTGTCGCGCGGCCAGCGCGAGCGCTCGAGCAGCAATGTCCGCCACCCGCGCTGCGCGAGCGTCGCGGCACACGCGGCGCCCGACAACCCCGCGCCCACGACGACCGCGTCCCACGTTTCGGCGGCAAGTTCGTCCAGTGATGGCAATACTTCATCAGACATGCTGCTCCCATTCCAGCAACATGCGCCACGGCCAATGCCGGGTGATTGTCGCGCCGGTTAGTTCCGCTTCGTCCGCCATCGTGCCCATTTCCGCGATTGTCCACGCCGCCCGCACGCTTGCGGGTCCGTCGAAATGGACGATATCACTTCGGCTGAGCAACCGGCACCCGACGTGCGCCGCGACCAGTCCCAGTCGCGCCCGCCGCAAGTCACTAATGAGCACCACACCCGCAGCGACGGATTTAATGTTCCGCAGTGTCGCCGTGACGTCTTGCTGGGTGAGGTGATGCAAAAACAAACTGCACGTGACGACGTCGTACGCGTCCTTCGGCAACCCGTCGGCGGCGTCACCAACGATCGTCTGCACGTCCATGCCGATCCGGCGGGCCTGCTCCGTCGCATGATCGAGCGCCACCGCGCTGCGGTCGAACAGCGTTAGTTCCACAATCAGCTTTGCTCGCTTGGCTTCCAGCGCGATCGCGATCGGCACATCCCCTCCTCCGGATGCAACGTCCAACAACCTCACGCGTTTCAACCGCTGCCGCTTTGCGAACGCCAGTAGTGGCCGCACCATCGTGCCCGTGGTGCGCGAAACGCGGTTGATCCGCCGCAACCCCGCCAACGCCTGCAGATGCTCCGTCTGCGGCAAGTCGGGCGCGTCCATCCGCTCTGCGGTCAACTCTCTCGGAAAACTAGATCGGGTCGATTGCACGTAGCTGATAATGCCGTCCCCACCCCGTCGCCGGGAAGCGAAATAATCTTCTGAAACCGCACCCGCCTGCCCATTTTGCGCTCTACGGCCGGAAACCCCCCACACACCTTGTCGCGCGACCCGTTTCGGATATAATCTTCCTCCCCGGTGCAGTTTGACCGGTGAACAGGGCGGTTAGCTCAGTTGGCTAGAGCACCAGCATGACACGCTGGGGGTCGCAGGTTCGAGCCCTGTACCGCCCATTTTATCCCTCCCCACGTGCTTAGTATAGATTTCCTTCCGACATCTCTACTTAAAGCTGCCAGTGACATTTCCCGGGGTCGGTGCTTGGCGCTAAGCGGGTTCGCTCGACGCCCGTCAAACCGATAGCGATGTAAGGGGACCGGCACGATACGGGCTGACCCTTCCGGCCCGGATTCGGATGTGCTATTGGAATCGCTGCGGAATTGATCGTGTCACCATGGCGTTGTGCTGGGCGGTTCGCTTGTATTGCCCGTGCGTGAGCGTAGGATTTCATACGACTGTCAAAAGAGGTGATGCTGTGGGCCGTGTGTTGATCATTGATGACCATCCAGACCAGTGCCGGCCTCTAGCGCGGCTGGTGCAGTTTGCGGGGCATAACGCTGAGTGCGCCCCTGGAGGACGTGAGGCGTTGGTTTCTATTCACGATGATCGGCCCGACCTGGTGGTCTGCGACGTCATGATGCCGGACATGGACGGGGCCGAGGTGTTGCGCCGATTGAAGGCCGACGATGCAACCCGAAAAATCCCGGTCGTCATGTACACCGCGGTAACGGACGACGCGTACACCCAGTTCCTGCGCGACCTGGGGGCCGAAGAGGTGTGGTTCAAGGCGCGCATGGGCTTTGATCTGATCCAGGCAAAAGTACTCGTGTATCTGTCGGCGGCCGACGATACCCTGCAATAACGAGGATCAAACTCACCTGTAGTGCTCTGCAAAACCAGGATCGACGTTCAGCGCCATATCGCCCACGCTCGCTTGGAAACATCTGCATCGCGCCCTCGCACGAACGATGTTCTGCACATCCGGCTAGTTTCGCGACAGCGCGTCGCTTTGTTTGACGAACTGGTCGCCTTGCCATTCGGTGTCTTTGACGACCATTCCCTTCACTTTCGCCTTGGCGGCGGTCTTGGCCTCGGCTTGGCGCTTCACGAGGTCGGCGTGGGTCGTGAAATACTGCAGGCTATGCCCCTTGAAGTCGCTGATCGTTTCGAACTTGTGCTTTTCCATGAACGACAGCAACTCGTCCTTCATCCCGCGGACCATGTCATAGCCGTGCTTCATCACGCCGGTGCAGACCTGCACCGTGTCGCCACCCAGCAGGATAAACTGCGCCGCGTCCTTGCCGGTCTCGATTCCCCCAATGGCGCTCAAGCTGCGGCCGGGAAACTTGTCGCGAATGACCTCGGCGATCTCCTTGACCATCCGCAGCGCGATCGGTCGGACGGCGATGCACGAGTACCCACCCGGCACGGTGTAGCCTTCCACCGTCGGCTCGGGGCGCAGGGTTTCTAAATCAACCCCCATGACCGACAGGATCGTGTTGATCGCCGCCACGCCCTGGCAACCGGCCGACAGCGCCGCCTCGGCACCCACAGCAACGCTGGTGACGTTCGGCGTCAGCTTCGCCCAGACGGGCACCTTTGCCGCTTCCATCACCCAGCCGCAGACTTCGTGCATAATGTTCGAGTCCTGCCCCATCGCCGCACCCATCTTGCGCTCGGGCAGACCGTGCGGACACGAAAAGTTCAGTTCAAACCCCGCCACGCCCGTCGCCTGCACGCGCTCGACGATCTCGACCCATCGGTCCTTTTCGTACTCCTCCATGATCGACGCAATCACCACGCCGTCGGGGTACTTGTCTTTCAGCATCTTCAGCTCGTCAATCCAGATGTTGAACGGCCGGTCGCTGATCAGCTCGATGTTCTGCCAACCAATGACCTCCTTGTTCGCCGTGCGCAACCGCGCGTAGCGCGGCGCCACGTTGATCACCTTCGACGCATCCAGGCTGATCGTCTTGATGACGACCGCTCCCCAGCCCTCTTCGATCGCCTTGCCCACCACGTTGGCGTTCGTGCCCGGCGGGCCAGACCCGATGATGAAGGGGTTGGGCAGTTTGATCCCATCGACGGTTGTTTCAAGCGTGGGCATAATTCGTTCCTAATTCTCCGGAAATGGCTGGAGGCTTACGTGCCCGCGCACGTCCGCTGAGCGATCGTGGTGGGGGCCAGGTCCTTGTTCCAAAGTGGGGATTGCGAGACGTCCACGTTCAGCTCGACAAAGTCGGCCGATGCGTAACCCGCTGGGTCCAGACGCGATGTGTCCACGTTCGTTGCGATTACCTTCATCTACATCATGCGGCGGTGGCGAACCGGGCCGACTATCGCCGAATCCCCCCCGTTTGGCAAGATGTCTGGGACGGTGAGGCAGTGGGCAGTGGGCGGTAGGCAGTGGGCAGTGGGCAGTGGGCAGTAGGCAGTGGGCAGTAGGCAGCGCGGCTCGGCAATACATCCCTTGCTTGAGGACCCTGCCAAGCTATATTGAAACAGTCCCTTCTGTTGAATTCGCGGGGGCGAACCCAGCCACGCGGGGAGGATTTTCTATTGTCCACCGATCCAATCGTACCCTACCGGCCCGCGCTTCCGCCTGCGCGTCGAAGCGTTAGCCGAAGCCTTCATCGCACTCGATGCTTGAGCGTCCACCCGCGTGCCGCTATCCTACCGCCATGGGGAAGCGATCTCGTCCGCCAACGTCCACGCC
>Ga0163144_10020254_pt1 | contig 13319 bp, 9 predicted proteins | sample OliLak19BULKMAT1_FD_123175 | JGI IMG/M metagenome (GOLD analysis project Ga0163144, IMG submission 123175) | Freshwater microbial mat bacterial communities from Lake Vanda, McMurdo Dry Valleys, Antarctica - Oligotrophic Lake LV.19.BULKMAT1 | ecosystem: Environmental > Aquatic > Freshwater > Lake... | reverse complement strand
CATTGGCCCATTGGCCCATTGCCACATTTCTAATAAAGACCCCATGTCGCACCCAATAAGCATCCTCGCCGTAGCCATCCTGTTAGCCGTCAGCGTTCCCTCCGCGCAGGACGCCAATGAGCCCTTGTGGAACCGGTACCCGGCCATCTCGCCTGACGGCTCGCAGATCGCGTTCACCTACAAAGGTGACCTGTATCTGGTCCCATCCGCCGGCGGCTCTGCGCGGGCATTGACGATGCATGAGGCGCACGATTACATGCCGGTGTGGAGTCCGGACGGATCGCAGATTGTGTTTGCGAGTGACCGGTACGGCAACTTCGATCTGTTCATCATGTCGGTCAACGGCGGCGAGCCGCGCAGGCTCACCTTCCACTCGGCCGCGGAGTCGCCTTTCTCGTTTTCACCCGATGGCCAGTCAGTGTTGTTTGGCGCGGCCCGCATGGACACGGCGGACAATCGGGCGTTCCCGGCGGCGTACATGCCGGAGCTCTACCGGGTGCCCGTGACGGGCGGACGAGTGACGCAGGTGCTGACGACTCCGGCCGAGGATGTGCAGTACAGCCGTGACGGCCGTGTCCTGATTTACCACGACAAGAAGGGCCAGGAGAACACGTTCCGGAAGCACCACGTGTCCTCGGTCACGCGGGACATCTGGGCGTATGACACGCAGGCTGGATCGCACAGGAAGATCACGACGTTCGCGGGCGAGGATCGCAACCCGGTCTTCACCGACAACGACCGCGCCTTCTTTTACCTGTCTGAAGCGAGCGGGTCGTTCAATGTGCACAAGATGAACGTCTCCGGCGGCCAGTCGCAGCAACTCACGAGCTTCAAAGTCCGGCCGGTCCGGTTCCTGACAGCCGCGCGCAACGGGACGCTCTCGTTCAGTTACGACGGCGCGCTGTACACCATGGCCCCCGGGCAACAGCCGATGAAGGTGCCCGTCACGATCGCGTCGGACGCGAAGGCCACCAACGAGCGCGTGGTCACCGTTACCAACGGCGCCAGCGATCTCGCGGTGGCGCCATCGGGCAAGGAAGTGGCGTTCATCGCCCGTGGCGACGTGTTCGTTACCAGCGTCGAGGGCGGGGTGACCAAGCAAGTGACGAAGACCCCCGAGTTGGAGCGGTCGGTCGGTTTCTCTCCAGACGGCAAGGCGCTTGTCTACTCTTCGGAACGCGGCAGCAAGTGGCAGATCTTCGAGGCCCGGCGCACGCGCGACGAGGAACTCTATTTCTACCCATCTACGGTGCTGCGCGAAACGCCGCTGGTCTCCAACGAGCATGAGAACTACCAGCCGAGTTACTCCCCTGACGGGAAACTGCTCGCGTACATCGAGAACCGGATGACGCTGAAAGTGCTGGACGTCGCGACGAAGCAGGCGAAGACGTTGCTGACCGATCAGCACCTGTTCTCAATGGGTGACCACGACCAGTACTTCCAGTGGAGTCCCGACAGCCAGTGGATCCTTTTTGATTACGCGGTGCCCGGAACGGCTCCTGGCGAAGTCGGCTTCGTGCGTGCCGACGGGACCGGCGCGGTCATCAACCTGACGCAAAGCGGTTTCAGTGATTCGCGCCCCCGCTGGATCCTGGACGGCAAAGCGATGCTCTGGTTCAGCAACCGCGACGGCCTCAAGAGCGTGGCGCAATCGGGCAACGCGCAGGCCGACGCGTACGGGATGTTCTTCTCGCAGGATGCGTGGGATCGCTTCCGCCTCAGCAAGGAAGATTTTGCCTTGATCAAAGAGGCTGAAGAAGCAGCGACCGCGAAAGCCAAGACCGACGCCCTGCTGGCCCTGGAGCTCGACGCCGCTCGTGAGCGCAAAGCCCGCCTCACCATTCACTCCTCGTCGCTCGGAGACGCGCTGGTCAGCACGGACGGCGAGTCGCTGTATTACCTCGCCCGGTTTGAACGCGGCTTGAACCTCTGGACGACCACGATTCGCACACGCGAAACCAAGCAGCTCGTGGCGCTGAACGCCAACAGCGGCAGCCTGCAGTGGGACAAGGATCAGAAGACGCTGTTCCTGCTGTCCGACGGAACGATCTCGAAGATCGACCCGGTGAGCGGCAAGCGCGATGCGGTCGGCATCAGCGGCGAGAAGATCCAGGATCAGGCCGCCGAACGGCGCGCCCAGTTCGAAGCCGTCTGGCGCCGCACCAAGCAGACGTTCTACACAAAGACCATGCATGGGGTGGATTGGGATGAGGTGAAACCCGATTACCTGAAGTACCTCGCGCACATCGCCACCAATTACGAGATGTCCGAGCTGCTGGCCGAGATGCTGGGCGAGCTGAACGTGTCGCACTCCGGCTCGTCGTACGCGGCAACCGGCGCCAACCTCGACGCCACCGCCTCACTGGGCGTGTTTTTCGACGAGGCGTATCGGGGCACGGGGGTGAAGATCGCGGAAGTGATCAAGGGCGGACCGCTCGACAAGGCGGGCATGAACGTCGCCGCCGGGTCCATCATCCAGGCCATCGACGGCGAGGCGATCGCCCCGGGTCGCGACCTCTCGCAGTATCTGAACCGTCGCACCGGCAAGCGCATGCTGCTGACCATCGCGGACCCGGCCGGCGTCGCTCGCGACCTGGTGGTGATGCCCATCACGCTCGGGGAGCAGAACTCGCTGCTGTACACACGCTGGGTCAAGCGCAACGAGGCCGAGGTTGACCGTCTGAGCAACGGCACGCTCGGCTACGTGCACATCCCGGGCATGAACGACGGCGCCTATAGAACAACCGTGGAGGAGGTGTTCGGCAAGTTCACCACCCGCAAGGGCCTGGTCGTGGACACGCGGAACAACGGCGGCGGGGATCTCGTGGCTGACCTTGAGATGTTCCTGAGCGGCAAGTACTTCTTCGACTACACCACCGACGGCCGCAGCACGGGATTCGAACCGAACTTCCGCTGGACCAAGCCGAGCATCGCGCTGGCCAACGAAGCCAACTACAGTGACGGCCACTGCTTTGCGTGGACCTATCAGGCGATGAAGATCGGACCGCTTGTCGGCATGCCGGTCCCCGGCACCTGCACGTTCGCCGGATGGGCGACACTTCCCGACACCGGCATCCGATGGGGCGTGCCGCCACTCGGCGTGAAGGACCCCGCGAAGAAGTTCCTCGAGAACTGGCAGACCGAACCGGACGTCAAGGTGGCCAACAGCTACGAGCAGGTCATCAAGGGACGCGACGATCAACTTGAAGCGGCGGTCAGGGAATTGATGGGACGAACGAAGTAAGCGTCGGCGGCCGCGTCGCGTAGGATAGACGAACTCGAATGTCAGACACGCCTCCGGCAAGGCCAGGGAAGAAGTTTGACCGCCGCATCATCGACGGCCCACTGAGGCAGGCCGTCTGGATGCTTGCGTGGCCGACGATGCTGCAGAACGTTATCGGCGGCCTGCAGGGCGTCATCGACCACTCGATGGTGGGCCATTACGTGGGCCTCAACGCCAACGCCGGTATCGGCGTCAGCCTCCAACTCTTCATCCTCGTCATCGTCTTTGTCGCCTCGGTCTTTTCGGGGATGGGCGTGCTGGTGGCGCGGTTTGCCGGCGCGGGCGATTCCGACGCCGTCAATCGCACGGTCTATCAGGCCTTCCTGACCGCGGTCATTCTCTCGCTGGGTGTGCTGGCGCCAGCTGGATACTTCGCTGCGCCGTGGCTGCTGTCGCTGATCAACGCCGCACCTGAAGTGCAGCGCGAGGCCCTGCCCTACCTGCGAACGATGTTCGTCTCAAGCCTCGGCATGCTGACCTTCTTCATGATGAGCGGCGCGCTGCGCGCCGCCGGCGACGTCAGGACGACCCTGCACATGGGCGTGATGATGACGGTGCTGAACATCATCCTCAACATCCTGCTGATTCCCTCGTTCGGCACTTTTGGGGCGGCGCTGGGCACGGCAATCTCCGGCCTTGTCACGGCCGCCGTCTTCATGTGGCTGCTCTTCTCCGACAAGCTCGTGGTGCACTTCAGCCCGACGATGTCGTACAAGCCGGACTGGAAGGTCATCCGTGAACTGTTCCGTTTCGGCTTGCCGACAGGTGTACAAGGGATCGCGATGAATCTGGCAGGACTGCTGATGCTGCGGTTCATCGGCGGGCTGGAACACAGCGCGGCCGCACAGGCCGCGTACGCGGTGGGATACACCGAGCTGTTTTCGCTGATCACCTGGACGTCGGTCGGCCTGATGGGCGCGGCGGCGGCCGTGGCGGGGCAGAACCTGGGCGCGGGCCAACCGGATCGGACCGCGCAGACGGCGAGGGAGGCCGCGCGAATTGGCCTCGTCGTGGCGATGGTCGTCGGCCTCTCGTTTGTGTTGATTCCGAAGGTGCTGCTGAGTGCGTTCGCGCTGACCGAGGGTGTCGGCTTTGAATTGGGGCGCCAGTTGCTGGCGTACCTCGCCGTCTCAGGATTCTTCGTCACCGTGGCCCTTTCGTACACCGGCGCGTTGCAAGGCACCGGCGACACGAGGAGCCCGCTCTACATTTCGATCGTGTCGCAGGTCATTGTGCCCGTCGGCCTGTGCACGGTGCTGTCCATGACACGGGGCCTGACCGCGCCCGACATCTGGCTGGCGATCGTCCTCGGCCACGCCACGCGCGCCTCCCTCAGCGTGTGGCGATTCGGGCAGGGGAAGTGGCGGACTATACAAATTGGTACAGCGTAGTGCTCAGTGCTCAGTGCTCAGTGCTCAGTGCTCAGTGCTCGGTGCGCTCCCTACTTGCGCTTGAACACGAAGGTGAACGGCTTCGAGCCCGCGGCGCCGCTGACGATGGCCTCCATGCCGCCGTCCGCTCGTTTGGCGTAGCGGATCGCTTTTGGGAAGTCATGCGCGGGATTCTCGAACGTCGCGCTCTCCGCGTCGATCTTCGTCAGCGTGAAGTCCGTGCCCGCGCCGGCGTTGGGCATCGCGGTGTAGACAAGGGTGCCGTTCCGCTCGAAGAGGCAGAGGAACTCGAACTCGGTCATGACGCTGCCGCGCACCGTGCGGCTTGTGGCAATCATCGCGCCGCCGTTGGCAGGCGACCACCGCTCTTCAATCGTCGTGGGTGAGGTGGCCGTGCCGCCAGCGCTCACCCAATCGCCACTGATCCACGCCACCTGCGCGATCGTGGCCGGCATCGTGGGCGCGGGTGTTGCGGGTTCCGGGGTGAACGTGTCGCTGGAGCGCTTGTATACGGTGCCGACCGGCTTCGGCTTGCCGGTGGCTGAATCCCGCATCATCGACTCCACCACCACCGTATCTGCGTCCATCTTCCTGAACGTGTAGACCACGCTCAACTTCGTCGGCGTGCCGCCACCCGCGGGAATCGAGCCGGCAATCGTGTACTTCAGCGCGCCCGCGTCCCACACCAGTGTCAAGATCTGACCGGACTGGCCAAGACACGGCCGGCTGTTGGCCATGACACGGTGTTCGCTGCCGTCGAGCGCGAAGATATTCATCAGCGCCGTCGCCCGTCCGCGGATGGGGCGCAACATCGTCATGCGTCCAGCCTCCTGCTGCAGGCCGAATCGCTCGCCAAACACGGCACTCGGCGCCACCTCGACCGTGGACGGCGCGTCCTTGGTGGCCACCCACGTGCCGCTCAAGTCGGGATTCTGGGTGATCAGAGCCGACGCGGTGACGCCGGTGAGGAACACGATGAGAAGGACGGCTGCTGTGCGCATGGGTGGCACTGTAGCCCAGAGACCGCTCCGGGCCATTGGAAGAACGCGACATGGTGGCGGCAATATGTCCTAGGATCGCTGTCATGCCGTTGTTTGATTTCAGGTGCCGGGTCTGCGCCCACGAGTTCGAGGCACTGGTGCGTTCAGCCTCGTACGGGGACCCACCCACGTCATGCACGTCGTGCGGCGCTGGTGATCCCGAGCGCCTCCTCTCCACATTTGCCGTGACGTCTCGAGAGAAGGTCCAGGCTGCGGCCGCCGCCAAGAACAAGAAGGCCGCCTCGGTGGCGCGGCAGGACAACGCCGCAGTGGAACGTGAAGCCGATCACCATCGGCACGAAGATCACTAGAGTCCTGGGTCCTGGGATGATCACTCGATGACTGCCCCTGCTCTCAAGGAGCCAATCATTGCGGCGCTCGCGCTTGCGGCGATCGTGCTCCATCTCATCCTGAGGGCCACAGCGGGATCGACGCCTTGGGCCGGTGCACCGGCCCAGCATTGGCCGCTGTTTGTCGCCCTTGCGCTTGGCGGAATTCCGCTCGTCATCACGCTGGCCCGCGGCTTGGCGCGAGGCAATTTCAGTTCCGATCTCCTCGCCGGTATTTCGATCGTTACCGCGGTGCTGCTGGGTGAGTACCTGGCCGGCACACTCGTCGTGCTGATGCTGTCGGGCGGCCAGACGCTTGAGGCGTACGCCGTGCGGCGCGCCTCGTCTGCGCTGTCGGCGCTCGCGAAACGGCTGCCGACCGTCGCGCATCGGAAGGGCGACGCCGGCATCAGCGATGTGTCCCTCGATGACATCGTGCCCGGTGACGAACTCATCGTGTTCCCTCACGAGGCAAGCCCGGTGGACGGGACCGTCATCGAGGGGCGAAGCACGATGGACGAGTCCTACCTGACCGGAGAACCCTACGTACTCTCGAAGACGGTCGGCACCACGGTGTTGTCGGGCGCCGTCAACGGCGAAGGCGCCCTGACGATTCGCGCGGACAAGCGCGCGGTGGACTCGCGATACGCGCGCATCATGAACGTCATGCGTGAGTCTGAGCAGCGCCGCCCTGCGCTGCGGCGGCTCGGCGATCAACTCGGCGCGATCTACACCCCCATCGCAATCGTCCTCGCGGCCGCTGCATGGATCGCCACCGGCGATCCTCTGCGCTTTCTCGCCGTGATGGTCGTGGCAACGCCGTGTCCGCTGCTCATCGCCATTCCCGTCGCCATCATCGGATCTGTCTCGCTCTCCGCCAAACGCGGCATCATCATCAAGGACCCGGCCGTGCTCGAACAGATGGACGCCTGCCGCACGGCCATCTTCGACAAGACCGGCACGCTCACCTACGGGCAGCCGCAGCTCACCGAAGTTCTCACCGTCGGCGGCATTCGGGAAGACGATGTGCTGTCGGCCGTGGCGAGCCTGGAACAGTACTCGCGCCATCCGCTGTCCGAGGCGGTGCTGAAGGGCGCCAAGGCCCGCGGCCTCACGTTCGTCGAGGCGACTGAGGTGCGTGAGCGTCCGGGCGAGGGACTGCACGGCGTGATCGACGGACGGCAAGTACTGGTGACCAGCCGCGCGCAGCGATTGGCCACGGCGCCGGCCGACGCGAGCGTCATTCCCCCGCACGTCGGCGGCCTTGAGTGCGTGGTGGTGGCAGACGGCAGGTATGTTGCCACGCTGCGCTTCCGCGACGAGCCACGACACGACGGCACCTCGTTCCTGCGGCACCTGCGCCCGCACCATGGCATCACACGCGTGCTGCTGGTGTCGGGCGATCGCGAAAGTGAGGTGCGCTACCTCGCGGAGCAGGTCGGCATCACAGAGGTGTATGCCAACCAGAGTCCGGAGCAGAAAGTTGCGTTGGTGCGAGCGGAAACGGTGCTGGCGCCCACGCTGTTCATGGGAGACGGCATCAACGACGCGCCGGCGCTGACCGCCGCCACCGTGGGCATCGCGTTTGGACAGGCCAGCGATGTCACGGCCGAGGCGGCGGGCGTGGTGATTCTCGACAGTTCGCTCGGCCGCGTGGACGAACTGCTGCACATCGGTCGCCGGATGCGGCGCGTCGCGCTGCAGAGCGCCGTGGGAGGCATGGCGCTGAGCGTGGCCGGCATGTTATTGGCCGCCGCGGGCCTCCTGCCTCCAGTGGAAGGCGCCGTGCTGCAGGAACTGATTGACATCGTCGCGGTCGCCAACGCCTTGCGGACCAGCATCGCCCCCCGGGTGCTGACCGACTTCGAGCCCGTGTAAGCCCGCCGCCAAAGTGGTAGAATCCGGCGGCTTTCCGCTCAACCTGCTTAATCGTCCGGTTCCCCGCGTTTGCGCCGAGGTGCGTCCATGGTTCCTGTCACATCGCTGCTGATTCCCATTCTCGTGTCCGCCGTGTTTGTCTTTCTGGCCAGTTCCGTCATCCACATGGTGCTGGGCTACCACAAGAACGACTTTCGCCAGGTGCCTGGCGAGGATGCCGCGCTGGAGGCCTTGAGGGGGCTCAAGATTCCGCCGGGTGACTACTGCGCGCCGTACGCCGGTTCGATGGAAGCCATGAAGTCTTCAGCCTTTGCCGAGAAGATCGCGCGCGGCCCCGTGGTGCTGATGACAGTGAAGGCCAACGGCTCGATGAACATGGGCGCCCAGTTCACGCAGTGGTTCATCTACTCCGTGGTCGTCAGTGTCTTTGCGGCCTATGTGACCGGGCGCGTCCTGACCGCCGACGCGCACTACCTCGAGGTTTTCCGCGTGGCCGGCACGGTGACGTTCCTCGGGTATGCCATGGGGCTTCCGCAGTTCTCGATTTGGTATAACCGCAATTGGGGCACGACGATTCGGTCGATGGCCGACGGCCTGATCTACGCCTTGCTCACGGCCGGCACCTTCGGCTGGCTCTGGCCGTAGGCGCTTCAGTGGCGGGTATCCCGGTCGCCGTCGTCCAGGCCCACGTCCCGGCTTCATTGGAAGCCGGTCTTCTTGAAACCAGACAACTGGCCCTGGACGCGGCGGCCGGCGGTGCATCGCTCGTGGTGTTCCCGGAAACCTGGCTGCCCGGGTATCCGGCATGGCTGGATGTCTGCAGGGACATCGCGCTCTGGGACCATGCACGCACGAAGGAGGTCTTCGCCCGGTATCGGGCCGAGAGCATCGACGTGCACGGGCCCTCCGGCACCGCGCTCGCGCAGATCGCCGCCGACGCGCAAGTCACGATTGTGATCGGCGTCAGCGAGCGGGTGGCCTCGGGGCCTGGCTTCGGCACGCTCTACAACGCCCTGTTGACCTATGGACCCGACGGCCGGTTGCTGAATCACCATCGCAAACTGGTGCCGACCCACACCGAGCGTATGGTCTGGGGACCTGGGGATGCTCAGGGGCTTCGCGCGGTGGACACGCCGTCTGGCCGCGTCGGCGGCCTCGTCTGCTGGGAACACTGGATGCCGCTCGCGCGACAGGCGCTCCACGTGTCGGGCGAGGATATTCATGTCGCGGTGTGGCCGACGGTGTTTGAACGGCACCAGATCGCCAGCCGGCACTACGCGTTCGAGGGCCGTTGTTTCGTGCTCGCGGCCGGATCGCTGATGCGCGCCAGTGCGCTTCCAGACGGTTTGGAGCGGGATCCCGCACGCGTGCCGTCAGACGATGCGCTGGTGATGCGAGGCGGTAGCGCCATCATCGGCCCCGACGGCGCCTACATCGTCGAGCCGCATTTCGATCAGCCGGCCATTCTGCACGCCACGCTCGACTCCGCCGTGCTGGACGGAGAGCGCATGACGCTGGATGTGGCGGGCCACTATTCCCGCCCCGATGTGTTCAACTTTGGTGTGGTATCCTCCCCGCGCTAGCCGAAGCTGAAGCGTCGGCCTCCACGGATCGCGATGACTGATGGAGCGATGACTGATGGAGGCCGAACCTTCAGGTCCGGCTACACGCTTGTCGAAAGCGCTCAGTCCGTCAGCGCCGTGAGCGGGTTGACCCGGGACGCCCGGCGCGCCGGAATCACGGTGGCGACGAGCGACACTGTCGTCAGGACCAGCGCGACGGCAATCAACACGATCGGATCCATCGGCGCCACGTCGTAGAGCTGGCTCTTCATCGCCTGGCTCACAAAGTAGGTTCCGATCACACCCGCGGCCAGGCCGGCCGCGGCGATCTTGAGGCCGTCGCGCAACACGAGTCCGAACACTTCGCGAGCGGTGCTGCCCAGTGCCATGCGGATGCCGATCTCGCGGCGGCGCTGCGCCACCTGATACGCCAGCACGCCGTAGACACCGATCGCGGAGAGGAACAGCGCCACGCCCGCAAACGCCATCGCCAGCAGCATCGGCACGCGGCGGCTGATCAGTGACTCCTCCATCCGCTCCACCATCGTGTGCACGCCATACAGCGGTAACTCGGGATCGATGGCCGCTATTTTTGCGCGCAGCGTGTTGATCACGGACTCCGGCGTCACGGATGTGCGCATCGCGATGAAGGGTCCCGAGTCCGGATTCTGGCTGTATGGGAAGTAGTACGCGCCGACAGGCTCAATCCCCGTGGCCAAACCGAGGACCTGCACTTCCTTCACAACGCCGACCACGTTATAAAACTGAGTGTTCGGTGTGATCGCGAGAACGTCTTCCACGCTGTCCGGCTGATAGAGACGACGCCCAATGGGATCCTGACCGGGCCAGAACTTGGCGGCGAGGCGTTCATCGATGATCGCCACTTTCGGTGCGTCCGCGGTGTCGCCGGGCGTGAAGAACCGCCCCTTCACCAGCGTGGTCTTCATCGCTTCGAAGTACCCGTCGCTCACTTCCGTCTGGCTGGGTGAGATCAGCGACTCGCCGGGCTTCATGACGTACCCTTCGGCGAAGATCACGCTGCTGCTGTAGTCGCCGCTCATCGGAATCGTCGAGGTCACGCCGGCCACCTCGACGCCGGCGATGGATCGCGCGCCCTCCAGAATGCGCGTCGTCACCGCAGCCAGTGCCGCGTCGTCCACGTACCTGACAGCCGGCAGACTTACCGATGCGGTGATCACGCCATCAGGCGTGAAGCCGGGATCAATGTTCAACACCTTTTGGAAGCTGGTCGCCAGCAGCCCCGCCCCCACGAGCAGCACACACGCCAACGCAATCTGCGCGGTGGCCAGTCCGCGTCGCAGCAGGTTGGTGGAGCGGCTGACCGTGCCACCCCGGCCCTCCTCGCGCAACGTCGCATTGATGTTCATCCGCGTGAGCCGCACCACTGGGACCAGGCCGATCAGCAGGCCGACCACCAGGGTGAGGCCGAGCGCGACGCCGACGCTGACCAAGTCGAGTCGAATCTCATGTCCGCGCGGGATCTCGTCCAGGCCCAGCAGCGGGACGGCCGACAGCGCCCACCATCCCAGCAGCACGCCCAAGCCTCCTCCGACCACCGACAGCAGTATTGTCTCCGACAGCAACTGGCGGCCGAGTCGCGCCATCGTGGCGCCGATAGCATGCCGCGTCGCCAGCTCACGATTGCGCGCGCTTGATCGGACCATCACCAGGTTCGCGATGTTGACGCACCCAATCAGCAGCACCAGAAGCACCCCGCCCCACAGCAGATACAGGACCGGACGAAGCTCCCGCACGGTGTCGTCCTGCAGGTTCACCGCGACCGTCTTGAAACCGGCATCCTTGAGAATCTGCTTGAAAGCGGGGAACCGCTCATCGTTCGCGGCCTGCAGGGCGTCCAATTGCTGACTGACCTGCTCACGCGATGCGCCCGGCGCCAGGCGGCCCACGTACTGCCAGTTGTTGTTGTGGCGTCCCTGATCGGACTTCTCGCGCGCCGTGAACTGCGTGGGCAGCCACACATCGATGTCGTTCCAGAGGAACATGAAGTCTGTCGGCAACACACCAGCCACCACGTGCACGTTGCCGTTCAAGCGAATCTCACGCCCGACGATGGCCGGGTCGCCGGCGTACTTCTGCTGCCAAATCGCGTGTCCCAGCAGCACTCGGCGTGTGGCGCCTTCTTCCGCGTCCTCCTCCGTGAACAGGGTGCCAGCCACCGGTGCGACCTGCACCATGCGGTAGAACGAAGGCGTCGCGATGACGGCCGTGAGGCGCTCGGCGCCGCCCTCCGCGCCCAGCGTGACACCCGACCGGCGGAACATCGACTGGACGTCCAGCGCCTTTACGTCACGCAACCGGTCGAAGTAGTCGGGCACTGCCGCGCCGGCGCGCTCGGCCCCGGCGTTCGGGTAGCTGTTGTAGACGAACACCAGGCGCTCGGCTTCCGGCACCGGCAGCGGCCGGAGCAGCACGGACCGGACCACGCTGAAGATGGCGGTATTGGCGCCAATGCACAGCGCCAGCGTCAGCAGGGCCGTAATGGTGAAGCTGCGGTCTTTCAGGAGGAGGCGGATGGTGTGGCGGAGGCCGGACATGCAGGCTCGGACGACGAGAGTGTGCGCGGAGTTCCCGGGAGGGGAGGTGACTGTTCCGCGGCGGCGCTACGTCTTCCCAAGAACCTTGTCCGCCACGAGCGCGTATGGCTATATTGGACATTGATATACTGAACCATGCGCACGACACGACTGGGTCTCGGCACAATTACCCTCCTCCAGGCGCTTGAGAGCGGCCGGCGGTTCGGGTTTGACCTCATGGACGCCACCGGCCTGACCGCCGGCACCGTCTATCCCGCGCTTGAGCGACTGGAAGAACTGGGTTACGTCCGCTCCAAGTGGGAAAACGAAGCGGCCGCGCACAGGGACGGACGGCCGGCGCGCCGGTACTTTGAACTCACGGCGTCAGGCGTACGTGCGCTCGCCGAAGCGCTCGAACGGTATCCCATGCTGCGCGCCCAGGCGCGGTCTTCGTCGCGGTGACCATGACCGACCCTCTCACCCGGCGTGCACAACGGCTCGTGCGGATCTGGGCATGGCTCGTGCCCGCCGACCGCCGGGCCGGCTGGCGGCGCCAGTAGGGCTCGAAGGCCTGGCCGTCAAGGACATCATGGCGGTGACGATGCGGGTGGGCGATGGTGCGCCGGAGCGGGTGTGGGCCGAAACCGCGTCAAGCAACCTATTCGATGTATTGCAGGTGCCGGCCGCGCTCGGGCGGACGCTGCAGCCGTCGGATGACGCCGTGCGGCTGCCCGTCGCGGTGATCAGTGATGCCCTGTGGCAGACCCGTTTTGGCGCCGATCCCGGCATCGTCGGCCGCGCCATCCGCCTGAACGGACACGTGGTCGAGATTGTGGGTGTCGCCCCGCGCGGTTTTGTTGGAGCGATGAGCGGTCTGGCCATGGACTTGTGGGTGCCCGTCACGCTGACACCGCAGTTGAGCGGCCGAGACCTGCTGGAATCGCGCGGCAACGGCTGGCTCACTGCCATCGCCCGAAAAACGCTTGGAGCCTCGAACGCGGAAGTCGGAGCGGCGCTGGCGGTCATCGCCGAGCGGCTGGCGGCCGATCATCGGGAGAACGAAGGCCGCACGCTGAGAGTGGCGCCACTGTCCGAGGATGGGGCCGGCCAGGTGCTGTTGCCCGTCGTGTCGGTGGTGATGGCCGTAGTCGGCCTGGTGTTGCTGATTGCCTGCGCCAACGTCTCGGGCCTGCTGCTGGCGCGCGCGGTGTCGCGCCATCACGAACTCGCGATTCGGACGGCGCTGGGGGCGAGCCGGTGGCAGCTCGCGCGGCAGTTGCT
>Ga0163144_10020253_pt1 | contig 13319 bp, 7 predicted proteins | sample OliLak19BULKMAT1_FD_123175 | JGI IMG/M metagenome (GOLD analysis project Ga0163144, IMG submission 123175) | Freshwater microbial mat bacterial communities from Lake Vanda, McMurdo Dry Valleys, Antarctica - Oligotrophic Lake LV.19.BULKMAT1 | ecosystem: Environmental > Aquatic > Freshwater > Lake... | reverse complement strand
TCGCCGCCATTGGCGGCGAGCGAGTGGAAGAATGGTAGCTTTACGGAGGATAGTCGATCTAATTTCAAAACTCGTTCACCCGTGAGCAAGCTCACGGGGGTCCAAAAAGTTGTGGGGTATAAAAAGGCGAGACGCCCGTGCCAGTCGAGCAGTGACCAAAGCAAACGGCGTGCCCGGCGAACTCATTTTGCGAATGTATTGATCTTTGAACGGCTTTTTCGCTTGCTTGCGATTCTACGAGCAAGTCCGTTTACCTGAACTCTATTGCGGTGCATGCGCCCCGTTTCCTATACTCCCGCGGAAACCATGGAAAGGTCTCCGAATCGATTTTTTTAATCGAATCCACCCCAAAGATGAGTTGCGGATAATGGTTGAAATCAAGAAAATCATAGCGTCAGTCTTAGTTGGACTGCTTGCCACCATCCATGGCGGGGTGTTTGCCCAACAGACTTCGAATCAATATCAACCCTACACGCCAACCGTTGTCGGCGGTTTGCCACCTGGCTCTAAAGGACTCGAACAGCCGGTTTACGTTGCTGAGAGAATGCCATCGAATCAGCCAATCAAAACCAAGGATGGCCCCGCGTCAGAGTTTTTGTCAGCAAGCAACATCGGTTTTGATGAAGCCCAGATTGTTCCTTCGACCGATAGCATGGACCGTTTCGAAGCGGGAATGCTTGTCGCTGTGGTCGGAGAAGTTCACATTCTGGTCGGTGATCTTTTCCCACCCAACAAACTCACCGCAAAGATTCTTGGTCACAGTCAATTCGAACAGCAACTGCGGAAAGAGCTGATGGAGGTCGTTACGCGGAAAGCGTTGGCGCAAAAATTCTTGAACGATAAAGTCTCTGGAAAGCCAGTAAAAGACCGCGCGGACGCGAAGAAACAAATGGAGACGCAGACAGCCAAAATCTTCCACCAAAAATGGAAGCCGATGCAAATGGAAAAGATGAATTGTCAATCCGATCTTGAATTCGAAGAAAAGCTTGCGGAGGCGGGTAAAACACTACCGTCCATGATGCGCGATTTCGCAGAAAACACATGGGCCCAAGAGCATGTACGCGAGAAAGTTCCCGAGCGTCCTGCTGTGGAGTTGAGCGAGTTAAGCGATTTTTTCGACGACCACATAGACGACTACAAGCGACCCTCGCGAGTTCGATTTCAAATGCTATCGGCTGACTTCTCTAAATTTCCTACCAAGGAAGCAGCCTATCAAGCTATTGCGGACATGGGAAACCAAATCCTGTTCGGTGGAGCGCCCTTTGGGGCCGTGGCAAAGCGCCAGTCGACCGGTCTAGGGGCAGCCGATGGTGGCCTCTTTGATTGGACCAACCAAGGAGAACTCAAGAGCAAGGAAATCGACAAGGCGATCTTTGAAAACCCTGTGCGCGGACTAAGTCAGATCATTGAAAACAGCACTGGCTATCACATCGTCGAAGTGCTCGAGCGCGAGCAAGCTCGCACTCAAACATTTGCCGAGGTACAAGCAGAAATTCGCAAGAAACTCATCGACCAAAAGACCACAAAGCTTCGCAGCGACTTCATCAAGAAGGTGCGAGAGGAAACTCCGATTTGGACAAAATGGCCCCAAGACATCCCTGGTTCGCGAGATATCTCCGAGCTCCTAAAATAGCTTTAAACGGCCACCATGATTTCCCTGCCAAGACAACGAATGCCAAATCCAGCCGCGATTCTTCGCTGCATTTTTTTGTTTGGATTCATTACGATTTCGGTTTGTGCATCTGCATGGGCGTTGGACACAACCGCCTCCGTCGCGGACGGAGAGCTTCGTGCATGCCAACTCGTTTCAGTAGATAGCGCCTGGGCCGTTGGCGACCGGGGCCTAATACTCTTCTCTGGCGATGCCGGAAAACACTGGGAAGTTCAGCATCAACGATTTGACGCAGTCCTTTACGCAGTTTGTTTTTTCGACGAGTTAAATGGATGCGTGCTGGGCGGAACTATTGAGCCCTACTCGCACCGTAGCGTTGGTGTGGTACTCACCACCTCCGATGGCGGTAAAAACTGGGAGTCGGTCGTAACGGATCTACCTCGTTTGATCGGAGCCCAACGCATTGGGCCTGGCCATATCTTGGCGTGGGGGGATTGGTCTAATTACTATCAGTCTGCACTGTTTGAGAGTACAGATGGAGGACGTACGTTTGCCGGACGCCCTACTCCATGCGGTCATATACAATGCGCGGCCGTCGGACCAGATGGTGCAGTTATCGCAGTGGATCGGGTGGGAAAAGTCCATCGTTCGACGACCGGTCTTGAATTCGATCCAGTGAATCTGCCATTGACTCCGTTCGAACCTATTCGTTTTTGTAAAGTCATCGAAGGTGTTTGGTGGATCGGTGGTGAAGCAGGCCGGCTGTACCGTTCGCAGGACGGTGTTCGATGGGAATCATTACGTCTGCCTGGCAATGCTTCGGATCATTCTCTTTACTCCCTGCTGGATGCTGGCGGATATGGCAACCAGATTTGGATTTCAGGACAACCAGGTAGTATCGTTTGGACCTCCAGTGACCGGGGGAACACGTGGACCGTCGTACCCACCAACAATCGAACGACCATCAATTCCATCTCCGTTCTGAATGAAAACCTCTTGTTGACCTGCGGCCCTATGGCAAGCATATTCGCTAGTCGCAATGGAGGCAAAGCGTGGTGGCCCCAACATCAATCCGGTTCTCGAAACGCCGTCCTAAACATCTCAAGTACTTGCAACGGTGTCGCTTGGGACTTGATGGCAAACGTCCTCCATGAGAACAAACGGCATGCGTCCGCGATTGTGCTGCATGACCAAAGCTTTGAGGAACGGTCCGGTTTATTACCTGAACTCGCGTCTCGCTTTGAAATGGCCGGCAAGTCGTTAGGCCTTGCCCAAGCTCGGATATTGCCGAGCATGCCCGTTAGCAACTTGTACTCCGGAATTCGAGAAAGCGATCTGGGGTACTACGCAAAGGCCAATTCTAAATTGAACAGCTCCATCGCAGACTCCAGCTCCATCGCAGACTCCAACGCGTCGCCACTCATGAAGCGACTCGTCTTTGAGATTCGGAATTCGCGACCGGACGTCATCGTTTCTAACTGCAGTGTAACGGGCAATTCCTTGGAAGCGATTTCCGCAAACGCAGTCGAACAAGCCTCCGGGTTAGCCTCTCGAAGAGACTTCAAAGTCTTCTCTGCCAGCAGCGGAATTCCCGATGAGGCCTGGGAACCAAAGAGAGTCGTTGTCCGCAGTACGAACTCCGGTTTGCAGTACTCGCCGTCCATGCTTATGAATTCGAACATGGTCTTGGGGAGCGTGATGACCTCGATCAAGCCGCTTCTCGAGGCCCGCGGTTCCGAATCGACCTCGGAAAAGCGTTATTCCTATCGGATGGCCGGAGCTCGCGGCGTTGCACTGCTTGACCCACCATTGAAAGGAATCCTACTTGACCAAGCAACACAGATAACAGAACGAATAAAAAGCATCCCACGTCTCACTACGATCACAGCGACGAGTCAGTGGTTTGGATGGAAACTGCTAACCGATTCCCAAACCGGAAACCCACTCACCCCTGACCGTGTATGGGACAGCAAAGTGCGAGTCGCCGCAAAAGACGTTCCGAACATGTTCGTTTCACCAGTGCTTCTTGAAATCGCTATCCAGTGCCGACGTTCCGGTCAATGGAATCGATGGCAATCTGCATTGGAGTTTCTCCTCGAACGAGACAACCAGTCGGCCGTAGCGGAAGCCGCATACTGGGAGCTCATGATGCATACGGGTAGCGTTGAGGTAAGACGCTTGCTTGCAAACCAATTGCATTCTCTGGAACAGCGCAATCAAGACGGATTGAACACCTCGGCGACCACCCTGCAGCAAGCATCGCCATTCGCACGATTGCAACAGGACTCGTCCTTCGTCCAACCCGCTTCATTTACCAACTCCGTCCGAAGGATTCCCATTTCGACGGACCGCGATTTGCTTGAATTTACGAGACTATTTTCGAAATGGCCAGACTCGTTTTCCCTTCGACGTACAGAACCTCGTTGGAGCTGGCTGGTCGCGTCCCGTTACCGTGAAATGCAACTGCGAAATGAGTCCGCAAATGCGTCTGTCAATCTGGGCCGCAGCTATGCCGATTTCTGGCCACCCCTTTCTCCGTACTTACCAACTTGGAGCCAAGTATCTAAAGCGGAACGCAATCTCTACTACCAACTGACCGCGCCACCACAGTTATCTGCTGCTCAATTGCAAACACCTGTTGCATTGCCTGCAAACAGCACACCGAAGCTGTCGTGGACAAACGAGCCACCATTTCTCGATGGCCGGGCCGATGAAGCATTCTGGCAAACCTCAACGCAAATCGACCTAAGAGATCCATGGGCGGCACCTGCTAGTAACAGCACACAAGTCCGGTTAGCACGCGATAATAAGTATCTTTATGTTTTTAGCAATGCTCCCACTTCTGCGACTCATCACGCAACCAAAGATAGGAAGAGCGATAGTATCAAACTTGACAGCGATCAGATCCAGCTTCGAATCGATCTCGACCGCGACTATGCGAGTTGGTTTGAATTGCGTTGGTCTGCATCAGGCGAATCGCAGGACGCCGTCAATGACATGGTGCAGTGGAATCCAACTTGGCACATCGCGACGAACCACAGCGCGTCATCCTGGTCTGCTGAGATTGCTATCCCGTTGGATCAACTCATCGCGGGAGGCGACGCCTCGATCCAGAGTTGGACAGAGCGAGTTTGGGCTATGAGCGTCCTGCGGTCTAACCCAGGTGCGTCAACTCAGTCGAGAGCTCCTTCGATTTCCGATCGCGCCTCAATCGACGACTGGTTCCTTTTGGACCTAGCGATGCCTCAGCAGCCGCAGCCATAACACACACGCTATCTTTTTGGGCTTGTTGCGCACCTCAACTTTAATCTATATGCCTAAGTTGTTGGAAATAGTTTTTTTCATCGTCGCTACCTTTTCGTTCCACCGTTGCATTCGAAATCGAATTGATGTTAGGCAGAAGAAACCGAAAAAAAGAAGTCGTGCGGATTGACGTGGATTGGCTATTGGGCGAACCCACCAAGAAGTCTACCCGTGATTTCTCGTGGTTTAAGCGATCGATTGTTTACCTAGCCTTTGTCTCGGCTGTGGTATGGAGTTGGCCGTACGCATCCAAAGCTTGGTTGAAATGGGAATGGCAACAGCAACTCGCTCACCTTTCTGGAAAGCAATCCGACGATGTGTTGCCGATCATGCTTGCGCTGAAAGAACTGAACCCATCCCAAATCGGCGCATCGCCAACGCCTACGTCAATTGAAACGCCTTTGATGGCCGAACCGCCATCTGTTATTGCGAAATCACTTAGCGATTCTGAGGTTGAGGCTCCGCAAATTGCGAGGGCGATTCCAACACGCACTGCGACGCGAATGAGCATCAATGATTCCAGCTCGGATAACGCCAATTCGCTTGACCCTCCGTCTATGCGGCAGCTTCAAAATGCAGCTCCGATCGTGGTGTCCAAACCCAATGATATTCCGACCATTCCAACTAGCATGCGAACACCAAGAGATCAGGCTACAACACCGGGCGTACCTGAATTGCCAAACCTCAGTCTCACCATCCCGCGAACTGTCAACCAAGCAATCGTCGTCCCAGCACCATTCGTTTCGCCCGAGCCAGTAGAAGATCTTACCTCCACTGCAGACAAAGTCACGATCCAAACGACGGAGTCCAATGTCATTCGCGGCATCGAAAAATTGCCACTCGAAAAACTATTGCCACTGCTGACAAGCTCCCAAACGAGAATTGCACAGCAGGCCTTCAACGAACTCGTACAACGCGGAATGACTCCCCCTCAACTGGAGATTGCCGTGGGATTAGCACAAGGCGACGTCGAGCAACGACTCAAAGCCATGGAGATCATCGCTCGCGATCCAAATTTCGAAGACTCAATCAAATGGCTCGAATGGATGGGGGCGAGCGCCGATCGCAATGTTAAACGACGCGCTATTGTTCTCCTTGGATCTATGGCCCATCCAGACGCGATGCGTAAACTCCGTATTCTACTATCACGCGAATCCGATATCGCCATCGCCGATCAAATCACTCAAGTATTACTAGCTTCCGGAACCGCATCCAATCGCGTTCGATGAAGGACATAAGCCAAAATGCAAATCCAGACCAAGTGCATGCGACGCAATTCCATCGTATCCGTATTGCTTGTCAGTGGATCACTCTTTTCTAACGGACAAGGCCTTCTTGCTGACGGTCCCACCGCCTCCCCCAAAGCCAAGCAAGTACCATCGTACGTTGCTGCCCATTTCGACAAACCAAAAAACAGATCGGTCCACACCAACAAAGCGATCGTTCGTTCCGGGCCTTCCGAAAAGTACTACGCCACGTCAACACTGTTGAGCGGTGCCGCGGTCGACGTCTACATGGAGACCTCGGATGGCTGGTCTGGTATTCGACCGCCGTCGGGAAGCCACGACTGGATACCGTCCAACATTGCTTACCTGCTACCTGGTGGTAAAGCCGCCGAAGTAATCGAGGATAAGTCGCCCGCTTGGGTTGGCAGCGAATCGCCTAACGTCTCCGAGTTCATGTGGCAAACAGAACTGACAAAATCCCAGCAAGTGCAAGTGCTCGGCGAAGAACTGCAAATGACAGACGACGGAAAGAAGCAGCTCTGGTATCGCATCGCCCCACCCCAAGGTGAGTTTCGATGGGTGAAGACCTCGCAACTCTCCGACACACAACCCACCATTTCCAAAGACCAAGGTGTTCAGCTAGCAAGCTTCATCGACGATTCGACACCGGCACCCATTTCTGGAAAACCAAATCCTCAGTCTGGTAAAGTCGTGTGGTCGGACGAACAACAAGCGCTTGCTCAAGTTGAAAAGCAAATCCAACAAGAGCAAGACCAGATTCAAAGCAAAATGGCAGCCGATGGCATTCGCGTAAACATCAATTCGCCCGCCATGGAAGTCAGGTCTCGGGGCACACCGGGCACATCAGGCACACAGGGCACACCGGGCACACAGGCAAAGCTGGTGAGCAACTCATCGACCACGCTTCAAAATACAGAACCTGAATCCATATTGGTCGATTCGGAGGAGCCACCTATGGCCGTGCCGACTACGACCCGTATTCCTCCCATCGCCGCCCGTAGCAACGTCAAGCGAACGAAGAACACAACCAATTCAGCAGAACATCAGGTCGATGGCCAACGGCAATGGGAAGCCATGCAGTCGACGGACCCAAAGCATCGCATTAAGCCGATGAGTAGTCTGCTTGGTCTGATCGGCTTCAGCGTTATCGAAGCGGACCGTGTACCGGCGACCACTGCCATCGCTCAGCAATACCACACAACCCCGTCACAAGGAAACATCGGCCGGATCGGTCCGGTTGGAAATAGCCGTCTGGATCGATTGCCTCGCCCGGGCCATCGCGGGCCAAACATGGCCCTACCGCCCGACAGCTCCCCATACGATGGTTCTGGATACGAGAGTCCGCAGTACGAACAGTCCGAGTTTGAAAGCACTCCAGGATGGAACGCGAGCAGCAGCCTACGTCAGCCTGTTCCATCCGGCGCACCGATGAACCAAGGCGAATCAACTTTCGCACGGTGGATGAATTCGCGAGAACCCATTTTTAACGCTGCAGCCCCATCCAACTACCCTTCGGCGCAAACCAGCGCAATGCAAATGGGCCTACAATCGCAAAACATGGACAACACGTACGGGATGCAACCAACCGCCAGCCCGCTCGTCCTCGATACGACCGCTTGGCATGGCCTGAATCCAAGCATGCGAAATCAAAACACTTCGCCAAACGCAATGGCCATGAACTCGGACAACTTCAATAGCGACGAAGATCCCGAAGAATTTCGAACTCCTGAAATTCAGTCGGCGCTCGCTCAACTGACGCAAGTGGTCGCTAGTCCAACCGAAAACTGGAACTTCTCACAATTGAGAAACCAAGCGGCATCGTGGGTGGAAAATGGCGCCAATCCGTTGGTGCGAGGCGAAGCCAGATTGCTGATTGAGAGAATCGATCGTTTTGAATCACTACGACAGCGAACGATGGGTCTCGCCCGCGAACCATCCATGCTTGCTCAGCAATCGAACGGCTATGCTTCGAATTTAGCGGTTCGTCAAGCAAGCAGCGTGACGCCTTCCTCAACTCCCGCGGGATTGAACGGGAGTATGGTTTCCAATGCCATAGCCAATGGTTCCAATACGATAGCCACCAACGCGATGTCCCAGTCCCAGGGAGACGCTTCCGGTTGGCTGGTCCAAGTCCATACGTCGATCAAAGGACAGCCCGAATTTGCGTTGACCGATGACGCAGGAAAAGTCATCACCTATGTGCAATCGACAGCATCCCTCAACTTGAGGCGTTATCTGCAGCAACCTGTCACAGTCTACGGCACTCGCGGATATATCCCCAGCTTAGCCGCCAAACAGATATTAGCCGAACGCGTCGTGCGAATGCGATAACCAAGGTTAGTGCGTCGTCCAAACTAAAAACTTGGGATGGCAAACTTAGTTGCACGACGCTCCGCGTCGTGATTCCTACGACGCGGAGCGTCGTGCAACTAAGGGCGTACCCCAAAATTAAGACCGGATGATTCACTAGCCCGTTTCGATTCCTATTGTTAAACGATCAGCTTGACACACTCTATCGCGGCTAGCTCGGGTCTCAAGGCAGTGGTCGCGATCCCCGATACGACCTTGGTAATATTATGGTCCACTTGGTCAGCGATGCTCCACAGGGACCCCTCTGCGGTCGTAATGTAGACAGAGAGTGTATGGTGGCCGCTACCTGGCCGCTCGCCAATTACGTGAACGATCGTCTTCCTGCCGGTAGCCTCTTTGAAAAGCAGTTCTCCCATGCGATAACCAGCGCGAACGCGGCCTGAGTTGATCACCATGAGTTGCGGCGCCACTCGCAGACCACGATTTGCCAACCCCTCGCGGATGCCGTTGACCAGCGGCACCAGTTGGCCGTCGTCCATTGCGCCGAGTGCGTTTAGTCCTTCCGAAACGATGAGCAAACAATCAAATGGTTCGCGAATCTGAGGTTGCAGTTTCAACAATGCATCACGGGACGCATCGGAAAGTTGCTCTCCCGTGGCGGGATGTAAGATATACTCGAGGCGATCCGTGGATTGAGTTCGAATTCGAACGGTATTCGGCAATCGTTTGACAAAATCCTCATCCCACTCTTTCCAAATGCACTTCTTTGCGTCGGTGTAAATGCTTTGTATTTCCGTACTCAATTGCGACGTTAGGTCCCAAGGTTTTTTGCCATGGTGCTCGGCGATGAACACTCCGCGGGCTCGAATCTCGGCCAGCTTCGCCTTTCCCTCCGTCATGATCACGGAGTCCTCGCGTTCATCCCCTCGTTTGCGTTGGTACTTTAAGTACACCCAATTCGGATCACCAAAGTGCTCCGTTGGCCTGCCGTTTCGGTCGATGATTCCAAGGGTTTGAAAGAAACTCCACATCGGGTCGTTGACGCGGCAGCCAAACTTTTCGCGAAGCCGAACGTGGTCTTGAAAACCAGTCGTCAAATAGCCGAGCATGGGGTCAATCTTGGTCGGCAACGCCATCAAGTAAGCCGGACACGCCGGCACAACTTGGTCCAAACACCAATCGAGATCCTCCAACGAAACATCCATGTGCAGCGTCGAGCACACGTCCAAGCCGATTGTCAAACCGTGCAGCTTCCCCATCACGATGTCTTCCAAACAGCAACGCACCAGTTGCTCCTTAGAACGAAAGACTTCCGGACCAATGAATCCTGCGACATCGTTGACATGAACCCAAGCTTCGGGCGGCAACCCTTTTTCGATACGTGCCTCGCGTACTGTTTTGGTCAATCCCCGAGCCAATCCGTACTTCCGAGACTCATGGATGAGCATGTCCGTACCTTGACTGTGCCCGTTGGTAAAATCAGCTCCTTGCCCCGTTTCAAAATAGAGTCCGTAGTTACCGGAAGAACGGGCTTTGGCATGTCGCACCATTTTTTCGATGCTGATATCAAAAGTCCTATTGGCTGCGTCGTTGCCCGCGATGCTTTGAAACCAAAGTTCGGTTGAATTCGGATTTTTTTCCTCCACGGCCGCTTGAATATCAATATGCGACAGCACGCAATGCGGCATCGCGTCGGCTATTTCAAAGGTTACCAGAATCTCTTGCAAAGCCCGCTCGATGGCCGCCACCGACTCTGGATCGCTCGAAACTGGGTTGTTGCCAAGGAGAACGTCACCGACTGCGTACGCGAAACCATTGAATACTTGCCAACGAATGTCGTCGAGATGATCGGTCGGTGAGTTGGGCTGAAGCCTCGCCCCGAGATACCCCTTGGCGCCGATGCGGCTATTCGAGAGTGGATTGAACACCCTCGATCCGACGGCGATCAGTTCATCGTTGGACATCAGCTTGACTACGCATGCAATGCAGTCGCTCGACAGGCAACCCTTTATGGCATGGATCTCCTCCTCGCTCCATGAAAGGAGTTTGGCCCTCAAGCCACCAACCGTCATGTCTTTCAAAGCTGGAACCAGCGCAGTTGTTGCTAGCAAAGCAAACGCATGCAGTTCGTCGACGAACGGCGGATTGCCATCAATATCGCTGAGAAGTGTATTTGCCAACAGCGTTCGGGCGTTGGATCTAGCGGCGGCATCGTCAGCCGCGACTCCAACAATGGCATCTCCTTCTTTGAACTCGTTCGCACTCCCGAGTACCTTCAGGTAGGCTTCTCGATTGAATCTCCCGTAGATTCGATCGATGTATGCGAAGATATCTTCATCGGCATATGCGGGCACCGCGATGTTTGACTCTTGACGCATAACCGGGGAAGCATGCAGTTTCCACTCAGCGGCTGCGGCCGTTCCAAATGCGATACCCCCAATGAACTTTCGTCGACGCATGGCATTCAAATCTCACAAGAGTGACGGAAACGTTTTGGAATAATTATTAATTTAGATGCAATAGCAGCAAAATGCAATTTAGGGGTCCCATGAAATCAACTTGCGACTCAGCGTCGATTTTGATATCTGTGAGTCGCCAGAGTTCGTAAGGTATTTTGCAATCGCTCGCAGGCTCGCACGGATGCTTTCCAAAGGTAGGAAAAAGAAACTTCGATTTCATGAGTCGACGCAGCGAGCGCTGTGTCGGATGGTGTTTCTTTGGCTAGCATTGTTACCTGTACTCAGCGTCGCGGGCTATAGCGTCGTGATTGCGACCCCGTGGTATCAACGCGATCAAAAGGAACGCTGGCAACGCCGACTCAGCGAGAATCTTGGAGTCGATGTCCGATTCAAATCGATCGAATTCCCGAGCCCGCATCAGTTTCGCGCCGACGAACTGGTCTGCTTTAACCCAGAAACCGGACGGGAGATTCTTAAGATCGCAAAAATTAAGGCTTCGATGGACCGAAGTGGTTGGCTGGTCGAGGTTGAATCGCCGGTACTCAACGGTGAACAAATCCACAACGCAATGCAAGTTGTCCATGATCGGTATCTATGCCGACCGCAAAGTTCTGCCAGTTTGCTCGGTTTGCTGATGCCTGAACTTTTGATTTCCGACGCAGCCAACTCAACCAAACTTCGGAATGTCAATGTGGGATTCAAGCCGACGGAATCGATGTCCAAATTAATGGTTTCGTATTCGATGGAGGAAACCCAATTTCCAAGCCTCGCCTCCTTTAGCGTCGAACGTGACCACCTTGCGGAATCTACCCATTGGACGATGAACTCCAAGACCGCCGCGACATCGTGCAAAGTGCTGAGCGAACTATTTCCGTCGCTCAAACATTTGGGTGAACAGGCTTGTTTTCTAGGCACGATTGAGGGCAGCCAAAACAATCAGCACTGGAACACCACCGTCCGAGGTGACTTCTATTCGATCGATTTGGGTAAAGCGTCGTTGCCATTTGGACAACCACTACAAGGGTTAGGGAAGCTTCATATCGCAAACGCGGAATTCAGCGACGGTAGCTTGCGCAGTGTGCATGGACTGGTTTCAAGCAATAGCTGCTCTGTCGATACCGATTGGCTGGATCAGAAATTCGATACAGGAGTTTTTATCTCCAATGATTCCAAACCTTGGAAAGAAATGGGGCCGAGGGTTTCGGTGAATCGATTGGGAGTGCAATTCGTTATGGACTTACAACAGGGACTGAAGTTTACTGGCGCGACTCTGCCCCCATCCGATCGGACGAATTGGCCTAGACTCGCTGCCTACATTGGCGACAAGCCAATCGCATGCACGAATTCGGCCATTCTCCAAATAAATGGCATCGCGACGGCTCTCAATCTCTATCAGAAAGCCGACGCGGAAATTCAGCCCACACGAATCGCACGAGCCCGCGAATAAAACCGGCAAGCGATGCCTACTATGACATGTCCGCCGCATGCTTGCGATAAAGCTCAATTTCGTATGGGCCAAGAAACATCAGCATGAGCGCACCATCGCCCGCATAATGCCGAAACACTTCTTGCAGAAAGTGATGCTCGCCGGGCCATGGATAAGCAAACACCAACGCGTAATCATCAAGCTCGAGATCATGCTGCTCATACGCGTTCTCGACTTGATGGAATAGGGACGCATGATTCGATTGCGAACCCGCCAATCGTTCGCTTCCTCGCGGCAGGAAGTTCCCATGCAAGATCTCTCCCCTCAAACGATTGCGAACGAGAAAACGATTCGCTTGTTCGACCAGAAACGATTCGGCTTCGATTCCGATCGCCTCCCAACCGAGCTGCGACGCTAGACCAGTCACTATGCCAAAGCCACACCCCCATTCGCAAAACGTATTGCCCTTGGCCAGATTGGATTCGGTCAGTTTGGCCAGGGCACGCCACACGTCGCGAAAATCGCAAGCCACATACTGCTCAATCGGCTTCTTGGTCCATTGGTCCCAATAGGCCTGCAAAACCTGATCCGCATCCAGCAGGATATCTTTAGTCTCGGTTGGAATCTCTGCCGTATCATCCCAATCGAACTCGATGCGTTCCAGCTTTGGCAATCCGTTTGTTTTCTGTCGTTTCATAGTTCGTCTAAAGTTGGTCGATAAACTTTTTGCCTTGCTCCCAAAAGGACTCTGGCCATTGTTCATTGTGTTGGAGTCCCGATACAGTCACAAATTCTTTTTGCTTGGATGGGCAAGCGTCAAAGAGTTTCTTGCCAAAGCGAAATGGTACGACGTCATCCACGTCTCCGTGTAATTGCAACAGTGGACCAGTGTAGCTTTGCATTTTTTCTAATGAGCGAAACGGGTTGCGCATCACAAGCCGAATCGGAAAAAAGAAGTATCG
>Ga0163144_10020252_pt1 | contig 13320 bp, 14 predicted proteins | sample OliLak19BULKMAT1_FD_123175 | JGI IMG/M metagenome (GOLD analysis project Ga0163144, IMG submission 123175) | Freshwater microbial mat bacterial communities from Lake Vanda, McMurdo Dry Valleys, Antarctica - Oligotrophic Lake LV.19.BULKMAT1 | ecosystem: Environmental > Aquatic > Freshwater >... | reverse complement strand
GTTGTAGCGCAGTTGGCCGTCTGATGCTGCTGGCTGCTGACCAGTTGTTCCTGACACAACTGTCAGTGAGCCAGTGCCTGGAAGAACCGCGTTTGACGCCAGTGCAAACGTTGGGTTGCCAGCAACACCGTCACCGTTGGTGACAACGATTTGGTTGGAGGTTCCCGTGGCTGTGCGCAGTGCCCAGGTGTTTGTGGCTGTACGAACTGCAATACCAGTGCCAGTGTTGAATGACGCCAGGGCGTTGATGTCAGCCTGAGCATTGACTGTGATGGTGCCGGTTGTCGTGACTGGTGAAGACCCAACCACAAGGGCCGCCGAGGTGGTTGAGACGCCGACTGATGTAACACCAGTGTTGCCTACAGTTACCGCGCCTGTTGCGCCAGAGACCGAGATGCCAGCGCCAGCAAGGATTGACGTCACACCAGTGTTGTTGATGGTGATTGTGCCAGCGGCATTGACAACAGAGATTGCTGTGCCAGCGGCAACTGTCTTGTACTCAGTACCGGTACCAGCGGCGTTGACGCCAAAGATCTGGTTGGCTGAGCCGATTGTCGTCAGGCCAGTGCCGCCAAGAGTGGTGGCGATTGGCGCTGTAATGCTGAATGTGTTGCCAGTAAGAGTCAGGCCAGTGCCGGCTGTGTAGGCACCAGAACCGGAGAACTGCGAGAACACCACGCCGGTGGTGCCGACAACCACGTTGTCAACCGTCTGAGTCCAGCCAGTATCAGCCAGGGTTGTACCCTGTGAAACGTAGACTGTGGCGTTTGGAAACTCGGCCGAGACGTTCATGTCGTCAGCGCGGACTGGTGCACCAGTTGCCTGAACAATGTAGATGCCGTTTTCACTTGCGGCTGTCTGGTTCTTCACCAGGATACGATCACCAGTAACAAGCGTAACGCCGTCGATTGATGAGCCGTTTGCGAATGCTGAAGCCAGTGTGCCGTTTGCGGTTGTTGACGCGCGAACGGCCGTCTTCCATGACAGGCCACTGGTGGCGGCGTCAACGTAGTTCTTGGTGGCAGCGTCCGATCCAGAAGATGGGGCGCCCAGGTTGGTAGCAGTAAAGCCACCAAAGTTGATGGCGCCTGTGAGGGTGTCGCCAGCGCGGTTGACTGGTGTGTATCCCAGAGCAGTGGTGATGTTGCCGGCGGTTGCGGCAGCGGTTGCCGTCACACGACCAAATGCATCAGTTGTAAACTGACCAAAGAAGCCCGTGACTGCAGTGCCAGCTGTGGCAAGGTTGATGGTTGGGTTGCCTGAGACGCCGTTGCCGTCGGTGACAACGATGTTTGCTGCGGTGCCCAAGACTGTACGTGAGGCATATGTGCCAGTCGTTGTGCGAGCAACCAAGCCGTTGGCCGAGAGAGCCGACAGCCCCTGCAGTTCCACACCCAAGGTAAGCGTGATGGTGCCGGCTGTGGTGATTGGACCGCCAGCGCTCGTGATGCCCGTGCCTCCGGCGACTGCCACTGAGGAGACTGTGCCGGCAGAGAAGGTTGACCAGGCGTTGTTCTGGTAGAACTCAAAGGCTGAGATGGTGGTGTTGTAGCGCGTGGTGCCGTTGATAGGCGATGCTGGGCGCTGAGCAGTTGTGCCGATTGGGGCAACCAGACCGCCAGTACCGGTGATCTGAAGTTGACCTGCAACGCCGCCACCAACTGGAGGAACAACAGTGGTGTCAAGGGTCTGGATCGTATCGATAAGACCAGTGTCGTGATTCAGTAGCATGTGAGAAACTCCAAGAGGTTGATTGTGCGTGCGGTTCTATTTATCAGAGAATGCACTCTACAGTTGAGATGCGTACGACCCATCGCCAGGTCTGGCCAGCTCGGCCCCTGACAATGACATTGAATGTTCCGTTGACCAGGTCAGCCGAGATCTCTGCGTCCATATCCTGATAGGACAGACCGAAGAGCGACTTGACGCGAGTAAGAGATGATGCCGAAGCCGTTGCACCCCTGAAGAACTGACCGTCAATCTTGCAAGAGAAGAGTTCGCCTTGTACATCAACTCGCTGCGCGACCACGAGAGCACTAAAGGTGACAGCAGTGTTGGGGTCAGGAAACTGAACGCGTTGCGCGAGGCCGTCAAGGTACATCTCGATAGGGAACTGTGTGATTGTCTGGCCGCAAAACATATACTCGGCGCCCTGGGAACTGCCAAGTGATGAGTAGGGCTTGGCGGCAAACGCCACCTGACCATACGAGGCTGCACGTGAGCCGTTACCGATCGATGTAGATTGGGCACCTGATGCAGTTGACGTACCAAGCGCAACTGAGTTCTGTCCGGATGCGGTGCCACCCTCGCCGACAGCAACAGCATTCTGCCCTGTGACTGTCGACACTGTAGGTGATAGTGGATTCTCTTCATAGAGAAGTAGATCTGAACCAAAGTCTAGCCAGCTGCCACCTTGCCGGAAGCGGAACTTGCCGGTATCAGAGTTGAAGCGAATGGTGCCGTTTGCCGACGCCTGTTCCTGTACTGAGGTGCCAGTTGGAACAACGAAACCCGCTGTGCCGGGCAGCACGACATTAGGGGCAATAGATATGAGTGGGTTAGCAGATACACCGTCACCATCGCTAACTACGATCTGATTAGTAGCTGCGGTGATGGTTACATTGCGAGATGCGCCGGAGCCAGTGATCGTGTAGATGCCGACTGGTGGGGCATTCGCATTCGCGTTGCTCAGCGCTGTAAGATTTGGATGTAGTGCTTGTGCATCAATGATGCCGTAACCCAGCAGGGTTGTTGGATTGCTGGCTGAAGTGACGCGCCCACGGGCATCAACGGCAACCCGCGTGTAGGTACCTGCAGTGACACCTGTAGGGCTGAGATCAAGTTGCAGTGCCTGGTCACCTGGAAAATTGGGGATGACTGTCTTCAGCATTGAAGACGTAACCGTCAGCTTATCATTCAGGAAACCAGATGTGGTGTCACTTGATGTGACCTTTACTGAAGCCCCTTGGTGGGAAACGAGCCGCCAATCTGTGTCAGCTGCGCCGAACTTCTGATAGAGCTCGCCATTGGTCCGGATAAACAGAGAGCCAGTCGGGGCGGCTTCACCAGATCCTGAAGAAGGATCGATGAAGCCGCTGAAGATGACTACCTCGTCGTCTAGCGCTAGACCATTTTCGGCGAGGAAGAAGCGTGAGATATCTGCCATCGCTATTACTCAGCGAAACGGTTTAGATAATGACCGTTGCGCGACGTACCTTTACGTTGACTGCTGCGGTTGAAGAAACTTGAACTGACACGTTGCCGCCAGAAAGAACTGCTGACACCTGAAGTCCAACAATCGAAGAACCCGTGCGCAGTGTTGCGTACTTGGTGTAGTCGATCACAGTGCCATTGCACAGAACGTACAGTTCAGTGGCGTAGCGGTTCAGTGAGTTTGACGCCTCTTCAACGAAGACAAAGAACTTGGTGACATCAAGCGTGGCAGCTGGGATTGCGTCCAGCAGAGTAGCCGTTGTGACGTTGTTGATTGTTGTCTGCGTTGTGGCAGCTGTGACTGTTGCATCGATAGCCTGCAGATTCTGCTGAACCGTGTTGGTCGAAAGAATCGAACCACCAGCGGAAACTGTCGAAGTAACGTTCGGGCCAATGGCAGCGTCCAGTGATTGGATATTGCCCTGTACCTTGTTGGCCGCCAGGATGTAGTTGCCGTTTGCAACGTTTGCACCAAGCGCAATGTCAAGAGCCTGGATGGCTGGGAATGCAGCTTCACCAGCAGTGACATAGGAACCAGCGATCAGCGATGGGCCGAATCGACCGTCGAGGATCGCAAGGTTTCCAGCAACAGTGCCGAGTGCCGCGAGTGAAACTAGGTGATTGGTAGCACCGAAGTTCGCGCCGATCTTGGTGTCAAGAGCTGTCAGGTTTTGGTTGACTGAATTGACTGGAGAGATCCAGTTGCCAAGAGCAACGTTTGCACCGATTTGTGCATCAAGAGCACTAACTGCAACACGAAGGGATGTACCATCAACAACGAAGTTGGTTGATGAGTACGATGGCATAACGTTGCCAGCTGAAATCTTACCAACGAATGCACGGATAAAACCTTCTTCGTCAAGTGACGATTGGTCGGTCTGGACCCATGATGTACCGTTGTAGACATAGCTCTTGCCGGCGTTGGTGCCCTGCTGTGTATAGAGCGAGTCGCCAGCAGTTGCTGTGTTGCTGTCAACAGCGAAACCACCAGTTGCCTGGTTGTAGATGTAAACGTTTGGACCAGTACCACCACTGATGGCTGAGAACAGAACGCGGGCGCCGTCGGTAACTGAGACTCCATCAACAACAATTGGAGAACCTGGGGTACCCGATGGGACTGTCGTGGCAACTGTTTGGTTTACCAGGACTGGTTCACGCCAGCTAAGTGTCGTGCCAACAGCTTGGTCAACATATGCCTGCGAGGCAAGCTTCTGCCACTTGTTGGTGCCTGAACCAGCAGCAATCTTGGTGAACAGTGAACCGTCAGCGATGTCGGTATAGACTGAACCGACTTCAACAGCGATGGAGTCAGCTGAAGTGCCGGGAATGCCATTGCCTGTGAGGTAGGTAGTTGTATCGTCGAGTTGTAGACCACGTTCTACGCGGAAGAAGTCGAGTGACATTGTAAATCTCCTTGGTGTAAGCTCGTGTGAGCGCTTTCAGTGCTTGTATTTATGGAAAAGGACTAAGGCTTCATCTGGATTCGTACGCACATAACCTCAACAGGAAAAAGCTCCTGGTTGGTCCAGACAAAGTCCATTGTCTTTGTCGCTGTATCTAGGGCGATGTTTACGACTCCGAGGAAATTATAACCCACCCGCGCAGAGCGGTTAAAGCTTGACGTCTCAGAGTTGGTTGCCAGGTCGCCACTGATGTTGCCAAGCACTTCAAAAGTGCTTGACAGAAAACCCTGTGAGGGTGCAGTGATGGTGACAAAAAACTTGAAGCCTCGCTGATTGGTGTCGTAGCCAATGTTGCTGAGGTCGCCGGTAATCGCGGAGGGAATTGTGTTAGGAAGCGGTGTATTGACGCCAGGAATCTGCTGACTGCCAGCGCCAATCTGAATCTCTTTCGTGACTCCGTTATCTACAACAGTAACAGCGCCCGTGAAGTTTAGTGTGGTAGCCGCCACGCCAGCACTGACGCCAGCAGACTGCACAGCAATACCAGAGATGCCTCCTGAGCCAGAGGCCGGCCCAGCAACTGGTAGTTGCATTGCCAGTCGCATTGTGCCAGCAGTTACGCGGTGATCTACAAGCGTGTCATTACCCAGCGCAGCTGCCCAGGGCAGCGGGGTTGTGCCTTCATAGCCACGCACAAGGCCAGTGAATGTGTCACCAGATCGCCCATTGACCCGAATGATCTCTCTTGTAGCGGCAGCTTGGTCCTCAAGCGTTACCAGAAAGTATTCAGTTGCGGTGGCCGGTTGTGGGAACTGGGCGCCATATCCGGTCATTACCGTGAGAGATGTTGCGGCAGCAGTAATGGGCGTCGCCAAGAGTGACACAGCATTGTTTGTAAAGAGCTGAATGTCAGCCATGCCTTATGCCTTCATTTTTCCGCCAACTGACTCAACAAGCGCCAGGATGGTAGATTTTTGTTTGGTTGCAAGGGCCGCAAATCGGGACTCAAACACCGCAACCTCTTTGAGGGGCACCAGTATTGTGATGTGCTCAATGCCGTGTTGGATGGTGTAGGTCTGAAAGGGCTTCTTATTGGCGTCAAGGCCTGGTAGGAGTTTGCTCATTAGCGAGACCCCCTGTAGTCATCATAGTATTTGAGAAACTTGTCGCGCGAAAACATGTCGTTGCCGATGTCACGCTTCAAATCTGTGATGGCAGCCAGGCGCACAAAGACCTTTTCTTCGGAGTCCTTTTCGTGACCAATAATGAAGAGGCCCTTTGCAAGCTCGCTCTTCTTGTGAAGCTTTAGACCGGTAACCACAATGTCTGTGGAGCCGGTTTCGGCACGCCAGGTGATGACGTCATTGTTTTGTGGCAGCTGGTAGCGGCGCTCAAGGGCACCCGCTGCGCGAAAGACCTTTGGGCCAGGCACGTACTCGACTGCCTTGCCATTGATCTTGATGATGTCAAAGAAGTAGACAGCATCAGACGGAACTCCCGTAGTGTGCTCAACGTAGACCGCTGGACCCTTTTCCCGGTAGTTCGTAAATGACAAGACGGTGAAAATTACACCGTCCTTTGTTTCAATTTTGTCTGACTTTAGCGGTACGACGTACATATTGACATCCTGTGTTGGATCTATTTATCCCAAACTGGGACAGGGCGTCAGACAGCCGGTTCGTCGTTAGGCAGATCATCCTCAAGAAGGTTCTCTTCCAGCTGCCGAACATAGTTCTTGAAGCCAATGCGGCGGTGCCGTGCATCACGGTCCTGACCCTCTTTGAACTTCTTGCGCTTGGGCTTTGCCGTGCGATCAGCGTGCTTGTCGTAGATTTCTTCGTGCTTCACTTTTTGACTTCCGTCTCTTCCTTGGATTTTTTAGGTTCCAAGTAAACCTCAGCCCAGGGCTGGTTGCGATGGGTCGTGTATAGACCTACCATATCTTTGGTAAGTTCACCGAAGTGCTTTATCTCCAAAGTACTCTTATCCATCAGCGCAAACTTCTTGCCGCCAACGTAGTCATCAAATGCCTGGTCTACCCAACGCTTGGTAATCTTATCTAAAGTGCTGATCTTGGTATCTACTGCCACTTTTGAATCGGCGCTGATGAGCTTCTTGATAGGCGCGAGGGTGGTTGCTGTCTTAACATTGACGATTGGGTCGCTGTCGCCTTTACGCATCAGGTCGCCGTCCGTCTTGAGAACCAGATCAATTGCTTTCTTTGACCCAGTGTTGGAGTCAGCCATATCTTTCAAATCGATGCCGACCCATCCACGAAGCGTATTGGGCTTTAGTTCATTTGCACCGCGCCAGCCTGGAAGATCTTCGCCGTGAATCTCATGGTAGCTGTCGTTAAAGTCTTCCAGGTCTTTTAATACCTGGGTAACTGCCTTGTCACTGTCCTTGGTGATCTTGAAGTTAGTAAGAGTTGTGCCTGATCTGCCACCGGCCTTGGCTTCAGCAAACTCTCGGCCGTCAATGTAGATGTCGATAGGTGCGTTCTTGCCGCCAATTCCGACGTTGTCAAAGACAAAGTACAGCAGCATCTCACCAGGCCCGACGCCTTCTGGCTTGAGCGCATTGATTGCCCGTGCTTCAGATGGGAACGCCTTCAGGAACTTGTTGTAGTCGTCTTTGATATTTGCAGCGGAGGCCTTTTCGAAGAACGGCTGCATCTTAGAGTAGACGTCTGCACCAATCTCGGCCGACTTGACGATGGCGGCACGCCCAGCAGCCTTTGCATCTTTCGATGAATCGACTGTGTTAAAACTGATTGTGGCCTCAGCCAGGAACTGTTTAAAGGAGCGCATAGGTGTCAAGATACTAGATGGCTATTTATGCAGCCAGGCGGTCTAGCGACTCCCGGATTCGCCATAAATCAGACAGCAGCTTGGCATTTCGCTCAATGTAGAAGGTAGTGGCAATCATTTCCTTGACCGCCGCATCCCGACCTGCAGGTCGGGGCTTGTCTATAATTTTGTAGAAACCGTCGATGGCTTCTTCCATGGCTGCCTGCTGAATCTTGCCGGCCTTGCGGTGAAGGTCGCTGTCATAGGTGCCAGTCCCGCCAGCCCGCCTAAGGTTGTTGATGCCTGATGCTGAGGACCACTGGGTGAATCGTACGTTTGCGGCAATTGTCACCATGCTTTCCCGATTAGAGATGTAGTTTGTGGCGTCATAGACCTGGTCTGCACTAAGCTGGTGCCGGGGAGTGTTGCCAAAGCGATTTTGCGCAGTCTTGTTGACGGCGACACTGAAGTCTTCCTCCATGTATTTTCTGATCTCTTTGATAATGCTGACTGCTGTGCTGTTATCAGCAGCAAGAGAATTGAGATCGTTGTCGTCCAGGCCCTTCAATTGGGTGTTGTAGTAATCCTGCAGGAGTGTGTATGCCTTGAGGATCTTTGCCTTCATGGCCGGGTCATTCAACTCCTGTAGGCTATCAAGCGATTGCCACAGATCGCCACGATCCATGTACTGAAAGTCAGGGCGCTTGGCAGTTGGCAGCTTAAAGACGTGAGCAAACAACTCAAGGTCTTCTACCACTTCCGAGGCATCTGATGACGCTGCTTTAGCAGTGGGGTCTACCTCGCCGTCAGGTGTAAACTTGTGAACAAGGCGGGCAGTGTATGTGCCAGGCACAAGAATTACTGATTCCTGCTCCTGAGGTTCTACCTTTGGCAGCAGATTTACCTGGACAAGAATACTGCTGGGCTCAGCAAGTGTCGAGATTACAAAGCCCAGAGAGTTCTTTAGTTTGCGGCTGCTCAGGTAGGAACCCTCTGAGCCGTGGTAGGCGTAGCGAAGGGCGTGTTCTTTGCTTGTTGTCCAGACGCTGTAGTTGTCCCAATCAAGATCGACGACGCGTTTTCCAGCCCGGACGCTCTTGAGAAATTGCAGGCCTGACCCAAGTGCCATCTTGCCGCTCATGGATGGTTTCTCGATAAGCGAATGTTCGTCAAAGTTGATGCCGCGATAGACGCGAATTGCGCCCTTGGGACGAATGTTGGGCATGCTGAACAGCTCAGCGGCTTCTTGGCTGTTGAAGTTGTGGCTCGGGCCGTTTGACAGGAAGTCCCACATCGCGTTCATTGTGACTGTGCGAATGTTGGTGCTCTGTATAGCGGTAACGTCACGAAAGATGCTTGACACCTCGCTGCCAATAGTGTTGAGTTCGTTCTGCGTCATGGTCTCTGCGCGATATGTCCTTGCGCGATCGAACCAAAATGGGCTGACTCGTTCACTACCCGGCCCACGTTGCTTGACAAACGACATTACGTGGCGGTTGTTGAGCAGGTAGTAGCGAAGGGTGTCAATGAACTCCTTGAGGTTAGAGATCTCATCTAACTGCAGGTCCTTGGTAAAGATTTTGCTGACACGCTTGTCCTTCTTCATTACTGCCTTTAGGTCAGTAACAGAGATGTCAGACGCTTCGTTGAGTTGAGATATAAGTTTCATAGGCGGGTGTTGTGGCACCCTCTATTTACGGGATGAGGGTCCAGAGCGTGGTGTATACGCCAACCCTTTGGTGAATAAGCGCCTCGATTACTGGCCAGTTGCCGCCGCCCAGGCCAGCACCCATGAGCGGATGGTGCACGTCTGCAGAGTCGAGGCCGACGTCATCCATGTGGCTGCGCACCTTCAGGAGCGCGTCATCCAGGGCATCGTAGGAGGTGTAGCGACGTGGAAACTTGCCGTATTCCAACTGTCCAAAAAGGTTTGCAACGTAGAGTTCGGGCGCGACCTTTACAACCAGCAGTTGTCCCAGCAAGTTTGCCGAGGTGCGGCCCTGGCAGTATTCGTGGTAGTCCGTCTTTACGACTGGCCACTTCTCAAAGACAGCCTTGGCAAAGCCAGAGCCCATCTTATCCTGACAGTTGACCTGCTGCAGGATTACACCTGCTTTTACAAAGTCTAGCAGGTTACCAGGGCGGCGATTCACTGCCCACCCTCAACTGGTAGTCCAGCCTGGCTGGTGTAGAAGGCAACCGTTTTTACTGCCTGGGCAGCGGTGATCCAGGTGTGTGCAATCTCAGCCTGTTTCTCGTTGTGCTTGATGATGCTCTCAAGCGCATCCGCAAAGCCCTTCCACTCGTTAGAAAGGTAGTAGCCTACAAGATAGGACGTATCTTCTGGATTAAAGGCGCGGCAGTATGCAACCACAAAGGCCGCAAGTGACTTGGTGTCCTCAGCTATGTCGCTCATATCTGGAGACATGAGCGACAACAGGCGGTCATCGGACTTTGCAATTCGTGCGCGGGTGTCAGCAATGCTCTTTGCGACCGATTTGTTGAAGTGGTCCTCGATGTGGCATCGCGAGTAGGTGAACAGGGTGCCAGTTAGGCTCTGCTCAAATCTCAGGCAGATGCCACCGTTTGACCAGGTGTCAAACTCCAGGCGCTTGGTGTTGAAGTGGAGTGGGCGAATGTAGCGATAGAAGATTTTGTTCATTTCGGCGTGTCCTCAAAATAAGTGTCTTTGAATTTGGGATTCTTTGACTTGGCGCGATGCCAAAGTGTAGTGCCCTTGATACCTGTTGCTGCTTCTGCATCCTTGAGTCTCACATATCTTACTTCATTTACTATGATAGGGTGAAGTGTTTTGCAAGGGCGGTTTTTGGCCTTTGATGAAATAACAGCAAGAGTTTCTGGGGAATGTGTTTTTCCAAAAAAAGAATTCCTGTCGCCGAGTCTTGTAGCAGCGTGGGCACTAATTTTTTGCCTGTGGGTATCAGATTTGATTATACCGTATGTGGGCCCGTGACCATTTACAGCAACAAAATCCGAAGTACCTTTGAGCATTGCATCTATAACGTAGCGTGGTCTGGGTTTACCAAATATCCCATTTGCAGCGCCACTCTTACCCCATTTCTCGTTACGTTCTTCTTGCGTCATACTATCACATTTTAATCTGACACTGCGTGATATCTTTGCTATAATTTCTTGGCGGTTTGGGTGATGTGTGAGTTGGTCACCAAATGACGCGCTTGCTATGTTGTATCCATTGGCTTTTGAATTCAGTGTAGCAATCCACCGGTCTTCTGCTTCCAGTATAACCAGCTTTTCATAATCAAGTGCTTCTACGGGAATGAATTGAAATACTTCCCCGTGAATGTTGAACGAACGCTGCAGCTTTACATTCCAATGCTTATTATTCCTAAGGAGTTTGAAGTGTTCCTTCTCGCGTCTTGTAAAACATTTTGTGCTGCCAACATAGCATTTTCCGTTTACAGTATTCTTGATTGTATAGATGCCCGATTTCATAAGTCTCTTTTATGTGCTGACTTATTTATAGGACTACCATTCAACTATGCAGACATATGCGCCTTGATTGCAGGTTCACACACGTACCCATCCAGTGTAAAGTCATCCACACTGAGATGGTCTATATTAGTGACGTTATCACTAATTACAAGTTTTGGTAAGGGGTGTGGATTTCTGGACAGTTGTGTTTTTACCTGCTCGAAGTGATCACGGTAGATGTGGGTGTCACCCATACAGATAGTAAGGGTACCGACATCAGCGCCAATCACTTTTGCCAGTATGTGTGTCAGAAGCGCATACGAAGGCATGTTCCAGGGCAAACCTAAAAATGCGTCGACTGAACGCTGGTACATCTGGCAGGACAGCTTGCGGTCGTTGCTCAGATAGAACTGCACAAACATGTGGCAGGGCGGCAGGGCCATTTGATCAAGTTCGCCCGGATTCCATGCCGACATCAAGATGCGGCGGTCAGTAGGTCGCGTGCGCAGCTTGTCGACGACCTCGGCCAGTTGGTCTGTGTGTGAGGTCTGCGCCTTGGCCCCAAAGTAGGTGGTCGTGCCGACCCCGTGGCCTAGATAATCGTCATAGTCCAAGACGGTTGTGGTCTTCCAGCTGCGCCACTGCACCCCATAGACTCGGCCCAGGTCTCCCGAGAATTCAGGCTTGAATGCGGAGCCAGTGGTGCCCTCGGCATTGGGCGACCAAATGGTCTTCTTGGCAGGGTCGCGAGTGCCGTGGGTAAGTTCTGCCAGGCGTCGCTCGTCACCCGAGCCCTCAATGAACCACAGCAGCTCCGCAACCACGGACTTGAACGGAACCTTCTTGGTAGTAAGGATGGGGAATCCCTCGGCCAGGTCAATGCTCATGTTCAGCGCAAACATGGCACGAGTGCCGGTGCCTGTACGGTCGGCACGGTCCTCGCCCTTGTCCATGATGTAGGATAGGAGGTCTAGGTACTCAGTTTCGAATGTATAGCTCATGTGTGGTCCAGGTAGATGTATTTGGGGTCGACTCTGTCAACAAGCCATACGCCGTTTTCGGAGATGAAGAACTTCTTTCCGTCTGCCAGCATCTGTTTGGCATCGATGCGTAAGATGGCCGGGTGACCCGGCCTGCGAGAGGCCACTGCCAGGGCTGTGTCGATATCGGCTGAGAGATGGACGTGGTGCCTCTTCATGGGCACAAGCCCGCTTTTTACGATGCTTGGCCAAGATTCAACCTGTGCCCCGTGAAACAGGTTGACTGGCGGCACGGCTGTCTTGAAGGTCATCTTGACAGCGGCTGTCGAGTGACCCTGGTTGGCGCGAATGAGTTCGGGCTGGCTGCCGGTTTGCAGGCACTCGCCAAGAGATGGGCTGAGAGCATATCGTGTCTTGGTGTCCGACTTGACAATCTCTACCAACTCACGAACTGTGAAATCTGTGTTCTCGACAAGTTCTTGAATAGAGCACCAGCCTTCCTTGTCAAGTGTGAGTTTGGCTGACTCTGGCTGGTGTCGCAGCAAGAAGGACAGACGAACTGAACGTTTTTGTAAGGTCATGGTCTATTGTAACACACCTAAATGTCCGTGTCTCTGACTAACAGGTTGCGGTCATCCAGGAGAAGCAGCACGTCTCGCACAATGTCTCGGGACAGTTCGTGCATTGCGGTGCTGTCACGGGCATCGCGGTGGCCTGCCACGTTGAGGACTCGAATCTCATTGGATACTATCCAGGACACGGCCTCGGCCGTCTGCACCTTGAGCAGGGTGCCGAGAAAACCGTCATCTCTCAGGTCTAACTTGAGGACGAAGAGGGGCTTGTTTGCGGCCTGGGCCCCACTGTATGCCAGGCGCGTGCCGGGAGTTGACTCGTCAAAGATGATTTGCAGGGTGCCGTCAGAGTCTTTGATGTTGGCAAGGGTTCGTGGGCGATAGTCACTGCTTGAGTGTTGCCCAAGGCCCAGCAGACCCAGCAGCGGGTTGGGACCCCTGTCTGTACGCCAGCCGCGGGGTGCAGTGCCGCCAGTTTCTACACCCATCTCCGAGGCAGCCGCGAGTCCGCCCTGGTCAACTCCAGTTTGGCCGCCGCTGATGACTCGCACCAGGCCTTGGTATGCAAAGTTCATGTCGGGTCTTTCTTTCGTGGGGTTATTCTACACTGAGGCTCAGGTAGATGGTTTCGTCTTGGCCTAAGGATTGTCCGATTACCGGGTTTGAGGGCACGCGGATGGTAACACTTTGGTCTCGGCTGCCTGGCCGCACTATGTAGGTGTGCACGCTGCCCCGGTGTGTAAATGGAACCGAACAGCCGGTTCGCGCCTGCTCGGGGGTGACAGTGAGGTGCAGCGCAACCCTGTTTTGGCCGGCATGCTTGAAGGTTTGGGTCTGTGGCAGAGGGGGCCCAGTTGCCCTGGACCGGTTGTAGACTGGCATTTTCCCCAGCCCGCTTGTAAAGGACGAC
>Ga0163144_10020251_pt1 | contig 13320 bp, 6 predicted proteins | sample OliLak19BULKMAT1_FD_123175 | JGI IMG/M metagenome (GOLD analysis project Ga0163144, IMG submission 123175) | Freshwater microbial mat bacterial communities from Lake Vanda, McMurdo Dry Valleys, Antarctica - Oligotrophic Lake LV.19.BULKMAT1 | ecosystem: Environmental > Aquatic > Freshwater > Lake... | reverse complement strand
GGTCAACACCTGCCTGAACCGCCCTGGATCGCCTTTCAGATAAATTGCCACGTTCGTATCGATCTGGGACGCCAGTTCAAGCCCTTTGCCCTGCGCCTGCGCGGCGAGCAAATCGACGGTGTCCTCCACGACTGAGCGGAGATCAAAATCAATGATTTCGAGTTCCATTTTTCCGGCTTCAATTTTGGAAAAATCCAGAATGTCGTTGATAATGGTCAATAGGGCATCGGCGGAGGACTGAATTGTCGTCGCGAATTCGCGCTGCTCGGAGTTCATTTTCGTGTCGAGCAGCAATCCGGCCATCCCGATGATCCCGTTCATCGGCGTGCGAATTTCATGGCTCATATTTGCGAGGAATTGGCTCTTGGCGCGCGTCGCCGATTCCGCAGCTTCCTGAGCATTGCGTAGATTTTTCTGCGCCCGGCGCCGTTCGGTGATATCTAAAAATGTGACGACCGCGCCAACCACGGATTCTTCACTACGCATTGGGAAAGACCAATACTCGACCTCGAAGAAAGTGCCATCGAGCCGCCAGAAGACCTCGTCGTCCTCGTGAGTGCCGACGCCTTTTTGAAACGCTTGAAAAATTTTGCAATCTTCCTCCGGATAGGGATTGCCAGAGGCGTGGGCATAATGGATCAAGCTGTGCATGTGCTTTCCCAGCAACTGGCTCGTATCCTTCGCCCCCAGCATTCGCACACAGGCTGGATTGGCGAACGAACACATTCCGTGATTGTCCACGCCATAGATTGCTTCCGCGGTCGAATCCAGCAAGAGCCGGACTCGCATCTCACTTTGCCGCAACGCTTCTTCCGCGTGTTTTCGTTCAGAGATATCCCGAAGAAAGGCGCTGAAGATGAATCCGCCGCTTGAGGGTATGGGAGAAATGGTGAGTTCAACGGGGAACTCGTGACCGTCGGCATGCATTCCCCGTAACTCGATGCGCTGGTTCAGCGCGGGACCTTGGCCTGTGGCGAGAAAGCGAGCGAGTCCGGCCACGTGCGCGGCGCGTTGTGACGGGGGGATGATCAGTTCATCGAGGCGCTTGCCGGAGACCTGTTCTCGCGTCCGGCCAAATGTCACTTCGGCCTGCGAATTCCACTCAATAATCTGGCCGCCGGCGTCCATTGCAATGAAGGCGTCGCGAGCTGTGCTTAAGATCATTCGCGTTCGCGCTTCGCTGTCCCGAAGGTTCGCCGTCATTTCGCTGGCGAGGCTTAGTGCGCGGCTCTCGGTGTGATACTGTGCGCGGAAAAGCGAGAAAAATAGGAACGAGAGAGTGAGCCCGGTGACCAGGACCAACAACGGCGTGTCAGTTGAGTTTTCGGTGTCAAAAGGCGTAAGAGTACTGTAACGCACTGACCATGTCAGCCCCCCGGTATGAATGGTTTCAGTCGTTCTAAAAGAGCGTCTCTCGAACTCGGGATCTGCGGATTGAATGTTGACTTCGGCAAGGTGGTTGTCGCTGTCGTAAAGCAGGCTTTCCCGGCTGATGGCTGGCGCATCGTAGATCTCAAAATCGATTCCAGTCGAACTTCCCGGCAAGAGCGCCTTCATCATTTTCGGCACGCTTACAACAGCGCCGATCCAGCCTTCAATCGCGTTGCGGCGCTCCTGTATATTTTCTGTTGAAGCCCCTTTTTTATAGATAGGCAGAAACATGAGCAAATGAGGAACGGCCTTGGAATCATGCAGCAGCTTAACGCGCTTGGAGTTAGCGATTTGGCCGTCGTCTCTGGCTTTGAGTAGCGCGGCGGTGCGCTGCGGCTCCGTGGCCATATCAAAGCCAATGGCCACCGGATTGTTTTCGATGGGCTCGACGAATTTTACGGGAATATAAAACGGGCGAATGCCGGCGGGATGGATGGTGTAATCTGGAAATCCATCGGCGGCTGTTTCTGATTTGAAACGTTCAAAATGCTCAGCCGAGACGTAAGGGGCGTACTGAAGCGATACGATGCCCGGATAGCGATTCTTTAAATCCAAGGCTTTGATGTAACTTCGCCACTCGTCACGTTCGACAGACTTGCTCGCTGCAAACAGTCCTCCGGTTCCATGCAGGAGCGCCTCATAGAGCCGGATATGATTTATAATTTCATCCTGTGTGACCGCCACACGGCGTTCGAATCGCACCTGGGCTTCCTGGCGGAGTTGCGACCGGGTGACCAGCCACGCGCAGACTGCAGTCGTGATAGAGAGCGCGAAAACAAGCGTCGGAAGGTGCCGTTTGATTCGATGCGGAGGTAGAGATTTACTCATATTTTTGAGAGGCCATTCCTGTCGGTGCGGACCGCGTTCGGACTGTTCAGGAGGACTGCACATCGGCGTTCAACGCCGTTTTGAGTTGCCACACGAGAGCCTTCAGGGCGAGTTCGCCATTCAAAAACGGTTTGGCGATGAAATCATCGCCGCCCCGCCCGGCCGATTCCATGCGTTCGCCGATGTCGGAATGCGTCGTGACAAAAATAATAGGCGTCGTCCGGTGAATGGGTGACATTCGAATGTGTGAACACAAATCCCATCCGTTCATATCCGGCATCTCAACATCAAGCAGAATCAACCCAAAGGGAGTTGTTTCTGAAATGGCTTGTGCGTCGGCTGCCGAGGTTGCGTAGAGCGCGCTAATTCCAACCTTTTCCAATGCGACGGATATGGCGCGCAGTGCTATTTCCTGATCATCCACAACCAGCGCCTGCCGTTTGGAAAGCAGCACATTTTCGATCCGATCGATGTTTTCAAAAACTGGCGTTAAGAAATCGATGGCCTGCTTGATCGTGCGGTCGGACGAAAAGTTGATCTGCGAGGGTTTTGAATGCAGTGTCTTCGTGTAGGCCTCCAGTGCGCTGAGGAGCCTGGATGTCTGGGTCAATCCGGCCAAGCCTGTGTTACCTGCCAGCGCATGTGCTGATTGAAAGAGGGTGTTAAGCGCCGGCAAATCGTTGCCATCGAAAAACGACTTGAGAGCCTCTTTCATCAAGCCAATGTTCGTTGGAAAAGAGGCGAGAACCTTCTGTCTGAGTTCTGCCTTAAGCGATTCTTCAGTCGGGGCGTCGCAGTCCTGACCCTCCGTCCCCAACGTCCGGCTAACCAGGTCCACCAGCTCTTGCGGCCGGGTCTGGCCTTTGGTGAGAATGGCAACGACGCCCAAGTCTTTCGCCTCGTTCAGCACCTGGTCGTTGAACGCATTTGAAAATACGATGACCGGAATGTTTTTCTTCTCCGGCATGGCGCGGATGGTTTTCAACAGTTGCATACCATCCATATCTGGAAGCATCAGATCGAGAATAATTAAATCAGGTGAGTTACTCAGCAGGCTATCGAGCGCCGTTACTCCAGAGGAAGCGATTTCGACCTTAAGGCCATGGGATGAAAACTTCTTTTTATAGACAGCGCCGATGAGCGCGTTGTCTTCCACCATCAACACAAATTTCATTTGCGGGAGGGCTCCGAGGAGTCTGTGCGAACACTGCGGTAGTTCAAGCGCCGCGAGTGTAGTTCTATATTTACGGTAATCAACCTCGTGGTCAACCGAACTCAAATGAAGGGTTGAAAGCCGCCTCAGTTCGGTTGAATTACAAGACGCCACTGACCGCGAAACGTGCGGCTCGGGTTGCTGCCGGCGGCTGGCATTAAATGCGCGGCGGGCGGCCGATGGTGGCCATCACGACGAGCAGACAGGGGCCGCTATGGATGACGTTCAGTCCGGCGTTGACGGCGCGCTTTATGGCTGCGGGGCTTTCGGCGCCGGGCTGCAGCCAGATGTTTTTCACACCGGATGCGATGGCTTCGTCGATCACCTTTTCCGTGACGGCCGGAGGCGTGATCACCGAAATGGATTGCACTTTTTCGGGAAGCGCCGCAAGGTTGGGGTAGACGGGGTTGCCGAGGATCGCGGTGGCGCGGGGATTGACGGGATACGCCTTGCGCCCGTAATTTAATAAACAGGCATAGCACATATGACCGTATTTTTCGGAATCGTTACTTGCACCGACGACCGCGATCGCCGGGGCGGCTAAGAAGGCTTCTATTTGTTGGTCGGTGTTAATCTTCATACGCAGTTCCTTTGAAATGTTTGAAGTAAGGCATGGTACGTAATACATAAACGGCGCCGTTGTTATGTATTATAATTATGCATTAGATGTTAAAATCCTGAGCGGGTCGGCGTACACCCACCACATGTAAACCGCATTCGCTTTTGCCTGTTCCCGTCCAGCGGCCGGCGCGTTCGGGGGCGTTGTCTGAAACCGGGACGGTGCAGCATACCGGCGAGCAGCCGATCGTCTTGTAGCCTCTGGCGTGCAGCGGATGCACCGGAACGTCGTGCTCCTTTAAGTAATCTTGAGAGTGCTGGCGCGTCCAGTTGGCCAGCGGGTGAACCAGCGTGACGCCATCGGTGCGCGTTTCCAGAATCTGCATGCGCGCGCGGTCGGCGGAGGCATCGCGCCGCAGCGCAGCGATGCGGGCGCTGTAGCTTTTTAAGGCGCGTTCCATGGGTTCAATTTTGTTGATGCGGCAGCACTCGGTGGGGTTGCGTTCAAACAATGTGGCATCGCCGAAAAAGCGTTCGAAATCGCTGCGCTCCATGACGGGCTTAAGTGTGATCAGATTGATTTTGTAGCGTTCGAGGACTTGGTCGCGAAAGTCGAGGGTCTCCTTAAAATGAAATCCGGTGTCGACAAAGAGTACGGGAATGCTGCGATCGATTTTGCTGAGCATGTCGATCAAGACCATGCCGCCGAGTTGAAAGGAGGTGCTCATGCAGAGTTTAGCGCCGAAATGCGTGACCGCCCAGCGCAGGATGTCTTCCGCGCTGGCCGTCTCGAAGGCGAGATTCTGCGCTTTTAGATCGACTGAAATTTCGTCTGTCATGCCTGCCGCTCCTGATGCGTATCATACCGGAGCAGCGGACATAAGTAAACGCGTTGCCCTCAGGGGTGGCGGGCAGGATTTAAGTTGCTGATTTCATTCGTCGTATTCGTTGGAGCCTTGGACCCAGATGAAGGATTGCGCATCCACCAATGGAAATTTAATGCCAGAACTCGATCAAAATAGCCGATAGGTGCGGGGACGCCGCGAAGGCTTTCCGTGACACTTTTTTTTCACAGCGGTGCCACACTTTTTTCTTTACCTTTGCAAGGACTGAGCTATAAACTTGCCGACAATTAAATAAACGAAGGTCCTTTTCGGTGTGCCCAGTTCGGTGGGGAATGTGGGTGTGAAAAGGGAAGACGGTGCGAATCCGTCGCGGTGGTCGCCTCTGTAACCGGGGACGAATTGCTACGAGCCACTGTGCTGCTGTATGGGCACGGGAAGGGTAGCGATGAGAACGATCCGGGAGCCAGAAGACCTGCCGATGCTGGACCTTCACGGGTTTCCTCGACCAAGGAAACCGTGGAGTCCCGCCTCAATTGTGAAGGCGGGGATGTAGTCCTCCCCTTGCGCCTTCTCTACGTTGCGCCACGGCAGGGCTTCCTCCACGGAAGGAAGCCCGCGTTCCCATTTTCTGTCCGCCGATCCAGCGGAAGAAGGGGTGTGCCGTGCTGTACGCTCGTTCCGTTCCTCTCTATTTTTTCATTGCGGTGATTTTTTCGAGTACGACCTTCCTCCTGGCCGGCGAAGACGCGCAACCCGCGCCGAAAACGCCGCCCGCACCGGCTCTCAAACCTGGCGAAACGAAAGAAGCGACGAAGCCCGCGCCACAACCGGCGACGGCTCCCATGACCACCGCGATACAACCGCCGCTGGTCGTTACCGCGGCGCGCCTTCCAACGCCGCAGCGAAAAACCGGCATCATCGTTGATGTGATTGATGGCAAAGAAGACAGTGAGATTCATCAGAATATCCAGTTGACGGAATCGCTGAGGCAGACCGCGGGTTTGACGGTGAGCCGCAGTGGATTGCCGGGCGACTTCACCTCAGTGTTCACGCGCGGCGGGAATTCCAACCAGACGCTGTTTCTTTACGACGGATTCAAAGTGAATCGCCAGGGCGGCAATTTCAACCTGGGCGGCATTGATCCCGTGGCACTGGACCGGATCGAAATTGCGAAAGGCCCGGCATCGAGTTTGTTTGGAACCGACGCGGTAACTGGCGCGGTCAATGTCATCACGGCCAAGGGCGAAGGCGACCCGCGCGTGACGGTGTCGGCGGCGGGCGGCACGTACGGGACCGACCGCGAGACGCTCTCCGTGAAAGGAAATTACAAAAAGTTTTCGTACACCATCGGCACGTCGCGCCTGCATCGCGATGAAGCCACGTTCAAAAATTCGGAATTGGAACTCTATAATTACGCGGGCCGTTTCGATTTTCAGTTCGATTGCGATCACAGTATCAAAGCCATCGTGCGCGGCAGCGATCTGCACAAGGGATTTTACGAAAGCAGCGGAACGGGATTCGGTCCGTCTGTTGAACCGGCAGACCCGAACGATCAGATCAAGCAGCGCGATCTATTGACCGGGCTGGAATACAAGGGGCACATCCTGCCGATTTGGGATACCACCTTGCGGCTGGGTCACTACCTCTACGACAACAGACTTATCTCGGATGAGCCGAATCCCGAGTCGGCCGTGGCCGGATTTTCGCAGTCCACGGGCCGCACGTTCAGCCAGGAGCGCCGTCCGACGCTGGATTGGCAGAACGACGTCACCGCTTTTTCGAATGAAGACGGCACGATCAAGTTCGTGGTCACCGCCGGAGCCACCGTGGAGCGGGAAAGTTTCAACCAGGATGACACGCAGTTCGGGAGCAACGTGAATGTGAACAACACGAACTGGTCGGTCTATTTGCAGAACCGGCTGGAACTTTTTGACCGCGCGTTTATCACGGCGGGCCTGCGCCGCGAAGAGAACGAACAGTTTGGCGATTTCCTGACGGCTCGCGGTGACGTGTCGATTCTTATTCCCGAAAGTTGTTCGCGCATTCACGGGTCGGTCGGCAACGCCTTTCGTGCGCCGAGTTTTTTCGAAACGTATTCCGCGTTCGGCAATCCGAACCTGCAGCCGGAAGAGAATTTCGCCTACGATGTCGGCATCGAACAGACGTTTTGGAAGAAGCGCATCACCCTTGACGCCACCTGGTTTCACAACGATTTCAGCGACCTCGTGGATTTCGCGTTTGCCGACAACACGTTCGGAAATCTGAAGACGGCGATTACGCGCGGGTTTGAATTCACACTGGCGGTGAAACCGATCAAATACATCTCGCTGAAGGCCACGGCGACGTTGCAGCACACGGAAGACGATCAGGGCCGGCATCTGTTGCGCCGTCCGCGAAGCACGTATACGGCCAGCGTTATTGCGCACCCAATCACCGGACTGGATCTGTCCGTGGATTTCATCCGCACCGGATCGCGCGGCGACCTGGGACCGGCGGGGGACAATCCATTTGCGCGCATTCACCAGGAGAGCTATACCCGCGTGGATGCGGCGGCCAGCTACCGCTTTTATAAACATTTCCGCGCGTTTGGCCGCGTTGAGAACGTCTTGGATGAGTCGTACGAGGACGTGCGCACGTTTCCCGCGCTGGGCAGCAACATCCTGGCGGGCCTGGAGTTTTCATGGCAGTTTTAGAGGCCAACTTAAGCCCGCGGGACGGTGGCGCGTTTTCTTCCTTGCCCGTGGCCGTTGTGCGCTGGATTCCCTTTATCGTACTGGCCGCGGCGCTCCACGCCGCGGCTCTTTTTATTTCCATGGATGCCCTTCGCGGCACCGGCGCGAACGACTTTCATTGCGAGGGCGCGCTGGAGATTACGGTCCAATCGACGGCGCCCGAATTGATGGAAGAACCGCCGTCGGCCAATCCGGGGGTGCTCCGCGTGCCGGTTCAGTACGTCGCGACGCTGGGGGCGGAAGAGGTGACGTTTGTGCTTTCCAGCGCGGACGTCACGCAGCAGGTTCAGCCGAAAGGGGCGGTGCTACCGGCGGCTTCGGTCGCCGATTTGGACCCACTCGGAATACCGAACGGCCCCGTCAACGGTGCGCGCGGCGGGCCGCTGGCGGAGGGGACGGATAGTCCGCTCGCGGCGGGACCGATCGGCGAGGGATTTGGGACGGGGACGGGCAGGGGAACCGGGAACGGTGCTGGCGCGGGATTGGGAGGAAGTGGAATTGGCGCGCCCGGTGGGCGGGGAGGGGGGGCGGGCGGAGAAGGACGCGGACAACTGGGCAAGGGAGGGGGCAACGCGATCGACCGGAAGATCGATGCCATGCGAGGACCGGCAACGGTGCCGGCGCTGCGGTTGCCCGGAAAGCCGATGTACCCCAGCGCGTGCCGCTCGGGGCTTTGCCGCAGCGGAACCGCGTGCCAGGGAAACAGTGAATGGAAAGTGGCGGTCTCGGCTAGCGGCGGACAGCCGACAAAAGTCGACGCGGTGCGAAAAATGGAGTGCGAATTACAGAACGCATCGATTCGAAAATTTTTCAACGAAACGAAATTTCCCGCGACCGGCGAGGATTGCGTTTACCAGTTTCCGGTGACGATGATGCTGCAGGATTGACGGCGAATGGCGAAGCAATCGCCAAGGACCAACGTTTCTACACACAAAAAACGGTGGGGTGTTCTGTCAGCCGTTATTCGTCGGAGGGGGCGGCGGCTTTCTTCTTTTCGGGGGGCTTCTTGGCGTCCTTCTTGTCCTTGTCGTCGAGAGCCAGGCCGGGCACGGTCTTTTTATCTTCGGGCTTCTTTTCTTCGGCGGCCTTCTTTTCGGTCTTGTCAGCGACGAGCTTCTTTCGTTCTTCGTACGAGGCAATGGTGGCGATGTGGCCGATCAGGTTCATTGAGGTAATCACTTCTTTGGGCGTGTTGCGATCGATGAAGATGACTTGCGCCATGTCGCTGGAGGCGATCATGACGGCAGCGCCTTTGCCGGCGCGGCCTAGAATATCGGCGGGCCAGCCGCGCACGTCCGTGCCGTCGGTCTTGATCTTCATCGTCAGGAAGCCTTTAAGTTTGTCTTTCACTTCCGCGTTGGCGATGACCTTTGTTTCATAATGATTGGCGATGGAATTGTTATTGTTGAGCGGGTCGAAGATGTAAATGATCATCGGCATGTCGGCGGTGCGGGCGCTTTCAAAATCGCGCGCGCCCCAACTCTTGACAGAGTCCCCGCTGCCACCTTTGTAGCCTGATGCCGCCTGCGCTGAAAAGGAGAGTGCAAGAAGGCAGAAGGATGAAAGTGCGATCCAAAATGCGTTGCGCATGATTTCCTCTTTGAAGGTGTCGGCTTAGCCCGCCGAAAGGGGACCTGCGGCTTGGAGCTAACTATAGCGGACTTTTGTGGGAGTCTATACTTTTTCGCTTATAAACGGAGCGTTGGGGATTGGCACTATTTCTTCGGCGGCGAGAAATCATCGTCAAAGGTCAGCCGCCGTTTGGGCTTGGCGGGCGCCGTCACGCCGGCACTGGCAGCGGGCGGTGGCGGAACAACCGAGACGGTCTTCTGCGCGGGAAGTGGGGGCGGTGGAACCGGCGGTTTTCCTGCCGCCGGCAGATCGAACGCGAAACTGTTGACGCGCTTGATGGTCGGCGCTGGTGTCGCCGCGCGCTTGGCCACATTCAGTTCCCATTCCAGCGCCCACCCGCGCACGAGCCCCTCGTTGCCGCCAGAAAAAAGCGCGCAGCCATCCGACGAGACGGCCAGTGTCTGAATACCTTTGGGATGAACGCCGAAGGTCTGAACGCACGCGCCGTTCAATACTTCCCAGCAACGCAGCAGAGTCTCCGGCCCTTCGTTGCCTCCGGAAAAAATGAATCGGCCATCCGGCGCTGCGGCCACTGTATGAGCCGCCCCCCCTGGAATTTTGCCGACATGCTCGCAGTGTCCGCTTTCCAGATTCCAGATGCGCAGCGTCTTATCTTCGCCGGCCGAAATCAGTCTGCCCTTGCTCGTGACGCAGATCGCAAAGATAGCGCCAACGTGTCCCGAAAACTCTTTCATGCACGAGCCGCTTGCCAGCGACCAGAGGCGGATGCTGCCGTCCCGGCTGGCGGATATGGCCATGCGACCATCCGAAGTCAACGCCACGGCACTCACGGGTTCGGGGTGTCCGTCGAACGTTTTGATGCGCCGCCCGCTGCTGATTTCCCAAAGCCCCACCGAACGGTCGTGGCTGCCCGAAAGCGCCAGCCGGCTATCCGCACTGATGACCACCGCGCTCACCGCGTTTTTGTGGCCCTCAAGCGTGCGCAAACAGTTTCCCGTTTCGCTCAATTCCCACACGCGCAGCACATCATCGGCTCCGGCGGAAACAAGAGTCCGGTTGTCTCCGGCAATGGCGAGGGCATGAATGCCGCGTTTGTGGCCTTCAAAGCTACGGACGCTCGTGCCACTCGCGAGGTCCCACAGTTTCGCGGCCGGCCCATCCAGCGCTGCGGAGACCCCGAACTTTCCATTCGGCGACAGCGCCAATGAACTCACTCCTTTAGTGTGAGCCTCCGCGCTGAACGACAAGTATCCTGTCGTTAGCACTGTGCGCGGCAGAACTTTGGACAACTGCGCGTTCATCTCCAATGCGGCGGGATCGCGTTCGTACCCCGCAACGGCGCGCGCGTCTTTCAGGTACTCCGCCGCAGCGTAATAATCCCGCTGCTGAAACGACGTTTGTGACGATTTCAGCAGCTCGCTGAAGCGGCCCGTTGCCGCCTGCGCTTCCTCGATGCTCTCCACTTTGCAGACCACCAGCGGCGCCTGGAAATAATGTGCGTCCAGCCGCACGCCGCGAAGCTCCGGCGCGAATGCCACGACCGCTGCGCTCGGCGCTTTTTCCAGCGCCAGGTCCCAGATGCGCAGCGGGTGATTCTGCATGTCAAGCGCGCCCGAAACCGCCGCGCACCCATCGGACGTAATCGCGATTCCCTGTACTGCGCCCGCGTGGCCGGAGAATGTGCGCACGCAGCGCGCCGTTGCAATCTCCCAGACGCGCACGGTGCGATCGTCACTGCCGCTGACGAGATGTTTCCCATCGGGAGTGATCTGCGTAGAGAGCACCGTACCGCGATGACCTTTGAAGTGCCGCGTGAGTTTGTAAGTTGCGATTTCCCACAGGCAGAGGCTGCCGCCCGTTCCGCCCGCGATAAGGCTCTTTCCGTCTGGCGAAAGCGTCACTACTTTCCAACGTGTTGACACGGGCATATCCAGCGCGCGCAGGCACGAGCCGTTGTTCAAATCCCAATGGCGCACCGTGCCGTCGTCGCTGGCGGAAAATCCCGTCGTCCCGTCGAGAGAAACCGCCACGGCTTCAACCGACTGCTCATGGCCGCGAAACGAGGCGATCAAATCGCCGTCAGGAATGCGCCAGAGGCGCACCGAAGTGTCGCTTCCAGCCGACAGGAAATAGCCGCCCTCCGGCGCCATTGCCAGAGCGCGAATCGAGCCGATGTGACCCTTGCCGTAAAAGTCGCCACTCTCGCGCTCGGTGTTGATGTCCCAGAAATGCAGAACCCCGTCTCCGCCGCCGGTGACGATATTGCGCCCGTCGGGAGTGACGATGAACGCGTTGATCTCTTTCGCGTGCGCGAAACCGCGAATGTAATTTCCCCAGGGCAGATCCCACAGGCACAACATGAAATCGCCACGCGCGCCGAGCAAATAGTTGCCGTCGGGCGTGAGCGCGAGAGCGCGCATGGAGCCGCTCTGCTTGTCGATCGTCTTGATGCACTGGCGGCTTGGGAATAAAAGAGTCCCGTCCTTCAGCCGGGTCTTCGCCGCCGCCAGCGCGCTGCACTCCCGCGCCGCGGCATCCTTATCCATGCGCTGCAGCGCCGCCGCGTAACTGGTATGAGCGGCTTCGAAATGTTCCTGTGCCATCTGCGCATGGCCGAGCGCACGCCAGGCTGCGCCGTCTTTGGCCAGCAGCGAATTTTTCAGAGCTTCATAAAGGTCCAATTCCGCTTCGTGCGCGGCGAGCCTTTCGAGATTCAAAAAGCCGAGATACAGCCGCGAGAGTTTCAGCGGATCGTTGACCGCGCGCAGGCGGTCCTCCGCGTCCAGGTCCGTGATCGTTCCGCGCCGCCATTCCAGCAGGGATTTATTGTAGACGGCCTCCGCGTGATGCGGGTCGAGCTTCAACGCTTCCGACCACCGCGCCATCGCTTCGCCCGGCTGATTTAAATCCCAGAGCGAGACCGCGCGGTTGTTCAGCGCCGCCGCGCGCGCTTCGGATGCTTTTGGAATTTCACGCGGAAACGGTTTGCCTTCAACCCGCGCGTAAATTGCCGCGAGAGCCTCGCGCAGAAGCCGCATGCTTTGTGGACGCGCGTCCGGCTTTTTCGAGAGGCATTGCAGGCACAGCAGCGCCAGCGACTCGGGCATGCCGGGCTGGAAATTGCGCGGGTCCGGCGGCGTGCTCGCCAGATGCCGCCCGATGATGGCCTGCGCCGATTCGCGGTGGCTGCCATCGTCGAAGGGCCGCCGGCCGCAGCACAATTCGTAAAGCACAATGCCGAGCGCATAGATGTCGGCGCGCGCATCGACGTGCCGCGCCTCGCCCCATTGCTCCGGCGCGCCGTACTCCGGCGTGCCCAATACGGAACCGGTCATGGTCAGTATCGTGGCGTCGTCGCCGGCATCGTGCGGCGCTGGGTTTGGGGAATCGGAACTGAGGATGTCGTCCACACCGGCCAGCTTCACCAGTCCGAAATCGGTGACGCACAGCCGGCCCTCCGGCGTCATCAGCATGTTGCCGGGTTTGACGTCGCGGTGCACGGCGCCGCGTTCGTGCGCGTAGTCCAAACCATCGCAGGCCTGCACGATCAGATCGATAATAGGGGCCCATTGGCCGGGCTGAACTTTGCCCTCCTGATACCAATTTTTCAGACTGCCGCCGGAAATGTAATCGGCGAAAACGCGCGGCAGTCCGGTGAGTTCGCGAACGTACCAGCATTGAACGATGTTGGGATGCAGCCCGAGATCGACCCACGTTTGCGCTTCACGCAAGAAACGCGCGCGCGCCTGGACATCGCGGACCAGATGCGGCAGCGGCGTTTTCACCGCCATCTCGATATTCCATTCGCGGTGTTTGACCTTGTAGACGATGCCCATGCCGCCTTTGCCGACGATGCCGGTGACATCGTATTTCCCGTCTACAAAATCGCCGATCTTCCAGATCTGTCCATCGGGATCGGGCTCGGATTTTTTTGCCCCGGGATACGACAACGTTCCCTCCACGTCGCGCTGGCCTGGATGAGACAGCGTGCCTTCGGTGTCGTTGCGAATGCCGGGATGTGAGAGCGTGCCTTCTTCGCGCGGCGCGGGTGCGGAGGGAAGCGAAAGCGTGTGGTCTTCAGTATCGGACATAGCCTTCTCAATTTTGGATTTTGGATTTT
>Ga0163144_10020250_pt1 | contig 13320 bp, 8 predicted proteins | sample OliLak19BULKMAT1_FD_123175 | JGI IMG/M metagenome (GOLD analysis project Ga0163144, IMG submission 123175) | Freshwater microbial mat bacterial communities from Lake Vanda, McMurdo Dry Valleys, Antarctica - Oligotrophic Lake LV.19.BULKMAT1 | ecosystem: Environmental > Aquatic > Freshwater > Lake... | reverse complement strand
CGGGCCCCGCGAAGATGGACAAGGCGGCGGACGCCATGCAGGCGCGGATCGAGCCGCTGCTCGACGCGAAGGCGCGCTCGGCGCTGGAGCGGGCCGTGCTGGCGTTCGACGCGGCGGGGTCGCGGGCCGACCTGCACGGCTGGGTCGCCTCGGTCGAGCGCTGCTCGGCGCGCGCGGGCTACCTGCTCTGCAACGATCTGCGCACGGCGGCGACGAGCCTGACGGGCGAGGGGCCCGGCGCGCTGACGGTCGAGCAGAAGATGGTGGACCTGCTCTGGTTCACCGTGTCCGAGGCGTTCCACGAGCTGCGGGACGCGCTCGGCATTGCCATCGAGCCGTAGCGCTCGCCAGAGGTCGCCACCGCCAGATGAAAGCGGGTCGCGACGGGTGGAGCTGTCATTCACGCGCTTGACCGTGCGGGCGCAGCGCCGGTCGTTCCGCGATTCAAATTCTCGCTTTGGAGCGTCGCAGCGAAGTGACCCGCCGGCTCCAGCGGGCACGCTGGCACACCGTCGCGCGCGTCTACAGGCGAAACGCCGGCGGCCTCCGCAGAGTCCTTGAAGAGACTCGGGAGGCCGCGTGCGCTCATGCATGGGCTGACTGCCGTGAGCTGACGCGCGAGCAAGACTGCTCACGCGTCGGGCTGCGTAGCGCGATCAGAAGGTCTGGCGCCGACCCACCACCGCGCCGGTCTGCGGGCCCTTGCCCGGCCCGGCCTTCGCCTTGTCTTTTTCGTTCTCGGCTTTGGGCGCTTGCGCCGGCTGGCCGGTGACGAGCGGGGACGTGGCCTCTTGCCCGACGGGCGGGAACACGCTGTCGGCCTTCAGGGTGAAGAGGAAGTCGCGCACCAGCTCGACCTGCTCCTCGACGGTGACCGGACGGAACGGGACCTTGTCCCACTTGGGCAGATCCGAGAGGAACGGATCGCTCTCGCTCGGCCACAGGGCCGCGCCCTTCGGCCGATCTTTGGTGGCCCAGAATGCCGTCATCTTTGTGTACGGCAGGTAGTTCGACGGGCGCAGCAGCCAGTCTTTCACCCAGTCCGGCCGCAGGCGCCGCGACACGTTGGCGAGGTTCGGTGCCATCTTGCCGAGCTCGCCCTGACCGCGCGCCACGGGGAACTCGCCGGCGAAGTGACATGACATGCAGTTCGCAGCGTCGGGCGAGCTCATGTGGGTGAGGGTGTAGAGCCGCTCTTCTTCCGTCAGCTCCTTGGTCTTGACGACCTGGTACGGGTAGTCCTCGCCGTCCCAGCTCGCGAAGTAGCGGACGATCGCCGTCACGTCCTCGTTCGAGAGGGCGAAGGTGGGCATGCGCAGCGCCATCTTCTCCTTGGGCACGTCCTCGCCCCACGCCCACTCGGGGTGCAGCCACGGACGGATGCCGTACTGTCCGGGCTCGCGGAGGAAGGCGAACAGCCACTCGGGTTGCACGCGTTGGCCCTCGGCCGTGAGGAACGGGGCGCGCGCCTGCGTGTCGGCCGAGAGCTGCGCCTGACGGAAGCCGTCGATGTCGCCGCCGCGGTCCTCGATGACGTGGCAGCCGCGGCAGTTGTAGGTCTCGACGAGCTGGCGACCGGCGAGCGCCGCGGCGTACGCCTCGTGCTTGAGGGGGTTGTACGACTCCTTCGGCTTGGCGGGGACGAGGCCCTTCAGGAAGGTGACGAGCGCCCGGATCTCGCGCGCCGACAGATCGTAGTCGCCCATCTTGAGCTCGATGCGATCGCGCCGGTAGATGCGCGGCGAGTCGAGCTTGATCGACGCGAATGTCTCGGTCGTCTGGAGGTGGTGGTCGGCGAGCGCGTAGCCGAAGTCGAGCGTCGTGATGTCCTTCTTGGCGAAGCCACCGAGCTCGGGCGCGATGGGCGCGGACTTGTCGAAGCCGGCGATCTGGTGGCAGCCGAAGCAGCCGTAGTTGCCGATGAGCTTCTCGCCGCACTCGACGCGGGTCATCAAGCGGTCGCCCTGGCTGGTGCAGGGGACGCGCTCGTTGCGCTTCGCCGAGTCGGTCACGAGGTCGACGTCGGTCTTGTCGACCTTGGCCGCGTGGGCCGGCGTGGCCTTCAGGGTCGCGAGGTATTTCGCGACGCTGACGGCCTCTTTGCGGTTGAGGCGCAGGTTCGGCATCTTGGTGCCGTGCCAGTAGCGCTCGGGGTTCTCGACCCAGTAGGCGAGCCACTCGACGCTGGCCTTGCTCGCGATGTTGGACAGCGTCGGCGCGTGGTCGCGCTCGCGGCTGCGCCACGGCTCGGGGAGCTTCTCGTCGGCGGTGTCGCCGTCGGCGCGCGCGTGGCAGCCCTGGCAGCCGTACGACTCGAACACCAGCTTGCCGTGCTCCGCCGTCGCGCCGGGCGCGTCAGCGTAGTCCTTGAGCTCGTCCTTGAGCGGCCTGGCGTCCTTGGCGCTGCCGGGGCGCGACGCCGGGTTGTCGCTGTGCTCGACGAGGTACGCCGCGATCGCGACGGTCTCCTCGCGCATCTGCGCCTGCCACCTCTGGTATTCGGGCGCGGTCTCGGGGATGGGCCGCTTCGAGGCCGGATCGAGCGGCTTGGGCCACAGGTTGGGCATGCGCGTCTTGGCGCGCCAGCCGCGCGGATCGCGGATCCAGGTCAGGATCCAATCGGCTGAGACCTTCGCGGTGAGGTTGTCGAGCGCCGGGCCCACGTTGCGATCCCACGGGTAGTTGTCGAGGATGTGGCAACCGGTGCAGTTGAGCTGGCGGAACAGCTGGCGGCCCTCGGAGTAGGTCGGCGCGAGGTCGTCGAACGTCGCCGGATCGGGCAGCACGGCGGGCAGCTCGTCGGAGCCGTCGTGGGCCTTCTTGTAGGCCGCCGGGTCGGTCTTCTTGGCGGCCTCGGCCTTCTGGAAGGCGAGCTTGGCCTGGATGTACTTTGCCTTCGAGCCGCGCGGTCGCAGGTCGACGTCGGTCTGATGGCATTTGAAGCAGCCGGACTCGACCTCGGGGAGCGCCGCGATGAAGCGGTTGCGCTGCTCGTCGGGGATCTGGAGGCCCTGGTCGCCGCGCGGCGGGGTGAACTTCCCGTCCTTGGCGAGGTGGGCCATGCCCTCGGAGCGAATGGGGACGGACGGCGGCAGCGGCGCGACCTGGACCGGCTGTTTCACCGTCGTCTCGCTGATGCCGCCGAAGCCCAGCAGCTCGCCCAGCTCGGGCTCGTCGAAGCGGAGCTGCACGACGGGGACGTCCTTCGCGGCGACGTGCGCGTTCGCGTCGTTCGACTCGAGACCGATCTGCACGCGGTTGTCGATCTTGCGGACGACGACGTGCCACTTGTCCTTGAGGTCGGTCTTGGCGACGAGCTCGGTGAGCTTCTCGGAGAGGTTGCCGAACAGCTCGGTCTCGTTCTTGTACTCGGCGGGCGTCTCTTCGTTCTGGACGTGAAGCTCGGGCGAGCGGCGATCGAGCTTGATGGTCTCCCACTTGCTCTTGTTGATCTTCACCGCGAGCTCGTCGTTGGCCTCGTCGATGATGACGCGCGTCAGCGAGCCGATCGGCAGGAGCGGGTCTTCCCAGTAGTGATCGCCGGCGAAGTGCCAGCGCTCCTCGCCGTGGTGGTCTTCGAGGACCCAGCCGGAGTGCGCGAGCTTGTCGGTCGAGCGGCCCTGGCCCTGGTGACAGGTCGTGCAGCCGAACTTCTCGATCGGGTGCGCGGAGAGCAGCTGGCTGCGCTTGGGGTGGGTGCGGAATTCGCGCGGGACCGAGGCGTCGGTGTAGGCGGCGCTGTCCACGCCCATGTGGCACGTGTGGCAGCGATCGACCGCCTCGATGTCGACGTCGCGGTCGTAGTCCATCCAGTGCGTGACGACCTGCTGGATCTGGAACGGCCCCACGAGCGTCCCGACGATGTTGCCGGGGTTGAACTTGGGGTTGGCGCGCTCATCGGCTTTCTGGAGGCGGAGATCGGCCTCGGACAGCGTGCGCTTGCGCTTGGCGATCTCGATGTCGATGGTCTTGAGCTCCGCATCGATCGGCTCGATTTTGAGCCACTTGATGCAGTTTCGCGTGTCCGCCTGGGCCTTGCACAGCTCGCCGACGAGGCGCTTCTTCTCGACCTCGTTCGCGGCGGCGTCTTTGCCGGTCACGATCGGCTCGGGCGGCCCGTCGATGGCGACCATGTTCTTCTCGGCCTCCTCGACGCGCTTCTGGTGCTTCACCTCGGTCTCGAGCCACTCGATGACCTCTTGCTCCGCCGCCTTGGACTCGAGGAGCGCTTCGCGCGCGGCCTTGGGCGCGTCGGAGAGGGCCTTGTCGATCTCGCCGACGTGCGCCTTGGCGCGGGCGATCTCGGTGTGGAGGTGGTGCAGCTTCGCGGACAGATCGCCCGCCGGGGGGGCCGGCGGATCGGCGTAGATGCCGTCGCAGATCTGATCGCCCTTCTTGAAATCTTCGGCGGCGAAGGCCGCGCGGTAGGCTTCGCGGACGTGGTTGGCGCGCTTGTCGCGCTCGTACTCGGCGATGTTGCGGTGGTAATACGCCTCGTCGAGATCGCTCGCCCCGAAGGTCTTTCCGAGCTCGGCAGCGTCGTACTTCTGGTCGAGGTCGGCGAGGCGGGCGCGAGCCTGAGCGTACTCGCCGCTCTTCATGCTCTCCTCGATCGCCTCTTTGCGTTCGATGCGGTCCTTGATCGAGGGGACGATCTCGTTTTCCCACTCGCTCTTGGCGCGGGCCAGAGCCTGCTTCGACTGCTGGTACTCCATGTCGAAGAAGGCCTTCTGGTCCTTCTCCCACGGCACACGGGTGACGAACTCCGCGTACATGGCCCATGCGGCGGACGCGAAGAACACGCCGCCGATGGCGATCCAGGTGAACGGGTAAGTTCGCTTTTCGTCTCGAGTAAAACGCGCCACGGGCAACTCGCTGGGTTTGGGGGGAAAGCGCGTTTCGTCGCGATTTGCAGCCCCGAACTCGACCTGGGGTTTCGGGCGGGGTGCGCTGTCGCGGCCGTTCGCCCTGAGCTCAACCTGGCGGGCGAGGAGCGCGCGAATCGCGGCCCGTCGCCCCAAACTCGACTCAGATATTGAAGTTGTAGGGGCCCATCCAGATGTACTTGATGCTCAGGGTGAGCCGCAGCGCGACCTTCACGACCGTGCCCGTCATGCACATGAAGAGCAGCGCGGTGATCCAGTAGCGAACCGGGCCGAGCTTCTGGAGCATCTCGCTCTTCTTGTAGCGAGCCTTCCAGTACACGAGGGGCAGACCGACGAGCCAGATGACGACGCTGCCGATGCCGAGCGTGTGCTGCCAGAAGTCGCCGCGGAGGCCGAAGAACTCGTTCCAGTTGACGTTGGTGATGGCGACCGTCTTGTGAACGTCCCAGTACTGGCCCGGCAAGAACAGGTACCAGCCCGGCCCGCGGATGAACGTGCCCATGATGATCAGCACGATCCACATGACCAGGAAGCCGAAGAGGAACGTGCTGATCGCGAACGCGCGATCCTTGAAGCAGTAGTAGCCGTTCCCCTTGGGGTTCACGTCGATGTACGGGATCACCATCAGCCCGACGATGATCAGCGCCGGCAGGATGACGCCGGCGAACCACGGGTCGAAGTAGACGAGGATCTCTTGCAGGCCGAGGAAGTACCAGGGCGCCTTGGAGGGGTTGGGCGTCTTGGTGGGGTTGGCCGGCTCTTCGAGCGGGGCGTCGACGACGATGGACCAGATGGTCATGAAGGCCATCACGGCCGTGCCGACGAGCATCTCGAGCCGCACCAGGTACGGCCAGGTGTGGACCTTGTCGGGGACGAGCTTCGTCAGGCGCTCGGCCGTGGCGACGCGCTCTTTCACCGCGACTTTTGCGCCCGGTACGGTGCTCTCAGGGACGGTGGTTGCCATAGAAAAACCAGCCTATCTAACCAGGAAACTCGATCTGCACGGAGCCGCGGCCCAATCCGACGAACGAGACGAACCTCACAGCGGGGTCACAACGGTCCCGAGATGCCGCCGTCTTTTCGCACGCGCCAGAAGTGGACGATCATCAGCACCGCCGCGACGAGCGGCACAAGGATGCAGTGCAGCACGTAGAAGCGGAGCAGCGTGGCGGGCCCGATGAGGCGACCGGCGGTGAGCGCGGAGCGCGCGTCGTAGCGAGCGTTCACGCCGACGAGATCGGCGAATGGACCCTCGTGACCCAGGACAGGTGTGGCGCGAGCCATGTTGGTGCCGACGGTGACGGCCCAGATGGATAACTGGTCCCACGGGAGCAGATAGCCCGTGAACGATAACAGCAGCGTGAACACGAGGAGGTTCACGCCGATGATCCAGTTGAACTCGCGCGGCGGCTTGTACGAGCCGGTCATGAAGACGCGGAACATGTGCAGCCACACCGCGATGACCATCGCGTGTGCGCCCCAGCGATGCATGTTCCGCATGATCATGCCGAACGGGACATCGAACTGGAGGTACTTCATGTCGTGGTACGCGTACTCACCCGTGGGCCGGTAATAGAACATCAAGATGATGCCGGTCACGGTGAGGATCAGGAACAGGAGGAACGTGATTCCACCCATGCACCACGTGAACCGGAGACGCAGCGCGTGGCGCCGGATCTTGGTCGGGTGGAGGTGGAGGAAGACGTTCGACGAGACCTGAAGAACGCGGTTTCGGTAGGTGTCCTGGTACTCGTGCCGGAACACCGACTTCCACACGTAGGAACTCTTGACGACGTCGAACCAGCCTTTTTTCTGCTCGGCCACGAAAGCCTCCGAAAACTTTTTCCAACACGAAAGGGCCCGCGGCCCTTCCCCCCGCGCGGGTCACACGAAAGCGGCGTCTATGCGAACGGCAAGAATGCTCCGGGCTTGTCCGCCTCGCCCTTTTCGACACGGAAGATGATGGAGGTGTCCACGGTGATCTCGCCGTTGTCCGCCATCCCGAGCTTGAAGCGCTCGAGCGGACGCGGCGCGGGCCCCTCGAAGTTCGCCGCGTTGACGCGCCAGCCGCTGGCGAAGCCGCGGTAGCCCGAGCCGTGGCAGGGGCACTTGTACTTGTCCTCGGTGTTCAAGTAGCGCGGCGTGCAGCCCAGGTGCGTGCAGATGGCGCTGACCGCGATGAAGCGATCGTCGTAGCGAACGATCCACAGGCGTAGCGCCTTGATCCATTTGTCGCTCGTCGAGTTCGGTGAGTACTCGACCGGACGACCGACCTTGAACTGCGACGGCGGCTCGAAGAGCACGCGCGGAAACATGAAGCGCGCGAACGCGATGGTGCCGATGCCGATCGCGTTGAGCACCGCGCCCCAGCCCAAAAACCCGAGAAGATCGCGGCGCGTCGGCGCGATGCGCCAGATGTGTACTTCGGGGTTGGTGCCGTCTTCCGACTTCCCTGCCACGGAAATCCTCTTTCATTCGGCCAGCGGATGGTGCCGGAGCATCACCCGAGACATTCACACGGACGCGAGCTACGCCCCGTCCGTAAGATTCGAAAAGCTGCCGGCCGAAACCTTCGCCTAAACAGGCGATCCGGATCTAGCAAAAGCGACTCTTCGGCGTCAACGCACCCCCCGTGGGGGGCAGGCGAAACTTTTTCGGTGAGTCTCGCGCGGATCCTTGTGATTGGCCTCGTTTTCGGTAGGGGAGCGGGAGCAAACGGGCAAGGCGAAGAGGGGGGTTCCACCGCCTGGAGGCCGGGCTCTAGGCGAGCGCCGCGAGCCGTTCGCGGATGCGACCGACGCCCTCCAGGATGTCGGATTCGGCGCACGCATACGAGAAACGCAGATGGCCCGGGGCGCCGAAGGGCGTGCCCGGGACGGTGGCGACGTGGACGTCCTCGAGGAGCCACAGGGCGATGTCCTCGTCGCTGGCGAGCTCCCTGTCGCCATGGCGCTTGCCGTAGAGCCCGCGGAAGTCGGGGAAGGCGTAGAACGCCCCCTCGGGCATGCGGCAGCGGACGCCGGGGATGGAGCGGAGAGCCTCGACCATGAGCTTGCGCCGGCGGGCAAATGCTGCATGCATGGCGTCGAAGTCGTCGCGCGGGCCGGTGAGCGCAGAGACGGCGGCGGCCTGCGAGACGGCGGCGGCGTTGGTGGTGCTCTGGCTCTGCACGACGTCGATGATCTTGGTGAGCGCCGGGCTGGCGATGCTCCAGCCGATGCGCCAGCCGGTCATCGCGAAGGTCTTGCTGACGCCGTCGATGATGATCGTGCGGTCACGGAAGTCGGGCGCGAACGCCGGCACCGAGGCGTGGGAAAACCCGTCGTAGACGAGGTCGGCGTAGATCTCGTCGACGATGAGGTACGAGTCGCTCTTGCGCAGGACCTCGAGCAGCGGGAGCAGGTGCTCCTTCGCGTAAGCGGAGCCCGTCGGGTTGGACGGGGAGCACAGGATCACGGCCTTGGTGCGCGGCGAGAGCGCGGCCTCGAGGGCCTCGGGCTGGAGCAGGAAACCCTGGTCTTCGCGGGTGGGGACGATGACGGGCGTGGCGCCGACGATGCGCACTTGCTCGGGGTAGCTGACCCAGTACGGGGCCGGGATGACGACCTCGTCGCCGGGCTGGTAGAGCGCGAGCGCGAGGTTGAAGAGGGCGTGCTTGGCGCCGCTGGAGACGACGATCTGTGAGGGCTCGGGCTTGTGGCCGCGATGCCGTTCGGTGGAGGCGCAGATGGCAGCCTTGAGGTCGGGCGTGCCGGTGACGGCGGTGTAGCGCGTGGCGCCCTTGTCGAGCGCGGCCTTGGCCGCGGCGCGGATGTGAGCGGGCGTGTCGAAGTCGGGCTCGCCGACGCTGAAGGGGTAGACCTTGTGGCCTTCGGCGCGCAATTTGGCTGCCTTGGCGGCCATCGCGAGGGTTGCGCTCGGGGCGATGGCGGAGAGGCGATCCGCGAAGTCGCGCGACATGTCGTCGTGATAGGCGCTGCCCCCACGGGCCGCAAGGTCGCTGGAGGGGGCAACGGCGAGCGGGGCCGAGCGGGGCCGAGCGGGGCCGAGAGGGCCGGGCGAACGGGGAGCGCAGAAGCCGCGCGGGACCGCACGGCCAGGGGTCGGAGCCAGGGTTACGGCGGGGTCACGACGGGCGGCTTCTTCTGCTCGTCTTCTTTGATCGAGTAGCGGACGAGGGCGCGCAGCACGTCGTTTCGTTGCACGTTTCCGAGCACCGATTTGAGATCGTCGTACACGCTGGGATCGACCAAAAGGGCGCCGAGGGTCCCCTTCCCTTTGCGGACATCGCCGATGATGACGCGCAGATCGGCGGTGATGGCGGTGACGTTGGCGATCGCCTCGGCGCCGTCGCCCTTGCCGCCGAACATCGCGTCGTGAACCAGGCTGTCGCTTTCGCGGATGCCCTTGAGGGTGACGGCGACCTCCTGCGCCGCGGCGCCGAACTGGGCGAGCTCCTTGGGGCCGTCGCCGTAGATGATGTCGTGGGTGAAGCCGGGGCCCTTCTCGACGCGCGAGATGACGTTGTTGAGCGAGCGCAGGGTGACGGTCAGCTCGGCCGAGGTCCGATCGAGGTTCGCGATGAGGTGCGAGATGCGCTCGGACTCGGCCTTGTCGACGAGCAGCCGCTTGGCGTAGCCCTCACCGTCGTTCACGCCCTTGAGCAGCGTGTTCGCCGAGGCCACGCTCTCGCGCAGATCGCGGTGCAGGCCTTCGTTCGCGAGCTCGCCCGAGAGGCGCTCGATGTTGCCCATGGCGGTCTCGGCCTTGCCGGCCATGCCTGCCACCTTGTTGAGCATGTTGCCGGGCTCTTCGGCGGTGACCTCACCCCCGGGCGGGACCACCTCGCTGAGCTGTCCCTTGGTGATCTCGATCATCTTGTCGCCGAGCAGACCCTTGGTCGTGATCTTCGCGACGGAGTCGCGCTTCACGCGGCCGGCCTCGGTGCGGACGATGCTGAGCGAGACGTAGATGGTCGTGTCGAGCGGGTCCTTGCCGTAGCCCACCTCGTCGACGTGGCCGATGTCGATGCCGCCCATCTGGATGGGGGCGCCGCCCTTCAGGCCCTGCACGTCCGAGAACTTCGTGTGGAACGTGACCGCGGAGCTGAAGAGCCTTCGTTCGTCGCCGATGAGGAAGATCACGAGGCCCGTCATGACGAGCCCGGCGAAGACGAAGAGTCCCACCTTCACGTCCGACATCCGTTTCATTGGGGGCGGAGCATAGCCCACGCGCGCGGGTCGCGGTGGCGCTCGCAGGGCGGGACTCGGTCGAAATACGGCGTCGTGCAGCGCGTCAATCGGGACACTGTCACAGGCCCGTCACAGCCCCGGCGACATCGCAGAACGCCGCGGCGCGACTCACGTGTTGAGCAGCGTCGCGACGTCCTCGTTCACGGGCGCCTTGCCCTCGATGAAGTCGGTCACGTGCCGGATCGGCGAGGCGCGGATCTCTTCGGGCGTGCCGATGGCGACGATCTCGCCGCGGTGCACCATGGCGACGCGATCGGAGATGCTGAAGGCGCTCTTGAGGTCGTGCGTGACGACGATGCTGGTGACGCCGAGCCGGGATTTCAGGCCGCGGATGAGGTGGTTGATGCGCTCGGTGTTGATCGGATCGAGGCCGGTCGTCGGCTCGTCGTAGAGCAGCACCTCGGGCTGCACGGCGATGGCGCGGGCGAGGCCGACGCGCTTCTTCATGCCGCCGGAGAGATCGGCTGGACGCATCTCTTCGATGCCGGGGAGGCCGACGAGAGACAGCGCCCAGTTCACTCGATCGGCGATCTCCTTCTCGCTCATCTTGTGGCGGTAGTGCTCGTGCAGGCCGTAGGCGACGTTCTCGCCGACGCTCATCGAGTCGAACAGCGCGGCGCCCTGGAAGAGCATCGCGATGCGCTGCCGGACGAGCCCGATCTTCGTCTCGTTCAGCTCGGAGATTTCCTGATCGTGAAAGGTGATCGAGCCGGCGTCGTAGCCGAGCAGCCGGATCAGCATCTTGAGCATGACGCTCTTGCCGACGCCGGAGCCGCCCATGATGGTGAGCGTCTCGCCGGGATACACGTCGAGGTTCAGGTCGCGGTAGATGACCTTCTCGCCGAAGGCCTTCTTGATGTGACAGAAGCGGATGATCGGCGCGGGCACGGGCGGGCGGCGGCGGGGTCGCGGGGAGCTGAGGAGGGCGAGGCGGCGTCGCGGCGGCGTGGGAGCTCGTAGCGGCGGCGCGGCGTGGTGAGTGGAACGCCGCGCGCCGCGCGAGCGCTAGACGACCGCGTCGACCTTCTTGGCGGCGCGGGTGCGGGTGAGCTTCTTGCGCTGGCCGCTCTTGGACCCGAAGAAGCGCCTGTCGACCCACTCGGTGAACGGCGCGGCGACGTAGATGGAGGAGTACGTGCCGACGATGAACCCGACGAGCAGGGTGAACGCGAAGTCCTTCAGGACGCCGGTTCCCCAGACGAGGAACATGACCATCGACAGCGACGTCACGCCGCTGGTGATGATGGTGCGGCCGAGCATCTCGGAGATGGAGAGGTTGATGATGTGCGAGAAGCTCATCTCGCGGTGCTTGGCGAGGTTCTCGCGGACGCGGTCGTAGACGACGACGGTGTCGGTGATCGAGTAACCGACGATGGTCAGCATGGCCGCGACCGTCGAGAGCGTGATCTCGCGCTGCGTGATGATCATGGCCCCGAGCGCGATGCCGACGTCGTGGACGAGGGCGATGATGCCGCCCGGCGCGAAGCGCACGTCGAAGCGCACGGCGATGTACGCCATGATGAAGAAGATCGCGATGACGACGCTCTTGATGGCGGCGTCGCGGAGCTGCGCGCCGGCCTTGGGCCCGACCCACTCGACGCGCAGCGCCAGCTCGGGGACGGCGTCTGCTCCGAGCTGCGTGCGCAGGCCGTCCATGAGCTGATCACCCTTGGATTTGAGGTAGATCTCGACCTTGTGGTCGCGCGCGTTGGCGACGAAGATGCTGTTCTGGCCCTTGCGGATGTCGACGCCGTCGAGGCCTTCGAGCGCCTTGCGGATGGCGACGAGATCGGGGGCGACCTCGTAGCGGGCGCTGATCTTGTCGCCGCCGGGGCTGAACTTGACCTCGGTGGCGCGCATGGCCGGAGGGCACTTGTCCTCGGGCGGCGTCTGGCCCTCGGGCGCGAGGCACATGCGCTCGCGGATCGCAGCCTTTCGCGGCTCGGACAGGGCGCTCACTTCCTGCACGCGGATCATGAAGCGGTTCTGCGCGCCGACCTCGTTGATCTGCACCACGTCCGGCGCCTCGAAGCCCGCCTTGGAAGCGGCCTCGCGGATCGCGCCGGCCTCGACGGGCTTGAGAAACTCGACCTCGATCTCGGTGCCACCCTTGAAGTCGGTCCCGAGCTTGGGCCCGGGCTTGAAGAACGCAAAAACCGACAAGGCGAGCAAGAGTGCGGAGACGCCGATGAAGTACCAGCGCTTCCCCATGAAGTCGAACTCTCGGCCTGGCTTGATGAACTCCATCGCAAACTTTCCTGGGGGGTGGGCTTCGCCGCGCCTTCAGCCGACGTAGAGCTTCTTGACCTTGCGACCCCGCACGGCCCAATCGAAAAAGAGGCGCGTCACCACGACGCCGGTGAAGAGGCTCGCGGTGATGCCGATGATGAGCGTGACGGCGAAGCCCTTGATGGGACCCGTGCCGTACTGAGCGAGGATGAGGCCGGAGATCAGCGTCGTGACGTGACCGTCGAGGATCGCGCTGAACGCCTTGTCGTAGCCGACGTCGACCGCCTGGCGCGGGCTCTTGCCCTGCCGTAGCTCTTCGCGGATGCGCTCGTTGATGAGGACGTTGGCGTCGACGGCGATGCCGATCGTGAGGACCAGACCGGCGATGCCTGGCAGCGTCATCGACGCGCCGAACATGGCGAGCACCGCGATTTGCAGCACCAGGTTGAAGAGCACGGCGGCGTTCGCGATGAGCCCCGCGCGGCTGTAGTAGACCGCCATGAAGATGAGCACGAGGAGGGTGCCCGCGGCGCCGCCCTTCAGCGCCTGCGCGATGGCGTCCTTGCCGAGCGACGGGCCGATGCGCTGCTCGTTCGACGGCGAGATGGGGGCCGGAAGCGCGCCGGAGCGCAGCACCAGCTCGAGCTTCTTGGCGTTCTGCGCCTGCTCGTCGAGGCTGCCGGCGCCCATGGTGATGACGCCGCGACCGCCGCCGATCTTGGTCTGGATGACGGGGGCGCTCTCGACCTTGCCGTCGAGGACGATGGCGAACCGGCGCTTGATGTTCTTGCCGGTGACCTCCTCGAAGCGGTCGGCGCCGACGGGCGTGAAATCGAGCTGGACGAGCCAGCCACCCAGGCTCCGATCGCTCTGGTCCGGGCTCGCCTGAGCCTCGCGGATCATGTCGCCGGTGACCTCGGCCTTGCTGTGCAGGTAGAACGTCCTCCAGCCTT
>Ga0163144_10020247_pt1 | contig 13323 bp, 11 predicted proteins | sample OliLak19BULKMAT1_FD_123175 | JGI IMG/M metagenome (GOLD analysis project Ga0163144, IMG submission 123175) | Freshwater microbial mat bacterial communities from Lake Vanda, McMurdo Dry Valleys, Antarctica - Oligotrophic Lake LV.19.BULKMAT1 | ecosystem: Environmental > Aquatic > Freshwater >... | reverse complement strand
TCTACAAAGACACTCATCCGAATTGATATATTCGAATTCTGCAAATCGACCCAAGAGTTCGACATCGATGCTCTTAAAATAATCTCGGACGATTCGAATATTTTTGGAGTAATTGAGATCGTACACGGGACAACTTTATACGACGAGGAGAATGCAATTCGCTTCCGCTTGCAGGCACATTTGATGCGATAGCGTCTCCAGTCAGTGGATTTCTCAATCGCCCAATTTTTTATCCGGAGACGGCGCTTTGGGGGAGTTTCATTTATTGGAGAAGTTCTCGAAATCGAGATTTACCCGACTCTGAACTTATGCAGAATTTGCGTGAGGAATTTCAGGGCACTCAGCAGAGCTTCTGTCTTTTGTGGACGCATTCCAGAAAACTTGCCGAGCTTTCTGACGTGTTCTACGAAAAGCTTGCTGAATTTAAGGGTTCAATTCGAGCCGACGAGGCCTATGAAATTTTTAAGGTCCGATTTGACTCGGAACAGCCTTCGCGCCCTTAGCCGTGTGGCGAACCAAAACGATGGCCCCCAGAATGAGAATGGGCACCACATGGATGGCATGAAAAACAAGTGAATACGCCACCGCGGTGGATGATAAAATTCCAAATCGAACTAACACCCAAGTAATTGCAAGTTGCATGGTCCCTAAATTGCCAGGTACCGCCGGAATTAATATCGCGACATTGATAACGAACAGCATAAGAATCAGTTGAGAAATCGAAAGCGTCATAGAAAAGGCCGATGCGAGTTCATAGGCTGCCCAAATATTTCCGATCCACATCATGGCAACGATCAATGTCCATTCACAAAACTTCCAAGGATTACGGGCGATACTTGCAATTTCGAGCAAGCTGACCAGAGGTCGCAGTTTTTCAATGAAGGTGCCTCGGATTCTACGAAGAATAAGGTTTGAAAAAGGAATCAAAAGAAGAAGTACGACTATGCTCAAAATAAAAACGACGATGAGACCTGGACTTGAAAACTGGCTTGCACTTTCATCGAACGCAACGACACCCAAAAAGAGAATTAAGAGACCGATGCCTTCTAAAACGAAGGCTGTCATCAGGGCTGAAAACACAAAGCTCTTGGAGGCCTTCGTGGTTTTGTGAATAAGGGCCCATCGAAAAACCATGCCACCGCGCGCAGGGATCACTTGGTCCATGAATCCGCCCATCAGCCCCACCGAAAGCGCCTTAGCGAAAGGAAATGGCACACGTAGATTCATGAGGCGCCCAAGCAAAAGACAGCGTCCAACCCACAGCATCGAGACGCCCACGAGCGCGAGTGTTGAATGCAAAGGGTCTAGGGTCATCAGCGATTGTTTCAAAGCCGCAAAATCAATTTTGGGTAACGCAATGACGAGCGCCGCGGCGACCATCAGAACCGCGGCAATCTGCAGCAAGGTCTTCCACGGGAATCTTTTCGTTTTTAAATCACTCACCTTTAACCGCGAAGCTAGCTCACCCAAAGTTCTTCCCGCAAGCTCCAAGCCCTGGCTATCGATTGTTCCTAGCGTTTCTCTAACGAAAACAAGACTTTCAGCATATCTAGATTGTCTCGTAACAAAGCATATCGAACATTTGGCTCTCCTAAGAGTTCTCGGAGAAGCTGATGAATAATCTCCAGATAATCCCAGAGGAAATTCCAAATGGCCACTTACGGGGATTTTTGCTCAATGAAAAAAGGACCGTCCGAATCGTATCGAAGTATGAGGGAAAAATTGGCGTCCCCTAGGGGATTCGAACCCCTGTTACCTCCGTGAAAGGGAGGTGTCCTGGACCGGGCTAGACGAAGGGGACGCGCTTTCGGCTCTTAAAAGCCGAAAGAAAGAGTGTTAATATAAGCCCTCTCAAAGTCCAACTACTTTTTAGAGAAATATCTTACATGATGATGACCTTGTGGATTGGGAATAAAACCCTTCACCGCGGGATTCAAAAGGCTGAAATACGAATAATGATAAATCGATACGAAAGGAGCTTCGTCAAAGACCAGCTTTTCGGCCTGAGCATACAACTCGAAGCGTTTCTTCTCGTCCAATGTCTTTAAGGCGTCTTCTACCAACTTATCGTAAACTGGACTCCCCCAACCGGTTCGATTGTTATCATTTTTGGTCATATAGATTTCTAGAAAAGTATTGGGATCTGGATAATCCCCAATCCACCCCAAACGAGCGATATCGAAACGCCCCTGCTTTTGCTCAGTCAAAAAAACCTTCCACTCTAAGTTATCGAGCTTGATCTTAACGCCCAAATACTTCTGCCAGCCCGCCTGTAAAGCCTGGGCGATTTTATGATGGGCCTCATCAGTATTGTAACGATAAACAACTTCGGGAAAACCCTTACCATCGGGATACCCCGCCTCCGCTAAGAGCTTTTTCGCTTCAATCGCTCGCTCGTCAATGGCAGCAGCATTAGGAATCAAAGATTGAAAGCCGGGAATGACCGGGGGTATCAATCGATGCGTTGGCTTAAAGCCCGCTCGCAAGACTCGATCGGTGATTGTTTCGCGATCAACCGTCAAAGCAAATGCTCGTCTCACTCTCACGTCATTGAAGGGCTTCTTTCTGACATTGAAGATCGGCATGTAGGTTCCTAAGGTAGGATCCATATGAAAATCTTCTCGACCTTTGAGTCCTGGCACCATGGTCGTTGAAATCGCGTTATTGTTCGTCCAATCGAGTTTGCCAGATTGGTACATATTGAAGGCGGCATTCTCGTCGGTGATCACTAAAATGGTCACTTTTGAAATCGACACCCCGTCAGCCTCGTAAAAGTTCGAATTCTTATTTAAAATAATTCGATCATTCACTTTCCATAAAGCCAATTTGTAAGCTCCATTTCCAATGAACTTCGCGGGATCCGTCCAGCCTGGAGAACTTGGATCATACATACTCGGATGCACCACAAAAAACGGGGGCTGAGCGATGAGATACTTAAAATAGCTAATGGGTCGAATCAACTTTACAGAAACCACACCCTCAGTGGCCGTGATTCCTAAATCCTTTTCAGCCTGAGCTCGCTCTAGCGATGAATAGTTCTGCACAAAATTATCGGCGCCCACAATAAAATCGGTAAACCATTTTAAGTACGGAGCCGCTACTTTGGGCTCCATCGCCCGTAACCAAGAGCCTCTGACTTGATCGGCAGTAATCGCGTCGCCATTAGACCATTTGACCCCAGGTCTCATTTTAAAGGTGTAGGTAAGGCCGTCGGCAGAAACACTCCACTCTGAAGCCAAGCCTGGTTTAAGAGTCATAAAATCAGCTTCGCGAGTGATTAAGCCTTCGTAGAGTTGGTGAATAATTTGCGCCGAATCATGCGACCAAGTTTTCTGTGGATCGAGCGAGTCTGGCTCGGCCCGACCATTATAAACAAATTCATCTGTCGATGTTTTAGAACTCACGCTTGGGGGGGCGCTCGCTTCTTCGGCCTTTGAAGACGTTGTGCGCGAACAGGCCAGAGACAAACCGAAAACACCAAATAGAGACATCCACCGAACCGATTTTAAAAACTGCTTCATAGAAAAAAAATACGCGAAACGAAGAAAACTTCAAACCGAAGATCATTAAAAGCCCTATAAAACCGAATAAAATCGGTATTATGAGTAGAATCTGATCACGACTCCCGCGTTGGACTCGGCAAGATCGCCGAAACAAGATAGGATGCCTGCGGGTTAAAGGTTTATGTTCAAAAGAGTTTTTGCGAAAAGACTTTATTCGTTAAGTGTCGCAGTTTTTTTTCTGTGCGATGGAATCGCTCTCGCAGAAAACTCTGAAGCCGATACTAGCACCACGCCGCCTTCTAAAGGACTGTGTGAGAAAGATCTTATCGCTGTTGGCCTCAGCCTCACCGAGCCAGCGGCCATTTTCTTTAAAGGAATGCGTATTGAGAAGACTCGCGTTTTGCCTACGGCATTAATGGTGAATCGGGATTGGGTAAATCGAGGGGAGAAGAGCCTTTTCACTTGGAGCGCCGAAAAGAAAAAAGCGCTCGATAATTTAGCCGACCAAGAATTCGACGCTTGGCGAGATGCCGCTTATGCTCGGACCGATCTTCCAATCTTAATTCTAGACGAAGTTCCCAAAGAAATAGGGCCGGCATGGACACCCGACTCCGTTCAGCTGGTCACAATCAAAGGAGACAAGAAAGTATACCGCCCGGTAGCAAAGAAAAATGCACCCGACGCTGAGCCCGACTTGAAAGATTTCTACTGCGCAAAGTCGCAAGCGACCTATTCAAATGGAATGCTTGCAAAGTTTCTTTTTCAAAATACAAATCGAGTACCACGCGCTCAGCTCGTTCGATATAGAGATGAAGTCGGAGTGCTCAGCGATTTTATAAATGGGGATGCCACCGAATCTCCCAACCTTGTTCGAGAAGAACTTAGAAACTTAGATCCGCGAGGATTTGACGATATGACGGACTTCAGCTTCTTAACCAATAACGGAGATCTCTTTTGGGGAAGAGTCGAAATTTCTGGCAAGTTGACCGAGAAGCCCGGCTGGCGCGGCATCTTCTTGGTCGACGGCAAATACACTGTGGTTTTTGATTTCAATATTTCGGCGAAGCCTGGATTCTCGACACATACCGAAGAAAGCTTAATGGGAACTCGCTTGCCCGAAACTCATTCGGCAAGCCTCCTTCGGCAAATGAGTTTACTGAATATGGAGCTCCTCCGATCCTTCGGATTCACCACTCGTGATTCAAGGTGGATGCTTTTCTACCGCGATATTATTCTAAAAGATCACATTCTTCGGCATGGCAAATAGTTAAAATTATTGCCTTTATTCGCTCATGGGCCCGGAGCGATTTCTGTGCTACATAAACGCTCTTATGCGGAGACCGCCTTTAGAGATTCGAGATCCCATGCATGGACCGATTCTTATCGCGCCCGAAGAACTTACGATCATTGACTCCGCTTATTTTCAACGATTGCGGGGAATCCGCCAAACGGGCTTCGCCGACATGGCCTTTCCGGGTGCGACTCATACTCGCTACAGTCACTCCTTAGGCGCTTTTCATTTAGCTGGGCGGGCATTTGATCGAGTTTTTGAAGATTTTGATTTTAAGGATTCTGGCGAGAGAATTCGAGCCCGATTTCTTTTAAGAATCTCTGCCCTACTCCACGATGTAGGGCACGGCCCTTTTAGTCATGCCATCGAAGCCGCCATGCCTCCTCGGAAAAATATTACCGGTGGTGAAGGCCAGGCGACCCACGAAGATTATACCTTGGCGATTATTGGAAAATCTTCTTTGACCGAACTCCTCAAGAAGACTTTTGGAAGTGAATTTCCGGAACTGGTCGCCCATATGATCGAAGGCAAAGACCACGCGAGTGAGCATTTTATATTTGGAAAGCGAAAGCTAAATCTTTTTCCTATTCTCTCTTCTTTGATCTCGGGCGAATTAGACGTAGACCGCATGGACTATCTGCCTCGCGATAGTCACTACTGCGGAATCAGTTATGGCAATTACGATCGCGATTGGATTTTCTCGAATCTCCTTTGCCAAGAAGTCGGCAAAGACGTCTTCTTGGCTTTAGATAGCCGCGCCATTTACGCTGTCGAAGATTTTTTGCTCTCTCGTTACCATATGTATTTGCAGGTCTATCTACACCACAAGTCGGTTGTATATGATGAAATGCTCTTTCAGTTTTTAAAAGCTGAAGGCGAAAATACAAAGCTCCCCTCTTCTATCGAAGAGTACTTAATGATCGACGATGCCTGGCTTTGGAACCAACTCCGCTCGACGAAGAATGAATGGGCTAAAAGAATTCTAGAACACCGCCCCTATCGTATGTTGGTAGAGCTTCATTCGGATGAAGCAGAGGACTCAAAAAAGTACGTTGATGAACTTGAATTGAAACTTCGTAAAGAAGGTAAGGCTTACTTTAGAAGCTCCTCCACGGGTCTCTTAAGTAAATATGCCCGCATGGAAAAAACAGCGAGCTTTCCGATTTACGTAATCTATCGCGACCCTCGGTTTACTTCGGCAACTCGACCAGGCACTGAGTTCGAAGCTCTCTCGGACGCAAGCGCACTTTTTCAAAGATTCACGCGCTCTCGAATCATCGACCGAATTTACGCCGATATTTAAGCCTCAATTATTCAATTAAAAGTCGGGCGCGAATAGCTCTTTCATTACCCTTAACGTCATGAACTCGAAGGTAGTCCACCCCTCGAGAAACTAAATTACAAGAAACAATTTGAGTTTCTAGATCTCGATTTTTAGGATCTTGCTTAGAAATTAATTTAAGAAATGATTTTCGAGAGTGCCCCACTAAGATTCGACTTCCTAAAACGCGAAACTCGTTAAGCCGAGACAAAATCTCAATCGACTGATCTGCGGTTTTACCAAAGCCGATACCGGGATCAAAAACCAAACGCTGCCGATCAACTTTCCAACTTTCAAAATACGCAATTCGTTCATGAGCCCATTTCAGTAAGAACTCTACCGGATCTTCTTCAGAAGGAATCACCTGTCGAGGATCCGCCGGCAATCCCAATTGGTGCATGAAAACCACATCCCCCCCATGACTCTTGCAAGTTTCTACCATTTGCGAATTCTCTCCGCCCGAAACGTCGTTTAGCCAAGTAACTCCATATTCGCCTAACTTTGCTGCCGTCTCAGCATACCGAGTATCCACACTCCACTTCACCCAAGGATACTCTGCGGTGAGTCCCTTTTTCACTTCTTTAAGAATCGGTTCTAGCCGACTCCATTCATCCTTAGGACCAATCGAGTGCGCCCCTGGCCTCGTAGATTCTGCGCCAATATCAATGACACTAGCCCCCTCATCAATAAGTTCACGAATACGGCGAAACGCCGAGATCGAATCTTGAAAAAGTCCGCCATCTGAAAATGAATCGGGAGTTACGTTTACAATCCCAACGAGTTCAACTGGCAAAAGACTTATCGGCAAAGCACGTGCAGGAAGAGTCGTCGTTTCTCGAGCCAACTGCTCAATATTTATAATCCCGCTATTCATGACGAGTTCGGAATGAAGCTCTGCCAACGGCGATAACCAAAAAGATCGAAAGAGTAAGCCGGGGTGAGGAATCTGCAAATTGGCCTCTGAAAGCGAAACATTTTTCATCCAAAGAATATCAATATCGATTTCGCGAGGCGACCAACGTTCGTGGTCCCCCCGTCCCAAGTCCTTCTCGATGGATTGAACGGCCGCTAAAAGCGCGCTTGGATCTAAATCTGTGTTCGCGCTAATGACGGCATTTAAAAACTCTTTATTCCAAGAAGCTGGAGCGGTGTTCGGCAACAAAGCATCGCTAGCGTAAAGTCTACTTACCCGTACTGGCTCCGAAATTATTTTTCTCTGCAAAAGCTCTTTGAGTGCCCGCCTCAAAAATCCGACTCGATCACCCAAATTTGAACCAACCCCAATAAGTATCACTCGTGAATTCCTCAGCTTACTTCTTCTATCTCAAAGCTAGTCCCGTCATTGGGAATAGAGATGGGAGGATGAAGCTTTCTCACGGCCACGAACACTCGAGCAAGAGACTTAAGTTGAGGGCGCATATTCTGCAGCGCTTTATAGGCTAAATGCTCGATAAGTTTGTAATCGCCAGTCTGACAAACACTCGCAATAATCTTAGTCAATTCGTCGTAACAAATCGTATCTCGCAAATCATCCGACTCACTAGCAATGGGAAGATTATTCCAAGACATTTCTAGGTTCCACTCAACCGGTTGAGCAATACGACGCTCCTCTTCAGTACATCCAAGCCGAACCATAAGACGTAAGCCGTGTACTTTTAATGTGGAGGTGATTTTTGGAGAAGAAGCCAGTCGCGAACCCATATGTAATATGGGCTATCGCGAATGACAAAAAGATGCAAACTTTAGGCGGCCATAGTCTCCATGCCAGTTTCCCGACAAATGCCCGTTAAAAAGTCCCAAATCTTACGAGAAGCCGTCTCGGCTGCGACCAAAGCCTTAGATCTTTCTTCAGAGCTCAAGGACTCTAAAATCTGAAGAACTTGTTCGCGGTGATAATGGTCGGCCGTGCGATGGACTTCGAAAAACTGCAAGCCTGCAGCTTCTTTTATTCCGTAAAATGTTTTTAGTCCTCGAATCTTAGTCTCAGCTACTTCAGGAATTTGAGATTCATAAGAAAAGAGAGCCCCTAATCCTTCGGCGGTTGAAGATCCTGCCAAATGAAAAAAAGTATCAATCAAATTCTGAATTTCAGGGATCGCTTTAGCGTTTTCAATTTGTTGTCGCGTTGCACCCAAAGCTTCTCCAAAGCGAAGCCACAACTCTGGATGATTTTCAGAACCCTTTTCTTCATCGATAAGATTCTCTAAAAGCATTTGCCGAACTTCAATCGATTCGGTTTTCGAGTGCATGGTACTAATGTATCGAGGAAAAACTTTAACGTGTTGAAAATACTGTTCGGCATAAGTTCGAAGGCATTCTTGAGTTAACTTACCTTCATTCCAGCCCACATAAAATGGATGCTGAAGAACGTGATTTTTTTGAACAATAGCTTCGATTTCTTTTCTAAATTCAGTCATTCCCTAAAATAGAGATTGGGCCTGTTCACGGTAAAGGCTTTTTAGGAAAACAAATAAAATTAGATTTTAAACTGTTCTCGCAGCTGGGCGTCCTCTGGAATATCGCCCAGTGCTCTCAATAAGATCTCGCGCTCTCTTTCGCCAAGCTTGGGAACCGCAATCTGCAAATTAACGATTTGGTCACCCCTAGAATCGCTTCGCAGATCCGAAACCCCGCGCCCCCGAAGTTTTAACCTCTGACCACTCGAAGACCCCGCCGGAATTTTTAAATCTACCATTCCAGATATCGTCGGTACCGCTACCGAAGCCCCTTCGAGAGCTTCTTTTAGGCTAATAGGAAGATCTAATTCGATTTGATTTCCGACCCGGCGAAAGAAAGGGTGCAAAGAAACCACCGCCCTCAAAAACAAATCCCCGCCGTTCTCACCCTTGCCCGACACTCTTATTTTTGAGCCAGAATCGACACCGGGAGGGATTCTTACGTCAATGATCGCACCCCCCAACGAAATAGACCTTTGAGCTCCATTCATGGCTTCTAAAAAACTAAGGGGAACTTCGAGTTCGACATTTTTCTTTCGAGCCTGCGGGCGTCTTCCGCCTCCAAAAGCTCCTTTAAAAATATCACCCAAAATATCGTCCATATTAAAGCCGAAATCGTGCATTTGGTTTGGGTCAAAACCCCCACCACGATGGGCTTGGTTCCAAGCTTGTGAAAAATTATCTCCAAATTCCCCACTACCAAATCGATCGTATTTAGCTCGTTTTTCAGTATCGCTTAAAACGGCATAGGCTTCAGATAGTTCTTTAAATTTTTTCTCCGCGGCAGGATTGTTAGGATTCAGATCCGGATGAGACTCCCGCGCTAACTTTTTATAAGCTTTCTTGATTTCTGATTCGGACGCGCTCTTTGATACTCCCAAAACCGCGTAATAGTCCTTTGATGCCATCTTCAGACCTTAATGCTTAGATTCTCTTTGTAAAGAGCGTATAGGCAGGCACAGAACCAGAAGGGCGGCAACAATGAATAGAAAGTTCACCCCAGGACCATAAAATAGCGCCAAGGCCCATTCGGTCTCAAGAGTTTGAGTCTGACCTGGCGTAAACCCAATCCAGTCTAAACAGAATCCCACCGCAAAGAGTGCGCCCGCCCGCACGACTTTCGATGCCAAGCGCCAAAATCCGAAAATAACTCCGGCTTGAGAGTCTTCCCCGCCCTCGTCGACTTGAATGATATCGGCCAGCCAAGCATCTAACAAAACGACACTCCCCGCCAAAACTCCGGCGACCCCCGCAAAAATCAACGGGCCGGTCATATTACCCGGCTGAAACAAAGGATACAAAATCGAGCCTCCGATCCCCATCAAACCTATCCCCAAAGCCAGGGGAATTCGCTTTCCATACCGCTTCGCCACCCAAACCCAAAAAGCTAAACCCAAAATGAGGACAAGCATAAAGACAATAATGATCTGCTGAGTCTGTTCCATTTTTAGGCGCAGCCGATATTCATAATAGAAAAGTGCAACCGCGGTATTAATCGCCAAGCCGATCATGGCGACCGAATAGCAAATCACCAAATAGAAGAACGAACGATTTCGAAACACCACTTTAAAAGAAGAAAACGGATTCAGGGGAATCTTCTTGAGGTCGCCCTGAGAGCGCAAATCACGTCGATCGCTAGTTCCGATTCTAAGAATGAATGCTGAAACAAAAACCATAAGCCCTATCCAGATTCCTACCCATTGATAGCGCTGCGAGGTCGTCTGCTCCGAGTAAAATAAAGGAATTGCCAAGGCTGCAAACGAACCCAGATTGGCGAACACTAATCGCCACGCGTAAGCCGAAGCTCGTTCATTTGTATCATCAGAAATCTCGCCTCCCATCGCATGATAAGGAATATCAATGATCGTCATCGCCGTGTTCAAAAGCAGATAATTGCCAAATAAAAATAAAAATAAATAAGTTTGAGACTGAGAATTGGGTCCAAAAAATAAAACCGCAATTAATATCGAAACGGTAAGCCCGCCAGGCAGAAAGAATACTCTTCGCTTACCAAGAGCATCCGAAATTCTTCCCATCCAGGGATCCGTAAACGCATCCCAAACAAGGGCTATTGCCGAAGCCGAGCCTGCCCAAAATGGATCAAGACCGAGGTCATCGACGTAAAACTTCAAAAGATAAAGCCGAAGAGCCATATCGACGGCCTGCAATCCAAAATTGCCAAACCCGTAAGCGATTTTTGTTTTGAAGCGTAAGCGCTTTTCAGGAGCCGACATCAGAGGACTGATTGTACGTCAAACTCCATCGAGAAAATAGCTGGCTTACATGACGATTTTCAATTGGGGCTCAGCCTCTTCTGAAGTTCTTACCAAGGGCGCCAAGCGTTCTGCCAACTTCATGAAAGCTTTGGCAGCCGGACTCTCTGGAAATTCTTTTACCACCGAGAGACCTTTATCACTGAGCTCGCGAAGTCGAGGATCTAAAGGCAGTTCTCCCATAAACGGAGTTTTTAACTCTTCACAAAGTTTTCGGACTCCGCCTCGACTAAAAATTTCTGATGCCTTGTCGCAATGCGGACAGATAAACTCGCTCATATTCTCGATGATTCCTAAGACAGGAACCTTCACTTGTTCGAACATAGAAAAAGCTTTTCGAACATCAATCAAAGAAAGCTTTTGTGGAAGACTGACCATGACTACTCCGGTCAGAGGCATGGTTTGACTTAAAGAAAGGGGAGCATCGCCAGTCCCGGGGGGCAGGTCGACCAAAAGAATATCGGTTCCGTCCCAATTCACATCATAATAGAACTGATGAATCAGCTTATGAATCATCGGCCCACGCCAAATAAGACCCTGATTCTCTTCAATAAAAAATCCTGCCGACATGAGATGGATTCCACCGGCGTCGATGGGTTGAATCTTGCCATCCAATACAAAGGGCTTAAGCCCCTCTACTCCCATCAGTGTGGGAACACTGGGTCCATAAAGATCACAGTCTAAAATTCCAACTTTGTAGCCTAATTCTTTTAAGGCAAAGGCTAAGTTCACGGTGACAGTAGATTTTCCGACTCCGCCCTTTCCGGATCCAACAGCAATCATCGTCCCAATTTTTGGCTTAGATTTTTCTGCCGAAGCTTTCTTTAGCTGAACAAATTCAACGGCAACTTCTAAACTGCTGTCGGCTTCTTTCATAATTTTTTCGATTTGATACCGAATCGACTTTTCAAAAGTGGGACTCAATTCGGGTAGAGCAATTTCTACGAATAAACTTTTTTCATTTAACTCCAAGCGACTAATTTGCTTGGCCTCCACAATATTTTCACGTTGAGCAGGAATTTTTACCGCGCGGAGAATTTCGAGTACATTTTCAGGAGTCATAAAAGCCTTTTACTGCGAGAAGCGTAGATTGAAAAGAAAAGTGCAGCTCCACTTCTGACAAAGCTGCACCTAGAATTAAACCAACCAAATCAACAACTTATCGCCCCTAGCCCTTGCCCTCGCCAGGCCAAACTTGAATTCGTTGGGCATTTCGCAATTGGTTGAAAACAAAACGATCAACGATCTTAGAGCCGCCCGAAACATCAAAAGTAGATTTCGAAAGTCCTCCGTCGCCATAATTTCCGCGCTTGCGAGCTTCATCTAAAGCCACTTCTCGCTGATCCGAAATATATCGGAGTAGTCCATAAAGAGCGTCATCCATAAGTCCCTCGCTCAATTGCATTCTCACTCCACTTTGATAAGCTTTCGTCAAAATCAAAGCTGTGGGGATACTACTTCTCTCGTAAGTCCAACCATCTTGTTTAGACGCCATCAAAAGCATTCGATCACTTACCGAATGAGTAAGACCGCGATCCTCTAGAATCAAAGCCAGTAAATCGAGGGCATGTCGCCGATCCCCCCGCTCACAAGCATCATCCAATCGAAGCACCAGTTGATTCTTACCTAAATTCGTAGAGAGACCTTGCATGCCCTCTCTCCAATTTGGTCGTTCGGGCATCTGAGTGGTGATCTTCTTGGCCGTCGTTACCAAATCACAGATGTTAACCGCCAAATAGTAAAGTCTCCGGCTCGCATCCCAGCGCGCAGCACTCTCTAAAGAATTGGCGTACTCCAAGCTGTCAAAAACAATGGGCCATTGCTCTCGGCGCATAGTGAAAAGCAATCGACCACGAACGAGCTGACAAGCTGTCATCCATTGATCAAGACTCACTCCTTTGTCAGACCATTTTCTTACCAACTCCCAAACCGCTTCGGCGCTATAGGCGCTGGTGGCCTTCCAAAGTTCATCGGCTTCAGCAGTCGTCCATGCCTCTCCATCTCCGGCCTTTAACTGGAGTTGAGGAGTGCTCGCAATGAGACTCTGACCCTGAACCGCAGAATGAGGAGATTGATTTTCTCGGCTATTCCAAAAACGCAAGAAGGGTCTTTTTAAATAGACTTCATTCTTCTTCCAAGCCGCGGCGAAACTTAAATCTAAAGCTTTCATCAGCAGGCCAAAAGTAAGCGGATCTTCAGTCGCCATAGCCGACTTGGTCAGCGCTTCACAAACTGCGGGACGTTGGGTTCGGTTCTCCAATGCAAAAAGTAGATTTCCCCAGCTTTGTTCTAAACTTCCAACTCGTCGAGCTTCTTTGCCAATGCTAAAAATGAATTCATCTAGTTTGCCTGCAGAAGGCGCAACCTCCAGAGGTTTTTTAGATGGCAAAGGCCGTCGGGCGTCCCCTCTAAAAATCGCCAAAGTGAAAAGCCCCTGAAAAATCGGCAGCCATTGATAACTCTCTCGCAAATCACTTGA
>Ga0163144_10020246_pt1 | contig 13323 bp, 11 predicted proteins | sample OliLak19BULKMAT1_FD_123175 | JGI IMG/M metagenome (GOLD analysis project Ga0163144, IMG submission 123175) | Freshwater microbial mat bacterial communities from Lake Vanda, McMurdo Dry Valleys, Antarctica - Oligotrophic Lake LV.19.BULKMAT1 | ecosystem: Environmental > Aquatic > Freshwater >... | reverse complement strand
CGGCTGTGGGAAACGGTGCAGGCGCTGGCCCCGCTGCAGCCGGATTTCGTGTCGGTGACATATGGCGCGGGCGGCACCACCGGGACGCTGACGCATGAGGCGGTCACGACCATTCGCCGCACCACCGGCCTTACGGTCGCGGCGCATCTGACCTGCGTCGATGCAACCCGGGCTGAAACTCTGGCGGTGGCCGACGCCTATGCCGCCGCCGGCGTGACCGAGATTGTCGCCCTGCGCGGCGATGCCCCACAAGGCGCGCAACGGTTCTTGCCGCATCCGGACGGATTTGCAACCTCGGTGGAGCTTGTCGAAGCGCTGGCACGGCAGGGCCGGTTCAGCATCCGTGTCGGCGCCTATCCCGAACCGCACCCGGACGCGGCCGACAGTGCCGCCGACGTGACCTGGCTGAAGCGCAAGATCGATGCGGGGGCCAATTCGGCCATCACCCAGTTCTTCTTCGACGCGGACACCTTCCTGCGCTTTCGCGATGCCTGCGCCAAGGCAGGGATCACCGCGCCGATCATCCCCGGCATCCTGCCGATCACCACCTGGGCCGGCGCAAAGCGCTTTGCCCGTCGGTGCGGCGCTGCGGTCCCGACCCGGCTGGATGAGGCCTTCACCGTCGCCGCCCGCGACGGGCGCGAGGAGTTGCTGGCGCTGACCCATTGCACCGCGCTGTGCGACCGGCTGGTGCAGGCCGGGGTGGAGGATCTGCATTTCTACACCCTCAACCGCCAGCATCTGACCCGCGAAGTCCTGCGCGCGTTGGGTGTCAATACCGAGGTTCAGTTGGAAAAGGTGGCCTAGTTACCCGTAGGGAACCTCTCTGGGCGGTCTGTCGTGCCGTGCCTTGCAGGCGTGACAGGCCACCGTTTTTTCCTTGCGGTTCACCTTCGGGTCACGTCATCCTTGGGTGATCTCCGCCAAGGACCTGTCATGCCCAAGCTTGTGACCCTCTTGAACGGCCCGAACCTGAACCTTCTGGGTCAGCGGCAACCGGAAATCTATGGGCGGGAGACGCTTGAGGACGTGGCGGCCAAGGTTGCCGACCTGGCGGAGGAGCTTGGCCTTCGGCTGCGCGCCCTGCAATCCAACCATGAGGGACAGCTGGTCGACTGGATCCAGGAAGCACGGGGGCAGTCCGCCGGGATCATTATCAATCCGGGGGCCTATTCGCATAGTTCCATCGCGATCCTCGATGCGTTGAACTCGTTCGATGGGCCGGTGCTGGAAGTGCACATCTCGAACATCCACAAACGCGAGGCGTTTCGCCAGCACTCCTATGTCAGTTTGCGGGCCGACGGGGTGATCGCGGGATTCGGCACCGATGGTTACACGCTGGCGCTGCGGCGGATGGCCAGCCTCCTGGTTAAATGACCTGATGACGGACCGCTTTCGTTGGCATCCGTCCGCGCGTCTCATGACTCGCGGGCATGAGGTTGCAGCTCTACCCTCGTCTGGCGAGGTCGTGGCCGCAACGGCGGAGGGGCTTGCTCAAGCTATTGGTATGGCTGCCTTTCGTCTTGGTGCGACCGACAGGCCCGGCCCGCAAGCGTCGGCGATGCCGGTCTTTGAAACCCTGACCTCCGGCTCCACTGGCGCTCCACGCCGCATCCTGCGAACGCAAGCGTCGTGGATTGCCAGTTTCGAAGTTTCGGCAGGCTTTGGCATCGGGCCGGGTGCGCGGGTGGCTGTCCTCGGGCAATTGGTGCATTCGCTGGCACTGTATGGCGCGATTGAGGCGCTGCACCTGGGGGCGGAACTGCACTTGTTAGACAATCTGCGGCCTGTCCATCAATTGAAGGCACTGGTGCGTCACCGGATCAGCCACCTGTACGCCACCCCGGCCCAACTCCGTCTTCTGGCGGCGGCAGGGGGGACTTGCGCCGATCTGCACCTGCTCTTGGTCGGGGGATCAAAGCTTGATGCCCGGCTGCGTGAGGCGCTTCGGCCCATCGCACCGAATGCTGACGTGTGCGAGTTCTATGGCGCGGCCGAAACGAGTTTCATCACCCTTGCAGGGCCAGACACTCCGCCGGAGTCGGTCGGGCGGGCCTATCCCGGGGTTTCCCTACAGCTGGACGAAGATGGGGAAGTATGGGTCAAAAGCCCCTATCTTTTCCTTGGCTACGCCGAGGATCCCGGCCCCGCGCGGTGGCACGATGGCTGGCTTTCTACGGGTGAGATCGGGCGGATGGAGGATGACTTTCTGTACCTCTCCGGCCGGAAGGGGCGGATGGTCACGGTCGCGGACCAGACCGTGTTTCCCGAAGCAATCGAAGCCTTTCTGGCAGAACAGCCGGGGGTCGACCGGGCAGCGGTGGTGCCGGTGCGGGACGATCTGCGCGGCCATGTGCTGGTCGCGATGGTTCAGGGTGACCCGGATGCCGAAGCACGGATCATGGCCGCCCTTCGTGCCGCATTTGGCCCCCTAAAGGCCCCTAAAGCGCTGATCTGGATTGATGATTGGCCCGTGCTCGCCTCAGGAAAGACCGACCTTCTTTCCCTGCAGGAGCGTCTGACATGGCCCGTATGATCGCCGCACGGCGGACCGCTGTGGTCCCGCGCGGTGGGGCGTTTCACCGGCTGTCGATCGAGCAGCTTGCAGCACCCGTCATCCTCGCCTGCCTTGCGGATGCGGGCATGGACGGTGCAATGGTCGATGAGCTGATCCTATCGAACGCACTGGGTGCGGGTGGCAACCCCGCGCGGCGCGTGGCCTTGGCGGCGGGGTTGCCGGACCGGGTGGCGGGCCTGACGATCGACCGGCAATGTGCGGGGGGTCTTGATGCGATAATCCTTGCCCAGGCTCTGGTCGACAGTGGAGCTGCCGAGGTTGTGCTGGCGGGCGGGGCCGAAAGCTTCTCCCGCCGTCCGTTGCGATATCAAACCGATCCTGACGGAGGCCCGCCTGTGGCCTATAACGAGGCGTCCTTTACCCCCTGGCCCAACCGGGACCCGTCCATGGCCGATGCGGCGGCGGCGCTGGGGCTGCGCCTGAAGATCAGCCGTGCCCGGGCGGAGACCTGGGCGACGGAAAGCCATGCCAAGGCCCTGAAGGCTGACCATTCCGCTGAAATCGTGCCGATCCTTGGCGTCACCTGCGACCCGTTTGCACGGCAACTGACGTCGGCCCTTCTTGCCCGTGCGCCAGGTGTTGTGGGCGATGTCACGGCGGCGACGGCTGCGGTCGCGGCGGATGCGGCGGCGATCTGTCTGGTGGTGTCCGACCGACTTGCGAAAGGGCGCGGGTTGGCGATCCTTGCGGGGGCGACGGTTGGCAGCGCGCCGGAAGAGCCTGGCCTTGCCCCGCTGGCCGCGATAGCGCGGGTCTGGGACGGATGCGCCCTCGCTCAGGCCGAGATCATGGAGGCTTATGCGATTCAGGCGCTGGCCGTGGTCGAAGGGGCCGGAATCGACCCCCGCATCGTCAACCCCGGCGGCGGGTCGCTGGCGCGGGGTCATCCCATTGGTGCTTCGGGGGCGATCCTTGCGGTGCGCCTGTTCCATGGGCTTTGGAAAGGCCGGGGCCTTGCCGCCATCGCCTCGGCCGGGGGGATCGGGTCGGCGCTGCTGGTGGAGCGGTCAGCGTGACATTACCACCCCGGGGCGCATCCGGGCCAGCTGGCCGGTGACGACCCCGGTGACCGCAGCCTTCATCAAATCCCCCGGAACGAAGGCGAGCGCGCCCGTGGCCGTTGCGGCCAGCGTGAGATCGTTCATCCAGGCCGCGATCGGAACGCCGATTGCGTAGAGAACAACCATGCCGCCGCCGACCGCCGCAGCTCCTGCCGCCACGGGCAACGAGAGCATCGTCATCCGCTCGGTCAGCCAGCCGGTGACGAAGGCCGCCACCGGAAAGGCAATCACATAGCCGATCCGCGGGGTGTAGAGAACCGACCAGAGGTTCGCTCCGCCCGAAAGGAGTGGCAGCCCCAAAGCCAGCAAGGCGATGAAAAGAAGGACTGCCAGCGCCCCCTTACGAGCGCCAAGGACGGCCCCTGCCAGCATCACTCCGAGCGACTGGAAAGTGATCGGCACGCCCGCGATCAGGTCGATCCGGGGCAGGAAGCCCAAAACCGCGATCAGTGCGGCAAACAGGGCGATATAGGCGAGATTGCGTTCCAAGCGGGGTCTCCTTCTGGGACCCCCTGCTAGACCGAAGCGCTACGGGCGCGCAAGGCCTCCGCCGCGTGGTCGGCCTCGTCGAGGGCAGCGAGCGCGAGGGGGGTAAGCAGCCGGTGGCGCGGTTTCCGGGGTGACCGAGCACGCCAGGCGAAGGCAAGGTCCTCGGCGCGGGCAGCGAGCACTGGCACGAACCGGACGGTCATGGCGAGTGCAAGCGCGATGCGCGCCACGGGCAGGCCGAGCGGTGAAAAAGGGCGCATGATGGTCGTGAACACGGCCAGAAGCTGATCGAACCGGGTGGTAAGAAGAAGGAGCGTCGCCGCTGCAAAGACCGCCAGCATCCGCAGGATGGCGGCCAGCCCCACCTCAGGTGTGCCGCGCAGGAGGTGCCAGCCGCCGATCACGACGACGAACGGCCAAAGCGGCCAGAGCCGGCGCGGCAGGCGCGCGACCTCTGCAAAGCCGAGCGGTAAGTAAGCCGCCCAGACCAACGCAAAAGCCATGGCCAGCAGAAGAAGGTGCGAGGTCGCCCCAATCGCGATGCCGAACCCGGCCAGCACAGCAAGCTTCGCCCCGGCGGGCAGCCGGTGCAGCGCCGTGTCAGTCGGCAAGATCAGCGTCAGCATCGCGTGCTCCGATCCTTGCCATTTCGGCCGTGAAGGCGGGGATAATCTCGTCCGGCGGCCCGTCGGCGACGATCTGCCCGGCCTCCAGCCACAGCACGCGGTCGACGCCCTTCAGGCTTGTGGGATCATGAGCGATGGTGATCAATCGCTGCGGCAGAACTTCAAAGCGCCGCGCGAGCCGTAGTTGCGTCGGCAGATCTAGGCCCGCCAACGGCTCGTCCAGCAGAATCGTTCTGGGCTCCATCAGGATCACCGCAAGAAGGCACAGATAATGCCGCTGCCCCTGGCTCAGGGTCGAAACCGGCACCTTGGCCCAATGCGCCCGCCCCTCGGCCGCAAGGGCTGCGTGGGCACGCGCCAGCGCCTGGGATTGCGGCAGGCCGGACTGGACCAGACCGAAGGCCAGTTCCTCTTCCACCGTCGGAAACAGGATCTGGTGATCGGGGTTCTGAAACAGGATGCCAAGGGCGGCCAAGGCTGCGGTTCGATCGACAAAGGGGTCAAAACCCTCAACCCGCACAATTCCCTGCTCAGGCGCAATCAAGCCGGCGATCAGTCGCAGGAGCGTCGTCTTGCCCGACCCGTTGCGCCCCAGAACGCCGATGCGTCGTTCGCTCAGGTCCAGTGTCAGCGGATGCAGGATCACCCGTCCGCCGAGCGCAACGCCAGCGGCCTGAAGCTTTATCCCGGTGGAAGCGGTCGACATGAAGCGGCCTTGCGCGGACAAGCCGTTGTCTTAGCCGCTGCCTTGCCCGGAAGAAAGAGGGTGTCAGAAGCGAAGCTTGCCGCCGCCATGCTGGCGGGCAAAGGCCAGCGCCCGCTCATAGGCCGGGCGCGTATCAGGGTTCAGCAGGGGGCGTTGCGCAGCCACCTGATAGACATGGCCCGGGCTTCCGTTCGCTTCGTTCAAAAGCGCGCCGTCCCCGGTCAGGAAGACATCCCAACCAATAAGGCCTTCGCCGGGAAAGCTTTCATGGCCAAGGCAGCATAGCTCCACCGCGCGGTCCCAGTCCGGCAGCCTGGTGCCCAGAAAGGGAAGGTCCGGATCGTGGCCATGGGTCAGGTCGGGGGTCATCGGACCGCGCAGGTCACGCAGTTTCGTGATCGTGCCGGTGGGCAGGTCGATCAGGCCCCAGATCCGCTGGTCCAGCGCGTCGCCGTCGTGCATCGCAGACCGGGCGGGCAGGCGGATGACGCCATACCAGGGCTCCACCCCACGGTCGGTCCAAAGTGTCACGATCCGGACCGAGGCCATGGCACGGCCGGTGTGGCGGGCAAGTTCGGGCGGCGAGCGGTAAAAGGGCTGAAAGATGTAACCCGTGCTCCAGTCGGCGGCAATTTCGGCGGCGAGCTTGTCAATCGGGGCGGTTTGCCCATCCAGAAACCGCAGCGACCCTGGTTGCGCGAGACCTTCAAACACCGCCGCCCCCCGGGCAAAACTGTCCGCCCGTGGCTTGCCGAACAAAGGGTAGATCGAAGGGTCCGACAGGAAGGTCGCAAGGTCCGCCGTCGTGCGCAGGACCGCCAGGTCGGGCAGGCCGGCAACGGGCTCACCTTCCGACAGAAACAGCGCCCGGCTGCGTGTCAAAGGCAGGCCCCTTGCGGCCAGCACCGCCTCGTTCGCCAGCTTGTCGGCGCTGATCTCGCCCATTGCGCGGCGCGCGGGCATTCGGAGAGATGTATTGAAGTCACGCGTCCGCCAGTTTGACAGAAACCCTTTCAGGAAGGCGCGGCCCCGATCCTTTTGCCACAGCGCATAGGTATAATATTCCTCTGGCCGAACCCTCCCCGGCCCAAATGCGAGCGTCAGGAGGCTCAGGGCCTGGCGGACTGCCCCAGGGCCACCCTGATCCTGCAACTCCTGCATCTTCGCTATCAGTTCAAACCTTCCGGCCTGTGCTGTGCCCGAAAGATATCCCACGTCAGCAGTTACGGGCGGCGGCAACAGCCGCTTCCAGGATATCCATCGCCTCGGCGAAATGCGCGTCGGGGATGGTGATCGGGGCGAGGAAGCGCACGACGTTGCCGTAGACGCCGCAGGTCAGAAGGATGAGGCCGCGCTTCTGCGCCTCCAGTCGAACGCGGTTGGTGAAGCCCGCATCAGGCTCATGGCTCGAAGGGTTGGCAAATTCGACGGCGACCATGAAGCCCGGACCGCGGATGTCGATGATCTCGGGCGCGGTGGCACGGATCGCCTCCAGCCGCTGTTTCAGGCGGCTGCCAAGCTCATTGGCGCGCGCGCAGAGGTCTTCTTCCTCAATCACATCCAGAACGGCGTTCGCGGCGGCGATGCCGAGGGGGTTGCCCGCATAGGTGCCGCCAAGGCCGCCGGGGTTGGCGGCGTCCATCAGATCGGCGCGGCCGGTGACAGCGGCAAGCGGCAGGCCACCGGCGAGGCCCTTGGCCATGGTGGTGAGGTCGGCGGCGACGCCGTAAGCTTCCATCGCGAAAAGGGCACCCGTGCGGGCGAAGCCGGTCTGCACCTCATCGGCGATCATCACGATGCCATGCTTGTCGCAAAGCGCACGGATCGCGCGGACAAGGTCGGTGGGGGCGGGGTAGAACCCGCCTTCACCCTGCACCGGTTCAAAGATGATTGCGGCAACGCGGGCGGGGTCGAGATCAGCCTTGAAGAGCTTTTCCATCCCCTTCATCGCATCCGCCGTGGAAATCCCGTGCGGGTCCATCGGGAAGGGCACATGGTAGACATCCGGCATCATCGCGCCGAAGCCCTTTTTATAGGGTTCAACCTTGCCGGTCAGCGACATGCCCATGAACGTCCGGCCATGAAATCCGCCGCCAAAGGCGATGACGGCGTTGCGCCCGGTGGCGATGCGGGCGATCTTGACCGCGTTCTCGCAGGCCTCGGCGCCCGTGGTCATGAAGATGGTCTTTTTCTTCCAGTCGCCCGGCACTTTGTCGTTCAGCCGTTCCGCAAGGCGGATGTAGTTTTCATACGGCATCACCTGATGGCAGGTGTGGGTGAACCGCGCCATCTGCGCCGTGACCGCCGCCATCACCTTCGGGTGGCAGTGCCCGGTGTTGACCACAGCAATCCCGGCGGCAAAATCGATATAGCGGTTGCCCTCGATATCCCAGACCTCGGCATTCAGCGCGCGGTCGGCGTAGATCTGTGTCATCATCCCCACCCCGCGCGAGATGGCGTCGTCCCGGCGCTTGGCGACTTCGGCGTTCAGCATGGTCGGTTTCCTTTTCTGGTTCCGGTTCTGCCGGAGTCCTTTCCTCCATTTGATCAAACATCTTTGCCGGGTTCAATCCTGTTGATGCGGGGCCTTGGCGGTGATTTGTGCCGGTGGTGGCGTTTCTTCAGCATTCATTAACTTTGTCCGGGGAAGGCTGGGGTATGGAATGGGCGGGGACATGATGGCAGATGATCGGCAGAACCACCCTGCGCCTGACGCGGCCCTGGCGCTGCGGCTTGTCCGCTCTCGCCGTGTCGGGCCGGTAACTTGGCACCGCCTGGTAGCCGAGCATGGGTCCGCCCGATCTGCGCTTGACGCCTTGCCCGAGATTGCCCGGGCTGCGGGGGTGGAGGGGTATGAGGTTTGCCCCCCAGGCGTGGTCGAGGCAGAGTTGCGGCAGGGCCAGAAGGCGGGCGCGCGGCTTTTGGTGCATGGCACGGCGGACTACCCGCGCGCTCTTGCGGACCTGCCGGATGCGCCGCCGGTCTTGTGGGCGCTGGGCGATGTCGGCCTGCTGAACCGCCCGGCCGTGGCAATGGTGGGCGCGCGCAATGCCTCCTCCCTCGGGCTCAGGATGGCGCGTCGGCTGGGGCAGGGGCTGGCGGCGGCGGGCTTCACCGTGGTCTCGGGCCTTGCGCGCGGCATTGATGCCGAAGCGCATGCCGCCGCTCTGGAAGGCGAGGCCAGCACTGTCGCGGTGATGGCCGGCGGGGTCGACGTGATCTACCCGCCGGAAAACGCCGGCCTTGCCGCCGAGATTGCCGCCAAGGGCTGCCGGATCAGCGAACATCCCCCGGGGCTGGAGCCGCAGGCGCGGCACTTCCCGTTGCGCAACCGGCTGGTGTCGGGGCTCTCGCGCGCGGTGATTGTGGTGGAGGCGGCGGCAAAATCCGGCAGCCTCATTACCGCGCGGTCTGCGCTGGATCAGGGGCGTGAGGTTATGGCTGTGCCCGGCCATCCGTTTGACGCGCGCGCTGCTGGCTGCAACATGCTGATTCGCGACGGGGCGGTCCTGGTGCGTGGCACCAATGACGTGATGGAGGCTTTGGGTGCACCCGTTGCGGCGGAAGAAAGCCTACCAGATATAGCCCGACCGGTTCCCGCCCCTTCCAGCCCATCACGGGCCCTGAAGGACACAGCGCTGTTGCATAGCATGATACTGTCCCGCCTTGGCCCCAGCCCATTGGCCGAGGATCAGTTGCTGCGTGACCTTAAGGTCACGTCCGCCGAACTTGCCCCCGAACTCTTGTCACTGGAACTTGACGGGCGCATTGCACGGCAACCGGGCGGCCTTTTGGCACGGGTCGGCTGAGCGGAGGCGCATCCGGATTGCCCTTTGCCGACCGCTTGGCGGTCTGGGTTGCCCCCGTTGACAAGGCCGCCGCTTCGCCCACATGGTTTGCCGCCAGCTGCGGGGCCCGTGGAAAAGTAAGGACAACATGCCAGTCGTCGTCGTCGAATCCCCCGCAAAAGCCAAGACCATCAACAAGTATCTTGGCCCCGGTTTCACTGTCCTTGCCTCCTACGGTCATGTCCGCGATCTTCCGCCCAAGGATGGGTCGGTCGCCCCCGACGACGGTTTTGCCATGAGATGGGAGGTCGGTCCCGACAGCCGCAAACATGTGAAGGCTATCGCCGAGGCGCTGAAGACCGACGACACCTTGATCCTGGCCACCGACCCGGATCGTGAGGGCGAGGCAATCAGTTGGCATCTGAAGGAGGCCCTCGCCTCCAGCCTCAAGAAGGGCAAGACCGTGGCCCGCGTCACCTTCAACGCCATCACCAAGGATGCGGTGACCAAGGCGATGAAGGAACCCCGCGACATCGATACACCGCTGGTCGAGGCCTATCTTGCCCGCCGCGCGCTGGATTACCTGGTGGGCTTCACCCTGTCGCCCGTCCTCTGGCGCAAACTGCCCGGAGCCAAGTCGGCGGGCAGGGTGCAATCGGTCTGCCTGCGCTTGATCGTCGAACGCGAGATGGAGATCGAGGCGTTCAAGGCGCAGGAATACTGGACGGTAAAGGCGCTGTTCCGCACGCCAAGGGGGCAGGAGTTTGAGGCCGGACTGGTCACCCTTGGCGGCAAGAAGCTGCAGAAATTCGACATTCCGACCGCCGTGGCAGCCGAAATGGCGGTGCAGGCCGCCACATCGCGAACCTTCCTAGTCAAGTCGGTGGAATCGAAGCCGGCAACGCGGAACCCGTGGCCGCCCTTCATGACCTCTACCCTTCAGCAAGAGGCGTCGCGCAAGCACGGCATGGGCGCCAAGCAATGCATGAACGCGGCCCAGCGTCTGTATGAGGCGGGGCACATCACCTACATGCGGACCGACGGGATCGACATGGCCCCCGAGGCAGTGATGGCGGCGCGGGATGAAATCAAGCGCCGGTTCGGTGCGACCTATGTTCCCGACAGCCCGCGGATGTACAAGAACAAGGCGAAGAACGCGCAGGAAGCGCATGAATGCATCCGTCCCACCGACATGGCGATGGGACCGGAAAAGATCCGGGTCGAGGATGACCAGAGGAAGCTCTACGACCTGATCTGGAAACGCACGATCGCAAGCCAGATGGCTGCCGCGCGGATGGAACGGACCACGGTCGACCTCGCCTCCCCCGACGGCGAGGTGGCGTTCCGCGCCAACGGGCAGGTGGTGTTGTTCGATGGCTACCTCAAGGTCTACGACCAGGGCCGCGACGACCAGGGCCGCGACGGGGATGAGGAAGAGGGCGGTCGCCTGCCGCAGGTCATGCAGGGTGAGGCCGTGGATAAAGGTGCCGTGACGCCCGACCAGCATTTCACCCAAGCCCCGCCTCGCTATACCGAGGCGACGCTGGTGAAGCGGATGGAGGAACTTGGCATCGGTCGGCCCTCCACCTATGCCTCTGTCCTGACCACGATCGTTGACCGGGAGTATGTGCGCAAGGACAAGAACCGCCTCTTCCCGGAAGACAAGGGGCGGCTGGTGACGGCCTTCCTGTCGAACTTCTTTCACCGCTATGTCGAATACGACTTCACCGCTGACCTTGAGGCGGAACTTGACGACGTGTCTGCCGGGGACCGCGATTACAAGGATGTGCTGACCCGCTTCTGGCGTGATTTCAGCGCCGCCGTGGCCGAGACCGCCGATCTGCGCATTGGTGAGGTGCTGACCAGGATCGACGATTTCCTCTCTCCGCATCTTTACCCCTTGCGGGAGGATGGGAGTGATCCGCGCCAGTGCCAGGTCTGCGGCACGGGGCGGCTGCATCTGAAGACCTCCCGCTCTGGCGGGGCGTTCATCGGCTGCGGCAACTATCCCGAATGCCGGTACACAAGGCCGATTTCGGGCGGTGAAGAGGGCGGCGTCGACGGCAAGATTCTGGGTGAAGACCCGGAAGGCAACCCGATCTCGCTCCGCAGCGGGCGCTTTGGCCCCTATGTCCAGCGCGGGGAGGCGACGGCAGAGCAGCCGAAGCCAGACCGCTCCAGCCTGCCGAAGGGCTGGGCACCCGACGCACTGACCCTTGACCGCGCGCTGGACCTGCTGTCCCTGCCACGGCTGATCGGCACCCATCCCGAAGATGCCCAACCGGTCGAAGCGGGGATTGGCCGCTTTGGCCCATTCATCAAGCACGGTGCAACCTATGCCAACCTGACCGATGTCGAAGAGGTGTTCACCATCGGCATGAACCGCGCGGTCGAGGTTCTGGCCCAGAAACGCAGCCGTGGCCCTAGGGGAGGGGCTGTGGCAGCGCCGCTGAAGCTTTTGGGTGCGCATCCGGATGGTGGCGAAATTCAGGTAATGGCCGGAAAGTACGGACCCTATGTGAAGTGGGGCAAGGTCAACGCGACGCTGCCCAAGGGGGTGGAACCCGAAGAGCTTGCGCTGGACGAGGCACTGATCCTGATCGCCGAAAAGGCGGGCAAGGGCGGGAAGTCGGGTAAGAAGGCCGTTGCAAGGAAATCGCCCGCAAAGACGGCTCCGGCGAAGAAGGCCGCCGTGAAGCGGGCCGCCGTCAAGCCCAAAGCCGCAAGCGTTGCCAAACCCGCAGCCAAGTCAAAACCGGCCACCGCGAAGGCCGCGCCAAAGTTGAAAGCCTGACGAGCCGCGACGCCTGCCTTGGCTTTCGAGCCGGGCACGCATGGCGAGCCGATGGAGGAGGCAGGCTACTTTGCCGGCTGCGACACCGGCGAGGGGGGCAGCGCCTGTGAAATACACGCGCGTGGGGCGGTGTTCATGGCCTATTCCGAAGGCCCCTCCGAACCCGAGGCGCTGAACGCGCTGGCAGACCTTTGGCCAGGCGATCCGGTCAAGTTCACCGGCGACGCGATCTCGATGGGCGATGTGACCGTTGATTTCGCCTTGAACACGGTTGTGGAAAACCCCGGCGATCCGCTGGCCTCCGTGGTCTCCGACCTGCAGGGAACGTGGAGAAAGGACCGCCAGATCATCAGAATAAACGGTCTGGAATGGACAGAGGAGGGCGCGGCACCTACCCTTATCAGTCTGGGATCCGCCTGCGCCGACGGGGTTGATCGTGGCACACTGCACCTGAGCCTTTACGAGATGGGTGGCGATCCTTTTGCGCCGATTTGTATTGAACTGGTGGCACGAGACTCTGAGCAGCTCGACTTTCGCGATGTGGCGACCGGTGATGCGGTGGTGCTGACCCGCTGATCAACTGCGCGGGTTCAACAGACGCCCCAGCACGTCCGCAGCGCTGATGCTGCCGATCTGTTTGCCGTCCTGCATCACGGAAAGCGCGGCTTTGCCATGCCGCAAAGCCTCCATCACCTGCTTGACCGGCGCATCCGCAGCGACCGGCTCGCCTGCAGAACCGGTGCCCGCCACCATGACATCGCGCGCCCGCAGGACGGACAGCGGGTTCATATGCGCCACAAACTCGGCGACATAGTCGCTGATCGGGTTGGCGATGATCTCACGCGCGGTGCCGCATTGCACGATGCGGCCGCCGTCCATCAGCGCGATACGGTTGCCGATCTTGAACGCTTCATCGAGGTCGTGGCTGACGAAGATGATGGTGCGTTTCAAGGTCGCCTGCAGATCAAGCAACTCGTCCTGCAGTTTCGCCCGGATCAGCGGGTCAAGCGCCGAAAACGGCTCATCCATCAGCAGGATCGGCGCTTCGGTCGCAAAGGCGCGGGCGAGGCCGACGCGCTGCTGCATGCCACCCGAAAGCTCACCCACGCGACGCTCGGCCCATTGGGTAAGGTTGACGAGGTGCAACTGCGCATCGACCCGGGGGCGGGCCTCTTCCGGTGGCACACCCGCAAGTTCAAGGCCGAGACCGACATTCTCCCGCACCGTCCGCCAGGGCAAGAGCCCGAACTGCTGGAACACCATCGCCACCCGGCGCTGGCG
>Ga0163144_10020245_pt1 | contig 13323 bp, 5 predicted proteins | sample OliLak19BULKMAT1_FD_123175 | JGI IMG/M metagenome (GOLD analysis project Ga0163144, IMG submission 123175) | Freshwater microbial mat bacterial communities from Lake Vanda, McMurdo Dry Valleys, Antarctica - Oligotrophic Lake LV.19.BULKMAT1 | ecosystem: Environmental > Aquatic > Freshwater > Lake... | reverse complement strand
ACATCATCAACTCCTGCTCCCGCCCCCGCCCCTACCCCCCCGACCAGTGGAATCCCCGATTTTTCCATTGATGTCGATGTCGATGTTGGAGATGGTGTGCCTTGTCTTTCGGGAGATACCATTATCGAGGTGCAAAATAAGGGTCCCATTCTCATGAAGGATCTGCAAGTCGGGGATGCCATTTTGACGAGTACTGCAAACACGAAGACCTATGAAAGAGTGTATTCCTTCGGGCACTACCATCCTACCAAGCAAGCCGAGTTTGTGGTCCTTCACACCAGTGACAAAAAGATGTTGGAAATCTCAGATGAGCATTTGCTCTTTTTACAAGACAAAGAAATTCCTGTTCGAGCTGGAAGTGTACAAGTGGGAGACAAACTGACTGCCGAAACCAGCGTCACCAAAATCACCACTGTCGTGAAGACGGGCATCTATGCACCATTGACACCGTCGGCGTCTCTGGTAGTCAACCAAGGACAAGCACACGTCAGTTCTTATGCGGCCATCGTTCAACGCAACTCGAATTACGCGCACTTTTCCAATGGAATCCCAATCATGTCACAACAGTCGTTTATTCACTTGGTATTGTCACCCTTTCGCGTTCTTTGTACTACCGACCAGACGAACAAGTGGTGCGATTCCTACAATCACGATGGTATGCCCCATTATATTGACCAAGGCATTGCCTTGTTGACTTACTTGGACCAATGGCCCGGTATGATTCAAATGCCGCTCTTTGTCGTGGCGTTTGCCTTTTTTGGGTCCACCATGGTATTGGAGCAGGTGCTTATGATTGTTGCTGGCTGGGGTGCCACTGGCTGGGCTGTCATGGTTCCCCTTATCACCACGATGACGATGATGGTGGTTCTAAGATCTCTTCTAAACCGGAATCCTCTCCAGTCAGCCATGTCCAGTTGGGGTGTTCGGGTTGAAAAGATCAAATCCCCTTGAGTCGCAAAATGTCACACATGAAGAATACGCACTTCCGAAGGCCATTTTTGTATCATCATTTTAGGTGCCTGTTTGTAGAAAGTGTTCCTTTGTGCCCGGAGAAAATAATAATAGAAACGTATCAGCCAAGCCTAAACCAAAACGTAATTAGCAAATAACTTTATCATACTCCTACTAGAGTAGCTAGCTAGGTAGTCTGCTAGCTAGCTCTTAAAGTACGATTTAAAAGTACTAGTATGGGATGTTTTCAAGTGGCACGGATCTCATCTCCCTCGCTCAGAGATGAATATTGGTAGTAGAACGCGCAATGTAGGGAATCGTATTTAGTTTTATAACTGTGCTTTATCCATATGAATGTGTGGGTATGCTCGTATTAGTGGTACACGTGTGCGTTGCTTCCTGGCTAGCTCTCTAGACGGACGGCTGGTGGGCAATTCTTCAAATGGAAGCATCCTCATGCTGCAGCGGCAGCCCCTTGAGGAGAGGCAAACATGGTCACCAATAAGGAATTGAGCATGATTTGGTCCAACTGAACGTCTGCCATGAACCCGTCGTTGCCTTCAAGCAGCCATTGGCCAGCCACGGTGGCCGCACGTGTCAAGAGCTCATCGGCCTGGGTGGGATTGTGGCCGAAATAGTATTCAATGTAGGCTTGATTGTTCAAAGATGCCAGGGCCAAGGAGGGATATTCCTCAATGGCACCTTCGTCGAGAATGAGTTGGCCGACCAACTCGTACATTCGGGTGGCATGAGCCATCTTGGCAGCATCGTTGTGCAACATGCCGTAATTGTGACAGGCCAGACCCAGATTGAAAAGAATAATGGCGCTGAGGAGTTGAACACCGTTCTTTGTCTTGGGCATGGCGGAAGGATCCATGATAAGAGCCTGCGTGTGAAGGTAAAAGCGTTCGTCCTCCATGCTAGTAACAGACAAGGACGTCAAGGGGGGAGGGGAGTCACTCTTGTCACCTTCAATCATCATTTGGGCGTCGACATCAATGTCGTCGGCGGCGGTAGTAGCGTCATCGTTAGATGAGAGATACTCATGGAGCGTGGACATGGTCGCCCGGAAACATCTCATAGCTTCCTTGGCATCGCCTTCGGCAGACACTAGATGCCAGACGCCCGTATTGTTGGACTGAGAACATTTTTGCATCAAGGCCGCAATGAGGCATTCACAATCTTGAGCTGGGTGGTTGGTGGGAAACATGGTGGCTGAAGCTGAATTAGCAATCGTTTGAATAATTGTGAGTTCGTTGCTTGCTTCTTTTGACTGAATGAGCTCTGCGAGTGAAGATTTTATTTTTATGATCTGAAGGTTTTTGTGTGTGAGAATGGATAGAGAATGCAAGGGTTCCTTTTTTCGGGTGAGTTTAAGAACCGTTACCAAGAACTCTGGCCAGTCAAACAAGTACTAGCTAGTACTACATACTAGCTAGTAGTAGTACCGTAATCTTGTTGTGCAAAGTGATCTCCTGTAGGTTTGGTGTAGAATAGTAGTGTCCATCGTGCACGGAAGGCTGCTGTAAAAGTGCTAGCTAGCTACTGGAGTTCTGGAGCAGATGACTACCATACCATCAAGTTGCTCATTGTGCGGTGATAGTAGTACTAGCTAGATTGTATTCTACAGTCAAATTTGCCAATTGACAAATCCTATTGCAGAATAGTAGAAGTCCCTTGTGCGTGGCAACTAGCTAGTCGTACCAGCGTTCTGGCAGCAGTCCTGATAATGCATACTGGTACTAGAGTAGTCATGGCCCGGGCGACTGACGTATGGCCCGGGCAACTGACGTATGGCCCGGGCGACTGACCGAAGCCAAGTCACAGACTCACAGTAGACGCTCACTGGAGAAAGTGCTTTAAACAAGCGCCCCACAGGGTCCTTTTTGTCACCATTGTGAACCAGGCGACATTCGATTTTGGACGGCGAATACTACACTGTTGATACTCCGAGTAGTATTGTAAGACCTGTGATAAAAACTTTCTACTCAAATATCAAATGAGAATCCTACTCCGACAAGGTTAATTCTTTCTTCCCTAATAGGCTTATTCTTTGGTCGTTCAGTCCAAGATCAATCAACAGTTCCGTTCTTTAACCATTCGACTTTGGTACTAGCATTGTATCGGGAAGTATATGACATTTACGATCTAATAAGAAAGCGAAAGTAAGCAGATAAAACATTTTCTAGGGGAAAAAAGAAATAATGCAGAAGGCGTCACTGTTGAAACTTTCTATTGACCAGACGCATATGTCGCAAAAGAACCTGATTCTGGCCGGGAGCCGATTGACATTTCAAGGATCATGACTGGATAACGTAGCAGGGGTTAAAAAGTAAGAATGGTTGGACTTGTGAAAATCAGCAGTTCAACCCCTACAGAATACGCACCTTACCTCAAAAGAACACGCGATAATTTTGGCCCAAATTCCACACAACTAGCTAATGTTCACCCAGCTGGCCTGTCACCATGGAGAGACGTGGCTTGTTTTCTACAGTATCCAGTTGGAGGGGGGAAACGAAAAGGACCGAACCACAATAATATTACTCCGGTACTCTTACTTACCTATTCTCAACTACAGTAGAAATATAAAGAACATGTTCTTGGAAAGTACCAATCGTTTCTGGAATTCGAAGAGACCGGCCTTTGTATTCTCCCGCACAGCGAGTCACAATGCGAAGCATAAAACGAGATAAATAGTTGTACAGTATGTCCTTCAGTTGCCACGAGGGTATAAATTCGAGACAGAACTAATTGCCGCACGGGGCTAGTAAGAGCGTTCGGGAGTAACCTAGTGTCAGGAACAGCCTATCAAACTTTGCCGGTGCTACTCCAATAATAAAACGACGGACTAAATTCTTATGTCGGACAAACCGGTTTCACTCTTTTGCACTTGCAAGCTACTTCTAGCTAGCCCTGTTCGGCTGTGTTGACGGCCGGGCGGCAATGGATTGGAGCAACTGATTCCTGACATTTCTGTCAAATTTGGCCATCTTGTTGGATGTGGCAACAGCCATTTGCTTTGTTGCAACACCAAGTTCACTTTGTTCCAATGGCATGTCTGCCTGTCTTCCAACCATGGTGTGAGCACGGCCGGCCAGGGTTCCAAAATGTTCACACCACACATTTTCTGTTTGGAATCAGCATCACCAACCTTGATTCATTTCAACTTGCACAAAAGTTTGATGTCAGGCTTGGTGTGCCGCTTGAAGGTGCAATCATTCAAAGGGCTTTTTCCACGCAACAACTGGCGAGCCTTCTCTTCAATTTTTTGAAGCACAAAACCGTTTTTTTTTTGTTCTCCTGCATTTTTTTTGGCTTCCTCCAATTGCTTCATGTCTTCGCACATTTTTGAAAGAACTCATCCTAGTTCAAATGTTGACCTCTCGTGGCAAAGAACATCTGACCAACAGCCTGGGCATTCTTGATTTCCAAAATTCTTTTTTTTGTCAAACCGTCTTGGAGCGGCTTTTGTCAAAGCCTGCCAAAAGTGTCTGTTTGTAGTCAACAAATTGCAGCAAAACAATTTGATGGCATGGATCTCTTTCATGCTTTGTGCTTCCTGAGTTGATGATTGAGTGGACTGATTCACACCAGATGTTGGAGCATCCCATGCAGAAACAGGTTGTTCTCCTCATGTTGTGTGTTTGTTGTTTTTGTCATCAGCTTCTTTAATGGCTTTGACTTCTTCGTTGTGTTGCAGTTGTTCAGTCAATGTTGGGACTTTTTTGGTGACTGGAATTGTTTGGTGTGCAGCTTGGAAGTGTTGTTAGCAGATGTTGTCCAGTGTTAGGTTCTTGTTTTTGTTCATGACAGTTGTCAGTTCACACAGTTTTTTGTGGACTCCTGAAGGGGTGTCTTTGAAGCAAGTCTTGGCGCAGATGTTGTTGGCATTTGGGTGCTTCAGTTTTTGGTTTGGTTAGAGATGCACTCAGATTTGTTGGTTGCCGTTGGTTTCCCAGACAAGTTCTGTGTCTGGGCATGAAAAGAAGCACTCTGCAATGACAGCTGTCTTTGGGTCGTTCTGTGCTGATCACATCTTTTTCTTGACTCATCTAGTCACATGCTGCAGGTGAATTGCATGCAGTTTCCTCCCGCTGGTCTGTTTGCTGAATTTTGAAATTTGGTTCTCCACTTGAGCACATCATTGCATGAAAGTCTGTTGTTGAATGCTGCTGTTCCATCATCTTTTTGTCGGCCGCAGCATTTGGCTTTCCTGAAGTGTGATTTGGTGTTGTCGGGGATGTGTGCGCATGCTGGATCTGCCAGCCATGCTGGTCCACATCCACCAACGGTGAGCCCTTTTTCCTCAAGGACACTGTCACCATCCCACTCATGACACTTTTGGTTAGGGTGTCCAGGAACTGAAAGCAAGCAGTGTTGACTGCATCAAAAACTTGATTAGGTCCATGCAGTGTTCCATGTCAATTTTGTCTTCTTCTGGTGGTTCTTTGGAGAAGTGATTGTCACTGGTTTCAGATTTTCTGATGGCTGGAAACTTTCAGCATCTGTTGATGCTGCCGTGGAGTTGTTGCAAGTGATTCCTTGGTTCTCAAGATTTCTTTGACGGAGATCGGATGCTTGGATTTTTATTTTTGACATGCAGTGTGCTTCATTGTTGTCCAGGATTCTTTTGATCCCACACATCCTGTCTTTGGGAATGCTCAAGAAAAGATTGTGGAAGGGACAGCTGCTCCAGCAGGGAAATTTCCTTCATTGTTGGGATTCTTGTGGTCTTTGATTAGCAGTTTGGGGGATGGTGTTGCTACCGATTCAACAGTTTCTTTTACAAAGCTCTCTTCTGTGTCTGAGAGGACTCCTAAAGCTCTCTTCTTTGTCTGAGAGGACTCCTAAAGTTCCACTTTGTCGTGTGGTGGTTGTGACGCTTGTTCTTTGACTTCTGCCAGTTTCTCTGTTGACACTTCTTTGGCATTCTTGATCAGGTGGCACACCACCCATTTGCAGCAGTTGGATTTTGACACTGTTCTGAAGGAGTTGGTTTTGTTGGTTGAGACCATTGCTAGGTTGTCATGGTTTCTCAGTTTTTGTTGCAGGGTCTTCAATTTGTGGGATTTGTTGTTATCAATTGCTTGTTCAAGAAGTTCCTCTTCAACTGAAGTTGTGCGATGAATCTTTCAGTTTTGCCATCTGCTCCAGGGGCTGAGAGGTTAATCTTGAAAAAAAAAAAATCTCAAAGTCTATTTTACGTTCCAATAACTAAAGCACGTTCACCTCCTAGGCCGGACTCTTCACTTACTAAAGCATTAGACGTTGCGACTGTTGGGTGCTTGTCCCAAAGTGGCAAATCTTAAGATGCAGGCACTACAGACTGGACACTTCAACCTGGCAAGCACTTCACACACACAGACACAGACAAGTCCAAGTGAAGTTGCCACTCCCGCAGCTACCCGGGAGTGGCAAGGTAAATTTTTTGCTGCATTGTCAACCACTAATGGGGACAAAATGCCAAGACACACACAACAAGATAAGTGGTTCAGAACACGGAAGTTTGGAGCTAGCTAGACAACCTAAGTAAGCTGCCAGCTGATTGTTAAGATGCCATCTGTTCTCCAACATTTAGACTTTGAATTATAATCTGGCTGGTGACTTCACCAAATAGGATGGGTGCACATTGTGTTAAGAACCAAGATTAATGAGCTAAAAAAAGAGTGACATTCTCTAGGTATATCCAAAAGGGAAACCATTTGAACTATAAAAGGAATAAATTAATAATAATTAAATATATATGTAGGAGAGAAAAGATTATCATTCCTGTAGCAAGATCCGCATAATGCTGCGTGTATTGAAAAGGGAACAGCCCTACAGTGATACCGATTCAGTGGAACAGGTGCAGCAATCGACATTGCAGACCACCATCTCGCAGTCAATTACCAACGTTTGGAGTCCCAACTGGCAGACCTCTGCAGGTACAGAACCTACCAACTTATTGTGGTGCAACCACAAGTGCTGCAAGTTGGTCAACAAACCAAACTCCGTGGGAATAGATCCTGTAAGATCATTCCCGTTCAGATACAGCTGTTGGAGCGTCAACGCATTGCCCAACTCGGATGGAAGGGTACCCCCAATTTGCGTTCCCGACAGCGACAGTTCTAGCAGGCTTGAGAACGTTCCAAAATGACTTGGTATGGTACCCGTCAGTTCAGTGGTTCCCTCCATCAACAGAACAGTCAAGGCACTCATCGAGGCAAGCTCGGATGGCAACTGTCCTTCGATGGTCGTCGCAGACAATTCCAACCAATTCAAATTTGTCGAGAGCAGTCCAAACTCGCTTGGGACCGTTCCAGTGAATTTGTTCGTACCCAAGGCAATCGTCTTGGCACTGGTCAGCAAACCGATTTCACTCGCAATGGCGCCACTCAGCTGGTTGTGATCCAAACGAAGTCCGTCAATGGCACTGTCTTTACCGGCCAAGAGCAATTCGACCGGAATTTTCCCCGTCAGTTCATTATACGACAAATCCAAGAGATCAATCGTATTCATGACACCAAACAATTCACTAGGGATTTGCCCTGAGAATTTGTTGTTGTCGAATGTCAAAAACTGGATGGCCTCCAAATTGCCGAGAGACGCTGGCAGGCGTCCTGTAAAGCCATTCTTAGACAAGGAAATCTGCTGCGCATTGGATAACAATCCGAGTTCTTCGGGAATTGGAGTATCTAACTGGTTGTATTCGACCAGAAAGTTGGTCAAGGTCGGACCGAGAGCGCCAATGGTAGTGGGAATGCCACCAATCAGCTGCAGTGGGAGGCAAAAACTCAAGAGTTAGCAAAATATGATTTAAAAAGGACTGGTAAACCACTGCACCACCAACTTCACTCTTACCTTGTTCGTGGAAAAGTCAAGATAAACAATCTGGCTCAGTTGCGATATTTCTTCTGGTATCCATCCGGTTAAAAAGTTCTCTTTGAAACTCAGGGCTTGCGCTTGAGTAAGCTTGCCAATATCACCATGAACACGCCCGGTTAGGGCGTTGCCCTCCAAAGACATGCGCTTCATGCTGTCACCAATGTTAAACAGCTCGCTTGGAATAGATCCTGTGATATCATTGTGATAGAGGAACAGATCGGCAACACGTGCCATGGTTCCCATCTCGGAAGGGATAGCGCCATGGATACCTGATCCGTGGAGGTCCACAACTGCTGCACTCTGCCAGAGACCCATCGTTGTGGGTAGAGTGCCCACGAGTTCCGTGTTTTGATTCAAGGAGAACATCCACATGTCGGCAACTAAAGCAATCTCGTCTGGGATAACACCCTTCAAACCATTCTCATCCAGATCCACATTGTCTACCACACCGCTAGGATTGCAGACGGTATTGGTGGACATGGTGAACCAATCGCAAACACTGACAGTGTGAGAAAGCCAATTGGTACTTTGCTTCCAAGCTTCTCCAGAAGTTGCAAAATAAAGAGCGGCAAGACCATAGCGAGTTAGACGCTCCGCAGTGCTTAACGAAGATGCGGCCGAATCCTCAAGATCCCACTTGTAGGCTTGAGCACCAGGGGACTCAGGATTGGCAAGATTTGCTTGCGCAAAGGCGGGTAATTTTTCGTAGAGATCGCCAACGACCCACCCCGTTTCATTAAACTCGTAGGAAACCGATGGCATGTCCTCAATTTCAAGCTCGGTTCCTCGGCTGGTATCCACTGGGCATTCGCAGTCGCAGAAGCAATGAACCTTTTCGCAATCTACTGAAATGACTTGGACCTTACCCTCATCCTTGAGCTGACAAAGCGAGAGTGGTATAGTTCCATGGAAATCATTGAAATGCAAGGCAACGTGCTTCAAGGATTGCATAGAGCCAAAAATATCAGGAATTTCTCCGCTCAACTTGTTGTTTGCCAGAGAAATGCTGATGGCATTTTGCAGTTGGCCGAGGCTGGTTGGTATCTCACCAGTAATGCCTGTCCCTTCAATCAGAAGATCCCGCAAAAAGGCCATCGATCCAATCTCATTAGGAATTGGCCCTACCAATCCTGGACCCCCGATCGCAAACTTGCCAACCTTGGCGAGCATTCCGATTTCTGTCGGCAAGGAGCCTGTCCAGAGATTTTTCGATAACTCCAGGATTCCGATGTTCTGCAGAAGACCGATCTCCGAAGGTATTGCGCCAGACAGACGGTTTGAATTTAGATGCAGCTCGGTCGCCCCTTGAAGCCTTGCAATGGCAGCAGGCAGCGAGCCCACTAACTCGTTCGACGAAAGGTCGACCTTCCGTGCCTTGTCGAGCGACCAAAGCTCTTCGGGGATGCCGCCAACAAACTTATTTGAGCTCATGTCCAATACATTCAATTGCTTTAGAGCCCCGATGTGCGTTGGGAGAGCTCCCGTGAAAGCGTTCGAAGAGACCACAAAGGAAACTAAATCGACAAGCGCTGAAATGCCAGTTGGGATAGAACCAGTCAGACCGTTGTTGCTGAGATCAATCATTTCTGCTAGGACCATACTGCCCATATCAGTACTCAAGGAACCAATCAAGGTATTGTTCGACATGAACAATTTTTTGATTCCAACCAAGCTGCCAAACGCTGGAAGGTTCCCCGACAAGGAGTTGAGATTCAAATCCAGCTCTTGAAGCTCAGCAAGCGCTGCAATCTCCGCTGGAATGGTTCCAGCCAAGTGATTGTTCGCCAAATCCAAAACCTTGTTGTTGACGAGCAATCCAAGCTCGCTGGGGATGCTTCCTACCAGTTTGTTATCACTCAATTTGATCATGCGTGCACCGGTCAAAAGTCCAAGCTCGCTTGGGACGCCTCCTGTCAATTCATTGTTATTCAACCACAGACGAACGACGTTTGCCCAAGCACCAATCTCTGTTGGAATGGTGGACTCTAGTTTGTTCTTGTGGACGTAAAATTCGTTCATTGCGGTCATCAACCCGATTTCGCTTGGAATAGAACCCATCATTTCACTGTCGTCCATCTCCAAGTACATCAACTTGGTCAGCAAACCTATCGTACTAGGGATACTGCTCCGTACAGAGTTTCCACTCAAGTTAATCTCGGTCAATTCCGTCATGATACCCAGCTCTTCTGGTATGCCTCCGTAGAGATTGTTTTCCTCCAAGTGAAGCGTCTGGTAGATACCAACTTCGTTACAGATATTCTCGTCGATCATCGAAGACGCCCATTCGCAATCACTGACATCATACGAGAGCCAATGTGTCTTATCGGTCCAGCTGTCGCCGGCGGTCGCGTAAAAAAGGGTAGCGAGCGCAAAGCGCTGCAATCTCTGATTGATCGTATAAGATTCAAAGTTGTAGTCAGCTCCCAACCAGATCAGGGCCTGGGCTTGAGGAGAATTGATAGTAGCCCCTTGCGAATACGAGGGGAGACTGTCGCGCTGGAAATCGTCAAAGGTCTGCGAGTTTGCCAATTCGGAGGGTGCTGCAGCAAATACAGTCCCACGAATTGCCCCATCTTGATCAGGGCCACACGTGCACGCGCAGGCGCACTCCACCTTCTCGCAGTCGATGTTAAGTTGCTTGAGTTTCCCGTCTTGCTTCATCTGGCACAGCTGAAAAGGAAGCGTGCCTGAATCGTCAAGAAAAGCAAAGTTTATGAGTTCCGGCATTTGAAGAGTCACAAGAAGTCGCAACGAAGTCAAGTCAAGATCTTTTACGATGATCCAAGAGGCACCATTGAACGAGGAAGACATGTACCAGGCTCAGACCAGAAGAAAGTCACTCCATGCCACGTGGCATATGACTCCAAAAGATAAACTCTTCATAAAGAACTCAATTTCAACAGAACTTCACAAGAAACAATACGACGCAAGAAAGAAAAGCCGTACCTGTGAACTCGTTGTCGTAGAGATAAAGCAGTTCCAGATTGCTCAACAAGCCCAGAGTGGTAGGGATATCACCGGTGAATTGGTTGCCGTTCAAGTAAAGTTCTGTCACGTTACCCCACTGTCCAATAGAAGCGGGCAAAGAACCCGCCAACGTATTGTTGGCGAGGGAAACTCTGAGGCCCTGGGCCATTACGAAGAGTTCTGACGGGATGTTGCCTACCAATTGGTTGTTGCCAAGGTCCATTTCCTTAATGTTTGTCAACCTTCCCAGTTCCGTGGGGATGGTTCCGGTCAGGCTTGCCTTGTTGAGCGACAAATAATACAAATGTGTCAATTCTCCCAACGTGGATGGGATAGACGAATACAATCCGACGTTTTCTTCGAGTTCCAGCCATCCCAGGTTCGTCAGCAAACCGACTTCCGGGGGGATGCTTCCTTGCAAACCATTTTCACGAAGGTTCAAAGACTCGTAGGCTCCCTCATCCGCGCAGGTTTTCGCGAATCGCGACCACCATTCGCACTCCTGAACCTGATAGGACAACCAATTGGTATTGCGTTGCCAGCCTTCGCCGTTTGTGGCGAAAAACAAGGTAACCAAAGCAAACTTTTGTTGCTCGCGAGCCAAGGCCTCCAAGGTCATCCGATGATGATCTTGTTGTCGCTCCAGCCCATGTGCAAGCTGACGACGAAGGCCGCCTGTGCCATTTACCGTTTTACTTTCTAGCGCCGAAAGGGACCCAGCGTCCGCTTGATTGTACAGCCAGTTAAACGCCAACGCCTGAGCAGAGTCTGGTTCGTTCAGAATCATCTGTTGCGTTTCCGGCGAGAACGATTCAAAGACGGGACCGGAAGGAGTAGCATCGGGCGTGCTGGTATCATAAAAGGGCCTCTCATCGACCACTTGAATTTCTTCGGTCGGGCATTCGCAGCGACAAGAACATTCGACTTTGTGACAGTCAACCGTCAAACGCTTGAGGGCCCCCACTTCAAAGAGCGAGCATACTTCGGGTGGGACAGAGCCTGTCAAAGAATTATTGTGCAAGGTTAGTGTTTCCATCTTGTAGTAATATCCAAACGAAGATGGAATCGAGCCAGTCAGGAGATTATTATCCAAGGCCAAGATCTTGACTTTGGACAGAGACGTAATGGTTTCTTTGGCGTTGGCTGTGAAGAGACCCAAACCGGACGACGGTTGCTCTACTTCTTCGCCGTCTTTAAAGTCGGATGGCTGAGGAATCGTTCCTGTCAACTTGTTCCAATCCAAGTACAGCTCTTCAAGCTTTTGCATCTGCGGCTGGTCTTTGGTCGATTTCAGAGCCAAAAGTTCGCCCGGAATCTTTCCAGTCAATGCATTCTTGTGAAGCCACAAGTTCTTCAAGTGGGTGAGTTGGGCCAATTGCGATGGAATCTTGCCGTTCAGTTGGTTGCGATGCAAATACAGGGATTTCAACTTGTTGGACAAGGACGCCAATTCCGTGGGAATCTTTCCGAGGACGCCGGTGCGGGAGATTTGAAGACGCGTCAATCCCGTCATGGTCCCCAACTGGCTGGGCAAGGTTCCGACGAGTTCTGGATTGCTATTGAGACTCAACAGATACAAGGTATTGGTCAACAATGAAATTTCTTCGGGAATGCTCCCAATCAAGGATTCATCATCCAGGACGAGTGACTCGTCTGATTGAAGAACGGTCAAGGCGGGATCTTCGTCTCGAATAATGGACAAGGATGAGATGGTAGCATCGGAAGCACTCGTGGTCGAGGATGTCGAGGATGACGATGCTGTGGATGAGGCTGGGGCGGACGAAGAGGTTGCTGCCGAGGTGGTGGTCATGTTGCCCCCGTCCGCTTCTTCCTTGGCGTTGGCACTCGAAGGACCAGCCGCATTACCTGTACTTTCCACGATAATGGGCCGATCCTCAGCTTGTGCGTTTGTCGTTGTCGTTCCAGTACCCTCTGGTGGGGCCGTCTCCGCAGTCGTGCTGGCAGCTGGCACGCCACCCACCGAAAAGGATGAACTGGCACGATGAGCGTCGGCTGCCTCTTGAGCCGCTGGAGTCGTCTCCTCCATCAACCAACCCGGTGTTTTGGGCAACTGACGGTGTTGTTGTCGCAAATGACGTCGTCGTCCACCACTGCCCACGCCGACCTTACCCACAGCTGGAATGGCAGTCGCACCTGTCCCACCCGTACCTCCTGCAGCTGTCGGCGTGACCGCCGCCGTCAATCCTTGTTCACGAGCTTGTTCCTTTTCCTTGGATCGCAAATCGCCGCAGGTATATCCATACCACGAACATTCGGTATTGTGACTCAACCATTGATCGTGGTGTTGCCAGAACTGTCCTCCCATGCTAAAATAAAGCGTGGCCAGGGCAAATCGATTGTGGGCTTGCTCCAGAGTATAATTCTGGTTGACGGCGACATCGCCATTCATCCAATCATAGGCAAAGGCCTGTGGCGCCGCTGGTGTGTGCTCGATTTGAGGTTGCGTCGAGGCGTGCGAGTGTGGTAGGGGATATCCAGGATTGTCGGTCACGGTCAAGAGGGGTCCATCACCGCCAGTGT
>Ga0163144_10020242_pt1 | contig 13325 bp, 7 predicted proteins | sample OliLak19BULKMAT1_FD_123175 | JGI IMG/M metagenome (GOLD analysis project Ga0163144, IMG submission 123175) | Freshwater microbial mat bacterial communities from Lake Vanda, McMurdo Dry Valleys, Antarctica - Oligotrophic Lake LV.19.BULKMAT1 | ecosystem: Environmental > Aquatic > Freshwater > Lake... | reverse complement strand
GTCCGGTCTTCAACAGATCCAGCGCTTTGCCAACACGCTCGTGGTTTGTAGTCGCCATGACTTTTTCCGTTTGTAGTCGCCGCAATCGACGCACTGCTTCAACAACCGATCCGCGAGCTCAGCGTGGCACCTTGGAGCGGCCCAGAACAAGATTGTTCAACAGGTACCCCATGAATAGATCACGCGCTCCAGGTGTTGGGGATCATGCCGGGCGAGGCCCCTTCCAGAGGCGAACAGTGAATCGTTCTCCATCCTCGATGAGCTCTGCCTCAGTGCCATTTCTTTCCCGCATCAAGCTCACAATCTTTCGAGGCACACCCATTCCCATATGCTCCAGATAACCGTAGTCGCGCATGGTGTCCTTGAGCAGCTGATTGCGAGCGGCCCGACAGCCGATGCGCATGCGCTCAGGCGTGATGCCGTTCGGCAACCTCCCCGGCGAGACGATCTCCAGTCGATCGCTGTACACGCTCAACTCAATGTCTGTTCCGGAGAGCAAGTAGTCGCGATGAACGAGCGCGTTCACGATGGCTTCGCGCACTGCTTCCTCGGGATAATCCCGGCGATCCTCGCGACGGGCGCCATCAACGAGACTGGCTGTCACCTGCGTGTTGCGGCGGACGAACTCTACCGCCTCCTCTACTAGGCCGGATTCGACGACGGTCCCGTCCGCGGCGCGCAGTGCGACCATCGGGCCCCGAAGAGACAACCGCTCGCCCGCTGCGTACTCCTTCTCGGGTCCGTCGTAGGCAACCGCATCGATTCCGGATTGCGGCAGGTAACGTTTCGGATTCTTGCCGAAAAGCAAGAGCCCCGCGACCGTGGCAGGATGGCGCCCTCCAGCATCAAGGATCTCGGTATTTACCAATAGCGACTCCCACGCAGCGCGCTGTTCGCCCCCCCACACTCGGAGCATTTGTTCGTAGACCTCGCGCCAGCGGTCCGGGTCATCACGTTTGGCTTGCTCCTCGCTCCCCTCACGCCACTTTGCCGGAGGTTCGTCAAGAGGAACCGACTGCGAGCGTACACGGGTGAAATAATCCACAAGGCGTCGTGGATCCAAATCATCGAGCGATGATCCGGACACCGGCCGGAGTTCCACGCGAAACGCTCCACGTTGCTGGAAGAGTCGCTCGAGCTCTTCCGGACTTGCTTCGCGACTGAGGGTGCCCACCCGAATATAGTAGGTACGGTGCTGTTCGTGCCACACATGGTGCACATTCCAGCCGCGCTCGACCTCAACAACGGCCACATCTTTCCCAGGTTCGACGTCACGAATCGTTTCGAAATAAGGAATAATTTCGGGTCGAATCTTGTCGCGGCATGCCTGCATCACCCACTCCTCGAGTCGATCGTAGGTACGGGGCTGGTCGCCCGCACCCGTGCCGGGATCAATGCGTGTCAGGCCAAAGACGGTCCTGTCTTTGTCGACGCCGAGGAGAAGTCGCCCGCCTTGCAGATTCGCGAAAGCTACCAGCTCCTTGGCGAGTGATCGGTTGTCTTCGGTATCACGCTTGAACTCGACACCAGAGTTCTCTCCGTTGTGGATCAGCTCGGTCAACTCTGTTCGGTTCATGTCGCCTTCCTCAGAATCCGTACTTCCGACGGCGCCGCTCGAAGGCTTCCTTGCCCCCTTCGAGGATCTCTTCCACCAGCTCGCGCACGGGTTGAGCATCGATGGAACCCATATGTTCCGGCGCTATGCGCGCGCGCCCGCGCTCGGCCTCGCCGGACGCGGAAAGGCCAACGATTAACTCGGCGTCACCCAGGACCGGGATGTTGGCGTTGTGGGTTGAAAAGATGAACTGGCGGCGTTGCTTCTCCTCCCGCATCCGAGGGACAACGCCCTCCGTGATAAAGCGATTGTCGAGATCATCCTCCGGCTGATCCACGATAAGTGGGGCGTCAGATTCGAGCAGCAGGAGCAACAGGACCGCTGTTGCCTTTTGCCCAGTGGATAGCTCCTCGAGGGCCTGCCACGCCGGAGGATCACCGGCCGGCGCGGTGTTCAGCCGGATCGCCGTCGTCGGCGGCAGATCGAGCTCCTCGATCCGCATCAACACCTCTAGCTCGGCCTTTGCGAGGCGGTCGGCCTGCGCGGGCGTGACGCCGAAGGCCTTGGTGACCGCCTCCGCGCCTACACGGCACGCCTCGACGAACTGGGTGAGGGACAGATCGTGCAGGCCGCGAAACGTTTCGATTGCCTCGGACAACCGGCCGCCAACTTCGTCGCGGAGGATCCGGAACAGCGGCTCGCGGTCGCCGGCTGCCGTGACCTCCACCTGCACCCGGTCCCGGAGCTTCTGGTTGACCTTTTTTGCCGCACGATCCAAGCGGCGGAACTCCTCGGCCTTGAAGTCCTCCCACTCGGCGAGCAGCTTCCGGCGCCGGTCGGCGTGCTCCTTCTCGACACGCCGAGCCAACACCTGCCGCTCGCGCAACGGCCGCAACTCCTCGATCTGGCGCCGTAGACGGATGAACTCCTCCCCATCCACGCGCGATTTTTGCAGTTCGCGTAGGATCTTCTCGTAGGCCGCCTGAACTTCCTTCTTGCGCGTTTCCCACTCGGCGCGCACTGCGGCCACCCCTTGGTCGGCGCGCTGCAACGCGGCTTCCAGTTCCTTGGCGATACGCTCCAGTTCCCGGTCGAGCACAGCGAAGACTTCGTTCAAGCGCGCGAGGATTTCCTTTCCGGGTAGGTCCTCGATCGCTTTGGGAGACAGGAAGGCGCGATCGATGGGGACCTCGCTCTTGAAGGTCTGAAGGCAATCGCGGAAGGGTGCGAGCCGCTCCGGAATGGATGCGAGGACGCGTTCTTCACGCACGAGCAGGCTCTGCTCTTTTAGGCGCTCCTCCAGGCCTGCCTCCCTGAACCTCTTGAGCGTCTCCTCGAGTCCGGGCAGCGCAGCGAGCCGCTCCTCGATCTGCTTCAGTTCGGCCCGCGTATCGAGGAGAGTGCGGCGGCTCTTCTCCAGATCCCGTCGCAGGTCGGCTTTGCGGCGCGGTAGCGAGTCATCGCGCTCCACGAATCGATCTAGAAGCCGCGTGAGCTTTTCGCGGCTCTTGGTGAGCTCGGAGATCTCGTGCTGGCCGAAGACCTCGACTCGCGGCAGGATGTCCTGCGGTGACAAGTTCGACACCTCGCCTTGGTCGTCCCTGACGAGCGGAGGGTTGGGGATGGTGCGTTCGATCCGATACTCGCGGACCTTCGGACGGTGCACACGAACTAGGAGCGAGATCTTCGTCCCATTCCGCAAGACGTGCCGGACGATTCCCTCGTGCGCCTTGCGCGCTTCGTCGCCAACGGCATCAAGCGCAAGGACGGCGCGGATACTCTCAACAATGGTGGACTTGCCTGTGCCGCGTCCGCCGACCAACACGTTGAGGTTGGGATTGAAGTGCACCGCGGCGCCGTCGAGGAACCCGCCTTCCCAAGCCAGCGAGACTAGCTCGGCGTGTTCCTCGGGCTCCAGCTTTCCTTCCTTGGGATTGATGCGAATGCGTGAGCCCGGGTCGAGAAATGCCTGCCGCAACCCCTCTATGCTGACCTCGGACATCTTGATCCAGCAAGTGGCGGAACGGTCGTCAAGGTCCTCCGGGTTGACGATATCTTTGGCATTGACGACAGCGATCGCGAGGTTTTCCTCGGAGGGGTGTTCACGTCGATGGCTCGAATCTTTGTTCGTAACGATCTGTCGCACGTCCGGCGGCAGGTCGTCGACAGGACCCGGTATCTGGATCGCGAAGAGATGCTCGCTCTGCCACGCATGAATCCGTGTTTGGCCCTTCAAGACCTTGAGCAGCCCGCCTTGATCGCTCGTCGCGTGCGCCGCAATGGCCACGCCGCCCTGGCTGCGCACCTTGGCCAGGATGTCCACAAATCCCATAGACGAGAGGTCCGACGACGGAGTCGTGTTCGTGATGCCGAACTCACCCAAGAACCGACCGAGCCGGTCGTGGTCGGTGTCCGGCGGGTAGATGCAAAGGACATGAACCCCTTCGCGTGACGACAGCTCGAAGCCCGGAAAAATGTGAACACCGCGCCCTTCCGCGGCAGAGCGGAAAGCCTCCACATCACTCACGTCGTTGTGATCGGTGATGGCAAGCACCGACACGCCAAGCGAAGCTGCCTTGTCGACGATGGCTTGCGCGTGCGTCGCGGCATCACCCGACGCAGCTTTCCCTCGAAACGTGCCGCCATAGTGGTGCGGGTTCACTTGGAGGGCGCAGCGGTGGAAAACGGCCCCGGCAGGAGGGGTGCGCGCACTGGCGATCTGGCCGTTGGTCGTCACCGATCTCCCCTTTGGTTGGTCTGTCTTGGAAAACTCATGGATCAATTCTCCTCCTTCTCGAACAGGCCGCCCTGCTCGGTTGTCGATTTGCCGACCTCGCGCGCGAGGCGGACGATCTCCGGCCAGCTCTGCACCAAGCCGTTGTAGGCAAGCGCCTCAGTTGCCCGCTTTTTGCGCTCGCAGAGGGTGTAGAGACGGTAGCAAAGTTCGCGGGCGGTTTCGGCCTGGCTCCCCAGCTTGGCGACCAGCGTGGCGGCCGCGCCCTCGCCGCCCGCCTCTAGCGCACGGATCAATTGATGCACCGTTTCCCATGCCGTAAGACGAGGATCGGTGGCCGGGTCCCAATCGGCGGACAGTTCGCTCGGCTTCAGAAGGCGCACCTTGCCGCTTTTCGAAGCTAGGATCTTCGCGGCGACCATACCGGACACGCTAGTGTTCTTGGCTTTGGAAAGCGTCTCGGCCACGCCGTACTCGCCCTCAGCGAAACCCGCGTGATCGAACCATGCTAGCGCCCAGCGACTGTCAGCATCGAAGTCTCCCTCTTGCTCGGTCAGTGCCTCATCCAGCGTCTCGTTGATGAGCGCCAACGCATGACGGACCGAGAGCGGTTTTCCTTCGGCATCGAGCACCTTCGCATAGCGGGTGTAGACCGCCATGCCTGGGCCAATGGCCGCCTGCGCCAAGTCCACAGGGGCAATGTTGCCACGCTGCAAGTGGGCAAGTGCGGCGGGAAGCTCGGCCTTGAGCGCAGTGACGAACTCGCGCCGCGTGGCGGTAGGCGCGTTGGCCTCGCGTGGGCGGCAGACGAGGACTATGCTGGAGGCGAGGGCATTGTTACCCAACGCGATCATCCTACCGGAGCCCTCTGTGCGCACGGGCCAAGTGCCACTGATGGCGAAGCCCGCTTTGATAACGGCGGCCAGGAACGTATCCCATCCTGTGTTTGTCGTGCCGTCGTCGCTATCACTCTCCGACTGCTTGAAGGCGTAGTAGATGGTGACTGGAAAAGCAGAGTGCGCCTGCTCAGCCAAACGGTGCATCGCCTGCGTCATGCCGCCCAAGAAGAACGCTTCCGCCTTTTCCTTGCTGCCGTGGCGGTAGGGCGTGGCGATCAGTTCTTCGGCCTTGGGCACGGCCAGCGTGGCGAAAAGGCCAGGGAAAACTGGCTTCAGCGAACGGCGCAGCCAAACATAGAAAAAGTCCGACAGATCCGCGTAACCGATGTTGTCGTAGTAGGGCGGATCCGTGGAGATAACCTTGTCAAGGCTAACCGTCTGAGATGCAGCGTCATGTTGTGCAGCCGTTGCCGATACCTTCGCAGGAAAGGCATCAATCGCCATTGCTCCTTTCTCAACGGCGATTAAAAAGCTGCCACCGATATCTGCAAAGGTATTGGCTTCAGCAAAGTCCCAGGTCATCGGGATGGCTTGTCGAGCAAATGTTTCACGGAAAGCCCCGCGATCACTCATCCACGACGCTATCGATGATCCAATGTTCGTCATCTTCGATACTGCAAACGCCAGATACACACCCACCGCCTCGGCGTAGGCGGTGTTGCCGATGCCACCGTCGCGCAGGGGCTTGCCGTCGTTGGGCAGACCGGCAGCGACCGCTTCGCGCCGGATGTGCTCGCGCGCTTCGCCCACCAGGTCGGAGAAGGTCGTGAGCGCCACGAGTTGGCGAGGGGTGAACAGGTCACCGTAGGTTGTCAGGCCGTACTGCACCGTCCAGAAGTTGCGCGGATCATCGGGCAGCGACGACTCCGGCTTCCAAACCGGCTTCGCCTTGCGCGCCGCCCCCTCGTGCGCCGGCGTCGGCGCGAGATAGACGCGTCCACGATCGCCCTCGGCCACGATCGCCATCAGCCGTGCGCCCATGCGCCCAGCCTTGCCCTCGGCCTTGATGTAGGCGCCCGCCATCGGTGTGTCCGACATCAGACACTTGAAGTTCGCGCCCCGGGCGAGCTTCGTCCCGTTCTTCGCCGCCTCGGCGTCCTTCGGCTTGCCCACCTTCACCGTGAAGCGGTAGCCGCCATCCTCGATCACCGGTTCTACATACGCCTCCTTGCCCGCCTTGGTGGAGAGCATGAAGGAGGAGGCGAGCGGCACATCCACTTGCGCGAAGGCCGGATTGGGGCTTCTCACCGTGCGCGTCCAGAGCCAGGCGATCACAGTGAGCGACTTGCCTATAGATGGCTTGAGGTCGGGGCGGCCCTTGACCATTTCGGCCGTCACCTCGATCTTCGGATACAAGTGCCCGATACGCTTCTCGGCCTCATCGCGCATCCACTGGCCGTAGTAGCGCACGTCCTCGCCCAGTCCCTGTGCGCCGCGCCAGCTCTTGTCCATCTGCGCCTTTTGCCGTTGCGCATCTGGGTTAACTGGCGCGCGTCCAGCAAACTTCGGCGGAATCTCGATCATTGCCTTGTTGATCAGCACCGCGACCGGGTTAAGGTCGCTGGCGTAACTCTCAAGGCCGAGCCGCTGCGCTTCGAGCGGCAGCGCGCCGCCGCCCGCGAACGGGTCGTGGAAGCCGGGTAGCTTCTTGCGGTCGAACAGGTCCTTCGCCCGAGGATGGTCGGCGTTTTCGGCGCAAGTGTAGCGCCAGCTCTGCCAGATTTCATCCCGCGCTTGCTGCAACACGGTCTCGTTGGTGGTGTTCTCCCACTTCACGAGATCCTCGATGATGCGAAAGAGACGTTGACGTTCCTTCTCCTGCTTCTTCTCGGTGGGAAAGAGGTCGGGATGCGCCGAGGGGTCGTCCACCATCTGCGAGAAAATCACCGCCCGAGCCGCCGCCAAGGGCCGCCGCGCCCACCACAGATGTAGCGTGCTTGGATGCCCGTGACGAATCGACTTTTCGCGCGCACTTGCTTTGTTGATCGCCTCCAGCGGCAACGCGACTTCGATAAGCTTCTTCCGAACCGTCATGCCAGCATTGCCTCCCCCAGGTATGTGGCAATGCGATCCTTATTTGCGCCCAAGTTACTGAACTGCTTTTCACACACGTCGCTGAACCGAGCGAGAACCTTGCGATTGACCTCTTCCTGGTCTTCGAAGATGGCCAATGAGCGGTGCGGGATATTCCATTGTTCGAACTGCAACAATGAAATGTGGGCGTCTCGCACCCGACCATCGCTCGGAAGTGCAAAGACCATCATGGGTTTCGCCATGCCGTTGAGCCGACAATCCACGGTGTACTTTCCCGTAGGGTCGTGCTGTGGGTCGTGCCAATCGAACGAACGACGTTCGACCGGAACCGTAGACTCCATGAAGCTGTGGAAGTCTTCCAAAAAGGTTGACCTAACCCGCTCCCGAGACAGGTAGGAGATATCGCTGATTTTGAGGAGAGCCTGAATAAAGCTGAAAAGACCATCTCCGAACTGATCTTCGGGAATGAGCAAGCGAAGTTCCCCTTCCCTGTCCTCCACAGAAAAGACAGATAGGGCGTTGTTGATAACCTTCTGACGATTTCCTCTTTGGAGATCCTTCTCATCAAGGTCATAGGTCAGGTGCATGTAAGTGTGGCCCTCATCACTGAGCACCCATCGACCACCTTCGTTCTTGAGAACAACAGCCAAGTGGTCGCCATCCTCAAACAGGAACGGGGTGAACACCCGATACCGGTTTATCCCTGCGCCCGCGAGTCGCACGCTTTCGCCAACCTTGCGGCGGAAATCCGTTTCGATAGTTTCGATAGTCATGGTGCACGTTCCGCGTCGAAGAGCCCGGACTGATTACTCGGGAGCAGCTGAAAACCGCAGTCTTGGATCAGGCACCGCAATTCGTCTGCAAAATCCTGGTAGTCGGCCCTACCTATCATTGCGGCGCGCCCGCCCGCGCCAGTAGCTCCACAAAATCGTAGTTCACGCTCGTGACCCCAAAATCCGGCTCGCGCCTAAAAGGTTCACGTAGATAGTGTACGCGGTGACTATCGTCGCCCGTGAATTCCACGATGGCCAGGATGAAGTCCTCCGGCGCATTTAGCGAGTAGAGAATCTCATTGCGAGTCACTGTGATTGTCGAAGCGCCTGAGACCCGCCCTTTCACTTCGATGAACCGGAGCTTCCCGGTGCCAGGAACACGACTCTCAACGTCATAGCCGAGCTTCTCGAATTCGCGGTCGGTCGGGTCGAAGCCAAGCTTGCGTTCGATTTCCATGATCACAGCGCGGGCGCGCGCGGCCGAGGCCTGAGTGTCGACCGGTGCTGCCGGCAACTCCCTCCCCTTCCCCGTCATGGCACGGATCATGCCAATCGGAACCACCAAGAACCCGCCAAGTACCACCGGCGGCAGCGGTGAAATCTGTGCCTCAAGCTTCAAGTCCTCCAGCCTCTTCTGCAATCGCCCTTGCAACATATCGGCGCGCTTACGCGCCTCGCCTGAATTGAGTCTGGCGTTGGCTTTTCCCGCCTGCTCCTGAAGCTTGAGTTGCTCGGCGCGATGATCCCAGTATGTGATTTCCTTGGTAAGCCGGTCCTTTACCGCTGCTTCGGTCTTGGCGATGAGCGCGAGCTTGCTGTCTCGGACCTCTTTCAGGTGCTCTGGAACGACATGCGCCACAGCGTAGCCCTGCGCACTTTGCTCAAGCTCACGCGTGATCCACGAGCATTCGGGTCGATCGAGAATCGCTTCGACGCCGGGTTCGCCCTTCTCAAGCGGTCTGTAGTCAAGATAGGGTGCGTAATGCACATGGCGCACCTCGCCCTCCGGGTCGAGTTCAACGTAGAGCATCCGCTTGGAGACGATACGTCGCTCGCCTGCGCGCGTGAAGCTAGCATCCTGTACCGAGTGCTCCAGATAAAACATCACGCGCAGCCTCGTACCGCTATCACGCTCATCCACCAGCACTGCGCCGCGTTTGAGGAGGTCGCGGTTGCGTTCGAGAGTGAGATCGATCACCGAGTCGAGGAGCGGATGACCCGGACAGACGAAGGCGGCCAGAGGTTGGCCTTGCGGAGCCACCAGCGACTTTTCGAATGCGACCCGTTCGTAACGCGGAAGCACTGGTTCGCCGATGCCAATCAGTCGGTCTCGATTGCGGACAGGTGCCGGGACATGGGTTATCTCGTAGCGGCGCACCTCGCGCTGTTTGGATGATCCGCCCAGGCGCCGGAAAGCTTCGTGAAAGAAGGACTCGATGTAGTGCGGCTGCAGGCGACGCGCTTCGGCACGCTCCATGTCTTCGCGGATGCGATGCACGCGGCTCGCGTCCATAGCGTCGTGAGCAAGCGCTCGTTCTTCAAGCAAGTTCTGGAGTTGCGAACGATCGAGCGCATGATCAAGCACCGTCGTCAGTCGGGCACGCACTTCGGGCTGATCGCCATAGCGAATGGCTTCGATTAGCAAATCGCGCAGTGACTTGCCTTCGAACTGAAGCTTACCGAGCACATCAAAGACCTGGCCGCCAAGAGCCAGGCGGGCTTGTTCGAGCTTCTCGAGCAGCTTGCGATAAACATCGCCTTCGCGGGTCTCTTCGGCCACCAGGTTCCACAAGTGGCAAACCTCGGTCTGGCCGATACGGTGAATGCGTCCGAAGCGCTGCTCCAGACGGTTCGGATTCCACGGCAGATCGTAGTTGACCATCAGGTGCGCACGCTGAAGGTTGATACCTTCACCTGCCGCATCGGTAGCGAGCAGCACCTGTACCTCGGGGTCATGCTTGAACGACTCCTGCGCTTTCATGCGTTCTTCGCGGCCCATGCCACCGTGGATCACGACCACGGCCTCACTACGACCAAGCAGAGTGGTGATGCGGTTCTGGAGGTAGTTGAGCGTGTCGCGATGCTCGGTGAACAGGACGAGTTTTTGATGCGGTGACGGCGTCGGCGGAGGAATCTTGTCTGCGCCATAGTGAGCGACCGGTTCGGCCACGCGATTCGCAATAGCACCCGGGGTGAAGATCACGCCAAGAAGACTCGCCAACTCCCGCCATTTTGTGTCTGCACCGCTGCGCCGAACCGAGAGCGCGAGCGTTTCCAGGCCCTTCAGTGTTTCGATCTCAGCGCGTAACTCAGAGATTGTGCGAGCTGCTGTGGCCTGATCGAGAATTTCCTCTTCGGCGGCCTCGACTTCATTGTCCGGCGCGTCTTCGAGATCCTCGACGTCTTCGTCATCGAGCACCGGAGCGGTGGCCGCAGGGATGGGCGCCGCTTGGCCTCCACGCTGGAGAACTTCCAACTCGCGAAGCCGGCTCTCCAGCCGCTCGCGGCGGCGGCGCAGCGATTGGTAAATCGCCTCGGGCGAAGATGCAAGCCGCCGCTGCAGGATGGTGAGCGCGAAGCCGACGGTGCCGGCGCGCTTGTCGTTTTCGAGCTTCTCGGCACGGTTGAATTCATCGCGCACGTATTCGGTGACTGCTTTGTAAAGATGCACCTCTCCCTCGGAGAGCTTGTAGGGCAAGGTGTAAGCGATACGTTCGGGGAACAACGGCGTCCCATCGAACTTGAGCAGAGTCTCCTTCACCATCCGGCGCATCAAGTCCGAAACGTCGGCCACGTGCACCCCGTCGCGGAAACGTCCCTCGAAACGATCGCCATCGAGCAATGCCATGAAAAGCTGGAAGTCAGCCTCCTTGCCGTTGTGCGGCGTTGCCGTCATCAACAGGAAATGCCGCGTAAGCGTCGACAGAAGCTGTCCGAGCCGATAGCGCTTCGTGTACTTTGTTTCGCCGCCGAAAACCGTGGCGGACATTTTGTGTGCCTCGTCGCAAACGACCAGATCCCACCGGCAATCCGGCGCCTGAAGCTTCTGCTGCACGTTTTCATTACGGGAGAGCTTGTCGAGCCGCGCGATCACCAGATTCGTTTCGAGAAACCAGTTGCCCGTCCGCGCCGCCTCGAGCTTGTCGTTGGTGAGGATTTCAAAAGGCAGATGAAAGCGCCGATAGAGTTCGTCTTGCCACTGCTCCGCTAGGCTTCCCGGGCAAACGATTAGGCACCGTTGCAGATCACCGCGCGCAATCAGTTCCTTGATGAGTAATCCTGCCATGATGGTCTTGCCGGCGCCCGGGTCGTCGGCAAGCAGAAACCGGAGCGGCTGCCGCGGCAGCATCGACTCATATACCGCAGTGATCTGGTGCGGCAGAGGATCGACGAGCGAGGTGTGAACGGCGAGCACCGGATCGAACAGATGAGCAAGCCGAATGCGCTGCGCCTCCGAGACCAAGCGAAGGAGCGCGCCATCACCGTCAAAACTCCAGGGCCGCCCTTGCTCGACGATTTCCAGCCTTGCCTCATCGTGGCGGTAGAGGAGTTCATTTGCCACCTTGCCGATAGGCGACTTGTACGTGATTTCGAGGGCCTCCGATCCGAACCACCGAACGCTGACTACCGTCGCCAGAGCGTCGGGCAGGATGCCGCGCACGGCGGAATTGGGTAGGAGGTCTTCGAGTTTCATCGTTCTAGGGTGCGGTGCAATTCGTTGTGCTTCGCCAATTTGTGGCTACATCCAACTCGGTGAGGCCGGGCGTTTCGCATCATAATCCTCAAGTGGCTCATGGGGTGAGCCTGGCAGTGCACCAGTGCGTCGACATGAGAATCTGATTGAAAGTTTAACTTTACGTTTTCTATACCTATACAGAGAGCGGGTTTAATGGCGATTGTTATGCCTGTTTTGGAAAAAATTGTTCGACAAAATTTGCCTTGCATCTTACCCGCGCCTTTCCACGCGCTGGGGGCGTGCGTCCCAAAGCCGGCCAATGTTTGTCAGCCCTTGATCGACTGGACATCCGGCACTAAAGTGGATCCTTCCGTCGAGCCCGAATACCGGTGTGAGCCGAAACGCATGCCACCTGCAAACATTCAGCGATCCTCCGATATCGCATGAGCGGACCGAGTTCCCTCAGATTCCCAGACGGCCGCCTGCACCTGCAGCATGGGCCGATCGATTGCATCGTCGAGGCCTGGGGCGACGCGGGCGAGATCGAAGCGGCCTACGCCCAAGCGATCGCGCGATTCGCGGACATCCTCGACGTGCTCGTCGAGGAGCTCGAGATCTTGCGCTCGCCTGTAAGCGCGGCCTATCCGCTCGCTCGCGGGCTGGTGGCGAAGCGCATGATCGCCGCGGTGTGGCCGCATCGCGCGCATTTCATCACGCCCATGGCGGCGGTCGCCGGTGCGGTCGCGGATGAGCTTCTCGGCGCGATGCTCCACGGCCGCAGGCTCGACAAGGCGTATGTGAATGATGGCGGCGACATCGCGTTGCACCTCGCAGGCCGCGAAGTGTTCGACGTAGGCATCGCTTCGGACCTTCGCACCGCAGCGGTCCCGGGCGGGTTACGTGTACGTGCGACCGACACGGTGCGCGGCGTCGCGACTTCGGGATGGCAAGGCCGCTCGCAGTCGCTCGGCATCGCCGATGCGGTCACCGTGCTTGCATCGGACGCCGCGGCGGCCGATGCGGCTGCAACGATGATCGCAAACGCGGTCAACGTGGACCATCCGGCAATCCGCCGCCTGCCGGCTCGCGAGGTCAAGGAAGACAGCGACCTCGGCGGCCTTCCGGTCACCGTCGGCGTCGGCGACCTGCCGCAGGCGGCGGTGGACGCGGCGCTCGACGCAGGCGAGCACGCCGCGCTCGCCCTGCGTGCCCGGGGACTCATCGCCGGCGCCTGCCTTTCGCTCAAGGGCCGCATGATCGTGGTCCAGCATCGATCATCCGCAGGGGTGACCGCCCAATGCTGAGACGCCTGTGCCTCGCACTTGCACTCTGGTCGTGCATTGGCGCTGCGTTCGCGGCCGACGAAATCGCCGTCGTCTACCTGGGCACGAACGACTGCCCGTATTGCCAGCACTGGGAAGCGCGTGCCCGGGGCGAGTTGCTGAATGAGCTGCGCTCCTCGGCCGGGTGGAAAGAGGTGCGCTACCACGAGGTGCGCGGCGAGACCCTGCGCCAGCCGATCGTCGAACGGCACTATCCGGAAGAACTCAAGTGGCTTGGCCGGCGCCTGGGGCCCTCGCGCGGGGTGCCGAGATTCATCCTCGTCGTCAACGGCGAGGTCAAATGGAGCGCCTTCGGCACCAATAACTACGAG
>Ga0163144_10020238_pt1 | contig 13326 bp, 15 predicted proteins | sample OliLak19BULKMAT1_FD_123175 | JGI IMG/M metagenome (GOLD analysis project Ga0163144, IMG submission 123175) | Freshwater microbial mat bacterial communities from Lake Vanda, McMurdo Dry Valleys, Antarctica - Oligotrophic Lake LV.19.BULKMAT1 | ecosystem: Environmental > Aquatic > Freshwater >... | reverse complement strand
ATTTGAGATGTCCATAGATCACCGGCGCGTTGATACACGCTAACGGCCATCATGTCGGTCGCCACCAATAGATACGTTTCAAGGCTTTTGATGCGTCGGTATTGCTTTAATTTGATGGTTTTATCAAAGGTGTCGGTGCTGGGTGAGCTCACCTCGGCGATTACGCAGGGTTGCTCCAAAAAAAGCGCTTTGCCGTCATGCGTACCGCAGCTGGCAACCACATCTGGATAAAACGCGTCGTCCGCAATACGAACTTTCACGTCGCTCATAAAGATCGCGCAGGCCTTAGGTGCAGCGGCCTTCATCGCCGAATATGCGTTGCCGGCGATCAAATTGTGGTTAAGTGACCCGCCTGCCATCGCCCAAATATGACCGTTAACGAACTCGTGCCGGCGCTGCCGCCCGGCCTCGTCGCGCAAATAATCCTCAAAACTGCCGCTGGTTTCAGCTAAAAGCTTGCTCATCAACGCACTCCATTGGCTTAAAGGTGGCCTTGCCGTTATTTCGTCTATACGCGTTGGGAAGTATGCTCGCATCGCACCAGATAGACCACACTGTGCGCTAGCTGCATGAGCGCAAGCTTGGGAACCTGCGATTCAACAGGCACCATTCACCAAGCCCACCCAATAGCCCCCATAATCCGCAGCACTGATTCTAAAGGAACGAGCATGTTTTCATTGAACAAAAAAACCGCAATGCCCACCGCTGCTAGCGCACTGCCGGGCCGGTCACAGCCGCTTGAGCTGCATAATTTTCACGCAGTGCTGGATACGCCGCTGTTGCCACCTTTTCCCGCTCACGCTGAAGAAATCACCGTTGGTATGGGCTGCTTCTGGGGCGCTGAGCGGAAATTCTGGAAAATACCCGGCGTTATTACCACCGCAGTCGGCTACAGCGCTGGCTTTACGCCAAATCCTAGCTACCGCGAAGTTTGCACCGGTAACACGGGCCACAATGAAGTAGTGCGCGTGGTATTTGATCCTAAATTAGTCGCGCTGCCAGAGTTGCTAACCGCGTTTTGGGAATCACACAACCCAACGCAGGGCATGCGTCAAGGCGGTGATGTCGGAACGCAATATCGCTCTGGGCTCTACTACAACACCCCAGAGCAAGCAGCGCTGATGCTAGCGAGCCGCACCGCCTATCAAAACGTGCTGGTGGCTGCCGGGCTTGCGCCCATCAGTACCGAAGTGCTGCCCGCGACCGCGTTTTACTATGCAGAGAACGAGCATCAGCAGTATTTGGCGAAAAATCCTGGCGGCTATTGTGGCCTTGGCGGTACCGGCATTAGCTGCCCTATTTCCGCTTTTGCGAAGCCTCAAGCGTGAGCTTCTCAGATGTAGTTGCGACGATAGGCGTCAGCTTGCTGCTGCTCGCCTATGTGCTGGATGTGACCAATAAGCTAGAGGACGAAAGCCCCTGGTTTTTCGGGCTCAACGCAGTCGGCGCGGCGCTGGCCTGCTGGTCTGCTGTGATGATTAAGTTTTGGCCGTTTGTGGTGCTGGAAGGTATTTGGGCCGCCGTAAGCGTGGTTGCGCTCGCAAGGCGGCTGAGGCGACCTAGCGCGTCGTGAAGCAAAACTGCTCTGCAGACTTTGCAGCAGGCTCAAGCTGCAATGCGTTAGCCGGAAACTGTATTTCAATCCGTTAAATCGGCTGTTGATCGCATCTGTCGCTGCTCTTTCGATCTGTCATGTGAAGCTTCATGTACTGAGTCTTCCGGAATCGGCATGAATACCTTCAGTAGCACCGAAGCGCAGCACACAGCAGGTCAAGCCTCAGGCGCAAGCCGATGGGCAAGGCCTGCGTTAAATGCCAGCGTCAGCGCGTGGTTTGGCATCGCGGTATTGGGCCAGCTGATTTTTGTGTTTTACATTTTTGCGCTGTATGGCCGAGCAACTTTAGCCGGGCAGTTTGAAAGTTGGAACACCGTTATGCCGCGCGCATTTGTGCCCGGCGATACCGCGCAAAACGTCGTGATGGGCGCGCATCTGCTGTTTGCTGCGCTGATTACCGTGTGCGGCGCGCTGCAACTCACGCCGCAGGTGCGTCAATTTGCGCCGCGCTTTCATAGAATGACCGGGCGGTTTTATATAAGCGCGGCGGTGATAATGAGCAGCACGGGCTTAGTGATGGTTTGGACGCGCGGTACGGTTGGCGATTTGCCGCAGCATATTGCAATCAGCTTAAACGGTGTGCTGATTTTGTTGGCAGCTGGCATGGCGCTGTGGCATGCGATTAACCGGCGCATCCAGCTGCATCGGCCTTGGGCATTGCGGCTGTTTTTGGCGGTGAGCGGCGTTTGGTTTTTTCGCATCACCTTAATGTTATGGATTGTGGCGAATAAGGGCCCAGCTGGATTTGACCCCGACAGCTTTACCGGGCCAGCGTTGACATCTATTGCATTTGCTTGCTACGTGCTGGTGCCCTGGGCGGTGTTGGAGATTTATTTGCATGCGCAGAAAAGCAATAAAGCTGTCCTGCATTTTTCAATGGCGGCAGGTCTAGCCGTGCTTTCATTGCTGATGCTGGCTGGAGGCAAGCCTGTTGATATGGCTGCCGAGAATCTAGCGCCAATTGCAAAGCGAAAATGTTGTTCTAGCGCTTTGCTGCTTGAGAACATCATCATAAGCTGGCGCGCGTATTCGGTTTGATCTGGACTATCCTTCGCAGATGAATAATCCCATGATCCCAATGAAAGCCACTGGTAAAGCCTCGGCTAAAGCCAGTGGTAAAGCTTCAGGCCTAGCACTGATGCTGAGCTGGCAGCGCATCTTATTGACCTTCATAGCGTCCAGTTTGATGACGCTGTTGCTCAGCTTTGTTTGGCAATCTGGGCTCCCATCACTGGTGGCGCGGGTGCTGCCGGTTGGCTTGCTCACGCTGCTGGTGTTTGGCATTTTTGAGCAGTGGCCTAAGCGGATGCCCGCGTGGTTTGCGCGCTGGGTTTTGCAGGTGTTAGGCGTTGCGCTGATTATTCCACTGAGCTTGATTCTAATTTGGGTTTTCAGCACTGAACCGGGTGCGCCGCCGTTTTGGATGGAACGGGAACGCTTGGGCGGCTTTGCGTTTCTTTGTATCGTTGGAATGTTTTTTGCACCCTGGATTGCTTTAGCGGCGCTGGTTCGGCAAAAAGATGCGTTTGCCCGCGATCAAGCGCTGATTTTTGATCTGGAACGCAGCGAGCTTGAGCGAAATGTGCAGGGCGCCAAGCTGCATTTGCTGCAAGCGCAGGTAGCGCCGCATTTTTTGTTCAACACCCTGGCGAACGTGCAGGCGCTGGTGCAAACGGGATCACCCCAAGCACCGATGCTATTGGATAGCCTCATCGCTTATTTGCGCGCCGCCGTGCCGCGCTTGCAGGAAACCGCGAACACCTTAAGCGATGAGCTGCAACTGGTGCGCGCTTATTTGGATCTGATGCATATGCGGATGCCGGATCGCCTACAGTTTTCGCTGCACGTTGAAGCGGATGCACTCAGGCTGAAATGCCCGCCTATGACGCTATTAACGCTGGTCGAGAACGCGGTAAAACACGGCATAGACCCCAGCGAAGTGGGTGGCCGAATTGATATTCATGCAGCTGTAATTGCGGGCCGATGCCGCCTGCAGGTGCGTGACACGGGCGTCGGCTTTCAAGCTAGCGCCCAAGGCTTAGGCACCGGGCTTGCAACGCTTCGGGCGCGCTTGAAGCTGGAGTTCTCCAATGATGCGCAGCTGCATATGAGCGAGCTAGTGCCGCACGGCGTTTGCGCAGAGCTCGAGTTTCCTGCACAGTTTCTCAAGCGGCAAAGCGATGTAACAAAACATGCAACAGAACAAGTCGCATCCAGCTGATGTCAGCGCAGCCGACTGGATTGATAGCTGAGGACGAACCGCTGCTGAGGGAAGCGCTGGTGCGTCAGCTAAGATGCGCTTGGCCGGAGCTACAGATCGTCGCGCAGGCGCGCAACGGCCGCGAGGCCATCCAACAATTCGAAGCAAAGCAGCCAGATATTTGCTTTCTTGACGTACACATGCCCGGCGTCAATGGCATTGCAGCGGCTCGCCATATCGGTCAGCGCGCGCATGTAGTGTTCGTAACGGCTTTCGATCAATACGCCGTACAAGCCTTTGCACAGGGCGCACTCGATTATCTGGTCAAACCTGTTGAGCCTGCGCGCTTACTCGATACCGTGCGGCGCCTTCAAAGCCGAATTAAAAGCGCGCAGCCCAGTGCCAATCTAGACATGCTGCTTCAGCTACTGTCAGCCCAGCTCGAAAAAGCCGGCAGTAAAGCGCCGAGCTATTTGCGCTGGCTGAGAACATCAGCTGGCACCCTGCTTCGCTTGATTGCCGTAGATGATGTTGACTATTTGCGCTCTGACAGCAAATACACCGTAGTGGCTTGGCGCGGCGAAGCGGGCCAGCCCGGCGAAGCGGTTATCCGCTTGCCGCTAAAAGAGCTGCTAACGCAGCTTGACCCTGAGCAATTCGTGCAGGTGCATCGCTCGGTAATTGTAAACCTGCGCGCCATCAGCCATGTCACGCGGTGCGATCACGAAACTGCCGATATTCACCTAAAACACCGCAAGGAAGTGCTGCCGGTAAGCCGAAGTTTTACGCATTTGTTTAAGCAGATGTAGGGTTTGATCAGGATTTGCGGTATCGCTTGCTAGCGCTACGCAACAACCCGCAAAGCCAGCGCCTCTTCTGCGAGTTTGTTCAAGCTCTTGCCTTCTGCCTGCGCCACGATGGCCAGCCTTTCATGCAAATCAGGGGCAATTCGCAGATTAAATTTGCCAGAATAGTTTTTACGGGGCGCTATTTTGTGCTCAGCACAGACTGCTAAAAAAACTTTTAGCGATTTCTTGAATTCGGACTTCAATTCCTTCGGCGTTTTTCCAAAAAAATCAGCGCCGCCAGTTAGCCCAAGAATTTCACCACGAAACGTATCAAGCGCTGCGTCGTACTCAATTTTTGCGTCATAACCGTCAACTGACATCATGCTCATGGTGTTACTCCGTGTTGCGCTAACCATTTTCTGACGCTGACAATAGCGCCTTTATCGGTATTGGGTGATGGATGAGGACGATGGAAAACACGAACCTCAGAGAACAAAACTACTGCAATTCGACTTCCTTCTCTTTCGGTAACTGTGGCACCTAGATCAAGAAATAGGGCTTCAACATCACGCCATTTGATATTGGCGCTTGTTGGATGTTGAAAAATCGCGTCAAGCACATGCTGATGTTTTTTCTTCATTAGCAACGGTACCGAAAAATGGTACCAATTTCAAGCGCATTCGAAGCGCATGAAGTTAAGCTCAATTTATCGGCTTCGTACTTTTGGCCCGAGTGTCATCCAAACCAGGTCTGAGTGTCATTAAACCGACGAGATACACCACCAATTCCCGGCTATTCCCCCGCCAATGCCCCCATAAACCGCCGGTAGTAGCGTAGCTCCTCGATGGACTCGCGAACATCAGATAGCGCCAAATGTTCGTTGCGCTTGATATACCCTGCGGCAATTGCTGGGGCCCAGCGTTTGGCGAGTTCTTTAAGGGTTGACACGTCGACATTGCGATAGTGCAGGTAGGCTTCCAGCTCCGGCATGCCGCGCACTAGAAATCGGCGATCTTGGCCGATGGAGTTGCCGCACAGCGGTGATTTTCGCTCGGGCACCCAGCTGCGGATAAACGCCAGCGTTTGCGCCTGCGCCTCGCCGAGGCTGACATTTGACTCAAGCGCGCGCTGCCATAGGCCGGATGCGCTGTGGTGGCTGGTATTCCATGCGTCCATGCTTGACAGCACGCTAAGTGGCGTGTGGATCACCAACACCGGGCCAAGCGCGAGTTCGTTTAGATTTTTGTCGGTAACAATGGTGGCAATTTCTAGGATTTGATTGACGTCAGGGTCGAGCCCGGTCATCTCTAAATCCATCCAGACCATATGTTCGCTGTCCATTGGCGCACCGTTATTTTGCATGCGCGGCTACTGCACGTTGGGCTATTGGGGCCGACAGTTCACCCAGCCAATCGCGCGGGGTCAAGTAGCGCTGCAGCTGCGCTTCCGGGCTGCCCGGTTCGGGCTGGTAGTCATATTCAAAGCGAACGCTGGGCGGCAGGCTCATCAATATGCTTTCGGTGCGCCCGCCAGATTGCAGGCCAAATAGCGTGCCGCGATCCCACACGAGATTAAATTCAACGTAGCGCCCGCGCCGGTAGCGTAGAAAATCGAGTTCGCGTTCCCCATAGCTATGATCTTTGCGCTGGCTTACGATGGGCAGATACGCATCGGCAAACCCACGCCCCACCGCTTGTTGAAACGCAAAGCTTGTTGCGAAGCTAGGCTCTGATAGGTCATCAAAAAACAGCCCGCCAATGCCGCGCGTTTCTTGCCGATGCTTCAAATAGAAATAGCGATCGCAGTGTGCTTTGTATTCCGGATAAAGCGCCGCGCCAAATGGATCGCAAAGATCTTTTGCGACTTGATGCCACTGCCGCACATCGGCGTCAAATGGGTAAAACGGCGTTAAATCAAAGCCGCCGCCGAACCACCAAATCGGCGCTTCGCCGGGTTTTTGCGCTTCAAAGTAGCGCACATTCATGTGAGTAGTGGGCACGTAAGGATTGCGCGGATGAATCACCAGGCTTACCCCCAATGCGCGAAAACTGCGGCCTGCAAGTTCGGGCCTTGTTGCGGTAGCCGATGGGGGTAAGTGCGCGCCGTAAACGTCTGAAAAACCGATGCCGGCCTGTTCGAAAACAGCGCCGTTCTTCAAAACAGCGGTGCGGCCCCCGCCCTGTAGCTGCGCGGCATCACCCGGTGCTGGCGCAGGTTTCACCCAGGTATCAATTCGAAATTTATGCGCAGATTCAAACGCTTCAAGCCCAGAAATTAGCTCAGCTTGCAACGTTCGTAAAAAGGTTTCGACCTCTACCGCTTGGCTTGATGCGGGTGTGTTACTCATCATGCGAGTGGTTCGTAAGCAATCGACGGGCCCAGATGTTCACCGGCGCGCATGGCGATTGAAAATTCGTGAACTGCATCAACCAGGATCTTGACGCTATCTGGATTCATATCCGGATTCATGCCGTGCCCTAGATTGAAAATATGCCCCGGCTCGCGGCCCGCATCTTGCAGCAGCATCAGCGTTTGAAAGCGAATTTGCGCCGCGCTGCCATACAGCACGGTTGGGTCTAAATTGCCCTGCAACGCGACCATCTGCCGGGTTTGCTGGCGCACATCGCTGATTTTTTGTGTCCAATCCAGCCCGAGTGCGGTGCAGCCAAGTTTTGCGATGCTGTGGTGATGCGCGTTTGCGCCTTTTGCAAAAACGATCAGCGGCAGATTGCGCGTAGCGTTGTCGGCGTGCAAATCCGAGACGATTTGGCGCAAATAGCGCAGGCAATACTCATCAAATTCATAAGGTGCCAGCAGCCCGGCCCAGCTGTCGAACAGCATCAACACATCAGCACCGGCTTTGGCCTGCATACGCAAATAGCTGCTAACGGCGCGCGCCAGTTTGCCTAGTAAAACGTGGCTGGCAGTGGATTCATGAAACAAGAATTTTTTTGCGCGCGCAAAATCCTTACTGCCGCCGCCCTCAAGCATGTAGCACATCAGCGTCCAGGGCGCGCCGGAAAAGCCGATCAGCGGCACTTTTCGATGCAGCTCACGCTGAATCAGCGACACCGCATCGCCCACATAGCCAAGTTGGTCAATGGCGTGAAAATCCGGCAGTGCGTCTACGTCAGCGGCGGATTCAATCTTGCGCGCAAACCGCGGCCCTTCGCCATCATGAAACTCCAGCCCTAAACCCATAGCGTCAGGGATGGTCAGAATATCCGAGAATAAAATCGCCGCATCTAAATCATAGCGGGCCAGCGGCTGCAGCGTTACTTCGCAGGCCAGTTCGGGCGTTTTTGCCAGCGCCATAAAGCTGCCAGCCCGCGCGCGGGTGGCGCGATATTCCGGCAAATAACGGCCCGCTTGCCGCATCAGCCAAATGGGTACGTGCGGCGTATCTTGGCGAAGCAGCGCGCGAATAAAAGTGTCGTTTTTCAACGCATCGGTTTTCAATGGGTAGTCCTTTTGGGGCAAGGGTGTTTCAAGTGCGTAAAGTTCAGCGGGCGGCTATGGCTACAGACTTTCAAGCGCGCGAATATCGCGGGCAAATGCGCCTTTCGCAGCCGAAGGGATAGCCGCGCGGGCGGCTTCAATGGTTGGGAAAACGCCCATCAATAGCGCAAAACTGCCGCTTTTTAACGGCAGCTCGCGGGTGCTGCTGCGGCTTAGTTTTAATTCGCTTCGCAGCTTGTCAAAACCTGTCGTGCTGCTGGCAACGGCGAGCTGCACGGTAAACCCAATGCCGACGACAGCATCGCTATCCGAGCTTGCATCGGCAAGCGTTGCCACGCGCGTGCCTGGTTCGGCGGTGACTGCTGGAATGGTGACGACTTTTCCGTTAGGAGTCGGGCTTGCTTGAGCGGTTGGCGTTGATTTTACTTGAGCCACTATATCCGCCGGTTCGGCGCGCCCTTCAGATGCAGTTTGGTCGACGTTAGCTCTCTTTGCATCGACTCTTTCACTGATGTTTTCACCAAACCGACGCGGATCAATCAGCAGCAGCGGCGGCCTGGAGGTTCGCTCGGGGCGCGGCAGCGGAGCGCCATCGCTCGCGGTAACGTCCTTTCCGCAGTTCCAGCCGCCACCTGCTTTAGGTACGCAAGTTTCGTCTGCAACCGCAAAACGATGCGCAAAGCCAAGTGCAACACACAGCAGAATTTTAGTGAAGCCAGCTTTCATTGCTCACTCGATGGCTGCAAAATTCCGTGTGATATCGGATAGCTCGGGCGCTCTTGGCCTTCAGCAAAGGTGACGACAAAGCCTTTTTTCAGCTGTTGATCGCGCGCGGCTAAAAAAGCCGACTGGGCGGTGTCGAAATCTAGGTATTGATCGCGTTTGACGGTCGCTTTGCCGCCGATTTGACCGGTTTCTCGAATTAACGTCCAGCCGCCCAACATATCTTGATGCAGCGCAAGCTGTAGATATTTAGGCGCGTCTGGAAATTGCCCAGATAGCTGGATCGGCGTGGGTTGGGCTTGTAGGAAGATTCTCATGCGCTAAGTGTAGTCCAGAACGCGCAGAAGTTTGAGTGAACGGGCGAAATTGCTAGCAAAATCAGCTGAGGTTTGCAGCAATTCGCCGATAGCTTAGGAAGCGGTAGCTGAGCGTACCGGGCCCGCTGGAAACTTGTGAAGGTGAAGCAGCGCTTTCCTCAAATTCATCGGCTTTGAAAGCTGGGAAAAACGCATCGGCAGTAAATCGGTGGTCAATCAGCGTAAGCTCCAGCCGATCCGCAAAGGGCAGCGCCAGCGCGTACAGCTGCGCGCCGCCAATAATCCACAGCGTGCGCGCCTGTGTTGGCAGCTCGGCTCCGACGATTATCGGATCAACTAGCGCAGGATTAAGCGCGTCTAAGGAGGAAATTTGCTCAACATTAAGCGCGCTAAACGCCTCGTTTCGGCTCAGCACTAAATTACGGCGTTTAGGCAGCGGCCTGCCAATGCTGTCATAGGTTTTTCGGCCCATCAGCACGCTTTGCCCCAGCGTTAGCGCTTTGAAGCGGCGCAGGTCTTCCGGAATATGCCAGGGCATTGCGCCCTGATAGCCAATCCCGCGCGCTAAATCGTGCGCAGCAATCAGCGCGATTTCAATGCCCGCAGCTTTCAACGCAAGTAGACCTGTGCTCATATGGCAATCGGTGCTTTGATGGCTGGGTGAGCCTGGTAGTCCAGCAGCGTAATGTCGTCAAAACGCAGCGCATCAATGTCGGTGCTGGCGGCGGCGTTGATCTGTAAGCGTGATGGCTTAAGTAAGCTGCGGGTGAGCTGCAGCTGCGCTTGCGCGAGATGATTTTCATACAAATGCGCATCGCCGAGCGTATGAATAAACTCCCCGGCCTTCAGCCCGCAGGCGTGTGCAATTAAATGCGTAAGCAGCGCATAGCTGGCGATATTAAACGGCACGCCGAGAAAAATATCCGCGCTGCGCTGATACAGCTGACAGCTCAAATGGCCATCGTACACAAAAAATTGAAACAGGCAGTGGCAGGGCGCCAGCGCCATCTGCGGCAGCTGCGCTACGTTCCAGGCACTGACAATCAAGCGGCGCGAATCCGGCGTGCGCTGGATATCGCTTATCACCTGCTTGAGCTGGTCAATCGGCGCGCCGTTTGCATCCTGCCATGCGCGCCACTGCTGGCCGTAAACCGGGCCTAGTTCACCATCGCTGTTCGCCCATTCATCCCAAATCGACACGCCATTGGCTTTTAAGTAGCGCGTGTTGGTAGCACCGGAAATAAACCACAGCAGCTCATGCACGACGCTTTTCCAATGCACTTTTTTGGTCGTCAGCAGCGGAAACTGTTCACGCAAATCAAAGCGCATCTGATAGCCAAAAAGCGCGCGCGTGCCGGTGCCGGTGCGATCTGATTTGCGCACGCCGCTAGTAAGTGCGGTGCGTAGCAGGTCTAAATATTGGGTTTCAAAGTGCATGGTGCCTATAAAGTCCTTAAATTGCCTAACGCCGTTTAAGCTGATATTCGCGCACCGCTTTATTGTGCTCATCTAGCGTTTCTGAAAACTGATGCGCGCCGTTACCTTTGGCGACGAAATATAGCGTGTTACCGGATTTCGGATTTAGCGCGGCTTGAATAGCGGCGCGGCCGGGCAGGGCGATGGGCGTGGGTGGCAATCCGGCGCGCGTGTAGGTGTTGTAGGGCGTGTCGGTTTGTAGATCGACTTTTCGGATGTTGCCCTTATAGCTTTCGCCCATGCCATAGATAACCGTTGGATCGGTTTGTAGCCGCATATTCAAGCGCAGGCGCCGAACAAATACGCCGGCAATTTCCGGGCGCTCGCTGGCTTTGCCGGTTTCTTTTTCAATGATGGACGCCATGATCAGCGCCTCATACGGCGTGCTGTACGGCAAATTCGGCTGGCGCAGATCCCAAGCGTTACGCAGCATTTTCTTTTGCGCCCAGTAGGCTTTTTTTAGCAGCTCTAAATCGGAGAATCCTTTCGGGAACTGATAGGTATCCGCCAAAAACAGCCCTTCAGGGTGGCTTTCTTCAGCGCCAATGGCTGATAAAATTTCTCCATCCGACATGGCTGTCACGCTTTGCTTGATCGCTTTGTGCTGCATCAATGTCAGGCGCAAATCGGCAAACCTAGTGCCTTCAATAATACTGATTCGATGCTGCACAACTTTGCCTTCAGCCAGAGCGAACAGCACGCTGCGCGGGGTGTCAGTGGCGCTAAAGGCATATTCGCCGGCTTTGAGCTTACGGCTCAGTTTTAACTCACGCACCAGAATTTGCCACTGCCAGCGCGGCGCTTTTGCGGCGCTAACGCTTTCAAGATTGTCAACGAAAGAAGCTAGCGATGCGCCTTCTGGGAAATCAACAATAAAGCGCTGGCTGTTGACCAAGCCTTGCGGGAACAAAAGTTCGTTGGAAAAGCGCTGATAGTCTTTCCATACAAATAGCGCCAAAGCGCTGGTGGCGAGGAAAATCACCAGCAAAATTAGCAGCATCCAGCGGGTTCGGCCGCGTTGCCGTAGTGAGTTTAAGGCTTTAGGCATGATCTTGGCCCTTTGTGGGGCCCATTGTAGGGCCCATTGTGGCAATCCCTCGCATGCTAGCGTTTGCCCGCCGCTGCGCCAAGGTTAAAGCCGCGAACTTCATCAAATAATCGAGGATCAAACTGAACTTCACGCTGATTGAGCCGCAAAACCCCCACCGGCCGTGCGCCACGCACCGCGTTGGTCAGCGCAACTGCCTCAGCGTTTTGAAGCGCTAGCAGGGAAATCGGCCCCACCTGAATCTGCGGATTGCCCTGCAAAATATGCGCACGCATGACGCCCGCAACGCCGCAGCTGCTGATTTCAGGCGTGTGCCAGCGCCCGTCAATGCGCGCAAACACATTGGCAGAGGTAGCACACACCACTAATCCTTCGGCATTTTGCATTAACCCGTCAGCTATGCTTGGATCCGCCCATTCCGCGCGCGCCATGACTTGTTCCAGGCGATTAAGATGCTTCAAACCGGCCAACAGCGGCTGCGCGGCGAGCCTGGTTTCACAGACGCAAACGGCCAAGCCCTGCTGCCATAGATTTTGATCTTCAATCGGCGCTGGATATACCAGTAGCGCGCGTTTTAACGGCGCATCGGTGCGCGCATAGCCGCGCGCTTCCCCGCCCGCACCCAGCATCACTTTCAGCACTGCATTGGGAAAGCGCTTTGCCATGCTTTGAGCTTCCAAATTCAGCACTGACAAATTTGGCGCAGGCAGCTTTAAGCGCGCGCAGCCCAGCTGCAAGCGCGCCCAGTGCAGCGGCAAAAGTGGCATTTGCGCATCGGCGATCGCAATGCTTTCGAATAAGCCATCGCCATAGGCCAGCCATCGCTCTGCGAACGCGCCCGCCATGCCTTCCGCGCCATTAACTAAGGCTGCAAAAAAACCGCTCAAATTGACCTCAGCGCGCGCAGCAAGCCTTCCGCTTTCAGAGCGGTTTCTGCGAGCTCTTTCTCCGCAACGCTGTCGGCGACTATTCCTGCGCCGGCGCGAAAGCTCAGCTCCGCTGAATCTGCGTGATTTTGCAGCGTCATGGAGCGAATCAAAATATTAAAATCCATCTCACCATTGCGGTTGATAAACCCGATCGCGCCGGTATAAGCGCCGCGAGGCGTGCGTTCTAACTCAGCGATAATTTCCATGCAGCGCACTTTTGGGCAGCCGGTGATTGTGCCGCCGGGGAATAGCGCTTTGAGTACGTCAACCGGGCCTACACCGGCGCGTAGCTGGCCCCGTACGTTCGATACGATATGGTGTACGTGCGTGTAGCTTTCGACGCTGAGCAGCTCATCAACCACAATGCTGCCGGGCTGGCATACGCGGCCTAGATCATTGCGCTCCAAATCGATCAGCATGATGTGTTCGGCGATCTCTTTAGGATCCTGCACCAGCGTGGCTTTTAGCAGCTCATCTTGTTCCCGCAATTGCGCCCGCGCTCTCGTGCCTGCAATCGGGCGCGTTTGCGCGACACCGTTTTGCACCTGCACTAGGCGTTCGGGTGAGCTGCTTAACAGTGCCGCATTGCCGTGCTGTAACAAAGCGGCGAAAGGTGCCGGATTGGCTTTGCGCAAGCGCCTGTAAAGTTCGGTGGCCGAAACGTTTTTGTTTGAATGCGCCAGCCAGCCTCTGGACAGATTGACTTGAAACACATCGCCCGCACGCAAGTATTCGTGAATGCGCTGCACGCTGCCTAGAAACGAATCATCT
>Ga0163144_10020237_pt1 | contig 13327 bp, 13 predicted proteins | sample OliLak19BULKMAT1_FD_123175 | JGI IMG/M metagenome (GOLD analysis project Ga0163144, IMG submission 123175) | Freshwater microbial mat bacterial communities from Lake Vanda, McMurdo Dry Valleys, Antarctica - Oligotrophic Lake LV.19.BULKMAT1 | ecosystem: Environmental > Aquatic > Freshwater >... | reverse complement strand
TCGCGCCCAACGGCACCGAGGTCTGGGACCTCAGCGCCGACGAGAAGAGCGACGCGCAGCTGTCCGCGTTCATCCACGCCAACGTGGTCAAGCAGTACGCGAAGGACAACTTCGACGACGAGCTCGACTGGCTGTTCGAGGCGCTCCCGGTGTTCGTCAACGAGGACGGCTCGTGCAACGCGTTCTCGAACCTCGACGACATCCACTTCTTTCCCGAGGGCGGCGGCTGCGCGAACACCGCGCGGCTCGCCGACGTCGTCTATCACGAGTTCGGCCACTCGCTGCACGGCCAGTCGCTGCTCGACGGCCGGTTCGACTCGTCGTTCAGCGAGGGCATCTCCGACTTCATGGCCGCGACCATCACGGGTGATCCGGCGATGGGCATCGGGTTCTTCCTGACCGACGCGCCGCTGCGCCACATCGATCCGGAGAACTTCGAGCACCGCTGGCCCGAGTACATCGACCTCGACGTCCACGAGACCGGGCTCGTGATCGCGGGCGCGATGTGGGACCTGTACGAGGCGCTGACCGACGAGCTGGGCGACGCCGCCGGACACACACGGGTCGACGATCTGTTCTACGAGATGGTCCGGCGCTCGGACGGCATCCCGTCGGCGTACGCCGAGGTGCTCGCGGCCGACGACGACGACGGCAACCTCGCCAACGGCACGCCGAACGACTGCATCATCGATCACGTGTTCGCGGCGCACGGGCTGACCGCGTTCGACGGCAGCGACTTCGGGATCGTCGCGCCGAAGGTGTCCGACGGCCGTGTGCTCACGCTCGCGCAGCCCAACGACCGCTCGGGCTGCCCGATCGCGATCGCCAGCGCGACCGTGACCTGGCGCCTGCGCGACACGCCGACGACGATCGGCAACGTCGACTTCGAGGTCAGTGCGGCGAGCGCGACCGCGGCGATCCCGCCGCAGCTCGACGGCGAGGTCGTCCAGTACCAGATCAACGCCACGCTCGACGACGGCACGGTGTGGACGCTGCCGCGCAACTACGCCGACGACTGGTACGAGCTCTACGTCGGCCCGGTGACGAAGCTCTACTGCGCGAACATGGACACCGATCCGTCGCTCGACGGCTGGCAGCTCACGGGCGACTTCACGTGGGCGAACGCCGAGGTCGGCTCGAGCCTGCTCGATCCCGCCGACGCGGCGACCGGCGAGAACGTGCTCGGCACGCGGCTCGGCGGCCGCGGCACCTACCGTGAGGCCGGCCAGTCCGACGCGATCCTCCCCGAGATCGACGTCACCGGCTACACCAGCGTGCGGCTGCAGTACCAGCGGTGGCTCACCGCCGAGGACTCGAACCGCGATCGCGCGCAGATCCTCGCGGACGGCGCGCCGCTGTGGGTCAACGCCGCGTCGCCGACCGGCCAGCTCGATCACCGCGACATCGAGTGGCGGTTCCACGACGTCGACCTCACCGCGCTGTCGGGCAACGGCAAGGTCCGCGTGACGTTCCAGATGATCGCGGACGCGGATCGCCAGCTCGGCGGCTGGAACCTCGACGACGTGTGCATCGTCGCCGCGGGCGCGCCGGTGTGCGGTGACGAGCGCGTCTCGGTCGATGAACAGTGTGACGACGGCAACCTCGACGCCGGCGACGGATGCTCGTCGGCGTGCAACCTCGAGGCGGGACCGCCGACCGATGAACCTGGGTGCTGCTCGACGGGCACGCCCGCGACCGGGAGCCTGCTGCTGGGCCTGCTCACCCTCGGTGTCGTGCGCCGCCGCCGCGTGTAGGTGAGAGTGCGCTCAACCAGGCTGGCCGGTTCGGGGTAACAGGTCTCACTTCGGAAATTGGCGGCTGTGAGAGCCCGCGGATTGGCGCGCGGCGCTGAGTCGGCGACGGTGCCTGCATGAAGCGCAAGCGTCTGCTCGCCTCGGCACTGCCCGCGATGTTGTTCGCGACCACCGCGTACGCGGTCCGCCAGCCGGACTATCTCGCGGAGCGTCCGCTCGAGACCGCGCACGGCGAGCGTGGCCGCGTCGTCCGCCACGCGACGGCGTTCGCGCCGACCAGCAAGGCCGCCGCGGCGCTGCGCGCGTTCACGCAGGCGCACGGTTCTTGGACCGCGCAGTGGGACCGCGACACCGGCGTGCCGACGTGGCTGTACGGCCAGGGCATCCCCGCCGCGGGCGCCAACGCCGATGACGCGATCGCCGAGCGCGCGGCGCGTGACGTGCTCGTCGAGTCGATCGGCCTGCTCGCGCCGGGCGCCGCCGCCGCCGACTTCACGCTGACCCGCAACGTCGCGCGCGGCGCGCTGCGCATCGTCGCGTTCCGCCAGACCTGGCAGGGCCTCGACGTGTGGGGCGGCCACGTCCAGTTCCTGTTCAAGAACGACCGGCTGTTCGCGATCAACACGACGGCGTCGCCGTCGATCGCGGCGGCGATCCCGACCGCGGTCGCGCGCGATCTCCACGTCGGCGCGCTCGACGCGATCACCAAGGCCTACGGCGGCACGCCGAAGGTGCTCGATACCGGCGCGCCCCTGGTGCTGCCGATCGTGCGCGACAAGGGCGGCGCGATCGAGCACCGCGTCGTCGTGCCGGTGACCGTCGACCTCGACGCGCCGCGCGCGCAGTGGACGGTGTTCGTCGACGCCGCGACCGGCGAGCCGATCGCCCGCCGCCAGCGCCTGCAGTTCGCGACCGGCGCGATCCGCTACCACGTGCCGGATCGCTACCCCGGCGGCTCGCACTCCGACGAGCCCGCGACGTTCGCGACCCACAAGCTCGACGGCACGACCAACATCGTGTCCGACGCCGAGGGCAACTTCACCTGGGCCTCGGCCGTCGACCAGCTGGTGACGCCCGGGCTGACCGGCACCAAGATCCGCGTCACCGTCGGGTCGGGCACGCTCGCGACCGCGTCGCTGATGGTGTCGCCCACGACCGGCGCGATCTGGAACCTCAGCGCGGTCGAGCGCGATGACGCGCAGCTCACCTCGTTCATCCATGGCAACAAGGCCAAGGCGTACGCCAAGACCAACCTCGATCCGGACCTCGGCTGGCTCGACGCCCAGATGCGGATCACGGTCAACGAGGACGACGTCTGCAACGCGTACTCGAACCTCGACGACATCCACTTCTTCGTGAAGGGCAGCCAGGGCCAGACGTCGTGCGAGAACACCGGCCGCCTGGCCGATGTCATCTATCACGAGACCGGCCACTCGCTGCACTGCCAGTCGATGCAGGACCGCCTCGGGATCGACTGCGAGCAGAGCTTCGACAGCGGCGTCAGCGAGGGCGTCTCCGACTACCTCGCCGCGACGATGACCAATGACCCGGCGATGGGCATCGGGTTCTTCTCCGGCGGCGACGGCCCGCTGCGCCACCTCGATCCGAACGGCCGCGAGATGCGGTATCCCGAGGACGTCAGCGAGGATCCGCACGTGACCGGCGAGATCATCGGCGGCGCGCTGTGGGATCTGCGGAAGGCGCTGATCCTCGAGCTCGGCGAGGCCGACGGCGTCGCGCTCGCCGACGACATCTTCTACGGGATCATCAGCACCGGCGTCGACCTGCTCGGCACCTACGCCGCCGCGCTCGTCGTCGACGACGACGACGGCGACCTGTCGAACGGCACGCCGCACGAGTGCACGATCACCGAGGCGTTCCGCGTCCACGGCCTCGCCGGCAGCTCGCTCGCGCCGCCGACGCTCGACGAGCTGACGATCACGATGGCGCAGCCGGCGGGCGGCGCCTCGGAGTGCCCGCCGCCGGGCGTGGAGTCGGCGACCGCGACGTGGCGGCTCGCGAGCGACCGCACGGTCACCGGGACGATCGAGCTCGAGCCGGGCACGACCGCGCTGACCGGCACGCTGCCGGCGCCGGAGATGGCCGGGGTCATCGAGTACCAGGTCACCGCGACCCTCGAGGACGGGATGTCCAAGCGGTTCCCCGAGAACCTCGCGGACGGCTGGTACCAGATCTACGTCGGGCAGGTGACGACGCTGTACTGCACCGACTTCGAGGGCGCCGACGACTGGACCTACGACGGCGAGTTCGCGATCGGCGCGCCGGCCCCGCTGCCGGGCTCGGGCGATCCGACCACCGCGTACTCCGGCACCAACGTGCTCGGCCAGAACCTCAGCGGCGACTATGACCGCAGCAGCGCGTCGTCGGCGACGTCGCCGGTGATCGACACCACCGGCTACACCGGCGTTCACATCCAGTACCGCCGCTGGCTGGGCAGCGAGGACGCCGAGTACGACCAGGCGTCGATCACCGTCGATGGCGCGGACGTGTGGGGCAACCTGCAGACCAGCGACGGCGACGTCAACCACACCGATCGGGAGTGGCGGTTCCACGACGTCGACATCTCGGCGCAGGCCGCCGACGGCGCGGTCCAGGTGACGTTCGCGCACCAGAGCGACCAGGGCCTCGAGCTCGCCGGCTGGAGCGTCGACGACTTCTGCGTGGTCGCGGTGACCGCGGGCGGTGGCCTGACCTGCGGCGACGGCGCGCTCGACGACGTCGAGGAGTGCGACGACGGCAACGCGCTGGACGGCGACGGCTGCTCGGCCACGTGCGGCGACGAGGGCACCGACGGCGGCTGCTGCTCGACCGGTGACGACGGCGCGGCCGCGCCGCTCGTGCTCGGGCTGCTGACGTTCGCCGGGATCGGCCTCGGCCGCCGCCGACGCCGCCGCGCCTGATCCCCGAAACTTTCTCACCCGAGGCGCCGCGTCCCCCCGCGTGGCGCCTCTATTCTTTTTCGGGGTTTGCTAGGCTGGTCGTAAGCCGCGCGTCCGACGCGCGTTCCATCAGCACCCCATGACCCAGCCCCTCGCTTCCTGCCCGGCCTGCGGTGGCTTCACGCCCGCCGCGCTCGCCGCCTGCCCGCACTGCGACGCCGCGCTCCCGGCGCGGCGCCCGCGCCACCTCGCCCGTGCGCTCGCGTCGCTGATCGGTGGCGGCGCGGTCGCGATCACGCTGATGGCCTGCTACGGCGCGATGCCCCACCACGCGAACGATCCCGGCGCGGTCGGCTGCTACCACGAGTACGGTGGCGGCGATGGCGACGGCGACGGTCACTGCGCACCGCAAGACTGCAACGACACCAACGCGATGGTGTTCCCCGGCGCCGAGGACCCCGACCTCGACTCGATCGACCAGAACTGCGACGGCGTCGACGGCTGGCGGGATCCTGGCGCGGTCGCGACGCCCCCTCCCGCGGACGTCGTCGACGCGGGGCCCGCGCCGGTCGAGCCGACGCCGATCGCGACCGATCCGTCGCCGCCGACGCCGTGACCGCGGTCCGCGCGCACCACCGCCGGCTCGACGTCGTCCACGGCGACCACCACCCGGCCTACGTGGTGTGGGAGTTGACGCTGCGCTGCGATCACGCGTGCACGCACTGCGGCTCGCGCGCGGGCGTGGCGCGCGACGACGAGCTGTCGACCGACGAGGCGCTCGCGGTGGTTGGCAAGCTCGCCGCGCTCGGCGCCCGCGAGGTCGTGCTGATCGGCGGCGAGGCCTACTTGCACGAGGGCTTCCTCGCGATCGTCCGCGCGCTGCGCGCCGCAAACGTCAACCCGGTGATGACCACGGGCGGGCGCGGCGTCACCGCCGAGCTCGCCGTCGCGATGCGCGACGCCGGGATCTCGCACGTCTCGGTGAGCATCGACGGCCTCGAGGCCACGCACGATCGCATGCGCCACCTGCGCGGCAGCTTCGCCTCGGGCATGGCCGCCCTCGACCACCTGCGCGCCGCGGGCGTGCCGACGGCTTCGAACATCAACCTCAACCGGCTCAACCATCAGGATCTCGAGCCGCTCTATCCGGTGCTGCGGGATCGGGGGATCAAGGGCTGGCAGATCCAGCTCACCGCGCCGCTCGGGCGCGCCGCCGACCGCGCGGACCTGATCTTCCAGCCGTGGGATCTGCTCGAGGTCGTCCCGCGGGTCGCCGCGATCAAGGCCAAGGCCCGCGAGGACGGCATCGCCGTGATGCCCGGCAACAACCTCGGCTACTTCGGACCCGAGGAGGCGCTGCTGCGATCGATGCATGCCGGCGATCGCGATCACTGGCACGGCTGCCAGGCCGGCAAGTTCGTGATGGGCATCGAGTCCGACGGCGCGGTCAAGGGCTGCCCATCGCTGCAGACCTCGCACTACGTCGGCGGCAACCTGCGCGAGCGCGACCTCGCCGAGATCTGGAAGAAGTCACCCGAGCTCGCGTTCGCGCGCGCCCGCACCGTCGACGATCTGTGGGGGTTCTGCCGGACCTGCGACTTCGCGTCGACCTGCCTCGGCGGCTGCAGCTTCACCGCGCACGCGATCCTCGGGCGACCCGGCAACAACCCGTTCTGCCACTACCGCGCGCGCACGTTGGCCAAGCGCGGGCAGCGCGAGCGCCTGGTGCCGGACGCGCCGGCAGCCGGGGACCCGTTCGACAACGGCACGTTCGACGTGGTCCTCGAGGCGTTCGACGCGCCGGATCCGCGCGCCGGGCTCGACGCCAAGGCGCTCGTCCAGATCACGCGCAAGCCTCAGCGCTGAGGCGACATCGGCGGCAGCTGGGCGTCGAGCGCGGCGGCGGTGGTGCCGCGCTGCGCCTCGACGCTGTAGTAGACGCGCGGGCCGCGCGGGTTCGCGTCGAGCGTGAGCTTGAGATCGAACGGCTCGGGCCCGTCGACGCGCTCGATCCGGAACTTCGTGTCGACGTGCTCGCCGGTGTGCGGCAGGTGGACCTTCAGCTGGTCGCCGTGGGTGTGGAACACGAACAGCTCGAACTGACCCTGGAACACGGTGCGGTCCTGGAACACGCCGCCGCCCATCGACGGCACGAACCGCGCGACGAACAGGTGGTCGTCGTGGGCCTCGGGCCAGGCATCGATCCAGTTGCGATCGATCAGGAGCTTCGGCGCCTGGTCGGTGGGGACGGCGCGCGAGCTCGGCGCGTCGCCCGTGCAACCGGCGACCACCACGACGGCGAGGAGAACGGAGCGCATGGCTCCAGTATGCACGCTACGACGCGGCGAGGATCCGCTGCGCCGCGACCATGCCGCGCGCGAGCTGGCGCCGCCGCATCTCCGCCGATCCGCCGACGGCGCACAGCACCAGCTCGTGGCCCGCGGCCTCGAACTTGGTCATCTGCACCTCCCAGCGCTGGCCGGCGCCGAGCAGCGTGCCGGAGAACTCCTGGATCCGTGGCGCGACCTTGACCATCCGGCCGGCGACCTCCTCGCAGCAGTAGTCGTCGCCGGCCGACGCCAGCGGCAGGCCGTCTCCGTCGGCGAGCACCATCGCGGCGACGCCCTCCTGGCAGCACGCGTCGAGCTGGAGGTTCAACGCGATGTCCGGTTGTTCGCTGCGCGCGCGGCGCCGTTCCCGAGGCGTGTCCATCCCCCGATGGTCGAGCCGCGTTCGCCGGCGGGCAAGAAAACCGCCTATCATGGCCCGCATGAACTGGAAGACCCTGATCGTGCCGCACGACTTCTCGCCGAGCGCCGATCGCGCGCTCGTCGAGGCGGCGGCGCTCGCGCGTCACCACGGCGCGAAGTTGGTCCTCATCCACATCACGCAGCTGCCGCCGGGGTTCAACGCGAGCTCGCTGATCGCCGATCCACGGGCCGAGGGCGGTGAAGGCGGCGAGATGATCCGCGTCGACGCCTACGCGCGGATCAACGCGACCGTGAAGCTCGATGCGCTCGCGGACCCGCTCCGCGCCGACGGCGTCGAGGTCGAGACCCGGGCGGCGATCGGCGAGATCGACGAGGAGATCCTCGAGGCCGCGAAGGACTGCGCCGCCGACCTCATCGTCATGGGCACCCACGGCCGCCGCGGCCTCGCCCACCTCTTCCTCGGCAGCATGGCCAGCAAGGTCCTCCGCCAGGCCTCGATCCCCGTCCTCACCGTCCGCCTCTCGGCCGACTGACCGATCAGCGGGCGACGGGGGGCGTGGGCAGGGCGTGGTGGGCGAGCATGCCGGCGAGCATGGCGGCGCAGAACACGAGGGCGGCGGAGGCGCCGGAGGCGGCGGAGACGAGGGCGGGGCCGGGACAGAAGCCGGCGAGGCCCCAGCCGACGCCGAACACGGCGGAGCCGACCAGGAGGCGGGCGTCGATCAGCGTCGACGCGGGGAGGGAGAAGCGGGTGTCCAGGAGCGGCTTGGCGCGGCGGCGGATGAAGCGCCCGGAGGTCGCGTGGACGGCGATCGCGCCGCCCATCACGAGCGCGAGGGTGGGATCCCAGCGGCCGAGGACGTCGAGGAAGCCGAGGACGCGCGAGGGCAGCGTCATCCCGGACAGGATCAGGCCGGTGCCGAACATGGCGCCGATCAGCACCGCGAGCGCGGCGCGGATCACGACCAGCCTCCGGACTCGCGGACGATCACCACGGTGATCGCGGCGACCACCATGAAGGTCATCGTCGCGACCAGCGAGCGCAGGGAGAGGCGCGACAGGCCGCAGACGCCGTGACCGCTGGTGCAGCCGTTGCCGAGGCGGGTGCCGAACCCGACCAGCAGGCCGGCCACGCCGACGAGGGGCAGCTCGACCGGCGTGCCGCCGAACCGCGACGGCGCGACGATCGAGCCGATCACGCCGGCGAGGAGGAGGCCGAGGACGAACCCGAGTCGCGACGGGCGATCGTCGGCGCGCCCCGGGAGGGCGCCGCCGAGCATGCCGCTGACGCCGGCGATCCGGCCGTGGGTGAGGAGGAACAGCGACGCGGACGCGCCGATCAGGGCGCCCCCGGCGAGCGCCTGGAGTGCGGTCGAGGACTGCATGGAACCGTCGACATGATACATCCCGCGCACCCCGATGCCTCCTCGCCCCGAGGGCGCGGCCCTCCCCCGCCTGATCGTCGCGGCCGTGCTGGTCGGCGTGGCCGGTGCGGGCGCGGGGATCGCGGTGCGCGTCGTGCTCACGGAGGGCGTGGCGTGGATCTACGGCGCCGACGACCTGGTCAGCGGGATCGCCGCCCAGCCGGCGTGGCTGCGGATCCTCGCGCCCGCGATCGGCGGGCTCGCGGCGGGGCTGCTGGTCACGCTGCTGATCCGGCGCGGCGCGCCCGGCGTCGCAGACGTGATGGAGGCGGTCGCGCTGGGACGCGGCCGGCCTCGGCTCGGCGCGGCGGCGGCGCAGGCCGCGGGATCGCTCGCCGCGGCGCTCGGCGGCGGCTCGATCGGGCGCGAGGGGCCGCTGATCCAGCTCGGCGCCGGCGCCGGCCACGAGATCGCGATCCGCACCACGCGGTCGAGCAGCGAGCGGCGCGCGCTGGTCGCGGCGGGGACGGCCGCCGGGTTCGCCGCCGCGTACAACACGCCGATCGCCGCGGTGCTGTTCGTCCTCGAGGTCGTGGTCGGCGTGGTGACGCTCGAGGTGATCATCCCGGTCGCGGTCGCCACCGCGGTCGGCACCGCGCTGACCCGCGCGGTCGTCGGCGGTGGCCCGATCTACGGCCTGCGCGAGTTCGCGATCGATTCGCCGCTCGAGTACGTCGCGTTCGCGGCGCTCGGGGTCGTCGCGGCGCTCGCCGGGGTCGGGCTCATGAAGCTGCTCGCGGTCGGCGAGCGCGGGTTCGCGCTGGCGCGGGCGTGGCCTCGAGCGCTCCGCGCGGCCGCCGGCGGCCTGCTGGTCGGGCTGATCGCGTGGCGACTCCCCGACGTGTGCGGCAACGGCTACGAGCCGCTGCGCCGGATTCTCGACGGCCGGTTCGCGATCGACGCGCTGCTGATCCTGTGCGCGGCCAAGGCGGTCGCGACGGTCGCGTCGGTGTCGTCGGGCAGCCCGGGCGGCGTGTTCACGCCGACGATGCTGATCGGCGCGGCGCTCGGCGCGGCGGTCGCGGGCGCGATCGTCGAGAGCGGCGGCGTGGTCGCGCCCGGCGGGTACGCGCTGGTCGGGCTCGCCGCGACGCTGGCGGCGACGACGCACGCGCCGCTGATGGCGACCGTGCTCGGGTTCGAGCTGTCAGGCGACTACGCGATCGTCCTGCCGCTGCTGCTCGCGACCGCGGTGGCGACGCTGCTGGCGCGCGCGATCGAGCGCGACTCGATCTACACCGCCGAGCTGCGTCGGCGCGGGATCCCGTGGGAGGGCACGATCGCCGAGCGGCTCGCGCACGCCGCGCGCGCGCGCGACCTCATGGAGCTCGAGCCGGCGACGGTCCCCGCGTCCGAGCCGCTCGCCGCCGCGCTGACCCGGATGGCGGAGGGCCGCGGCCGCCTGCTCTACGTCACCGACGGCGGGCCGCTGCGCGCGATCTCGCTGACCCAGGCCAAGCAGCAGTGGGCGGCCTGCATGACCGGCGGCGGCGCGCCCACCGGCGTCGCGGGCGATCTCGCGCTGCCGGTCGCGACCGTCGCGCCCGACGACACCCTGCTCGAGGTCGGCGAGAAGCTGTGGGCGGTCGACTGGGGCGAGCTGCCGGTCGTCGATCCCGCCACGCCGGGTGTCCCGATGGGCACCGTCACGCGGCGTGGGCTGCTCGGCGCGTTCGATCGCGAGCTGCTCCAGCGCGACACGCTGACCACGCGCGTGACCTCGCTCGGCGGCGTCGGCGAGCGCGTCGACTACCTCGAGCTCCCCGACGGCCACCGCGTGGCCGTGCTCGCCCCGCCTGGGTGGCTGGTCGGCCAGGTCATCGACCTCGCCGAGATGCGCGCCGAGATGGGCATCATCGTGATCGCGGTCCGCCGCGACGCCGGCGGCGAGGCGCCGCCGCGCTGGCACGACGCCGACGCCGGGCTCGCGATGCGCGCGAGCGACCGCCTGATGGTGATCGCCACCGAGGACGAGCTGGCGCGGTTCGTCCGCGCGCGGGCGATCCCGCGGCCCCTGTGATGGAGCTCCTCCACCGAGATCACCGCATCGTCGTCGTGTCGAAGCCCGCGGGTCAGATCGTCCACCGCGGCTGGGCCGACGACGCGGATCCGCTGCTGCAGGAGGTCCGCGACGCGGTCGGGCAGTACGTCCACGCGATCCATCGGCTCGACCGCGGCGCGTCCGGCGCCGTCGTGTTCGCGCTCGACGCCGCGGCCGCGCGCTCGCTATCCGACGCGTTCGCGCGGGGCGAGGTCGACAAGCGGTACGTCGCGCTGACCCGCGGCCACCCGCCCGCGCACCTCGTCCTCGACTACGCGATCCCGAAGGAGCCCGGCGGCCCGCGCGTCGACGCGGTGACCGAGCTGTGGTGCCGCGAGACGTTCGGCCGCTACGCGCTGGTCGAGGCTCGTCCGCGCACCGGACGACTCCACCAGATCCGCCGACACCTCAAGCACCTGTCGTGCCCGCTGATCGGCGACGTGAAGTACGGCAAGGGCGAGCACAACCGGCTGTTCCGCGAGCGCTACGGGCTGCACCGGCTCGCGCTGCACGCCGCGCAGATCACCGTGCCCCACCCCGACGGCGGCGAGCTCGAGGTGCGCGCGCCCCTGGCCGCGGACCTGACCGCGTGCCTCGACGCGCTCCGCGTCGACTACGGACAGCCTTCCTGATCGAGATCCGCGAGGTCGCGGACGCACGCCGCCATGACCTTGCGCGCCGCGTCCTGCGCCTGGACCACGTCCATCGGATCCACGTCGGTGCCGAGCTCGACCTGGAGCGCGGTCGCGATCGTGTCCGGGCGGCCGCGGTGCAGCTCGCAGCGATCCGTCAGCTCCGCAGATCGCTTCGAGGTCGCGCACGCGCACAGCCGCGTGATGTACGTCTTGCAGACCTCCTCGCCGCGGGCGCGCTCGCCCTCGGTCATCGGCTCGGGGCCGCGCGGCGCGTCTTCCTTCTTGCTGCAGCCCGCCGCCAGGAGCAAGGCCGCGAGCCCGAGCCGCGTCACGGCGGCTCCACGCGCGCGAGCACCACCGAGATGTTGTCGATGCCGCCCTCCTCGTTCGCGCCGTCGATCATCCGCTCCACCGCGCGGTCGAGGTCGCGCTCCGAGGCCGCGATGTGCGCGATCTGTGGATCCGAGATCATCCCGCTGAGCCCGTCGGAGCACAGGATGTAGCAGTCGCCCACCCGCGGCACGTCGGAGACGATGTCGACCTGCACGGCCTCCTTCATCCCGAGCGCGCGCACGACGACGTTCTTGTGCGGCCAGTTCTCCGCCTCCTCGGCGGTCATCCGCTTCATCTTGATGTAGTCGTTGATCAGCGAGTGATCCTCGGTGAGCTGCGACAGCTCACCGCCGCGCAGGCGGTAGCAGCGGCTGTCGCCGACGTGCGCGACGATGATCGCGTCGTCGAGGAAGTAGAGCGCGACGACCGTCGTCCCCATGCCCTTGAGCCTCGACTCGCGCTGCGCCCGCTCCCAGATCTCCACGTTCGCCAGCTTGATGCTGGTGATCATGCGGTTGACGTCGGCGCGCAGATCGCGATCGACCTTGTACGGCCAGGTCAGCGTCTGCTGCTCGGCGGTCTGCTGGAAGTAGTCCGAGACGATGTCGACCGCGAGGCGGCTCGCGACCTCGCCCGACGAGTGACCGCCCATGCCATCGGCGACGATCGCGAGGCGCTGATCGACGGGAACGTGGATCGAGTCCTCGTTCATCTCGCGCTTGCGGCCCACGTTGGTGCCGCCGGAGAAGCGGACCCGCTTGCCGTCGAGGGGGAAGGACGTGCTCACCGGCCCCGATTGTAGCCCCGGGCCCCCGGGCGTCGCCAACCCGGCGTGACGATTTGACTCCAGGGTGGATCCTCTTATGCTCGACCCATGTCGGACGTCGTCGGGTCCTGGTGGTCCTACGCGGAGGGGAACTCCACGCTGGTCGGGCTGGTCGTGGCCACGCTGACGGTGGCCGCGCTGGTCTTCGTCGGATCCCGGCTCATCACCCGCGGCCGGCGCCGTCGCTGACGCACGGAGGCTGGCGTTGGGCGTCGTCACCTCGGGGAGCGTCTCGGATCGTCCGTTCGGCCGGACGTTCGCCGCGATCGCGCAGCGGCGGTTCAGCGGCGAGCTGCGGCTGACCGTCGGCGCGCAGGTCTACGCGATCGGCTGGCACGACGGCGACGTGATCGCCGCGGCGGGCAACCACCCGGCGGACTCGGCGGTGAAGACGGCGATGAGCGCAGGGCTGATCACGTCGACCCAGGCGAGCGCGATCCTGCGGTCGGTCAGCGCCGGCGTCGACGACGTGGCCGTGGTCGCGGAGGCGACGCGGCTCGGCGCGGACAACGTCGCGCGGCTGCGGCGGCGCGTGGTCGCGAACCGCGCGATGCGGCTGTTCGCGTTCGAGGACGGCGCGTTCGTGCTCGACGACGCGATGACGCTGGCGGCCACGCCCGACCTCGTGCCGATCGACGCGCGCGTGATCCTCTACCAGGGCGTGCGCGCGCACTTCTCCGAGGCGCGCGTCCGCCGCGAGCTG
>Ga0163144_10020235_pt1 | contig 13327 bp, 13 predicted proteins | sample OliLak19BULKMAT1_FD_123175 | JGI IMG/M metagenome (GOLD analysis project Ga0163144, IMG submission 123175) | Freshwater microbial mat bacterial communities from Lake Vanda, McMurdo Dry Valleys, Antarctica - Oligotrophic Lake LV.19.BULKMAT1 | ecosystem: Environmental > Aquatic > Freshwater >... | reverse complement strand
GCCACCTTGCATGCTGATGATCAATCCCCAGCTTGCACCACCCCTCTTCCTCCAGGCTCATCTTGTATGAGAATCGGCCTCCCTCTCCAGGCTCATCTTGTATGAGACAAGACTAGGCGTGGCGCTCGGGCATGGTCTGATGGAACATGCCCGAGCGTCGCGACTTTCTGCTTGGCCTCTCCGCCATGCTCACCATGGAGGAAGAGGCCGCCGCCCAAGATACGATCTACATTCCTGAACGACAGGCCGAACGTGACCGGCCATTCTTGATCGACTTCATGGAAGAGTTCTCCTTCGCGATGCTGGTCAGCTCAAAGGGTGGCATTCGCATCACGAACGTCCCCACGCTCTTCAATCGCGACAAAGACGGTTGGGGCAGCATCTGGTTCCACATCGCCAAATCAAATCCACAGAACAACGCCTTCGATGGCGCTGAGGAATGCCTCGCCGTCTTCCACAGCCCTCACGCCTACATCTCGCCCAATTGGTACGACTCAAAGAACGCAGTCCCCACCTGGAATTTCGCGGTGGTTCATGGGCGCGGAAAGCCGAAGCGTATCGACGATGACCCCGCATTTGCCGCCGGCCTCAAACGTCTGGTTGAAACCAACGAGGGCCACTATGGCGGCGGCGACAAGTGGGATTTCAACAAGCTCCCGGACAGTTATCTCAAAGGCATGCGCCAGGGAATTGTCGCTTACGAGATGAAGGTCGAATCGGTCGAGGGCAAGTTCAAGCTCGGTCACGAACGCTCGCCAAAGGATCGCGTTGGCGTCCTCAAGGGTCTTGAAAAGCAGCAACAACGCAGCATCCTCGACCTCACCCGCGACTACTACAGCCGCCGCAAAGCTTGAAGAAAGCGCAATCGGAGTCCACGGCTCAGATCAGCCCACTCATCAAAATTCTGGCTCGCAGTCGGCGCCGACGTGCTGTTTCTGCTCGGCGTGCCGTCTTGAGGCTCCACGCAGTTACGACATCACCTGGACTACCCGCTTCTAGGCTGGGATAGGCTGACGGGCCTCCAGGGTTCGCGACTATTCCTCTCGTCCTCTTAATATCGCGGCGAGTGTGTCCTCGATAGGGGAAAGGAACAAGGCCCTCGAGGGTTTGATGGATTTCTGCGATTACGCGGTCGGCGGCATTGACGCTATCGGAGGCGATGTAGTCCCAAATGTCGTTCAGATCAGTTTCAGCCTCAGGGTGAAATTCGTAACCGGTCATGAACCCGGAGTTGCTCTACGAGCCTCGCTCTTTTCACGAAGACGAGCAAAAACTTCATCACCAGGGATGAGTTTCACTTTGCCGCTCTTGATGTCGTCGTAACGGGAATTCAACTTTTCACGCGGTCCGCGAGCTCTTCCACATAACCGGCAACTGCGTCCTTTACCAGTTCAACTGCGTCGCGACCGCTTTCGCGCGCCATTTGATCGAGCTTGGCTTGTACTTCAGGTTCAAAATGTACTTCCATGGCATTTTGCTCCTTGCTGGCCTACCTTTCCAGCCTACCGGATATGGTCCTAGGTGTCACGGCGTTCACGTTCACCCTCTCCGGCGCTGCTCCCTTCCCCATCCCGTAGAAACAACGGCAAGACTCAAGCAGTGACCTACGACGCTAGCTTACAGGCTGTCAGGACGCTGAAGCCTACTCGCTCTAAGCCAGCCAACCACAACCTTCCCAGCAATCCGTCAGACCGTGCATCTCCCCGCAACGGCTTGAACATCGAGCCCGCCACAACATCGATCAGATTGAACGGTCTGCTTGCCGCCCACAGCAACTCCTCGATCGCACCTTCGCAATCCTGCTTCCACATGCGCCACGCTGCGCGTTGATAGCGGTGCTGCTGGCGGGCCTCACCGGGATCCCTTCGACGGTGCCGCAACAAAGCCTAAGCCATCAACTCCCTTAACACCGTCCCGTGTACATCGGTCAAACGACGGTCGATCCCATTATTCCGGTAAGCCAACCGCGTGTGATCGATCCCCAGCAAATGCAGCATCGTTGCGTGGACATCGTAACAATAAATCGGCTTATCCACGGCCTTGTAGCTCCATTCATCCGTCGCGCCAAAACTCGTGCCACCCTTGAACCCGCCTCCCGCAAACCATGACGTAAACCCGAGCGGATTATGATCGCGCCCCAAACTCCCCTGGCTGCAAGGCATCCGTCCAAACTCGGTCGTCCAGTACACGATCGTATCGTCCAGCAGCCCGCGCCCCTTCAAGTCCTTCAGCAGCGCCGCCATCGGCTGATCCAGCTCATGCGCCAACATCCCGTGATCCTTCTTCAAGTTCTCGTGGCTATCCCAATTGCGCCTCGGAAAACCATTGTCAGCCCCGCTCCAGATCTGCACAAATCGCACTCCCCGCTCGACCAGCCGCCGCGCTACCAGGCATCTCCTGCCGAGGTCTGCCGTCAGCGGTTGATCCATTCCATACAACTTCCGCGTCGCCTCACTCTCGCCTTCAATCCCCAACACCTCCGGCGCGCTTAACTGCAACCGGGCCGCCATTTCATACGATGCAATCCGGGCCTCAAGCCGCGAATCCCCGCCTCGCCCATCCAGATGCCGCCGATTCACCCGATCAAGCAACGCCAGCCCATCCTTCTCGCTTGCCTCGGTTACATACCCTCCAACCGGCATCTCAAGATCCTGGATTGGATGCGCGCTGCCGATTTTCACCGTCGTCGCCTGATGCGCGGCCGGTAGGAATCCACCGCTCCAGTTCGCGGCTCCGTTCGGTGGCATCCCGCGCGGGTCCGGCATCACCACAAATACCGGGAGATTCTGATTCAGGCTCCCCAGCCCATAACTCAACCAGGCGCCCGCACTCGGAAACCCAGGCAGTATGAACCCCGTATTCTGCATGAACGTTGCCGGGCCGTGTACATTCGATTTCGTCATCATCGAATGCACAAACGCGATGTCGTCAACACACTCCGCCGTGCGCGGAAAAAGGTCGCTGACCCATTTGCCCGATTGCCCATACTGCTTCCAGTTCCAGGGGCTCGGCATCACCACACCCGGGTTGCTCTGGAACAGCTCCACCTTTTCTCCCGGATCCCACTTCTCGCCAGCCTTCGAGATCAGCAACGGCTTGTAGTCGAAGCTGTCGCACTGACTCGCCGCACCGCTCAGGAAGATCTGTATCACCCGCTTGGCCTTCGGCGCGTGGTGTGTCTCAGCGGCCAGCATCTGCGCCAGCGCCATCCCACCGAATCCACCCAGCAACTCTCTTCGCAGCATCGTTAACCTCTAATCGACAAACAAAAACTCATTCGTATTCAGCAGCAGCCGGCTCAGGTTGGCCATGCCATGTTTGGCCGCGTATTCGCGATAGAGCGCAAGCTCCGCCGCATCCAGTTCCCTTCCAAGCACCAGCCGGCCCGCCAGCGAAACATCGCTGCCCACTCTTTCCGCCATATGCGACGCCATCCTCAACATGAACGGGTTGTTCCACATCGCCAACGCCTGAATCGCCGTCAAGGTGGTAGACCGCTTGGGAGTCAACACTGAGGGGTCCGGGCAATCCAGCCGCTCCATGAATGGGTCCGGCACGCTGCGCACGATAAAACGGTAGATGCTCCGCCGGTAGCCGCCCTCGCTATCCGGATCGAATTTTGTGTAATCGTAAACCGGCGAATGGTCGTCCTTGAAGCCAAACATCCTCACGCCCGGCCCGCCCATCTTCAAATCCAGCTTTCCCGCCACAGCCAGCGACGCATCCCGCACCGCCTCGGCGTCCAGCCTCGTCCGGTTCATCCGCCACAAAAGCCGGTTGTCCGTGTCCGCCTTGGCTGCCGCTTCGTTATGTCTCGATACCTGACGGTAAGCCTGGCTCATCACCATCAATCTGTGCAGTTGCTTCAAACTTCCCTTGGCCTCATCGCGGAACCAGACTGCCAGCCAATCGAGCAACTCGGGATGAGTCGGCTGCGATCCCATCCGCCCGAAATCACTGGGGGAATCCACAATCCCGACGCCGAAGTGGTATTGCCAGACACGATTCACAATCGACCGCCAGGTGAGCACGTTGTTGTCGTCCGTAATCCAACGGGCCAGCGCCACCCGCCGCGCGCCCTCATCCCCGTTGTCAAACTCAGACTTCAAACCCGGAACCGCCCGCAGCGCCCCCGGCACAACTTCCTTGCCCGGCGCATTCACATTCCCACGATCCAGCAAGCGAACCACTCGCGGATCGAGAGCCGGCCTGAAGTTCCCCACTCGAGCAAAAAACGAAGCTCCGGAATATACAAATCGTGGCGCAGGCAGCCCGGCAAGCTGGTCGTCGAGCAACTTCATCGACGCCTTGAGTTGGTCGATCGACAAGTAAGTCTCCGGCCCGACAACGACGTCGACCAACTTCTGTCGCGCAGCCCGGTCCGTCAGCCGTCGTGCCTCAAGCATCTGCTTCTCGGCCTGTTGCGCCGCATCCTTGGGCGCGCCCAGATGCGCCAGCAACGATCCCGCGTCCTGTATCCTGTCATCGAGCACGACAATCTCAGGCGTCGTTGCAAATTCCACCCGGTCGAGCAGCGGTTGCATGCGCTTCTGCAAGGCCAATTTTGAAGCCAACAACTCGCGCCTCCTGGAGCCAATCGCTGGATCTTCGTCGTAAGGCCTGTCAGCCCGGTCCACACCAGCAAACACGGCCTGCAGCCGGTAATAATCTTCCTGCGGAATCGGATCGAACTTATGGTCGTGACACCGCGCGCAATGCGCTGTCATGCTGCTGAAAGTCGACACCGCCGTCGCCACCATATCGTCGCGGTCGAGCACCCGCGTAAGGTTCTTGTCGGTCGTACCTTCGCGCAACTCCTGATGCCCGACAAAATCCCAGGGTCCGGCCGCCAAAAACCCTGTCAATTCAAAGGCCCGAGCATCGCCCGGATACAAAACATCCCCCGCCAACTGCCGCCGCACAAACTCGCCATAAGGCAAGTCCTCATTCAAAGCTCGGACTACCGCATCCCGGTACGGCCACGAGTTCGCGCGTGGCTTGTCCTTGTCATAACCGTGCGAATCCCCGTAGTGCACCAGATCGAGCCAATGCCGCGCCCACCGCTCCCCGTAGCGCGGTGAGGCAAGCAATCGATCCACCAGCCGTTCATAGGCATCGGGCATTGCATCCCCAACAAATGCCGCAATCTCAGCCGGCGTCGGCGGCAAACCCGTCAAATCAAAACTGAGTCGCCGGATCAGCGTCCGCCGGTCTGCCTCAACAGAGAATCCAAGCCCCTTCTCGCGCAGTTTCCCGAGCAGATAGGAATCGATCGACGTGTGCTTGCCCGGAGTCAAAGGCCGCAACGACCACCACCCCGGGCCACGCGAATCGTTCTTCGCACCCGCGGCAATCCAGCCTCGAATCGACTCAATTTCGGCAGCCTTCAGCGGCCCGCCCGTCTTCGGCATCCGAGCCAGAGGTCCCGACACCACTCGCAACAGCAGACTTTCCTCAGGCTTGCCTGCCACCACCAGTTCCCGCAAATCAGCAAATGAAGCAAGGCTCACATCGCCGGCCCCGTTTCCACTGGGATGACAAGCAACGCACCGGGCAATTAGGATGGGCAGCACACTGCGCTCAAAGCTCACCGTCTCCGCCGCCCAACCGGTAACTGCAACCCAAAAAAGCCACTTCACGGCCTTCAGAATATCAGGCGTGCGCCTTGTCTCTCCTGCCCGTCAGAAGCTTCAGAATCGTAATCGGCAACGTTACAACTTCCCAAACCAGCCGCAGTACGCCCCCAACTGCAATCCCGACCAATCGGAACGGCAGCAGCAACAACCAGATCAGTGGGTACAACACGATCGCCACCAGCGCCAGTGGCCAGCACACCACGAACAGCAGCAACCACAGCAAAAAGGTCAACATTCGCAATCTACCTCTGTTTCTAAATACGAAGAGAGGATGAACCAGGTTCACCCTCTCTTTAACAATCGTAAGTTGACGATTTGTTACTGCTTCACAGCGATGACCGTTCCGAGATTGTTCTGACTCGGAACCGAGCGCAGCAACACCAGCACCGAGATATTGTTACCAGGAGGCACGATATCCGGAATCTTGACGTTCAACTGCCATAGCCCGACAAATCCTGGCGCCAGTCCGGAATACAGCACGTCCGCCGCCGGCACGGTTCGACCGTTAATCACCACGTCTGGCTTCTCACCTTCGGCCAGCGGTCCACCCGGCGAAGGCTCTCCATCCGCAGGCTGATTCGACACCCGGCCAATGCCTGTGCCGTAAAGCTGGATCACCTGCCCGCGGCCCACCGGATTCGAAATGCTATTTACCGTGTTGTCCTGATTCAGCGCCGAGATCTGTCCGCGGCCATTCGCGGTCGCCGTGAAGAACCCAGGCGAAACATCGACGATTCGAACCAGACTCGATGCCAATACCTGGCCGGTCGATTTCTTGATCACCGTGACGTCTGCGTCAGTTCCGGACGGAGTTCCCCACGGAACCTGGTAATTGATCTGTCCAGGGCTAACGAAGAAGAGCGGCGTAGGGACATCGTTCACCAACACCTGCGTGTCGGCCAATTCTTTGGGAAGCGTCGAGGTCGATGCAACCACCGTGTCATCGGCAAACTTGCCGCCCTGCGCATACATGGACGCAATCATTCCAGGAGCAAGATTTAAACTCTGTTGATTAGCGCCATTCACGCTGGCTTGCGCCTGATAATAAAATGCAATCCGGTTCGAAGCATCCGACAAAATCAGATTCGAATTCTGATCAACCTTGACATCGAGCGGCACAAGCGCACCCACAAGCAGGTTAGATCTTGTGGTCACGGACAGCGACTCATAGGCGGGGAATCGCAAAGCACGGTTGTTGTTGCCATCCGTGATCCACAATTCAGCAGTACGCGGATCGGAATGCACGCCCTGAGGAACGCTAAAGCCCGTCAAGGTCAATGCCGGAGTGGGATCGTTGCCAGCTTGCGTGATGCGGTTATAAATCATCAGCCGCTGGTTGCCGCCATCGACAACATACATGCGATCATCCACGTCCACCGTTACACCACGTGGTGAATTCATTCGCTTGGGATCCGCGGACGCCACGGTCGAGATAAAATCCTGCTGCCCAAACACACTCGAAGCAGCCTGCCCGTTGGTAAAGTCTCCGCCATTCGGTCGAAGGAACAGCAACACCCTGTGGTGCGCACTGTCGGTAACCACCAGATGGCCGCCCGTTGCAAACGCAAGACCCACCGGAGCGCTCATGTTGCGCGGGCTGGCGTCCTGGATCTTCGACGTAAAGCTCGATTGCCCCAAAACCAGATTCGGCCTCAAGTTCGAAAGATTGTCGAACGGTCGCGGGTATCGCAACACGCGGCTGTTCAAAGTATCGGCGATGTACAAGTCTCCACGAGAGTCCACCGCCACCGAATGAGGCAGAAACAATCCCGTCGCATTCGGAATATTTTGATTTCCGTCTGGAGAATTGACTGTCGTGCGCGTGGGGCTCACCTGCCCGATCACCAGATCGGCCGGCTGGCCCAAGGCCACACTGCGTACGTCGCGATAGCCGAGCACGCGGTTGTTGAGCGTGTCAGCGATGTAGAGCGTATTGCCATCCAGCGCGATCCCGCCGCCACGATACTGACGGCCTTGGAACACGCCAACAAAAAAGAACTCCTTGCCTTCCACCAGATTTGCGGCATTCAAGTCGAGAGCAAGTTGGCCCAACACCTTGGATGCCGGTGAAATAAAGGGAGCGCCGCCTGAGATCATAATCACCCGATGGTTATTTGCATCGACGACGAACATATTGCTGCCAATCACTACCGCGTCTACCGGTGAACTCAAACCGGAAGCGCCAGGCACTCTTAACCCGCGATTCACATCGCCCGTATTAAAGTCATTCTGGCCTATCAGACCGCGCATGGGCGGCGAAAACGAGGTAGGTGTCTCCGGGCTCCAGGTATCCGGCAAGTCATAGCGCACGATGCGATTGAATCGCGCGTCTACTACATAAGGAGCATTGTTCACGACGATGATCGCCTCCGGCGAACCCAACGCCTGATCATTCACCGGCGGCAGCGCAGGTTGCCCTTGCACCTGAATCGCAATGCCGAGAATCCGCTCCGCTGCCTGACCCGTACCACTCGGATTGCGGAACACCAGCACACGCCCACGGGCATCGGACACATACATTCGGCCATCCTGCCCAAATGCCACACCCGCAGGCAACGCAAATGTCGTCTTCTCCCGCGCGTCCTGATTCTGAGTGTTCGAAATCGAATTCAACTGACCAAGAAAAACGTCTCCATCCGCTCCAAAGCTCCCCGGTGTCAACACGCGCGCCGGATATCGGACTACGCGATTGTTCCCGGAATCGGCGATCCAGAGATTGCCTGTTCCGTCAAACGCCATCCGGATGCGCAGGACATTGCTGCCCAGATCGCTAAAGAAGAAGCTGTTAGCGGCTGGCGTGGCGCGGCCACGATTTGGTTGCCGGCCCACACTGCCGCCTGTTGAGCTCCCGAAGGTGTCCTGCCCCAACATCACGTCAATTTCAAGCAACTGGTCGGTTGGCTGATCAAATGGCCTCGGATATCTCAGCACCCGATTGTTGTTCGTATCTGCCACATAAAGGTTGCCCTGCGCATCTACTGCAAGCCCTGTAGGCTGATTCAACCCCGTTGTAAAGCTTGTCCCGGGCCCGTTGGCGCTCGTCCGGAATTTGTCGCGCTGACCAATCACAAGATCGGCAGGCGCGCCATTGGCGGCATTGACCGGATTTCTCCAGGCCAATACCCGATTGTTCCCCGTGTCTGCAACATAAAGGATTTGCGCCGAACCGCTGGTATCGACGGCAATCCCCTGCGGAGTCGTCAATTCACGACCCTCGACAAAATTAGGCGCTGCCGTCAGGATTTCTTTGCTGGAGGCGTGGCCCAGAACTCGAGACGGGTTCGGATTCAACTGCACGCTGGTTGGCTGTGCAAGCAATACGCCAGACAGAGCAATAGCGTGCAATAAATAATTCAGTTTCATGGTTTATTCCTGTGTAGGACAGACGCGGGGAGAGCCCGTTACTACATTAAACATCATCTCAAACATTCGATTTTAATTTGTTCACCCTGTCTATCGGTACCGGCGCGGTTAGAATGTAGGTAATGCTCTGGATTTTGCTTTTTACCGCTTTCAACGCCGGAGTCCTCGAAGACCTCCGCGATACCCAGAATTCGCCCGCCCTTGCTGCCCAAATCACCAAACTCAACGCTGCCGCGGCAAAGAACAACAACGCCAAATCCAGCTACGAACTCGCCCTCGCCCGCTCCTATGAGGCCGAAATTGCGATGGAAAAAGGCGACAAACGCGCCAGCGCCTCCGCCGCCGAAGCAGGCATCGAACCCGCCCGAAAGTCTGTCGCCGCCGAACCGGACAACGCCGAATTCCATCGCATCCTCGGCACTTTGTGCGGCCAGATCATTCCGGCCAACGTCCTGGCCGGCCTCAAATACGGCCGCTGCGCCATGGATGAAGTCTCAAAGGCCATCGAGCTCAACCCCAAATCCGCCGAAAACTTCCTTTCTCGTGGCGTCGGCAACTACTACCTTCCCCCCTCCTTCGGCGGCGGCATCGACAAATCCATCGTCGATTTCGACAAGGCCATCCAACTCAACGCCAAGCTCGCCGACGCCCACCTCTGGCGTGGCATCGCACTCCGCAAGGCCGGCAAGAACGCTGACGCCCGCAAATCCCTGGCCAAGGCACTCGAGCTCAATCCCAAACGCGCCTGGGCCAAGACTCAACTGGAAAAGACCCCTGCGCAATGACCTGGCGCGAGCCGTGCCTTTTAAGCGCTGTCTTCGCAGTGCTCACCGCTCTCGGCCTCTTCATCTTCCCGGGCCATTCGTTCCTGCTCAGCGACTCCCAGATCTACCTCCCGCTCTTCACAAACCTCTCGCACCCATCCCTCCTCCCCAACGAACTCATCCTCTCCGGCGCTCACCTCAGCTACACCATCTACGATGAAGTCACGCTCTCGCTAGCCAGCCTGACCGGACTCAGCTTTGAGCAGGTCCTGTTCGGCCAACAGTTCGCCTTCCGCTGGATCGGCTATTGGGGCGCATACTGGCTCGCGCGCGCCTGCGGTCTGCCCATGGGCCCTGCCGTATTGACCAGCACCCTGCTCTGGCTCGGTGCGTTCGTATACGGCCCCGCCGTCATCACCACTGAATTCGAACCCGTACCCCGTGGCTTCGCGGTCGGCCTCCTGGTAGCCGCTCTAGGCGCCGCCGCCCAACACCATCGCAATCTCGCGTCCCTATGCCTCGCCACGGCCTTCCTCTACCACGCCCCCGCCGTTTGGCCCGTACTCGCCATCGCCATTGCACTGCGCCGCTGGCGGCCCCTCGCCTACACCGCAGCCGCGGCGTTCGTGCTCTTGATCCTCGCCCGCAACCAGACCGGAGTCATCGAAGCCCAACCCTTCTTCAGCCTGATCGACCCCACCCAACGCACCATCCAGCAACTGCGCGCTCCCTACAACTGGATCTCGCTCTGGCCCGCACGACACTGGCTCCAGTTCCTGCTCACAGGCGGCCTCGCGATAGCCGCCTACTACCGGCTCCGCCCTCACCTGCCCGCAATCCTCAAACCCTACCTGCTTTACTTGCCCCTAATCGGCATCGCCACCATGCCGCTATCCTGGCTCCTGCTCGAACAATTCGGCTGGGCCTTGTTGCCTCAAATCCAACCCATGCGCGCCCTTCTGTTCTGCCATTTGCTCTGCCAGTGGCTCGGCATCATCGCGGCATGGCATGAGCTGAGCGTTGGCAAATGGTTCCGCGCCGCCGCATGGCTGGCAGTTCCGCTCACGCTATCCCTGCGCGGCGACATCCTCAACCTCCCAACGGGCGCACTCAACAATCAACTCATCCTGCTGGCAATCATCCTCACCGCCTGCGCCATCGCCTGGCGCTGGCCACGTCGCGAATACGCCTGGGCCGCCAGCCTGTTCGTCGCAACAATCTACGGCGAATTCTTCCACGCCCGCGCCCACCAACCCATCGAAACCCCCGAGCTCACCACTCTCGCAAACTGGGCCTCCACCCGCACTCCCACCGCCGCCATGTTCCTGTTCCCCGACCTCGGTCGCCGGCCCGAGCCCGGAGTCTTCCGCGCCAGAGCCTCACGCGCCGTCTACGTTTGCTGGAAGCAAGGCGGCCAGGTGAACTATTTCCCCAAGTACGCGGAAATCTGGTGGGAACGCTGGTCGCAGCTACTCGCCCCCAACCATCCCGCCCTCAACTACGCAGACCTGCGCCGCCGAGGCATCACCCACCTCGTCTTCACCAAAGAAGTCCCCGCCGAGGACCTCCCGCCCGTGTACTTCTCCCCGGCCTTCCGCGTCTACCAGCTCAACCCCTAACCCAACAAACTAGCTCCCCAAGTCAACGCCAAGCTTCTTCAACTCTTCCCCGTAATAACGCTTGTGAAGAATCTCGTACTCTTCGCTGCCCTCAAGTATGCCCTTCTTTTGTGACAACACCTTCGCCCGCGCATCCTTATCGGCCTTCTCCTCCACTTGCAGGATCTCCGTAAACGCCTTCACAATCTCAAGCCGCGTATCGTTCGGGTCCTTCTTCATTCGCGTTTCGCGCTGCTTCCTCAACATGCCCGCCAGCGTATGCGACAAATCAGTCACCTTATCGCGCGACAGCTTCATGTTGTCATTCGATTCGCGCCCCGACGCGCGAATGATCTTGCGCTGCGTCACCATCGTGCTCTTGATCTTCCTGAACATGTCCTGATAAGACACGCCTTCCTTGCGCATGTAATCCGTATACTGCTCCAGAATCTCCCGCACCTCATCGTTCAACTCGTCTTCAATCGAAAGGTCCTTCACGATCGTTTCGGCGAGCAACTCAGCCAGCCCCGCCGGGTTGGCCGTGTCGATGTATGTAGGCGTCAATCGCTGCACAAGGCGGCGGGACAGATATGCAACGAATTCTTTGGCGATCAGCATGGATAAGGTCTACGAACTAGTGTATCGACAACGCGCTCTGGGTCAGCTCGGTTTGCTGCAAACATCGCACTTTCCATACAAAACCAGCTCATGCGTAGTCGCAATGAACCCGTCCGGCAATTTTGGCTTCACTTCCACCGGACAACCCGGCAAGTCGAACACCCGCTTGCAATTCACGCAATGAAAATGATGGTGATGCGCTTTGCCTGAAATCTCATAGCGCGACGGCTCACCCGGCAAATCCACCGCCGTCAACCAGCCCTCTTCTACTAGCGCCTTGATATTGCGGTAAACAGTAGCAATGCCGAGGCCGTCAATCCGGCTCCCGGCATGTTCCAAAACTTCCTGCGGGCCAAGCGGACGATCCATCGCCACAAATACGTCGCGAATCGCACCCTTTTGACGCGTGTTGCGCTGCATCACCGTCCTGGTATCGGGATCAGACAATCTCAACCGGTCCATGGTTGTCGCAATGTCCATTGTGAGAATGATGCAGGTGGCCATCCACCAGATAGTCGACATGGTCGCCATGCGGCACCGCCTCATGGCCACAACCCGCCCCATGAACGTGCCCGGCTTCGTGCCCGCTACAATCATGGCCCGAGGTGCAATCCGCGGGATTCTGCGAGCTCACCTCAAGCGCACATTCATCGACATGCCCCTCATGCGGATGGTGCAAATGCCCGTCATGCAAATAATCGACATGCCCTTCGTGCGCAATCGCCGTATGGCCGCATCCCGGGCCATGCTGGTGTTCGTGATCTTCATGTACGTGATGTGTCATCGCGTTGTCTTCCCTTTCAATACTTTGATTGGAGCTTTCTCAGTCGAATGCGCCAATGCATTAAAAATCAATCCGGCCACATGCTGATCAGCCAGCGAATACAGGATGTGCTTGCCCTGCCTTCGACGAGTCAACAAATTCTCGCTTCGCAATACGCGAAGCCGTTGGGAAATCGTCGACAACTCCTCGCTCGTCGCCGCCGCGATTTCGCTCACACAAGCCTCGCCCTGCGACAACATTGCCAGAGTCCGCAATCGCGGCGGGTCACCCATCGCTCTGAATATGCGGGCGGCAATTTCGATCGACGCCTCATCCACTGGAAGCGAAAGCCTCCGCCGGTGATCCGGATCATTCGGTGCGCAAGGTTTGATGCCGTTATCGATTGTCTTCACTTGAACAACTATTCAACTGTAGCGTAACAATTTGTGCCTGCGAATGCAATAAGGGCTGACGCAAAAACAAGATCACAGATTGGGTGAGATTGTATAGTTCCATTTGGGCAGGTCTTGATGAGGTTTGAGGCGGAGCGACTGCAGTTGCGAGTGGGTCGGTTCGACGCCGGTG
>Ga0163144_10020234_pt1 | contig 13328 bp, 6 predicted proteins | sample OliLak19BULKMAT1_FD_123175 | JGI IMG/M metagenome (GOLD analysis project Ga0163144, IMG submission 123175) | Freshwater microbial mat bacterial communities from Lake Vanda, McMurdo Dry Valleys, Antarctica - Oligotrophic Lake LV.19.BULKMAT1 | ecosystem: Environmental > Aquatic > Freshwater > Lake... | reverse complement strand
TACGCCAAATTGAAAGTCCGCATGGAGCAATTGAAAGTCGGCAACCCCCTGGATAAGTGCATCGATATTGGGGCCATTGTGGATAAAGTGCAGGTAAAAACAATTGATGAATTGGTGAAAAAAGGGATCATGGAAGGGAATGATGTTTGGCAACCGTCCTGGCCGTGCCCTACAGAGGGCTATTTTTTCCCGCCGACTTTGTTTACCAATGTGTCCCCATCGGCCAGTATTGCACAAGAAGAGATTTTTGGCCCCGTGTTGGTGGCCATGAGTTTCCGTTCGCACAAAGAAGCGGTGGCGCTGGCCAACAACACCCGCTATGGCCTGGCTTGTAGTCTGTGGACCGAAGATATCAACTTGGCCCTGGCCATCGCCCCGCAAATAAAAGCAGGAACGGTTTGGATCAACTGCACCAATGTATTTGACGCAGCCGCTGGTTTTGGCGGCTACCGGGAGTCGGGTTTTGGCCGGGAAGGCGGCAGAGAGGGCCTGTATGAGTATACCAAATTGAAAATAGAGGATACTTTCACAGACAAGCCTGTTTTACCCAAAGTTTCCAAGTCAGGCAAAGTCTTCAATGCCAGCCAAAACGGTATCCATGACATAGACAGAACCACGAAAATGTACGTGGGCGGCAAACAAGCGCGGCCCGACGGTGGCTACAGCACACGCATAAAGGACAGCTCCGGCAACTATATCGGCGAGGTTTCAGCGGGCAATAGAAAAGACATTCGGAATGCCGTGGAAGCGGCGCACGCCAACACAAGTTGGCCTGGTATGACGGGCCATGCCCGCGCACAAGTGCTGTATTTTATCGCTGAAAACCTGGCCATCCGGCGGGAGGAATTTGCAAACAGGCTTGTATTGATGACAAATCAGTCGCTAGAAAGTGCTTTGGAGGAAGTGGAAAAATCCATAGAGCGCATTTACTACTATGCCGCTTTTGCCGATAAATACGACGGCATGGCGCACAGTACAATACAGCGGAATGTGACCCTGGCCATGCCGGAATCCATCGGTGTTATGGCCATTGTTTGCCCGGATGAATCACCCTTGTTAGGCTTTATCTCCACCGTTATTCCTGCCATCGCGATGGGCAACAATGTGGTGGTGATCCCTTCCGAAACCGCGCCTTTTTCAGCCACCGATTTTTACCAAATCCTGGACACTTCCGATGTGCCTGGCGGTACTGTCAATATCATTACTGGAGACAAGGATGAACTGTCCACTGAATTGGCCAAACACGACAATGTGGATGGTATTTGGTATTTTGGCTCCAAAGAAGGCTGCAAAAAAGTAGAACTGCTTGCTGCCGACAACATGAAACGCAGTTGGGTGAATTATGGCAAGCACAGAAATTGGCTCGACCAGGCCCACGGCGAGGGCGAGGTTTTTCTGCGGCAGGCGACACAGATTAAGAATATTTGGATACCCTATGGAATATAGGGGTTTCAGGTTTCAGGTTTCAAGGTTTCAGGTTTACGCGATTTGTTCGTTTCCTTGAAACACTATTTCAAAATTGACAACTGACCGCGTAAACCTGAAACCTGAAACCCTTTTTTACAACAGATCGCGTAAACCTGAAACCTTGAAACCTGAAACCTGAAACCTTTTTTTATATGGCAAGTTTACATTTAGGCGCTGAAGTCGGCGACATTGCGGAAACAGTATTATTGCCCGGCGACCCGCTGCGGGCCAAGCACGTGGCAGAAACCATGCTGGACGACGTTGTTTGTTACAGCGAAGTGCGAGGTATGCTGGGTTTCACGGGCTTTTATCAAGGCAAACGTGTATCGATTCAGGGCTCGGGCATGGGTATGGGAAGCGCAGCGATCTATATCAACGAATTGATCAGCACGTACAAAGTGAAAAATATCATCCGGGTGGGAACCTGTGGGGCTTTGCAAAAAGACACCAAATTGGGTGAGGTCATTATTGCCATGAGCGCTTCGGGCGACTGCGATGCCAATGCACTTTATTTCAAGGGTATGCACTACGCCGCCACGGCTGATTTTGATCTGGTGCACAACGCCTATTTGACGGCGAAGAAACTGAATATCAAAACCTTGCAAGGCTCGGTGTTCAGCACGAATACCTTTTATGACGATGTACCTGATCGTTGGGCCACCTGGGAAAAGCACGGCATTTTGGGGGTGGATATGGAGTCGCAGATTCTGTTCACGCTGGCGAAGCGGCTGGGCGCAAAAGCCTTGTCCCTGCTGACGGTCAGCGATAATATCCTGACGGGGGAGAGCTCTAGCCAATTGGATCGGGAGCAGTCGTTCAATGACATGATGAAAATAGCGTTTGAAATAGCCTAGTGATGAACAAAAAGACAATCTCTGTAAATTATTTTGAGTTTGCTTCGCTGGATGAGCTGGAAGCATCGGATGTAGGGCTGATTGAGAAAGCCGTTGAGATTGCCCACAAATCATATACGCCTTATTCAAATTTTCCGGTAGGCGCGGCGGTTTTGCTCGACAATGGCGAAGTGTTCGCCGGGAACAACCAGGAAAATATCGCCTATCCTTCGGGCACCTGTGCCGAGCGCAGCGTATTGAATTTCGTACACGGGAATTATCCCGACAACAAAATCAAGGTTATCGCCATAACGGCCTTGAAATCAACAAGTTCAATACCGGTGACCCCATGCGGGTTTTGTCGCCAGGTAATCGTGGAAATAGAGCAACACCAGGGCGCACATATTAAGGTGATACTACACAAAATAGGCGGCTCAACGTATGTGTTTGAGTCTGCGGTGTCCTTGTTGCCGCTGGCGTTTGAGGATGAGTATTTGAAGCCTTGACTATCGCTTTTAACACATAATTTTTTTCAACACAAAGACATATAGACACATAGAAAACATAGTTTTTTAGAACGTAGCGCTATGTTTTCTATGTGTCTATGTGTTAAAAAAGTCTGTGCCCGCACCCAATTTGCCCAGCAACCACTCCCGCTCCGCCACTTCCCCTGCGGCCATAATTTGCGCCGCCAATCTCCGCTGCGCCGCATCTTTTTTACCCGTACTTTTTATCATTTTTTTGGTAAATCGAATCAGGTTCAGGTAGCTTTCGCGGTGATAGCCAAGTCCTTTTTGCCGCCGAAGGTAAGCCCTGAAACTGTCCAGCAGGCTGTCGAGCGCCGACCACTCTTCCAGTTCGTAATAGCTTTTCAATAGCATCCGGCGCACATCGAGGTTGATGAAAACTTCTGAGAATTCTACGGCGCGGAGGGCTTCCAGCACTTTTTTGTGTTCGCCAGCCCTGAAATGGAATACTGCAAGGTTGTAGCGGTAGATATTGTCGCTTTCTGTTGGTGCAAGGTTTTTCCGATAAGTATCGAGAAAATTACGCGCCCATTCGCGCTCGCCGCTCACCTGTGCCAGCATGTGGATGTTGTTGTAGGTGTACTTGGGCAACACTCCGTTTTCGAAAAGAATGCCCGCTTCGAGGGCGCTGCGGTATAGCTCCAAAGCCTCGCGGGCGTAGGCGCGCTCCCCGCGATTTTGACGACGAATACAGAAGTTGATGGCCGACATGTAGATGTCGCGGCTTTCTGCGGGCGGGAACAAATTTGGAAACTGTTTCAGTAGCGTAGTGATGCTGTGGAAGGCTTCTTCATCCTCAGGGCTTTGCAATGCCCGCAGGCTGTTGGCCAGAAGGGCTATGCTGGGTTGCTCCAGGGAAGCAGCTGTAGCGGCAGCTTGTACGGCCTCGGCCATTGGCAACTGATGTGCTTTGCCGCCGATGGCTTGAATCGAGTGCGCGGTGCAAGCCCAACGCAGGTTTTCAAGTATAAAAAACTGGCCCAGTGCGTCCACGGTGACGGGTAGGTTATGGTCGTCGCTGCGGTTTTTCAGGATGTGGTGGTTGAATATTTCCTGTTGTAATTTATAGTGAAACAAATGCCAATCAGCGTGACGCTTGGGGGAGGCCAGGTGCTGCTGTTCCAGTTTTTGGGCATCGCGCTCGAACAACTGTGCCAACCCGCGCCGCCGGAATGCACGCACCCGGTAGAGCTGTTCTGCCAGTCCGTCGCGTTGCATTTCTACCAGGGCCAAGTATTGTTCCATTCGTTCCGTGAGGTAGGCAAATAGGTGGTTAAGGCTTAGGTTATGATAGGGCTGCTTTGGGAAGATTTTGGTAAAGATGAACTCCTTGCTCAGTTCTGCTATTTTGTCCTTTTTCTGCGCTTTTACTAAGAGATCAAACAATGCCAATACGTCGCTGCGCTGGTTAAAAAAGGGGGATTGGAGAAATTTGCGTGCGGCGTGCAGCTCATTTTGATGCAGGGATTGGAATATTTGGAGTAAAAAGGTGTTCATTTTTTCGATAATTGTGTAAAAGTTAAGTATTTATGCTTGCGCTTGGCGCCTCCCCCCTGCCCCCTCCGGAGGGGACAGGGGGGAGGCGCCAAGCACAAATTCAGCATAAAATTAAATGCCATGATTGAAAAACACCTAAAATTGTTGTTATTTTTTCGATAATATTAAAATTATGTACCAAAAAACAATACCCCTTTATCCCCACCTTTGATGAAAATAATATAACCATGAAAAAGTCATCTATTTCAACGCCGCTCAAGTCTATTTGGGGTATTTACCTTTTGCTTTTTGCAAGTACATTTCAATCTCTTCAAGCACAAGGATTCTATACGCCAACCAACCATGCCCAAGGGGCTTGGAACACCAGAATTGAGGTGCTGCCAGGTGGCTATACGGCTAAGGCTACTTTTGGGATTGGAATGGTTGAGTCGGTATTTGGCTTTGGCACCCTGCAATTAGATGCAGCAGGCACCGAAATTGCCTGGGATTCTTTTATAATGGCAGGCGGTATTAGTGGCCCTTACTACGACTGGCTACCCGACAATGACATATTGGAATACGGTTCCAATTTTGGCGGCCCGGTTTGGACGGTGAACAAGTTGAAGCAGGATTTTACCCCTGTTTGGAGCCTTTCCTTTACGTCTTCTTTGGCCTTTCAGGATATTTTAGGAATTGTCCAAAACGATTCAGGAGCAATTTTTCTATTGGGTAAGGAGTACAATACCATTCAGGGAGACAGTTTTAAAAATATCACTTTACGGAAAATTGACGGAGCGGGCAATCTTTTATGGGCAATAATCCAACCCGCTCCTGATTCTGGGGGCGCGAGCTATTCCTTCAACAAGACAATGGACGGTGGTTGCTTGTTTAATGTTGTTTCAGAAGAAGCGAATCAGACTTTGAGCACGCTTCATAGGATATCTCCAACAGGCCAGGTCGTCTGGTCAACGCCGCTTAGCTTCTATTCTTTTAACATGATAGAAAACAGCCAGGGCGATATTTACAATTATGGGTTAAGGGTCAATCTAGCCTTGCAGCAGTATTGGCTTGTTCTGGCAAAACATTCAGCGCAAGGCCAATTGCTATGGGAAAAGACCATCAGCCAAGTGACAGAAACTGGTCATAATTTATTCCTGGCCAATAATGACGATGTGCTAATCACGGGGTTTAAGTCTGTTAATGGCCAAAATAAAAACTTCTTTGCGCGATACAATCCTGATGGCACCAAGCTCTGGGAAAAAAACGTGTCACTGCTGACGGATGATTGGGATGGTTATCTATCAGGCGCTATTGCAACACCCGATAACGGCTTTGTGATAGCTGGAACAGTGCCGAATATCTGGAACTTGTTTTTGTTAAAACTAGATGCCAACGGCAATGTCTACCCTGGCCAAATTTCTGGCATCATTGCAAAAGACAGCAACCTGGACTGTCTTGTAGATACCACAGAGCAAGCCCTTGCTTATTTGAAAGTAGCACTCAAAAGCACAAGCATTGCACTCTATGCCTCCGCCGACAGCAATGGCCAATACGAAATCCTGGATATCCCAGGGGGAGACTATTTGCTTTCTGCTGTAATGCCGTCCAATCTATGGGAATCCTGTGACACGGATATTCCAATCATGATTCCAGACACTGGTACTATTTCCATCGTGCAGGATTTGCCTGTTCAAGTGCTGGAGGATTGCTCCTTCATGACCCTCGATATCGCAACCCCCTTTCTTAGGCGCTGCTTTCAAAATACATACACCGTCAATTACTGCAATGAAGGAACCATTACAGCCGATAGCGCCTACGTTCAAATAATCCTCGATCCGCTATTGATCTTCAACGCGGCCAGCATACCCTACACCCAAAATGGCGACACCTTGAGCTTCTCCTTGGGCGCAGTACCATCGCTCGAATGCGGCAATTTTACCGTTACTGTCACGGTAGACTGCGATTCGACAGTCTTAGGCGAGACCATCTGCGTGAGCGCCAGCATTTTTCCCGATACCATCTGCAACCCACCCAGCAATTGGACGGGTGCACTGCTCAAAGGTTCGGGGGAATGTATTGGCGACAGCGTGCGCTTTTTGCTGCGCAACATCGGTACCGCGCCCAGCACCGGAGGGATAAGCTCTTATGTCGTGGATGAGCATGTTATCATGTTCCAACAGCCAATACCAAGCCTTGCACCCAACGAGATATTTCAAATCATGGTGGAAGCCAACGGCAACACCAAACGCTTCATCGCCGACCAGGAGCCAAACACGCCCGGACTTGAAAAGCCCTCCATTGGCGTGGAAGGCTGCGGGCCAAATGGTGCTACAAACTGGGGATTCATGCTGCAATTCCTCAATAAAGACGGCAATCCATTTACGGACACTGATTGCCGCCAGGTAGTGGGCGCTTACGACCCCAACGACAAACAAGCTTTCCCCATTGGCGTAAAAGCGGCCCATCTCATTGAAGCCAATACCCCGCTTGAATACATGATCCGCTTTCAAAACACGGGCACCGACACAGCCTTTACCGTGGTGGTGAAAGACACGCTTTCTTCCTGGCTCGATCCCGCTACCGTCCGCCCCGGCGCGGCCAGCCACTCATACACCTGGTCGCTTTCCGGCGAAGGGATTCTGACCTTTACATTTGAACACATTCTACTACCTGATTCCAACATCAACGAGGCGGCTTCTCACGGTTTTATCCAGTTCAACATCGAGCAACAAAAAGACCTGCTCCCGGGAGTGGTGATTGAAAACCGGGCGGGCATCTACTTCGATTTCAACGCACCCATAATAACGAATACGGTATTCCATACCATTGGTCAGGCTTTCCTGATCTCAAGCACGAAAACACCGGAACCGAAACAAAACCTGCTGGAGATTTGGCCCAACCCTGCCGAGGACGTGGTAACCATAAGGCTGGAAAAGCATTACAAGCCCGGCCAGCGATTGGTGCTGCGGAATACATTGGGAAACGTGTTGCGGGAAATGCCTGTGCAGGGCCAAATAACGGAACTCCCGCGTACTGGACTGCCCGCGGGGCTGTATTTTGTTGAAATTTTGGATGGAAAAGGGGTGCTGGCCATCGGGAAAGTTATGTGGCAATGATGGTTGGCACTTTGTGGGCAATCCGCGAATTGGGATGGATGCTTTTCCATGGTGCTGGGTTCTTGCCATAACATTTGTCGGGATTTCCGGATTGGTTTGGCAGGGGCGACCCTTGTGGTCGCCAGCTCGGCAATCAAATAAGGTAAAGGTTGCCCGGGATTATCAGATAGGGTAGCGGCAGCGGCTGTGTCAACAGCGAATTGCCAGGGATGCCGAAAACAGCAATTCAAACTATCTTTTGGCATCGAGCCAAATTTGTCAACTTGAAAAAAAAGTTGACAAATACTCACTCCCCTCAATCCAATAATTCTTGGATGCAATAGATACAGTTCTATCTCCAAGGGGCTTTTGAAACAACTCCGTGGGGACAGGGCAGACGCATGAATATCATGAAGAAAAAAGGTAAAATGCCAAATTTTATTTTATTTATGATTGACGATTGATGATTTACTCCAAAATCGTCAATCATCACGCGTCAATCGTCAATCAAAAAAGCCAGCAAAATACCTAAAAAAGCTCCCGTAACTAAGCACTCCTACCGCCCCACAACAACCCTTTCCACCACAACCTCAACTCCCGTAACCATCCGCAACTGATACGTACCCCCCGGAAGCCCCTTCAAATCAAGCGGTATGTTTTGCTCTGTCACGTTCTCCACTGTCCAACTTTGCAGCGCCCGGCCAGCCGCATCCGAGAGCGTCAGGTACAGGGTGCGCGCCTGCGGGAAGGATACCGATAGTACCGCTTTGTCTTTGGCAGGATTGGGGAACACTTCCGTGAAATAGGCTTCTGAAACATCTTTGTTGGACACTGTTTCGGTCAGCGTTACTTCAAAGGATTGCATGCAGCCATTGGCATCCACCACTTGCAATTGGTAGTCACCAGCAGGTACGGAAGTGAGGTCCTCGACGCCCATGGCGAACAAAAATCCACTGCGGTACCAATTCACGCCGTAGTTGCCAGTACCGCCGATAATATCCACGAAGATGGAACCATTGCTTAGCCCAACAGAGGGGTTGGTGATGTTGCTTGCAGAAATGATGATGGCAGCAGGATTATCGAGCGTCATACTGCTTACCTGTTCGCAATCCAGCGCATCAGTTACGGTGACAGTGTATGTTCCTGCTGCAATGCCTGTGTTTTCAGCGCTTGTTACGCCATTAGACCACAGGAACAAGTATGGGCCGACCCCGCCTGATACCATAGCGGTAATCGCGCCGTCGGCACTGTCGTGGCATTTTGGTTGGGTGACATCCAGTGTCGCGGCTACATTGCAGGCGCTGCCCTGGCATTCATCTACGATACCTGTTATGGATTGTTCACAGCCTATGGCATCGGTCACAATGCTGAAATAAGTGCTGCCAGCGGCCAATACTTCGCCGTCGATATTTCCTGTAAAAGTGAAAGGTGGCACGCCGTCATGTAGTTTGAATTTGAGTTTGGCCATATCCACGTCCACACATTGCTCCTGGATCTCGAACGACAAAGGACTGAAATCGGGCGGTACGCTGCCGTCCATAATTTTGATGCAAACATTCCCGCTGGATGGGCCTGCTGCCGCGATTTGTGATGCTACTTGCAGGTAATAGCTTTGCCCGGCGCTGAGGCCGCCCAGGGTGATAAAACCGTCGCAGCGCAGCGGATTGTCGCTGCAATACACAATGCTCAAATCGTTGCAATTACCTTTCCAAACTGCCAGCACGTGCTGAAAATCAGCGCCGGAATTGATGCGTACGCCGCCGGAAGCAGGGGCCACGAATCGGAACCAAATGTCGCGGGCGACGGTCGGCACGCAAGGCGGGATATACCCGGAAAAGGAAGCGCCCACGTTGCTGCTTTGGGTGCAATTGCTGCCAACACTCAGCGCAGTTGCATCGATGCAATTGTTATTAGTGGGCGCATTTTCGACTTTTTTGACCATCAGTGGGCAGACGGCACCTTCGATGGTGGCAAAGTTTCCGGCAATTTGCAAGAAGTAGGCAGTGCCTGGGGTGAGGGTGTTCAGGTCAAGTTTGCCACCTTTATGGTCGCCAATGACTTCGTTCAAATCTCCGCAACTGCCCGAAAATACCGTCATAATATCGGAAAAGTTGGCGTTGCTTTTTAGCTCCAGCACTTCGCCTGGCGCGAGCAAGGGCGCGGTGAATTTGTACCAGATGTCAGCGCGGGCCAATTCATTGCGCGATGGAATGGACGTCGAACTACCGGCATTGACGTTGCTGCCCGTCGTGCAAGGGGCATCCAGTACCAGCGGAAGGGCAGCAGCGCAGTTGTCGTTCGCAGGAACCGCGGGCAGCACCGGCACTTGTTCGATTTTAATACACAATTCGCCGCGTGAAACACCGAATCCGTCTTCCCTGCCGCAAACGCGGATGAAATAGGCGTTTCCACTTTGCACCGGGAAATAGGTGCTTTCACCGGTAAAACCGTGTTCATCCCGGTTGTTGCACAACATCGCGAGCGGAGCATCACAATCGCCCGTAAACACATTGACGACATCGTTGAATGTAGAGCCTGTGCTGAGTTTTGCGCTACCGGTAAAATCGGCCGTCCAGGAATACCACAAGCTGGCAACGGGTTTTTGAATACAAGCAGGAACGGGACCATCGAACAGGGCAGTGCTGTTGTTGGAGGCCAGGCAATTGGCACCTGTTGTCAATGGCATGGCATTCGCACAAACATCATTGGCAACGCCACTACCGGTCACTTTTATATTGTCGAGCCCGATCCACCAGGCGAAATCCTGGCCATCGTCATATTCAAAAACAACCCGCATTTGCTTGTCGCGATAGGGTGAAATATCCAGCGTCGAATTGACATAGTTTGGAAAATGTGGCCCACCCACATCATAAGCAGCCGATTCCACCAGATATTCTGACCCATCACCATGCTCCACATAAACCGATATTTTTTCGCTGTAATAGCGCATGATGATATCAAAATTGAGTTCAAAGCGCCCAAATTTAGTGCCATCGAACCACGGGCTTTTAAGGCGAACGGTAGAAAATGGGGCAGCAGCTCCCAATAAATCATCGTCAAAAAACACCATGCAGGAGCCATCCATGGAAGTGCCATTACTAATGGTATTGGGGTTGGTTTCAAGCCCAAATACCCAATCGTCCACGCCTGTTACGATTTCGGTTTCCCAATCCGCCGGTTTTTCGCAGGCATTGAAGGATTCTTTGACAACATTCTGGCCTATGCCGCTGCCGGTCACCACAATATTGTCCACGGCAGCCCACCAACCAAATCCGCCGCCATCATCGTAGCGGAAAATGATGCGGGTATTGGGCGAAGCAGTAATAAAGGAAAGATCAAATTTCAGGGTACGGTATTCAAATATACTGTCACCTGTAGAACTACCCTGTGCAAAAGTGCGCAATACGGTTTCTGTCACGCCATCGGTCACCAATACCTGGAAAGATTCATTGGAAGGCCCGTAATCGCGGTAATGCACATCAACAGAAAGTGACACCGTTGGAAATTGCGAAGCATCGAAAGCTGGTGTGATAAAATCAATCACGTAGGCCGGGGTATTGTCGCCAGTGTCGTCGTCATCGATCACCAGAAAACAGGAGCCGTTCATACTCAACCCGTTTTCATCGTCGTTTTGCAGGCCGGAATCGACGTACCATACCGGGTTGGGATTGCCCGTGGTTTTTGTCTGCCAGCCAGCGGGGTATACGCAGCCGTTGTCGAAATTTTCGGCAAAAAGGATCGTCTGGGCAGAAAGCCCGGTGGCGAAAAGGGTGCACAACAGCAGGAGAAAGGTTGACCGCAGACGCATAAGATCGAGGACGTTAGAAATTGATATGGCGAACTTTGCCATGTAGGGCGATTTACAAAAAGGTTGTTTACCACATAGATTTTTCACCACATAGTGCACATAGTTCACATAAACTGTTTACGTAATGGCTTTCTTGTAAATCAACTCGGTCATTCACGTAAATTGTGCTTTGTGAACTATGTGCGCTATGTGGTGGAAAAACCTAAGTAGTAGAAAAAAATTTCGCGCTAAAGATATACTGCCCCCGCCGTTTTCGAGTAACTGATTCAAGAAGAAATTATCTAAATCGTCAATTTTTTTCATAAATCATAAAAACTGTTGTATCCTCAAAAAACATTCATTATCCTTGCCACGAAATCCATATTGCCACGAATATTTTTCCAATTATGCCTACACCTGAAGTGCTCGAACGGCATCAATCCGCAACAATTAGCCCAATACCGCCCGGTGGCGACCCGCTCGCGCCTTATGTCCCATCGGCTGCCAAGCCCTGGAATGCGCGGCGCGTAGCACACTTGTACCGCCGGCTCGGTTTCGGTGCCAGTTTGCAACAAATAGAGGCAGGATTGCAAATGTCGCCTTCCGATTTGATCGATCAACTGTTGGATACAGCAGCTGACCTGGGCATTCCAGACCCACCGTATTGGGGCGGCTGGACGCAGAATGAATACGATACAAATCTGGATCCTGATTTGGTTTTTATTCATCGCGATGAACTTCGCCGCCGCTGGATGGGTGAAATGTTGGATGAAGGCATTCGGGCAAAAATGGCCATGTTCTGGCACAACCATTTCGTGACCGAGCACAATGTGGTGGGCTGTAATGCCTATTTATGGGAGTATTTTTCTCAGATTCACGAGTATGCTTATGGCAACTTCCGCATTTTTGCGCGTGAAATGGGCAAAACCGGTGCCATGCTCACCTACCTCAATGGAAACCTCAATGTAGCAGGAAACCCCAACGAGAACTATGCGCGGGAGCTGATGGAACTGTTTACCATGGGCGAAAGCAACGGCTACACCCAACAAGACATCGTGGAAATGGCCCGGGCGCTTACCGGATGGCAGTCCATGCAATACCTGTGCACCCCACCATTTTTCGATCCAAACCGCCACGACAACAACAGCAAAACGATTTTTGGCCAATCCAGTAACTATACTTACACAACCGCACACAACCTGATCTTCTCCGCCCGTGCGCCTCAGGTTTCACACTATATTACAGGCAAACTGTACAAGTATTTTGTTTATCAAAAACTTGACAACCAAGTAGTTGCGGGGCTTGCTCAAACCTTTGTTGACAACAATTGGGAGCTGCTGCCCGTATTGAAACAGCTCATCAAAAGCGAGCATTTTTTTGAGGAAAATACCATGGGCGCCCAGCTAAAATCGCCGCTGGAATCCATGCTGTGCCTTTTGAAAAATGCGGGTGCCAACAGCATTCAGGTACCGACCAACTACTGGAACGCCATTTTTTACTGGTCATATCAACTGGGTCAAGAGATTTTTAACCCACCCAATGTGGCGGGCTGGAAAGGTCACCACAGTTGGATCAATGAAAGTACCCTCACCGGGCGTTGGAATTACAGTGCTGCAATCGCCTACTTGCTCACGCAGAACGACGAATTAAAAGAAAACCTCCGGGAACTGGCCATAACACTGACCAACGACAGCAACGATCCCACGGTCATTACGGTTGCTCTTGTAGATTTTTTCACGGGCCAAAAGCTCGACCCGATTAATCTCCAGGCCGCGGTTATCAATTTCAAGGCAAATATCCCCGAAAACTACTTTGAGGATGGCTCCTGGAACCTTTACTGGGACGAAGCACCGCTGCAAATTGTGAACATGCTGTATTATTTGGTGAAGTTGCCGGAATTTCAATTGACGTAAGAAAGCCAAGCGCAACGCGAACGAACAACGAACAACAAACAACGAACAACTAAGTCGTCATGAAAGATAAAAAACCGCGCTTCGGCGCAGCCCTTGAACACGGAGACGCCCACAACAGCGAGCATCACCTCTGGTCGCGCCGCGATTTCCTTTCTGCTTCCGGCATCCTTGGGGCGGGCAGTATGTTGCTCGGGAATTTGCCGCTGCAAGCCTTTCAACCAACCCCGCTT
>Ga0163144_10020227_pt1 | contig 13331 bp, 10 predicted proteins | sample OliLak19BULKMAT1_FD_123175 | JGI IMG/M metagenome (GOLD analysis project Ga0163144, IMG submission 123175) | Freshwater microbial mat bacterial communities from Lake Vanda, McMurdo Dry Valleys, Antarctica - Oligotrophic Lake LV.19.BULKMAT1 | ecosystem: Environmental > Aquatic > Freshwater >... | reverse complement strand
GGGTTCAGTTTCCGCCCGGCCACATTGATGACCTCCGAAGTGCGCCCCGCGAGATGCAGCCCGCGCGCGCTCCGGCGCACGAGATCGCCCGGCACGAAGCGCCCGCCGCCGAGCACCGTGGCGGCGGTCGCCGGAAAATAGCCGTCGCCCACCGCCGCGCTCCGCACCGTCACCGCCCCGGCGTTTTCACCCTCCGCCACGACCTCCACGCCCGGCAGCGGCGTGCCGACGAAACCGTCCTCGGAGCGCGGCTCGTCCGTCGCGTCGTAGCTGATGCCGCCGCATTCCGACGAACCGTAAAAGACGTGGACCTTCAGCCCGAACCGCGCGCTGAACCGCTCCGCCGCCGCCGCCGGCAGCAGTGCGCCCGCGGTGATGCACAGCCGCAGCGCCGGCAGGAGCGGCGGGCGTTCCAGTTCCGCGAGCTTTTGGAAAAACACCGGCGTGCCGGGAAATACCGTCGCGCCGGTCGCGGCGAGGCCCGCGAGGATCGCGCGCGGCAGGCGGTCGTCGCTCGCCACCAGGCGCATGCCGCGGGTGAGCAGCGGCGTGAGGAGGTTGCTCAAACCGTAGCTGTGCGCAAACGGGATCACCCCGAAATTCAGGTCGTCTTCCGCGAGGCCCATGCCCGCGCAGATGTGCTCGGCGTCGGCGAGCAGTTGCGCCGCGCGGAAGCGGATCGCCCGCGGCGCGCTCGTCGTCCCCGAGGTCAGCTTCAGCAAGTCCGGCACCGGCCCGGCCCACCCGCGTGGCTCCGGCGACGGCCCGACGATCTGCACGCGCGGATGCCCGTCCGCGAGCGTCACCTGCGCGGCTGCGCCGAGCGTGGCGAAGGTCGCCGCGAGTTCCGCCGCCGCCATCGCCTCCGGCAGCGGGAGCGGCACCAACCGCCGCCGCCACAGCGCCAGCAGCACCTCCGGCCAGCACGCGCTGTTACCCAGTTGCAGCGCCACGACCGCGCCCGCCGGCAGTCCGTCGCACGCTCCGGCAAAAGTCTGCGCGCCACTTTCGATCCCGGCAAACGTCCGCAACGTGGCCCCGCCCGGAGCGAGGATGGCCGGCCCCGCCCCGCGCCGTTCCAAGGTCCGCCGCCACGCGATCAGGAGGGCATTTTCAGCGGGATTTTTGGGCACGGGAAATAGTCAGAGTTTTTAATTGCGGGCCGGTTTTTCGCGGCTAGCCTCCTACTCCCTTTTCCAAGCCATGAAAGCAGATATTCATCCCGACTACCAAGAAACCACGATCCACTGCGCCTGCGGCACGACCTACCACACCCGCAGCACCAAGCGCGATCTACGGATCGGCATCTGCGCGGCCTGCCACCCGTTCTTCACCGGTGAGCAGAAGTTCGTCGATACCGCCGGCCGCATCGAGAAATTCTCCCGCCGCTACGGCACCGCCGCCCCGCGCAAAAAGACCGCCTAGCGTTCCAGTTCCAATTTCCGAAACGGTGAAGATGCCCCGCGCGTCTTCACCGTTTTGCTTTTTCCGCATCGAAGAAAAGGCTGAAGGATGAAAACTCGCCCGCCGTTTTCCGCTCCGCGCGTTTCATCCCTCATCCTTCATTCTTCAGCCTTTTCTTCCCATGGACTTCGCCCCGCTCATCGCCCGCAAAACCGACCGCTTCCGTGAACTCGAAGCCGAGATTTCCTCGTCGAATCTCTACGACGATCCGCGTCAGGCCCGCGAGACCCTGCGCGAGCACACCCGGCTGAAGCAGCTCCTCGCCAACTGGGAACTGCTGCAAAAACTCCGCACCGAGCTGGCCGAAAACCAGGCGCTCGCCAGAGGTGACGACGCCGATTTTGCCGAGCTGGCCGCCGCCGAAATTCCCGCCCTAGAAACGCGCCTCGCCGAGACCGAGACCGCCGTCCAATACGCGCTCCTCCCGCCCGACCCGAACGAAGACCGCGACGCCATCGTGGAAATCCGCGCCGGCACCGGCGGCGACGAAGCCGCGCTCTTCGCCGCCGACCTTTACCGCATGTACACGCGCTTCACCGAGACCCACGGCTTCCAGATCGAGCCGCTGGAATCCAGTGCCGGCACCCTCGGCGGCCTGCGCGAAGTCATTTTCAAAGTCACCGGCGACCAGGTCTTCCGCACCCTCCGCTACGAGAGCGGCGTCCACCGCGTGCAGCGCGTCCCCGCCACCGAGGCGCAGGGCCGCATCCACACCAGCACCGCCACCGTCGCCGTCCTCCCCGAGGCCGAGGAAGTGGATCTCGAACTCAAGCCCGAGGAAATCCGCATCGAAGTCTGCCGCGCCGGCGGCCCGGGCGGCCAGGGCGTGAACACCACCGACTCCGCCGTGCAGGTCATGCACATCCCCACCGGCACCATCGTCCGCTGCCAGGACGGGCGCTCGCAGCAGAAAAACAAAGCCAAGGCCCTGACCATCCTGCGCTCCCGGTTGCTGGAGGTAAAACAGCGCGAGGAGCACGAGAAATACGCCGCCCATCGCAAAAGCCAGATCGGCACTGGCGACCGCTCGGAGAAAATCCGCACCTACAACTTTTCCGAAAACCGCGTCAGCGACCACCGCATCAAACTCACGCTCTACAGCCTCGACCGTTTCCTCAACGGCGACATCGGCGAGATGATCGCCGCCCTCCAGACCGCCGACGTCGCCGAGCGCCTCGCCGAGGCGAACCTCGGCAGTTAAGTTGCGGCGTCCTCGGGCGGGGCCGCATCGAGGTGCAGCAGCGTCCCGGCGACCACGAAGATGGGCATGAGCAGCACGTTCGCCAGCGGGACGAGCGAGGTCGCGGTGACGATCGAGCCGAGGCCCATCACGGCCCCGAGATGCCGGCGGGCAAAGGCGCGGCGCTCCGCGAAAGTTTGTCCGGTCCGTCCCGAGTGGACGGAGACGAACGAGTAGCCGAGGGCGAAGGCGCTCCACAGAAAGAAGAGGATCGCGCCGACCACCGGCACCAGCGCGAGGAGGAGGAAAAAGACGCTGAAAAAAGTGAGGACCACGGCTTGCACGAGACTTTGCCGGAGGCTGCGGAGGAAGCCCGTGAGGCCCGCCGGATCGGGCACCGCGGAGCCGCGCACCGCGCGCTCGATTCCGGCCGAAATGAAATCCTGGAACGGACTCGCCAGGACCAAAAACACCCACGTGAAACTCCAGCCCAGCAGCACGATCACGACCGCCGCGCCGAGCACGTCGAGCACCGTCCGCAGCGACGCCAGCCAGCCGCTGGCGGGCAGCAGCCCGGCGATCCCCGCGCGGATCCAGTCGAACGCGAAATAGAAGACGGCGACATTGAGCAGCAGCGTGATGAGTAGCGGCGGCGCGAGCCAGAGCAGCACCCGCGGCGCGCGCCAGAGCACGCCGACGGCGCGCGGCAGGGACGTGAGGCCGTGGGCAAAGCCGAGGCGGGCAGCGGAGGCGGGCATGGCACGTAGTGAGGCAGATTCCAGCGGCGCGGGGAAGTGCGTTCGGCAGGAGGTGGCTCGTGGCGATCCGCAGTTGTGCCGCGGGCGAAAGTCGCCAAAGTCCCGCGTTTCTTTTCCACATGAAAAACATCCTCGCCCTCACCCTTTCCGCCACGCTCGCTGCCGCCACTTGCTCCGCGCCCGCGGCCGAGGCACCGCCCGATTATCGCTTCCACGTCGAGCGGCTCGTTGAAGGACTGGCGCAGCCGATGACCTTGGCGGTCGCGCCGGACGGTCGCATTTTCTTCAACGAATACGGCGGCAAGCTGAAGATCTATCAGCCGAAGACGAAGACCGTGGTGGTGGCCGGAGAGCTGAAAATTTTCAAGGATCAGGAGAACGGCTTTCTCGCTTTCGCGCTCGATCCGAAGTTTGCCGAGAACAATTGGATCTACTGCCTCTACTCGCCACTGGGCTACGACGGCCAGTATCTCTCGCGCTTCACCATGCAGGGCGACACGCTCGATCTGGCGTCGGAAAAGCGGCTGCTGCAATACGACGAGCAGCGCAAGCAGTGCTGCCATCATGGCAGCACGATGGCCTTCGCGCCGGATGGCTGTCTGCTGTGGTCGGCGGGCGACAATACCCATCCGCACGCCGACTCGAACGGCTACGGGCCGCTCGATGAGCGTCCCGACCGCGCGCCGTGGGATGCGCAGAAATCCTCCGCCAACACCATGAGCCTCGCCGGGAAAATCTGCCGGATTCGCCCGAAGCCGGATGGCACGTACGAAATCCCGGCGGGCAATCTTTTTCCTCCCGGCACACCGAAGACGCGCCCGGAAATCTACGTGATGGGCTGTCGCAATCCGTGGCGCATGTCGGTGGATGCGAAGACGGGTTTCGTCTATTGGGGCGAGGTCGGGCCCGATGCCAATAACGACGGCCCGCGCGGGCCGCGCGGCTACGACGAGATCAATCAGGCGAAGAAGGCGGGCAATTTCGGCTGGCCGTATTTCGTCGGCGATAACTTCGCCTACACCGACTACGACTACGTGACGAAGCAACTCGGCCAGCCCTTTGACCCGCTGCATCCGATCAATGAAAGCGTGAACAACACCGGCATCCGCGAGCTGCCGCCGGCGATGCCCGCCTTTCTCTACTGGCCGTATCGGGCTCCGAAAAAATGGCCGGAGTTTGGCGAGGGCGGACGCACCGCGTGTGCCGGGCCGGTCTTTCATTGGCGGCCCGAGTTTGCCAAGACCGGTGGGTTCCCGCAGCACTTCGACAACTGCCTGCTCTTTTGGGATTGGGAGCGGCCTTTCATGAAATGGGCGCGGCTCGATGCCGACTCGAATCTCGTCGGGCTGGAGCCCTTCACCGGCGCGGTGCAAGTCAGCCGGGGCAAGCCCGTGGCCAGCGGCGCGACGAATGTGAAACGCCCGGTGCATGGCGTTTTCGGTCAGGACGGCCAGCTCTACCTGCTCGATTACGGCGACACCTGGGGCGCGAACGCCGACTCGCAATTGCTCAAGATTTCATTCGTCACCGGCAACCTCGCGCCGGTCGCGCGCGTGCAGCCCGATTTCGTCGTGGTGGGTGATCCTGCGGCGGCCGCGCCGACCTTGTCCGCGGAAACGTCGCGCGACCCGGAAGGCAGCGCGCTGACTTACCAATGGACGCTCAAACCCGGCGGCAAAACGCTCGGCAACACCGCGCAAATTCCCGTGACGATCAAAGAGCCCGGCAACTACGTCGCCGAGGTGCGCGTGACCGACGCGCAAGGCGGGAGCAGCACAGCGAGCGCGCGGGTCATGGTCGGGAATCGCGCGCCGAAGGTGACGTTCCTCGAACCGAAGGAAGGCGACACCTATGTGCCCGGCCAGCCGGTGAAATTCCGCATCGCGGTCAGCGATCCCGAGGACGGCGAATCCGCCGCCAAGGCGGAGGTCATGGGCGCGCGCATGGTCGTGAGCGGCGCGTTCCGGCGCGCCGACGGCAAGGAAGATCCGCTCGACCCCGGCATCACGCGGATGAAACAGAACGGTTGTTTCAACTGCCACGCCGCCGAGCAGAAAGTCGTTGGGCCGTCGCTCGTGGAGATCGCGAACAAATACCGCGGCCAGTCCGGCGCGATGGAACTGCTCACGAAGAAAGTCCGCGAAGGCGGCAGCGGCGTCTGGGGGCCGATCCCGATGCTGCCGCACCCGCAGATCACCGACGACGAAGTCGCCATCATGCTGCGCTGGCTGCTCAGCCTGGAGCCCGGCAAAGGCGGTCCCGTTCTCCTGCACGGACTGACCGGCGAAGTGGCCACGCCCAACCCCGGCAAACCCAAGCCCGGCGTCTTCGTCCTCGAAGCCACCTACACCGACCAGGGCCACGCGCCCGCCGGCGAACTCAGTGGCCGCGCCACCCTCAATCTCCGCCCGCGCTGACCCAGTGCGCACCGTGGAAACTTGGTCATCCTGAACGCAGTTTCGCCGAGGGAGAAAGCAGAGCGCGAACCGGTCCTCCGTTCAGGATGACGGATTGAATCGTCCCGGTTCCCGCCCGCCCGGACGTTTAATGGGTGAGTCAGCGGACGCATTCGGTTCACAACGCGGAAACAACTCCTCACCGGGTACAGAGGGCGTCAAGGCTCGCCATTTCGATGATGCGCATGTAGAGCCCGCGCTCGCCATGCCCGCTGATCTCCTCTCCCTCCTTCGCACTTTTACCGCTCGGGAGAAAATCGCCCTCCCGCCGGCCAGCATCGCCGTCCCGGAGATCGACGGCTACCCTGCCTTCGGCAAATACCTCCTCGAACTCGCCAAGGACAGCAAACCGGAGCGCGTCGCCGAGGACCTTTTCGTCGCTCTCGCCCGCGATGTCGCGCGGCTGAAAAGCATCCCGCAGGTCTTCGTCGGCGATGGCTTTGTCGATTTCCTCGTCGGCGGCGAAGAGCAGGGCGCGGGCGGTGTCGTGGTCGAACTCAAGCCACTCTTCACCAAATACAACGACGCGGAACTCCGCCGCAGCCCGCTCAAGCCGGCCAATCACCGCGCGCAGGTCAAAAAATACCTGCGTAAACACGAATACGTCGTCCTCACCGACCTGCGCACCGCCTGCCTCTACAGCGCGCGCGACTTCTTCGTTACCGACAGCTTCTTCGCCGAGCTGCCCTTCGCCGATCTCCTCCAGCGGACCGGCGATCAGCTGGATCTGCTCGACGTGTTGCGACAGGCCGAAGACGCGCAGGAAAAGCCCGACCTCGACCGCCAGTTCTTCGAGGATTTGAAGGAATGGTTCGCCGCCTTTCAAAACGTCCGCTGGCAGAAAAGCGAAGACGCCGCCGAGCTGACCATCCTGCTGCTGAACAAGCTCATCTTCGCCAAAACCCTCGAAGACCACGGCCTCGTCCCTTACCGCTTCCTCCAGGACGAATACGACCAGCAGGAGGATCGCTGGGAAACCAAAGGCCCGCATCGCGTCGTCCAGGCCTTCCTCCAGACGCTCGAACCCTTCTTCGACGAGTACTACGACACCGAGCTTTTCGAGCGGAAGATCTGGGACGAAATCGACCGCGACCACGCCAACCTCAACCGCTTTTGCAACGCGCTGAAACTCGTCCTCGGCATCACCAAATGGGACCGCGTCCTCGCCCAGCGCGGCGTCGTCAATTACAACTACCGGACGATCAACGAGGACATCTTTGGCAAGAGCTACGAGATGTTCCTCGCGGCCAACCGCAAGGACGAGGGCATCTACTACACCCCGGCGACCATCACCATTCCGATGGCCGACAGTCTCGTCGCCAGCCTCTTCGGCCCGCTTGTGGACGAAATCTGCGCCGCGTGCGACCCCGCCGTTTGCGATTTCATCAAAGCCACCGCCGCCTTTGACCAGCTCACCGCGCTCCGCATCACCGACACCGCCGCCGGCTCCGGCGGCTTCCTCATCAAAGTACTGCGCGCCATCTGGGCGCAATATCTGCGAATCGAGAAAGCACTCGGCTGGCTCGATAAGATGAAGCTCGAAGGCGACCTCTTCGAGCTGCCGAAGAACATCCGCGAAGCCGCCGAGTTCCGGGAGGATTTGAAGTTGTCCGATACTCGTCGCCTATTGCTTGGCTGTGTCGTTCGTCATCTCAGTGGTAGAAGCAAAGCCCCTCGCTGGATGCAATTGGTCATTAAAACGAATCTCATGCGCGAGGTGGTTCGATTCGCACCGCAGGAATTCCATTTTCGACGATTTCCGGGCTCTTACCGCGCCTTGTCAGAACTTAGCGGCTGGAAAATCAAGCTTCGCGTGCCGAGCGTGGTCTGTTAGTCCCCGCACTATGCCACTCTCGGATAAGCCAGTTTACGTTACAGGAAACGATGGATTGCCAGCGCGGATCAGCGGCCCGTGGGCTCGGCGGAAGCATCACTACTTGGGAAATTACTTTGGGATTGCTACGGGTGCCGTGGGTAAGAAATGGCCTGGAGGTGTCGTCTATCTTGACGTGATGTCTGGCCCCGGCAGATGTCGGGAGGAGGCGCCGTCCGAAGAATTCGATGGTTCTCCCTTGATCGCATTGCAGTATGACTTTGCCGCTTACTACTTCGTCGAGGATCACCCAGAGGGTTTCGCGGCACTGGAGAAGCGGCTGTGCCATCATCCGAAGCGTGAGCGTATCCATCTCTTTAATGAAAGCTGGATAGACTTGATCGCGAGAGGTGAACTCCAATTCGATGCTCGCACCCTCGTCGTCTCGTTTATCGACCCGACTGGAATTTCCGCCGTACCGATGTCTGCAATGCAAGCCTTGATGCGCAATCCGCATATCGACCTCTTGCTGACCATCCAATATGCCCTCGGGATCGTCTTGAACGCGCCTCAGTTCGCTCGCAGCGAGGGTGAAAACACCGTTCTCGATCACTTCCTTGGTTCCGCTGAATGGCGGCAGTGGCAATGCAAGGATTCTTCGGAGCTTGGCCGCCGAGCGATCGAAGCCTTCTGCGCGAAAATCGAAGCTTCCGGGTTCAAGGGAGCGCGACACATTTCCGTTCCTGAAACCAGACCGTTGTATCGCTTCGCGTATTTCAGCCGCCACGTTCTCGGAGCAAAACTGTGGCATGAGATTCTCAAGATCGACGAAAAGGGTCAGCGGGAACTGCCGCTTTGATGTAAAGTCCGCCACTCACCACCGACCATGAGCGACCAATCAAAAATCGAATGGACCGATGCAACGTGGAACCCCGTCCGCGGCTGCACGAAGATCAGTCCCGGCTGCGCCCATTGCTATGCCGAGACTTTCGCGGAGCGTTTCCGCGGGGTTCCCGGGCACCCATTTGAGCAGGGATTTGATCTTCGGCTGGTGCCAGAAAAACTGGGCGAACCCCTCCGCTGGTCTGGGTCGAAACGCGTGTTCGTCAATTCGATGAGCGACCTTTTCCACCCCAAGGTGCCCGATCAATACATTGCCGACGTCGCGCGCGTGATGTGCATAGCGGACTGGCATACCTATCAAGTCCTGACCAAGCGACCAGAGCGGATGGTTCCATTGCTTCGACGCAAGCTTCGTTCTGCCGCCGGAAGATCCCACATTTGGTGGGGCGTGAGCGTGGAAAACCGGAAGCACGGGTTGCCGCGCATCGATCTACTGCGAAGCGCTCCAGTTGCCGTCCGGTTCCTTTCCATTGAGCCGTTGCTCGAAGACCTCGGTGAGTTTGATCTTTCCGGCATCAATTGGGTCATTGTCGGTGGTGAGAGCGGCCCCGGTGCTCGGCCCATGAAATCTGAATGGGTCCGGAGCATTCGGAATCAATGCTTCGCCGCAAAGGTGCCGTTCTTTTTCAAACAATGGGGCGGCGTGCGCAAGTCAGAGACAGGACGCGAACTGGACGGTGCGGTTTGGGATCAGTTCCCGGCGGCGACGAACAACCCCGTGCCATCACTCGCAGAACGCCGACTGACGCTGGAACAATTCGTGACGGCCTAGCGGCTGGCAAAGGCGGCGGCGATGCTTTCCAAAGCGCCGGACGACCTCGCCGAATGCGCCCGGCTGGAGGTCTTCATCGCGCGGGAACTCTACGGCCTGGACGCCGCGGATTGGGCGCACCTCACCGGCTCCTTCACCTTCGGCGGCGGCAGCGATTCCAAGGCCGACCTCGACGAGATCATCCGCCTTTCCCACCCGCTCTGGAGCCACTAATTTTCCCCTCGTGACCCAACTCCGGCTTGGTCATGCCGATGTCCCCGGAGCTCGGCTGCGTCCGGCGTTGGAGTTCCGCCTTCAGCCGGTTGGTTGGGAGTTCCGGCTTTAGCCGGTTGGATTCCGCCTAAAGCCGGAACTCCCAACGAAGGGCCGCCGTGGGGCGAGGTGCTCCTCGAACGCCGGGCGCGCATCGTCGGCGGCTCGGGCACCTCGCATCTGGCGCGCTCTTTGGGCCATAAGTATGCCCAAGGCAATGCGCGGGCTGTGGTGCGCGATCTGGAGGATAACGCTGCCCGCAAGCTGGCCCCTTCCTATGTCGCGGACATCGCGCAAGCTATTGCCGAGGCGGCCGGGCAGCCCGTGGTCGAGCAAAATGCCCATGCGCCGCAGAGCCCGCCCGCGGAGGTCGCCAGCGCCGTGCTCGGCCTCGATGGGACGTGTGCCTTGTTCTACGAGGAGGGCTTTACAGGATGACGGGAATAACAGCCAATGGCCCGCGCCGGTAAACGCCACCGTGAGCCAGTTCGTGCGGATCGGAAAACTGCCCGTGCGCTTCACCGTTGGCGGTAAGTATTACGCCGAAGGCCCAAGCGGCGCACCCGAGTGGGGCCTCCGTTTCGTCATTACGCCGCTTTTTCCCACGGCCAAACACGCGCCTGATCCACACGACGGAAAAGGCTTCGTCGAGTAATCACGGCAGGGCAATCTTCGCCATGGAGCGGGCTAAGCGGGGGACAGTCCGACGAGATGAGCCGCCTCGGACGGAAGGCGATGGACCTGCATCTCGGATGAGAATCAGTTCGAGACCGCAGCATACCAATCCGTAGTCTGACCGGTCTTTTCGCGTCCCTTTTTTCCAGTGGATGAAGGGCAGGGAGATTCGGTGGACTTGTTGCCGTTGTCGCCGCGGAGTCGGCGGGTCGCCTGCGGCTGAAATGACGGCTCGCTTTTTGCCGCAGCGAGGCGAGCCTCCGGGCGGCTGGCAGATGATCGCTGGGGAGGGGGCGCGAGCCTTTTCCGCAGAGGAAAGTCCGAACACCACAAGGCAGCATGCCGCGTAAAACACGCGGGCGCGTCCGGCCCAAGCCGGGCGCGACGGAAAGTGTCACAGAAAATCAGACCGCCTGCGGTGCCTTCGCAAGAAGAAGCCGTGGGTCAGGGTGAAAAGGCGGGGTAAGAGCCCACCGCCCGGCGCGTAAGTGCCGGGGCACGAAAAACCCCATGCGGTGCAAGACATAACAGGGAGCGACGGGCCGCCTGCCCGCGGCGCGCAAGCGCGGCAGCTTCCGGGTAATAGTCGCACCAGTGCTCCGCAAGGGGCGCGGCGGTCCGCTCCGGCGGGCCGAGAGAAATGATCATCACCCGGCGTGGGCGACCGCGCCGGGCACAAAATTCGGCTTATCGCCAGCCACCGATCGAGGGCGCTCTCCGCGAGGAGGGCGCCTTCGCCTTTCGGAGCCAGAGCCTCATCTCCGCCGCCTCACTCCCCCATGTTCAGCCGCACGTAGTCCATGCTGAGATCCGTGGTGAAAACGGTGTAGTCCGCTTTGCCGAGATGCAGGTCGATCGTCACGGTGAAGCGTTTGTTCGCCACGACTTCCTGCAGTTTCGCGAGCGGCGTCTTGCTCGGCATCCCGCCGCGCACCGCGATGATGCCGTCGTAGAAAATGTCGATCATCTCCTCGCGCAGCTTCGCGCCGGAGTAGCCGAGCGCGTCCATGATGCGCCCCCAGTTTGGATCCCCGCCGAACCACGCGCACTTCGTCAGCGTGGAATTCGCCACCGCCTCCGCCGCCCGCCGCGCATCGCTCAGCGTCGCCGCGCCATTCACGTGGACCTCGACAAACTTCGTCACGCCTTCCCCGTCCTCCACGATCATCCGCGCGAGATGCTTCGTCACATGATCCAGCGCCCGCTGGAAAATCTTGAACCCCGGCCGGCCATGCCGCAGCGGCCTATTCCCCGCCGCCCCATTGGCCAGCATGATCACCGTGTCATTCGTGCTCATGTCCCCATCGATCGTGATGCGATTGAACGACTGCTCGACCGACACGCTCAGCGCGCACTGGAGCTGTTTTTTGTCGATCACCGCATCCGTGGTGATGAAGCACAGCATCGTCGCCATGTTCGGATCAATCATCCCCGCGCCCTTGGCCACGCCGCCGATCCGCACGGCCTGGCCATTGATCTCCACCTCCACCGCTATCTCCTTGGCAAACGTGTCGCTCGTCATGATCGCCTGCGCCGCCCGGGTGCTCCCGTCTTTCGCCAAACCCGCCGGCAGCGCCGCGATCGCCTCCTCCATTTTCTCGATCGGCAACTGCACCCCGATCCGCCCCGTCGAGCACACCATCACCTGCCGCGCCTTCAGCCCCAGCGCCTGCCCCGCCGCCTCCGCCATGCGCTTGGCGTTTTCGATACCGAGCAGTCCCGTGCAGGCATTGGCATTGCCGGCATTGGCGACGATTGCCCGCACATCTCCGCCGCGCAGATGCATCATCGAGACGCGCACCGGCGCGGCCTTCACCTTGTTCGTGGTAAAGGTCGCCGCCACCACCGCCTCGCGCACCGACTGGATGAGCGCGATGTCGGGCCGGTCAGGATTGGTCGCCTTGATGCCGCAGTAGGCGCTGCCGGCGAGGAAGTCCTGGGCGGCGGTCACCCCGCCGGAGATTTCGGAATAAGACATGGATCGGAGAAAGGTGGCGAAACGCCGCCCGGCAGGAAAACGCAATCCGCCCACGGGAACGAGATTCTTTCCGCAAAAAAAACAGTTCCGGCAAGAATGACCATGGCCTTGCGGACGGGAGGCCCATCCAACGGCAGATTCTCAGCGCGTGAGAAAAGCGTCCGCCTTGGTCACCCAGGGAACGTCCGGCCCGAGGTCATAGTCGTTGTGCCCGGTGCCGGGGAGTTCGATGAGCAGCTTCGGCCCGGCGTAACTCTCGTAGAGCTTGCGGCCCTGGTCGGCACCGACCACCTCATCATTGCAGGCAATGACAAACGCGACAGGACCGCGAAATTTCGCGAGCGCGGCGACGTTGTCGAAGTGATCGCGTAGGATGAGGCGCACGGGGAGCCAGGGCATCTTTTCGTTTGCCACCTCCACGAGCCGCGCGAAGGGCACGACGAACAGCACGCCGGCGACAGCGTCGGGAAATTCGCCGGCCAGCGCGGCGGCGGTGCCGCTGCCGATGCTCTCGCCGCACAGATAGAGCGGTCGCTGGCCACCGTGGCGGAGTTCCGCGATGGCCGCGCGGCCCGCCACGAGAAAGGCCTCGCGTCCGAGAGGACCGGGGCGCGCGCCGTAGCCCGGATACTCGAGAACGAGCGTCTCCCAGGACCTCCCGTCACCGAGCGCGTTGAAGGTCTGGAGATAGCCGCGGCGATCAAGCGCCGCGCCGGCGTTGCCATGAAAGCAGAGCAGCCGGGCGCGGGCGGCGGAGTTGGGCTGGCGCCAGCCGATGAGTCGGCCCGCGCCGTCGCGCCACGGCTGAATGCCCAGCGCCTCCGCCTCCCGGAGCAGTGCCGGCTCGGGGCTCACGCGCGGATGATAGAGCATCCGGTTTTGGCAGCCCGCGACGAGCAACACGAGCGCGACGTAGCCGATGGCGAGCTGCCGCAAGACCCCGAGGATGCGTCTTTTCAGTGCCCGCCAAGGGGATAGGCCGGTTTGTTTCATGGGCAAAATGTGATTCCCGTCGTGCTGGATGCCGAGCCTTTTCCGCCGCCTTCTCGGCGGCTGCATTTTATGAAAACAAAACAACGC
>Ga0163144_10020226_pt1 | contig 13331 bp, 13 predicted proteins | sample OliLak19BULKMAT1_FD_123175 | JGI IMG/M metagenome (GOLD analysis project Ga0163144, IMG submission 123175) | Freshwater microbial mat bacterial communities from Lake Vanda, McMurdo Dry Valleys, Antarctica - Oligotrophic Lake LV.19.BULKMAT1 | ecosystem: Environmental > Aquatic > Freshwater >... | reverse complement strand
GCTTTCATCAAATCAAAGAAGCCGATTGCTGCTTTGGAGATGCATGAAACCGTGACGAAGGCACATATGATAATGGACAAGGTGTCCGTGTACCGCGAACTAGCCGTGCTGGCTAAAGCCGGCATTATCCACTCGGTGACATTTCAGGATGGAGTGAAGCGTTACGAACTCCCGCCCGAAGGTGGCCACAAGCACCATATGGTCTGCACAAAATGCCAGACTATTGAAGATGTCGATATACCTTGTACGGAGCTGCACATCATCGAAAAGAAAATAGGGAAGAAGAAAAACTTCCAAGTGCAGAGTCATTCGCTGGAGTTCTATGGATTGTGTTCGCGATGCGCGTGAGTATGGTGTATTACACAATATCGACATATAAAATAGGTTCGAGAACTGGCGAAAATAGTTCTTGGCAATAATGTTCTTATTTTTGCCTAACACCCGTTTCAAGTGCCTGAACTTCTGTAAGGATCATACCTTCCTTTGCGTCTCATCTGCTGCAACACTTGACTGCAGAGTCCTACACCATGCCAGAAACCCCGACTCCATCATCGGCCCCGCTATCCCATACCCCAGGCCTTATCAGTTTGCTCAAGCCGTACTCCGGTTGGGTCGCGGTGCTCATCGTGTTTGCGCTGCTGAGTAACGGAATCAACCTCATAATTCCACTGATTGTAGCGCACGGGATCGACGCATATACACTGGGACACTTCGACGCACTGACGGTTGTCCTTAAATTCTTTTCCGCGGCACTAGCAGTCTTTGTTTTTGCGTACCTGCAGAGCGTCGTACAAACCTATGCATCGGAACTTGTCGCCCGTGATCTCCGCAAGGAGATTTCTGCAAAAATTTCGCTGCAGAGCTATGTCTTCGTGCAGCAAATCACTCCAGCAAAACTCCTAACAAACCTTACGTCCGACGCCGACTCGGTCAAATTATTCGTCTCGCAGGCTGTTGTGACCATTGTCTCGTCAGCCTTCCTTATTGTTGGAGCGAGCAGTTTACTTTTGTATTTGAATTGGAAGCTCGCGCTCGTGGTGCTCATCATTATTCCGATCATTGGAGGAACGTTTTTCTTCGTATTCCGCAAAGTGCGCACGCTCTTCAGGAAGTCGCAGGAAGTCATCGACTGGCTGAATAAGGTCATCAATGAAAGTATCCTCGGCTCGGCGCTCATCCGCGTGCTCAACTCGCAGCAGTACGAGTACGATAAATTTGTAGCAGCAAACACAAGTGCGAAGGATCTTGGCATGCAGATCCTGCGGCTCTTCGCATCGCTCATCCCCGTCATCACCTTTGTCGCGAATATTGGCGTGCTTTTAATCCTCGTTCTCGGTGGTCACTTTGTAATCGGCGGCAGTATGTCTCTTGGGGAATTCGCGGCATTCAATAGCTATCTTGCGATCCTTATTTTTCCGATTATCATCATTGGTTTTATGAGCACCGTGATCGCGCGGGCGACCGCGTCCTATCAACGGATCACGGAAGTGCTTTTCAGTAAGGAGGATGCGGCCATCGGAACTGATACATCAGTTCTGGATGGTCATATCGTACTCAATAATGTCTCCTTATTCTTCGGTGAAAAAGCTGCACTCAAGAATGTTTCGTTTTCGGTAAAAGCGGGAACACGAACAGCCATCGTCGGTCCGACAGGAGCTGGTAAAACTCAGTTGTTGGCAGTTCTTACTGGACTTATGCGTCCGACATCCGGAACGATTGAGTATGACGGCAAGCCACTGGACGCCTACGAGAAAACAGCTTTCCACAGTCAGGTCGGACTTGTGTTCCAGGACAGCATTATCTTCAACATGACCTTGCGTGAAAACATTGCGTTCGGTGACAGTGTGCGAGACGACGATATGCAGAAAGCTATCGACACCGCGGAGCTGCACAACTTTATTGCTGAACTCCCGGACAAACTTTTAGCCGTCGTATCCGAACGCGGAACGAGCCTCTCCGGCGGACAAAAGCAGCGGATCATGCTTGCGCGTGCGCTTGCGCTCAATCCACGTGTGCTGTTGCTCGACGATTTCACAGCGCGGGTGGATACACAAACCGAACAAAAAATTCTTGAGAACGTGGCACGTAACTACCCCGGCATCACTCTCATTTCCGTCACGCAGAAAATTGCATCAGCAGAGACTTTCGACCAGGTCATCCTCCTCATGGAAGGGGAGGTCCTTGCGCAGGGCACGCATTCGGAGCTGATGAAGACTTCACCTGAGTATGTACAAATAGAGCAGTCCCAGCGCAGTACGACTGCCCATGAAGCACCTCCCACCCAATGAAGTACCAGCTGAATACCCCCGCCGGCTCCGAGAACAAGACAGCTAGCGCTTTCTCCGCGCTGCGCAAACTCTGGCCACTCCTGCGCCACGAAAAACGGACGCTGACACTTGCACTCATCGCGATCCTCCTCAACGCAGGCCTCAACCTACTCGCGCCGCTGCTCATCGGCCACACGATTGATGCGTACGTGCAGATGGGGCAGTACGGCGGCATATTGCTGTTCGCGGCGATTCTCCTTTGCGTCTACATCGGGGCGCTCGTGGCCAACTACTTCCAGACGACGCTTATGGGCGGCATCGGTCAGCGCCTGCTCTTCACCCTTCGTAATACTATCTTCACAAAACTGCAGGACCTGCCGGTCGCGTTCTTCAACCAGAACAAAGCAGGCGATCTCATCTCTCGCATCAACAACGATACCGACCAGCTCAACCAGTTCTTCTCACAGGCGCTCATGCAGTTTATTGGAAACGGCTTCATGATCGTTGGTTCGGGGATTTTCTTGCTCTCGATCAATCTGCGGCTAGGAGCGGCCGCGCTCGTTCCGGCGTTCGGGCTCCTGATTCTTACACAGTTGTTGTCGGCATGGATCCGGCGTAAGAATGCCGCAAGTTTACAAGCGCTCGGAGGGATGAGCGGCGAAATCCAAGAAAGCCTGAATAACTTCAAGGTCGTCGTCGCATTCAACCGCCGAGATTATTTCCGCACGCGATTTAACGAAGCCAATGAAAACAATTTCTTGATGTCCACGAAAGCTGGAATCGCTAATAATATCTTTACGCCCATCTACGGATTCTGCGGAAGCATTGCTCAGCTTATCGTGCTTTCGTATGGCATCTATTTGCTCACGACTGGCGATCTTACGATCGGGCTGCTGATCAGTTTTCTGTCCTATGTGACACGTTTTTATGATCCGCTGCGGCAATTGGCATCTGTATGGGCTTCTTTCCAGGCAGCTATGGCAGGATGGGATCGTATCTCGGCCATCCTTTCTCTTGAATCGGACATGGTGACGCTACCGGCAGTGGGCACGGTTACGCCTGCACCACACCTTGAATTCCAAAACGTCCACTTCAGCTATCCCGACGGCAAAGAAATCCTCCACGGCATCAATCTTTCTCTTGACCGAGGAAAGACGTACGCGCTCGTAGGCCCAACTGGAGGCGGTAAGACGACGACTGCTTCGCTTATGGCACGCCTCTATGACCCAACGGAAGGAGAAGTTCTTCTCGATGGGAAAGACATTCGTACGTACGAAGCAGACGAGCGCACCAAAAAAATCGGCTTCATTCTGCAAGAGCCGTTTCTGTTTACAGGTACCGTTCGCGAAAACATCTTGTACGGCAACAACCATTACAAAGATCTTTCGGATGAAGACGTGACCGAAGAACTGAGGAAAGTGAACCTCGACCGTTTGCTTGCCCGTTTTGAGGAAGGTCTTCAGACGAAACTGACAAGTGGCGGAGATGCAATCAGCTTGGGTCAAAAACAATTGATTGCTTTCATGCGGGTAGTATTGAGAAATCCGGAGATCCTCATCCTCGATGAGGCGACGGCGAACATAGATACTGTCACCGAGCAACTACTCGAGGAGATCTTAAAAAAACTTTCCAAAGAAACAACGCGGGTGATCATCGCACACCGTCTCAATACGATCGAGAATGCCGACGAAATATATTTCGTCAATGCGGGAGAGGTTATACGTGCTGGCTCGTTCAACGATGCACTCACGATGTTGCTTCATGGAAAACGCCAGAGTTAACGATGGAAGGCTTCCTCGCCGACTACTACAGTTATTTGCTCTCCATAAAGGAAAATAGAAGCCGAAAGGCCATAGTTCATCCTTGATGGTAATATCGTCAGCCCAGCCAATCAATTTTGACGGAGGCTCTTCGTCATCATAGCTGAAGAATATTCTCACCGATGTCGTACATGATAGCGGAAGACGACGGAGCGATGATGCTCTCTGCGATCATACTGCGATAACCTCCTGCACAATCCACAGCGATCGGTTTTCCGTTTGGTATTTCCGAGACGTGTTCACGTAGTTCATGCAACGGAATGTTGATGGAATGGGAGAAGATCCGATGTTCTTTGACTTCGTGCGTCTGTCGTACATCGACGACCGTGAAATGTTCGGGGTGCTTTCGAAATGTGGACACATCGAAAACTGGTGCACGAACGGAGCCGATGCCCCCATATACGTTCCAACGAGGAACTGTTCGTAGCCAATTTTTGCAACGCGCCGCAGTACCGCATCGGGCACCGCTGCGCATTCTATCACTAAGACAAATCGTTCATTTGGTTTTACCACGGTTCCAAGCCACGTCTCGAAGCGCAGCCCATCGGCAGGGATATGCAGTCAACCGGGTAAATGACCTGCGTTGTAGTGCGCCGCTTTGCGCGCGTCGACAACGAGAGTTTCTTGCGAGATTTCGGTGAGGTTTGGCATTGAGCGGAGACTGTCGAACAGTGCCTTGCCGCAGAGAGTTCCAGCACCGTGTGCGGGATAGACGATCACAGAGTCTGGAAGCGGTTTCAGAACATTCCGGACAGTGTCGTACATCATGCCGGCCAGCTCCTCGCGCTTCGCTTGAATATTGCCAGCCTTCTCTCAAAGATCCGGTCTGTCGACGTTGCCGAAAAACATGTGCTATGATTATTGCCAATGAAGAAGAATACATCCGCACTCATTCAGTACTTTGCAAAAAATATTTCTATTATTGTGGGACTTGTTCTGATCTGGCGGGGTATCTGGTATGTGTTGGATTTCATCGATCTCACACTTTTTCAAGGCCAGCATATTTTCACCGCACTCGGCGGTATCATCCTCGGACTTTTAATTCTGTACCTGCCAGATAAAGACCTGAAAGAGATCGAGAAATTGTAGTTGAGTGAGGGTTCGGGGAAGGAAAGAAATCCGAGCAAGGGTACCGATAATTCACCGAAAGGTCGAGGGCTTTCACTCTATAGACTCTGCTGTTTTCCGAGGTTGGTCGCCGGTCAATGCTCCGCTACAGTGTGCACCATGATTATCCTTTCCGTTGGATCACTGGCACTGGGATTGCTTCTGCTGATCAAGGGCGCAGATTGGCTGGTGAATGGGGCGTCCAGCATTGCCAAACGCATTGGCATTTCAGATCTGACTATCGGTCTCACCGTCGTCGCCTTCGGCACCTCCATGCCGGAACTGGTGGTGAATATTCTCAGTAGTCTCCGAGGAGCCAACGATATCGCCATCGGCAATATTGTCGGCAGCAATATTGCCAATATCCTTCTTATTCTGGGCATCTCCGCGACGATCACCAAGATCGCCGTTAAGAAATCGACGGTCTGGAAGGAGATCCCGCTTGCGCTCTTGGCCTCCGTCGTGCTTCTTCTGATGGCAAATGACATGCTGGTCGATGGGTATGCGATCTCGGAAATCGGACGCTCGGATGGCCTCGCGTTCTTGGCATTTTTTCTCATTTTCCTCTGGTATATCGCGGGGATGAGGCGAGAAGATACAGACGATGAGGCAGATGGCATTCGTCCGCGCGCTGTTTTACCCTCCATTGGTTTTATTCTTCTAGGATTGGCGCTGCTGATGGGAGGGGGAAAGCTGGCTGTGGACGGTGCCTTGGTGATCGCGCAGTCACTCGGAATTTCCCAGGCGCTCATCGGTCTCACAGTTGTCGCCGTTGGCACATCGCTGCCCGAATTGGCAACATCGGTGGTCGCGGCCAGGCGCGGCAAGGCCGATATCGCCGTGGGCAATATTGTGGGAAGCAATATCTTCAACGTGTTCTGGATCTTGGGCGTGAGCGCCGTTATCGCGCCGCTCAGGTTCCAGCCGGCCATGAACGTCGATCTGCTCGTGGCGATCGGCGCAACGGTTGTGCTATTTTTCGCTGTCCACACCGGCTATCTGCATCATCGCCTTTTCTTCTGGAAACAGAAACAACAGCATGTCATTGAGCGTTTCGATGGGGTTCTGATGCTGGTACTCTATGCCGTATATATTGGGTTTTTGGTGTGGAGAGGGTAATGCTGCCTCACTTAGTCCTGAACTTTCTAGCCTTGATTCTCCAAAATCCTGCTCTCAAAAAAACTACGAATGAACTCAATACATAAGTTAGCGTGCACTTCATCTAGCTGCGCCACACTCATGAGACGCAGGCCATCATAGTCTTGCGCCGCAACTCAGAAAGTTGCACATGAAGCCTAGCGACACGTGGCAGGTGTATCAGTGTTACTTTGGTATACTGAAGGAATCAAAGAAATATTTATCTTCATCGCTGTTATTCTAGCGATCATCGGCAAAGTACCATATTTGCGTGATGTTATTCGAAATAAGATACAGCCTCATCCCTACACATGGCTGATGAGGTCCATTGTATCAGCCGTGACTTTTTTCGGACCGGTAGTGAAAGGCGGAGGAATTTGATCGATTTCAACTGGAGTTGCAGAGGCATTCACGGTCATCATTTTTTGTTTTCTCTGCGGTACGGTTTTAAAGATATCACGAAGAGAGACATCTATTTTCTCGTCATTGCCCTTGTCGGACTCATTCCATGGGCATTGACGAACAACCCGACGCTGTCGGTCATCACGGCTGTCTCCATCGATGTCGTTGCATTTATTCTGACTCTTCGTAAAACCTAGCACCGCCCAAAATCGGAAAATCCGATTTTGTACTTTATGAATGTCTTGCGTCATGTGCTTACCTTGTTTTCGCTGCAAACATACAACAACGCTACCACTCTTCATTCGTTTGCGATGATCCTGACCAGTGCGACAAACGCGATGGCTCAAAGCCAACAGCGGTGATGATACGACGTTCGTAGTTTTTAGGCGTCTGCGCATCATCGAACTAAGGATTCATCGTATCGCACGATGGTGCAATCGATGCTCCAGAATTTGGCTGCTTGATACTGCACCCAGAACGATGAAAAGATAGGCAGACAGAATCTGTATCATTGTGATATCGATGAGTAGTGACTTAAGCATCGCAAGGAAAAATGTGAAGTACCATGATGACGCCGACACTGCTCCAAGCGCGAATGCAATGTGACGGAGTACACGAAGCTGGGGTGTTAAGCGATGATGTTTGGCAAAAGACAGGCGTACAAGCTTTGGAGAAATATACTCATGAAGAAAAAATCCATTCACGGTGAGCACGATGACTATCGACATTTTCGCTAAGAAGGCGGGAGATGCATTGTATTTCTCTGTATCGGCAAGATAGAGCGCAGCACCTGACAGAAGGATTACTATCAGCGCTCCAAGAATGACGTGTGAGAGTGTACGCATGACATCAGCTTCTTTCTTGGAAATACGAAAATCTTTGAGAAACCTAAAGAAGAGAATATCAGCAATAGTGGCTCCGCCAAGACCAATGCAGACACCCAAGATGTGAGCGGTGAGCCATATACGTGGATGAAGAATGAGTGATTGGATGAATTCGTTCATATGTTCTAAATCCTAACCCAAGGCACTTCGTAAGGATAGTAGGGGATCGTCCGTGATTGCCATGTGCTCCCACACTATCGACTCTGACTATGTATTTTTTTTGACTTTACGTCGTAACTAAGCGAAAAATACCTTCTGCATTCCCTTCCCCCGAGTTCCATGAAAAAAATTATTCTGATCGTCACTGCCATCGTTATCGCAGTCGTCGGTTTTCAGGCTGGCCAATTTGTCGCCACGCGCGAGCCTTCCGAGAGCCCAGTCGTAGAAGAGAAGAAGATGCCGGATCCGCGCATTACTGCTGCATGGGAAAAGATGATAGGTACGTGGAGCAGTGAGGATGACGGGAATTTCCAGCGCGAGTACCGTGATGACAGCATGTTCACAGATGTCTATGGATCGAGCGAAGGTGAGACGAAGACTGAGGGCGAGTGGTCACTCTTTACGTCCGATAATGCCGATGAAATGTTGTTTCAGCTCAATGGCGAGGATGTCTACGTCAAGCAGGTTGAGGAGGCTGGCACATTCTACTTTCGCATCGCGAGCGTCACGCCAGAGACTTTGGAGCTCATCAATGTAGACAAGGGTGACACACTCCGTTTCGGCAGGATGGCGACTGGCATGGAGCTGCAGGATGGCACAGAGGATCTCAGTGCTTCATTCCGTTGTGACGATGATTCGAGCTTCGTTGCTCACTTTCCGTCTTCCATGGAAGAGGTGAAGATTTCTTCCGAAGGCGAAGAGAATGTTTTTGTAAAAGTGGATTCGGAGAACGGCAAGAAATACGAGAATGATAGTTGGACATTCCTTTTCCGTGGTGAAGAGGCTACGGTCACTGACCGTTCCAATGAATCGACCAAGATTTGTACGCCACCATTCGAAGAGGGGGTGGCACCGATGAACTTTGGAGATTAATGAGTCGATAGACAAAGAGGCTGCACTGTGCAGCCTCTTTTCGTTTTTTATGAACAAATAATTAGCGCATTGATTTCATCATACCATTGCCCTTATCGCCCATTGGACGAGTAGGAAGAGTGATGCCTTTTTTCGTTGCGATTTCCTGCATCGTCTTGCCCGAATCAAGAGCAGTCCTGAGCTCGTCTTCGGTCATACCGAGCTTCTCGGCCATCTTGCCGTGCATTTTCATTTTCATGTCTCCTTCCATGTGACCCATGGCAAGGACACGGGCCTGCGTAGGAACAGGGCGCATCTTTGCAGAAGCCGATGAAGGTGCAGCTCCTGCCATCTGCGCAAACAATGGAACGGCGATGAGTAGTGAGGTGACGCCAGTTGCGGCACCGAGTGCAATTTTTTTCATATCGTGCGTGGTGAAAAAAAGTAAGAAAAAGTCTGTCCAGACTGTGGGCACAATACGTTTGACGTATTAAGGCAAGATTAACTACTATCAGAGCAGTATGCCGTTTTCTTCCGGATGGCTTCTAAATGCCATGAAAGAAGTTCCATTTTCACATGCGACCAAACCATATTCGCGCTAGAGTTTGTTCCATGCGAGTGAAAAAAGTGCTCTTCGGATGTGTTTTTACACTCCTTCTCATTGGAGTCTGTGAACTGACGAGTTATATGGGGCTCGCATTTTTTCTGAAGACGTACGACGTGCGTGAACGAACAGGCATTCTGATGCAGTTCGCACAGCGGTACCCTATGGTCGCCCTTGGTCCGTCATATGATGCCCCAAGTATAATGAAAAGAGCACGGAATGTTCTTCATCCGTATCTCGGTTTTGTGCATGATCCGTTATCGCGTGATCAAATCACGGGTATCGGAAATGAACCGATGCATTCGTACGGATTTTCTGATGCAGGAGGAGACGTGCTGGTGCGAATGCCGTCCAAGGATGAGGTCGTCATTGGAATCTTCGGTGGATCACTCGCGGAGCTTTTTGCATACAACCAGACTTCATTAAAAATATTAGGAGACGCAGTGACGAGTATTCCGCTTTACAAAGGCAAAAAAACAGTGTTTACGATAGCGGCTATTCCGGGATATAAGCAGCCTCAGTCGCTGATGGCATATAACTATCTACTTTCGCTCGGAGCTCATTTTGATGTCATCATCACGCTTGACGGTTTTAACGAGGTCACACTCGCACTTGCTGAAAATGTACCCAATAATATTTTCTCTGTATATCCACGAGGATGGTACCAGCTTACCTCTATGAGTGATCCTGCAACGCAAACATTGTCGTACGGACTAGCGGAGAGAAGATCATTTTTCTCTACCATCATGCAGTCTCGTGCGGTCAGGTGGAGCATGACCAGTAGGCTCTTCTGGATCATGGTTGATGCGTCGTACGAGCGTCGTATTGTTGTCAATGAAATGCATCCGAACAAAAAAACTCTAGTTGGACCATTTGGAATGTCGGGGCCACAGTCAATTGATACATCTACTGAAGCCGTTCAGAGCATGAATGTGGATGTATGGAGTCGTTCGCTGATGCAGATGTCAAATATAGCGAAGGCTAACGGAACCGAGTCGTTTCACTTCTTGCAACCGAATCAGCACGTCCCAGGCTCAAAGCCAATTGGCTCCGAAGAGGCCGATATCGTCTTTAGGCTACAGTTTAATCCCTTCGCGAAAACTGTGCCAACTGGCTATCCACTACTGCAGAAAGCAGGTCAAGATCTGCTCAAAAAAGGCGTTCATTTTACAGACCTGACATACGTGTTTCAGTCACACCCAGAGCCACTGTACGTAGATCCCTGTTGCCATCTTTCAGATGCAGGGAATCTTATTTTGGCAGAACGTATTGCCAGAGTAGTGCAGGAGGCCTTGAGCCGCTAAAAAAACCTTGTTTTGTATCTAGGGATTTTGGCTGTTTTGTGGTAGAATAAAAGGATTTGCCCACGCGCTTGTACGTACGAGGTGAAATACACACAAAAAAAATAGATGCCTGTCCACACACTCATGTTCGGCTGGGAGTATCCGCCTGCTCACCTCGGCGGTCTCGGTGTTGCGTGTCAAGGCATCGTTCGTGGACTCTTGCATCACGGAGCTACTGTCACGCTCGTGCTCCCTCACAGCGCCGGTGAGGAAGCTGGCGTCCAGATTCTTTCGCCGATGGCGACCGTTGTCTCTGGTGTTCGAACAGTCGCAGTGCCGAGCGCACTGCAGCCGTATGACGGATTTACGACGTACGGAGCAAGACTTCAAGATTTTGATCTTGAAGATGACGGCATCAGCCAACTCTATGGTGCGAACCTTGGTCAGGAGGTCCAGCGTTTTACGGACATCGCTGTCTCGATGACGAAGAACGTAAATCCTGACATCATTCATACGCATGACTGGATGACGCTCGAAGCTGGTGTGCAGGCATCGAAACACCACCGAAAACCGCTTGTTGCTCACGTGCATGCTACCGAGCTTGATCGCACAGAGTTCCATCCGAATCCGTGGATCTTCAAGCGCGAGATCGTTGGGCTTCGCAAAGCAGATCACGTCATTGCAGTGTCTGCGTACACTCGCGGACTCCTGATGCGCGAGTATGGAATTTCCGGTGACAAGATCACGGTGCTTCATAACGGTACGCATCATTCCGAACCAGAGAAGCGCATGACGAGTACGAAGAATGCACGTCATCCGCTCGTGCTGTTTCTCGGACGACTCACGGTGCAAAAAGGAGCGACGCACTTCATCGAGGCTGCACGTAAAATTGCGAACAGTCATCCTGACGCTCGTTTCGTCGTCGCTGGTGAAGGATATCTTTTGCCGCAGCTCATCGCACATGCGTGCAGGCTTGGACTGCAGGAGAAAATTATCTTCGCAGGACGCGTGACAAGCGCAGAGGCAAAGAAGCTCTACGCAAAAGCAGAATGCTTCGTGATGCCGTCCGTTTCTGAGCCGTTTGGCTTGGTGGCACTGGAGGCCATCACACACGGTGCGCCAGTGGTGCTTAGTAGACAGTCTGGAGCAGCAGAAGTGCTTCATAACGCCATGCAGGTGGACTTCTGGGATACGGACAAGATGGCTGACTGCATCCTGACCGTGCTTCGTGAAGAGCCGCTTCGTGCTGAGATGCGCGTCCAAACTCCGCGAATTCTCAGTAACCTCACTTGGGCACGCCAGGGCAAAAAAATTATGTCGATGTACGACGATATTATCCGTTCCTGATTTTTCTATGACCAAAACACATTCTCCATCGGTATGTTTCTATTTTCAGGTTCATCAGCCGTTCCGCTTGCGAGACCTTCGCATCACGGACATTGGCGAAGGTGGACATTATTTCGATGACGAGAAAAACCGTGCGGTATTCCGTAAGGTTGCCGAGAAGTGTTATCTGCCGACGAATGCGTTGCTGCTAAAGCTTTTGAAAAAGCACAAAGACTTCCGTGCAGCCTTTTCGCTTTCGGGCGTGTTTCTCGATCAATGTCGCGAGTATGGCCCTGACGTCCTACAGTCGTTTCAGAAGCTTGCGGCAACCGGTCAGGTAGAATTCCTCGCCGAGACGTACTATCACTCACTGTCGTGTCTATTCTCGCTCGAAGAGTTCTGTGAACAGGTTGAAAAGCATGCTGAGATGATGCAGAAACTTTTCAAAATCAAGCCGACGACGTTCCGCAATACAGAACTTGTCTATTCCAACGAAATCGCAGAAGTCGCACGCTCACTCGGATTCAAGGCCATCCTTGGGGAAGGTGCAGACCGAGTGCTCCTTGGCCGTAACCCAAACGTCGTCTACACGCCGCCGAAGTTTACCTTGTCTCGTGATTGGCAGCGCATCATTGCGCGTCATCGCATACACACGGTTCCGATGAAGGCTATGCGCACACTCCTCAAAAACTACCAGCTCTCGGATGACATCGCATTCCGATTCGGTGAAGCGCACAGGAGTAAAACGCCGCTCACTGCAGATACGTTTGCAGGATGGATCAAGGATTCGCACGGATCGTCCGTCAACTTGTTCATGGACTACGAAACATTCGGTGAGCATCAGTGGGCAGACACTGGCATCTTTCAGTTTTTGGAAGCACTGCCAACGGCATTTGCTAAGCACGGCATCACCGTTGCTACTCCATCTGCTACTGCTATGAAATTTGGCAAGGGAAAGCTTCCCGTGCTAGATGCCCACGCACCAGTCTCGTGGGCTGATACGGAGCGTGATCTCTCGGCGTGGCGCGGGAACCATCTTCAGGAAGCGGCACTCACAGGCATCTACGCACTAGAGCATGCGGTAAAAAAACTAAAGGACCCAGTGATGCTTGATATCTGGCGCAAGCTTCAGACGTCTGATCATTTCTATTACCTGTGTACCAAGTATTGGGCAGACGGCGATGTGCATAAATACTTTAGTCCTTACGAGTCACCGTACGAGGCGTACCGAAGGTTTAGTCACGCGCTTGAGGATTTCAAGCTCACGCTCGAGAAATTAGGAGTGAAAAGTGGAAAACGGAAAGTAACAAAAAAACAATGCCGCTCGCACGCATTACTTTTGAAAAAAACTTCACTTTCAACTTTGTAACTTCTCGTTATGCCTCGCTCACTTGTTCTCGGCAACGGCACGCTTCTCGCAACATTTGATGAATTTTTGCAGCTACGGGACTTCTACTACCCCTACGTAGGTGAAGAGGATCACACGACAT